>Ga0136846_1238559_pt1 | contig 62065 bp, 50 predicted proteins | sample HopSoiMetagenom2_FD_96841 | JGI IMG/M metagenome (GOLD analysis project Ga0136846, IMG submission 96841) | Grasslands soil microbial communities from Hopland, California, USA - 2 Assembly 2016 (version 4) | ecosystem: Environmental > Terrestrial > Soil > Grasslands | place: USA: Hopland... | reverse complement strand
CTCGTGTTGGAAGGCTTCGATAACACCCCGCAAAAGGTCTCTGGCTCGGAACAGCGGCCAGCTGCGGATTGGCACATGATCACACGGGATGGGACAGCTACTCACCAGGACGGACTGAACAAAGGAGAGTCCGGCGCCATCCAGAAACCATTCCGTTGGCTCATAGGACGACAAGACCAAGTTCACCGGGGTAGATGCTGAACCAGATACATGGACATATGCATTTCCTGTTGGGTGATAACCGCCTGAGTGATCACTGCGAGATTCATAAGTACCAATGATATGGGTTTCTTGTAATGTATCCATCGTGCTGACATAGTAGGATGGCTGGTAGCCCGATGATATTGCAGGATCATTTACCGTGACAACAGAGTTGTTGGCATGTGCTATCGCAGTGAAGCCAAACATTGCGAGCAATGCAGAATACCTATAAAACATGAAATTCCTCCTTCGCGCAAATTTCGTTAATTGAAAACGAGTACTGCTTCGAGCATCGGTGCGCTCGGGGCTTTACCTACTATTTACGCTATTATTGGATAGAAACATATCCAAGGATCCCTTCGTAGGTCCAACGCGCATTTACACCTTCATTCTAGCTAAGCGTTGCTATATGGTCAATTGACCGTTATAAAATCGATATAGCAGGACGTATCCATTACGGACCCCTGCGCTGTTTAGACCTAACTGAGTGGCGGCATCGGGAAGAACGGTTCAAAAACTGGCAAGTGTTATCCGTCAACGAATCGCCGCCAAGGGAAAGTCGGGAATGCCATCCGACAAGGTCACTGGCGACTGTTTTCCCTGGGTCAGCTGCTTCACGCGTTCGCTCACGTAGTAGTCGAGCGCCTTGTGGGTGACACGCCCGCTCTTCTGAACATCGGCCGCGCCGGTGAGACCTTCGATCACGGCCTTGGTGAACGCGCCGTTCTTCCATAGGTCGTCTTCTACCGACGACTGCCGTCCGGTGGCGGCGCTGAATACCACGCTTCCGTTCTCTGCGCTGGAGAGTTCGTTGATCATCCCCGTCATGTCGTTGATCGCACGGCGCCGCCTGGTGCCGAGTGCGTTGCCGGCGTGACAGGTATCGATGAACAACACCGACTTGCCTGCAATACTGGCAATCGTGCGCCTGATCTCTTCAGTAGGAACGCCGGTGCTGCGCAGCTTGCCAGGATCGGCGTTAACGGGCAGGAAGGTGTAGCCCATGATGGGGTCGTTGAGGCCATGCCCGGCAATGAAGATCATGCCGACATCGTGCTGCGTCACCTGCCTTTGCAGCCAATCGAGCGCGTCGACGATGTTGTCTCGCGTGGCCTGGGCGTCGGTGATCAGCTTGGTTTCGACCACGCTGTACAACAAACCCTCCTGATGCTTGATGGTGGCGGTGAAGTCGCTTGCGTCCTTTGCGGCATAGAGCAGCTTGTCGATGTGCTGGTAGTCCGAGATCCCGATGGACAGCACGTACAGCTTTGGCTTGTACGTCAATTCGTCGATTGCCGATGGTGGCGTTTTGCCTGTCCAGCGCACGCGCACGTTGGCAGCCTCCGAGCGGCCATGCCGGTTCTCGGCGAACACCTGCACCTGCACATCGCTGGCCGGCAACGCCACCGTGATCTCCCGTTCGTCGACGGCGGACGGCTGTCGCGACAAGGGCTTGTCCATCATCATGGCCACCTGTCCGTTCACGCGCACCCGCAGCTCGGAGATTGGCGCATCAGCGGCCGTACGCAAGCGGATCTTCAGGGCGAGATAGTGGCGGTCGGTGCTTATATCGGTCGGGGTCAGCAGGTCGACTACCGGCGGCAGAGCCTGCACCGGGGTGACCGCGGCGTCCGGCTCGCGACTCGGGTGAGCACCCGCGAGCTTCAAAGCCTCGGCTTCGCTCAACGTTTCGGGCAGGTAGTCGAAGACTTCAGGGCGGTAGTAGCGTGAGCGGAAACGCGATGCCGGAAAGAAGTCGGCCGCCTGGTGATCGCCGCGATTGACGGCCCAGCCGATCAGGCCTTCGGCGCCGGGCGAAGCGTCGTAGTAGCCCGATGGCGTCCACATGATCCATTGGCCGTTGCGCATGGCCAGGATCGCCATCAGCTCCACCCCGGTGTCGCTGCGATACAGGCGTGCGGTGCCATCGAGCATCGTCGTGACGATCAGCCGATCGTTGCGCATTGTGTTGACGGCGAGCACTTCGGTGTGCGTTGCCGTACGCCACAGCACGCGGCCATCGCTGCCGATGCGAAGCAATGCATGGCTCGTGCCAAGCACGGCATCGTTACTTGAAGAAAGCAGCGAAACGGCACGCGATTTCTCGTCGGCCTGCAGGGCGACACGCACCCCGTTTACCTGCGGTGTGTTCAGGTTCTCCCAATCGCTCGGCGCATTGAACAAACCTCGGCGCAGGCGTGGGGCACGCAGATCGGCGCCGCGGCCTGCAATCAGCGTGTGCTGATCGAGCGAGAACAATACACGGTTGGCACCGCCATCCAGTGTCCAACTCAGCTGTTGCCCGTTGTCGCTCACGCGCAGGTTGCTTGCGCCGGAGACATCGGGCAACTGCTGAGGCCGGGCAATCCGTATAGCAGGCAACTCGGCCTGCTTTGCTGACGACACGCCCCAGGAGCCATCGGCCGAACCGTAGACGATGCGCCCGTTGGCCAGCATCTCGACATCGGTGATCGAGTCGCGAGCGACGGTGATGTCTTCTGCCACCTGACGTCGGGCTGCGTCGTAGACGATCACCGGAACCTTGCGCGAATCGAAGCCGTACGAGCCGCCTGCGACGATGAACTTGCCATCGCGCGACCACGCAACGGCACGCAGATCGCCTGCCAAGTGTCCGCCCGGCCAGGGCAGCGATTGCAGCGTTCCGTTCTGCCAATCGACGATGTCGGGTGGCTTGTCCTGCTGGAAGTAGCCAACCCCCAGGAACTTGCCATCAGGCGAGAACGACAGCGACTGCACGTTGGCCGGAATCCGGTGACTCCGGCTGAGCACCACGCGCAAACCGGTGACGTCATAGATGCGCAGGCTGCCGTCGAGTGCTGCTGCCGCAAAACGACCGGTCGAGCTGGCTGCCAGGGCGTACACCTCGGCATCGAATGTATCGGTGAAAACGAGTGTTCCGTTGCTGTCAAAAACACGCACGGCGCCCGCGTTTCGCGTTGTGCTGGATGGCGTGGCGTACGCGGCGACCAGCAGTTCGCCATCAGAGGCCCATTGCAACCTTTTCACATTGCCCGTCGACTCATCGAGCCGGCGTACCGGCTGCCCGGTTTGAAAGTCGACCACATAAATGGCATGGCCGGACGCAGCGGACTCTAAACTGCCACCGATGGCCAGCCAGGGCTGGTGCGGATGCAGTGCCACACCATAGACGCGGCCCCGCTCGCCTGCCCCAACCGGTGGACGGAAAACACGCTGCGGTTTGGCATCATCGAGCGACCAACTGCGTGCTGTCTTGTCGTCTGCACCGGTAACCACCAGATTACGCTGTGCGTCGACCGCGATGCGCCGAATCGGGCCGCCGTGATCGCCAAATTCGATCTGAAGAGCGGCAGCCTCTGACGTTTTTAAGCCGGCTTGGGCTGAAGCGGGGGGAGGTGCTTCAGCATGTACCGGTAGAAAAGCTGACGCGAGAAGGCTCAGCCAGTAGCAGGCAATCAGGCGCACGTGCATCGTCTCCCTTTTGTTGTGCCTAAGCGATCGACGCGGAATCAGTGGCCCACTGCGTCGCAAGCGGGGAGCCGAAGGGCACCATCTGGCGCAGATGCAGCTTGGGGATCACCACTGTCGTTGGGATTGAGCTGGCTGACATGGGCGTACCACCTCTATAGCTTGGCACTGGCTGGCAGGGAGTCGGTGTATCACTGATCAGTTGGATTAATCTGGAAGCGCAAGCTGGCGGCCTCGACATCCGCGGTGGCGATGTCGCTGGAAGAAGCCTCAAGATTGCCTCAAGATGGCAGATGTTCGCTCGGCTATGGCTGACACCATCGATAAGGGGACGACGACTCGTCGTCCTCATCCTGGCGCTTCACCGCCCATGGCACGCGCCGCCGGGACTGACATCGATCCAGGCTTTTGGATCAATGAATTGCGGTGAATCGGAACGTGTCGGGAAGATCACCAGGCGACCATCGTCCAACAGGCCGTAAACAGCGAGGCCAGTGGAGCCGATGAAGATGACTTTGCGGCCACGTGGCAGGTTCGTCTTGACGACGTCATTCGTGTCGTCCACAAACCGTTCGGCGCCTACGGCCGTCTCGTCGGCCGAGTGCTCGTAGAAGCGGCCCCAGACCAGCATGTCGCCTTCGCGCGTAAGCGCGGCGCATTGCGACCAGTCGGCGCATTCGATCTGGCGGATGTTGTAGCCGCTGAACTGCGGAACCTTCTTTGGCGACAGGCTGCCATCGCTCCAGAACGCCTCCGCCAACGTACCATAGCCCCAGCCCCACACCGAGCCCCTTGCGTCAATGGCAAAGGCGCCTAAGTAGCGACCGGTGACCGAGAGATGAGCGGATCGCCAGGGAAAGAGACGTTCACGGGTTGCGTGGTGTAGTCGAGTTCGCCTTCAGTCTTGCCGATGCCTAGCAAACCTTGTGCATTGCCACCGGTGGCGTAGAGCTTACCGTTGGAGGTGACTGAAAAGTAACCGGTGCCAGAGCTCCAACCACGTGCCACGCCGACCTTTGTGACGTTGCTAATGCCGAAGGCCTCAAGGTGACCCACGCCGCTGTCGGTGAGAACTTCGTTTTCGATGAACGCGAGGCCGGTGTTCAACCGAACCATTTGCCGCAGATGAAGGCTCTGGTCGCCGCTGCCATCCGGACTGTATATGGCCGACACGGTGGTGGCATCTTTGTAGCCGGGCATTTCAATTGCAGGCAGCGGTTCGGTGTATTGCAGGTTTTTCGGATCGAAAGGGTTCGCAACCTTGAAGCGGCCTTCGTAAGCGCGACCATCGGTGGCCACTCCGAGCAGCGGGCCTTGCGTGATCAACTGGCGAAAGGTCAACGCCGGTTCATATGCCACCGCTCGCCGTGTGCGAGTGGACCAGAAGAATACTTTGCCATCGTTGCGCAGCAGCCAGATCGGCGTACGTTCGGAATAGAAAGCACTTTCCGAATCCGGCTTTCTTTCATAGTCGGAAAGCCCGTAAGGAAAACTGGTCTCGATCTTGATCTGGACGATGCGCAAGCTGGCGGCCTCGATGTCGGCAGTGGCGCAGCGAGTGGCGATGTCGCCGACGCCGGCATTAAGGAATTCGCCGAGCTGAGGGAGCAAGTAGGCCACCTGATCAGCGCTGTCGATGACCGGCGCACCATTGCAGGCATAGTCGAGCACGCCATCGCACAGATCGCGGCCCATTTGGCGGGCGATCTTCAGTGCCGCGGCCGAGTCGCCATTGCGCAGCAGGCCGGCTGCGCGCGCCAAGCCGGAGTTGACGACGCCATAGATGTCGCTGCTGGAAGTGGTCAGGCTGTTGGTGGCGGTCCTCTCGCTCAGCAAGGCTGGCAACTCCGTGATGTCGACGATCTGCAGCGCCGCAGGCAAGAGGCGATTGAATTCGGTGCGGATGACCTCATTGGCTTCTGTCACATGGGCGGCTTCGCGCCAGCCATCGGGGCCGTACTTGGCATCGAGGTACTGCCAGGCGGCCTCGCTGAGGATCGTGATGCCGATGTGCTGGTTGAACACAGGTACCACCGAGTGCATTTCCTGGCCGGCGGGAAAGGGCACGTATTCTTGCAGAGACTCGTCATAGTACTTTGTGGAACTGTCGGCCTTGGCCTTGACGGTTAGCTTGACCGGACCGCTGTAGCCGCAAAGGACGAATTTCACCAAGCCATCGGTGTCGTTGATCTCGGCCTCGCCGACGGTGTCGCCATTAGCCTGCTCCACTTGCACGATCGCGTTTCTGAACTTGCCCAGACCGGCACCGGCCGCTCCGGCATCGCTGCCACTGTCGCCTGCACCGCCTCCGTCGCTGGAAGAAACCTCGGGACGGCAGATGTTCGCTTGGCTATGGCTGACATCATCGACACCACTCCCACCGCCGCAGGCGGTCAGCAAGACCATGGCGAACATGACTGTGTTTAACAGGGCAAAGTTGTGCTTCGCACCGAAAGGTGCAGTGAAGATGTTCATGTTCGTTGGATATGGTGAGTCGGCGATAAGGGGGCGACCGGGACGCGGGGCCGGCATGCAGGGAGTTCAGCGACGATTCGGATCTGGCGGGCTCTATCCGCAGGGTGGGGCCTACATACATGACATATCGATGTCGCTTGCTTCGCTTTCGTCGCAGGCATCACCGGCAGTGTCGCTCGATGGCTGATCGCAACCCGAGCTCGATGGCGCACCCCATGACGAGGGGTGTCACCGCTACTGGCCAATGAACGACGGTGGGTCGACGGAATGGCGTTGGCTTCGCGATGAGGCCGAATCGGTACCGCAACGACCGGTTGAACTCAGGGAAAAGCAGAAGCTCCCCACGAGGCTGCTGGTCTCCCACGGCATCTGGGTGCCTGCGGATTCCTGGAGCACGGCGGCACGGGTCAGCTTGAAGACATCTTCGATAGGCAGTCCCGGTGCGCCCATGTTTTTCGCCAGATGGCGCGTGTACAAGCCATTCTTTTGCTGAGGGCTGTCTGCCGCAACCGCGCCGGGAGACGTGGAATAGGCGATCAAGGCGCCCTTGGGCGCCGACGCCGCCAAAAGACCCGGTGTCCAAGGCGTTTCGGGCGCTCCGCGCATGCGCACCCCGGGCGGTGCCGTCAACGACGGAATGCTGCGGCAGGCATCAAGCACCACCACGCTGACGCCGCTGCCAAACCGCGAGAGTCGATCGGCGAGGTCGTTGACGCTGAATGCGACGGCCGGCAGGTCGTCTTCGGAGTGAAGCCTCGCGTCCACGGGAATCAGGAAGTTGCGGCCTCGGTACTGGGCACCATGGCCCGCGAAGTACAGCATCCGCGCTTCGGCCTGCACCGTGCCGTCGAGCCAGAGCTTGACAGCCTCCAGCAGCGAGGCGCTGGAGGCGTTCAGCAGAAGGCTGACCTTGAACCCCAAGTTCCTGGCGGTAGATGCCACCAGTTCAGCGTCATTGACGGCATTTGCCAGCGGTGCGCCGGGATAACGACTGTTGCCTACGACGAGCGCCACGCGTGGGACGGTCTCGGCTCGTGTCGAAACCGCCAGACCGCCAGTCAGGCCCAGCAAAGCACTAGACGCCAGGAAGCCCCGGCGTCCGCGCAGGAATCCTTCTTCGGTGTATGACATACGTTCGTCCCTTTGGTGCCCGCTTCCAGCCCGTCTATTGCCCTCTGGGACCGAAGGTGTCGAACTCCGTTGATGCCACCAATCCCGACCTGAGCAGCGAGGCCTTGATCTCCTCGAGCGACACCATTCCCGATGCCAGCCAGTATTCGCCGAGTTGCGTGGGCCCCCCGACGATGTGCGCTCCCGTGTTCAGCAATGCCATGCGGACCTGGGCTTCGGATGCGGATGGAACGAACCTCACGCGTAGCGTGCGGACCTCGGTAACGCCCACGGAGCGCACCTCGCTCGGGCCCCCTGTGTCGGTCGAGAGTGCCGCAAGCCATCCGATGAGGCCTGCTTGCACGAACACCACCAGGGCCATGGCGGTAGCTAGGCGCGGCTGTGCCAGCCACTGCTGGAGCGCAGCGATCACATTGCGCCAACCAATTTTCGGTGCGGTGGCCGGGCGGCTGTATTCACGCACACGGGCCAGCAGACGATCGAGCCCGATCTCTTGAGAGGCTGGCGCCAGCATGTTCGGCACCGATTTGCTCAATGCCTGCTCACGAGCCAGCCGCCGAGCGCAAGCGGGCGATGCGACCAGCTTCGATTCCATCCACTCGCGTGCCTTGTCGTCGAGAGTGCCGTTGACATACCAGGGGAGCCGCTCGTCGAAGAGTCGCTCCTCGTCGTCCAAAAGAGCCGAGTCGTCTTTCCTGTCGTTGTTCATGTTCTTCCCCCGGCGTTCTCTTCAACGCAGATGCGCAATTTCTTGCGTGCATGGAACAGCCGGGTTTTGATGGTGCCTTCTTGCGCGTTCTGGATCTTGGCGACGTCGGCCACTCCCAAGCCTTCGAAATAGACGAGCTGGAGACATTCGCGGTGGTCCGGGCTGAGGTCGTTCATGCACCGGTGCACGATCTGTTCTTCCTGCCAGCGCATGAGTGCGGCGGGTCCATCCTCGGTGTCGTCGGGCAGGACGTCTTCGTAGTCGACGATGTCGTCGTGGTCAGGCCCGACATGCCGCCAGAGCGTCATCAGCTTGTACCGGGCGATTCCGAGAACCCAGGTGCTCACCAAGGAGTCACCTCGAAACTTGGCCGCACTTTTCCATACCTCATACATTGTGTCTATCACGATGGTTTGCGCCGCTTCTTCGTCAGGGAACCTGTGGAAGGAGAAGGCGTAGATGCGGGGGGCCAGGATGCGGTGCAGATCGACCAGCGCACGTTCGTCCTGCTCTGCGCAGCGGCTCAACAGGCTCCGCGCAAGAGCGTTGTCAACAGGTTTCGTCATGACGTGTGTGCGGGGGCACGGCCAGCTGGTTCAAAGGGGCCGGCGATTTTGCACGAATACAACCATTATTGAACCCCGTATTCAGGTGTCTCGTGACGCAAAAATCTGTGCTGGCGGTCGATCATTGCCGTTCTAGAAGTCGGCCAATCCAGCGGTGTAAACATCGTCGTATTCGACGTTTTGTTGGTCGTTTTGTTTACTTCTCGTTGGTCTAACGACTTCGTCTGGTTGCGGCTTCGGCGGCGTCTTGTCGAGTCGTTTTGTTGAGGGGGCCCGACAGGCGAACATCGGTTTGCTGGGGGTGGCACCGATGGACCTGGCCAAGCGCAGCAAATGCGCGAACTGTCGTCAGCCGTTCCGTGCGAACGCGGGCACCTGCGGTAGTTGCAAAGCTTGCGTGTCGCGCGGCGAGCAAGGTACGTCGGGTCGCTGGACTTCGGAAAGAAGTTTGGTGAGATCGGTCATGGCCTGCAGGAAGGGCTGGATCGGAAATGCTTACGCCGGGTTCGATGAATGGGTGTTGGTGTGCGGGCTGGTATCCAAACTGCTGTCGGTTGCGGTGCCACGCTCGCGCTGCGCCAGCCGTGCGTCGGCTGCCTGACGGTCGGCGCGGTAGCCCTTGTTGGACAACTGGTGTTCGAGGCTGTTGGCGTCCGCCGGGTCGTAGGCCATCTTCTCTGGTGCCACCGGAATATCTGCACCGCGCCTTTGGCGCAGCTTGCCCTGGCAGATCGCGCCCCTTTTTACCCTCTCCAGTTTGCCAACGACCGCATTGGGGGCCTTTGCTGCCATATCAGTCGATAGTCGCATGGCAAGGTCGAGTACAGGCGTGGATCGACTTGAGCGCGGGCTGGATGCGCTGGCGGGCGCACCTTGCCTGGCCGGGACACGCGTCCAATCGAGCTACTTGGCCCCCTTTGCACCACCATCGCCGGCACCGACACACTGGGTACTTTCTGCAGCGCCTCCAAGGTCTTTCCGGCGATGGCGTGGTGCATCTCCTGCACCCAGCGGGCTTGACGGCGCGGGCGTTCGCCGCGGCCGCACCGATGCCCGGAACCGCGGTCTAACGGGTGGTGGCGCGAAAGCCGGCTTTCAGGGCGGGCGCGTCTTATCCGAATGGAGAACGGCCCAATGTGGAGCTGGCGGGCGAACCGGCAAACTCATCCAAGGATGCGGGCCCCGGGTTCCGCCGTCGCGGCGGTCTGCGGGTCTGGGCGGGTGTCATGCCGCTGGGCCTCGCGCGGCATGACGCCCTCAAGGATTGGGCTGGGTGTCTGTCGCTTTCGTGCCATCCGCGGGAGAACCATCCTGCGTGGCCTCTTCGCCCTGGTCGACTCCTCCGCCCGAGGTCTTGCGAGCTGCCTTTTCTTGCAGTTTCTCCACTTTCTTCTTCTTCTTTGCCAGCTCGCGCTGACGCTTTTCGAACGAGTAGTTTGGCTTGGCCATGGGCCGTCCTTCATCAATTGCCGACACCCCGAGGTTACGCTGTTTTCGCGCCCCGCGACGCGGGTTACAGCGCAGTGATGAGAATCCCTTGATGCGGTCAGAAGCTCAACGTCTTCACACCCTGTGACGTTCCGAGCAGGCAAACGCTCGCGCGGTTGCGCGCGAAGATGCCCACGCTCACGACGCCCGGCCATTGATTGACCTCGCGTTCCATCGCCGCCGGATCGACGATGGACAGGCCGCGCACGTCGATGATGTGTCCACCGTTGTCGGTGACCACGCCAGCTCGAATTCTCGGCTCGCCGCCGAGCGTCCGCAGTTTGCGCACGATCTGCGCGGAAGCCATCGGAATCACTTCCACCGGTAGCGGGAAACTACCCAGTGATTGCACCAGCTTGGATTCGTCGGCGATACAGATGAAGCGCTCGGCGATATCGGCAACGATCTTCTCGCGCGTTAGCGCAGCACCGCCGCCCTTGATCATGTTGCCCGCGTGGTCGATCTCATCAGCACCGTCGATGTAGACGGGAATTCCCTCGACCGTATTGCTGTCCAACACCTGGATGCCGTGCGCCCGCAGCCGTTCGGTGCTTCGCTCGCTGCTCGACACCGCCCCGGCAATCCGGCCCTTCATGGTGGCGAGCGCGTCGATGAAGCAATTCACCGTCGACCCCGTTCCCACGCCTACGATGCTGCCTGGCACCACGTAGGCCAGGGCCGCCTGGCCGACCAACACTTTCAACTCGTCCTGGGTCATGTCGGGTTCTCTTTCAGTTGCCGCCGCGGGCGTTTGAGACAATCCGGTGATTATCCCCAGACCCGCTCCATGGCCCTCGTCCCCTACGCCCTCGCCCGCCCGTTTCTCTTCGGACTCGACCCTGAAGCTGCCCATGAACTGACGCTCGGCGCCCTGGCGCGCATCCAGCGCACGCCGCTGATCTGCACCGTGGCGCAAACGCGAGTGAATGATCCGGCAACGGTGGCGGGTTTACGATTTCCGAATCGGCTGGGCCTTGCGGCAGGGCTGGACAAGAACGGCCGATGCATCGACGGCCTGGGTGCCATGGGCTTCGGCTTTATCGAAGTCGGCACAGTGACACCCAAGGGGCAGCCTGGCAATCCGAAGCCGCGCATGTTCCGACTGCCTGAGGCGAATGCACTCATCAATCGCCTTGGTTTCAACAACGACGGACTTGCGGCCTTCATCGCGAACGTGAAGCGGGCGAAGTTTCGCGAAGGTGGCGGCATCCTCGGCTTGAACATCGGCAAGAACGCCACGACACCGATCGAGAACGCGGTGCAGGACTACCTCACCTGCCTCGACGGCGTGTATCCGCATGCCGACTACGTGACGGTGAACATCTCGTCTCCCAATACCAAGAACCTGCGCGCGCTGCAGTCGGACGACGCGCTCGATGCCCTGTTGTCGGCGGTGAGCGAACGCGACGAGCAACTGGCAAAACAGCATGGGCGTCGGGTGCCCATCTTCGTGAAGATCGCACCGGACCTCGACGAAGCACAGGTGGACGTGATCGCGGCGACATTCGCCAAGAGCGGCATCACGGGCATCGTGGCGACCAACACGACGATTGCGCGCGATGACGTCAAGCATCTGGAGCATGGCGCAGAAGCGGGCGGCCTGAGCGGCGCGCCGGTGTTCGAGGCATCGAACCGGGTGATCCGGCAGTTGCGAGCGAGGTTGCCCAAGGGCACGCCAATCATCGGCGTGGGCGGAGTGATGACCGGTGCTGATGCCGCGGCGAAGATCGCAGCGGGGGCCGATCTCGTTCAGATCTACACCGGGTTCATCTATGGCGGCCCACCCTTGGTGACTGAAGCGGCAAAGGCGATCGCAAGAGCGCATTCGTAGGCAATCCGGGGTGAGCACCGGCCCGAAGGCCTGTCCCAGATTGCATCCGCGCTATGGATTTGGCCCGGAATAGGTTCCCCTTTTGGGGGCGCTGGGCGGGCTGCGATGCAAGGCGCTCCGAGCGCAGTGGCGAGCCACACAAGTGAGGAGCAACGCCGCAGCGCGCCCCCCAAAACGGGAAATTGTTTCGGGCCAAATTCTATGGGCACGGTGCTTGCCCGTCGAGGAAGTGCGACTTAGCCCTGCCCTTCGCTGCTTCCTGCTCATACTGTGCGCCATCACCTTCGCCGGATGCCGATCCCTTCCGGCTATTCACCCGGACATGGCGCCGCCTTCTCGCCGGCAAGTGCAGGTAGAAGGCACTCACGGCCCGCTGTCGCAGGCGCGCAGCACGGCCATCATTGACGAGCTGAAGCGGCGCTCGCCGGACACCAACATTCTCGACCGCCACCTTGCGCTCGAACAGGCACTGGTGGACAGCCCACTCATATCGGGCAACAAGGTCACGCTGCTTCAAGACGGTCCCGCCACCTACAAGGCGATGCTCGCAGCCATCAAGGACGCGAAGAGCCACATTCACATGGAGACCTACATTCTCGAGGACGACGAGGTGGGTCGGCAGTTTTCGCGGGCATTCATCGACAAGCAAAGGCAAGGGGTGCCGGTGAGCATCATCTACGACGCGGTCGGCTGCCTGAGCACGCCCGCAGAGTTCTTCAAGACGCTGACGGACGCCGGCGTGCACGTTGTGCAGTTCAATCCAGTGAACCCGCTCACGGCCAAGGCGGGCTGGAATGTGAATCAGCGCGACCACCGCAAGCTGCTCGTGATCGACGGCCGCATGGCCTTCCTCGGCGGCATCAACATCAGCGGTGTGTACTCGGGCGGGTCGATCAAGTCCGGCCCGCGCAGGCCGGGCGCGATGCTGCCATGGCGCGACACACACGTGCAGATCGAGGGCCCGGTAGTGGGCCAATACCAGAAGGTGTTTCTCGACACCTGGAACAGGCAAAAAGGCGGCGCGCTGCCGCAGCGCAACTACTTTCCTGACCCGATTCCACGCGGCAAGGAAATCGTGCGCGCCATCGCCGGCTCGCCCGATGAGCCCTTCAGCGCGATCTACGCGACGCTCATCTCCGCCATCGGCAATGCGGTGACGGAGATTCTTCTCACCAATGCTTATTTCGCCCCTGACCCGCAGTTGCGGGCGGCACTTGCCAATGCAGTCAGGCGTGGCGTGGACGTGAAGCTGATCTTGCCAAGCAAGACCGACTCTGGCCTGATCTTTCACGCGGGGCGCAGCTACTACGATGAGCTGCTTCGAGCTGGCATCAAGATCTACGAACGGCGCGATGCCCTGCTGCATTCCAAGACTGTCGTGATTGACGGCGTGTGGTCCACCATCGGATCAACAAACCTCGACTGGCGCAGCTTTCTGCACAACCAGGAGTTGAACGCAGTGGTGCTGAGCGCCGATTTTGCAGCGCAGATGAAGAAGGTGTTCGAAGGCGACCTGGCCGCATCGGATCCGGTACCGCTCGAAGCCTGGGAACGGCGGTCCTTCGGATTGAGGCTGAAGGAAAGGCTCGCAAGGTTGTGGGAGTATTGGCTATGAGTCTCGTCGCGCTTCTTTCGTCACACTTTTCTCGTTCGCAAGGAACCGGTGGCCCCGAATCGGATCGCATCGTGATGACTCATCGAACCGCGCTCACTCTGCTGCGCTTGTGCGCCGCCGTGCTCCTTGGCCTGTCGATGGCGGCCGCGGCGAGGGCGTCGCCTGCCGCCGACGCCCTGCGCGCCAGGCAAGCAGCCATCGCCGAGCGTCTTGCCAACAATGCCTTCCAGCGTCCGCTCTATCTCGAATCGACGCAAACGTCCGGCGACCTGATGGGTGACGTCTACGCCGTGGTGGACCATCCCTTCGCCACCGTCGATGCGGCATTGAAGGGTGCCGATGTGTGGTGCGACGTCCTCATCCTTCATCTCAATGTCAAGCAGTGCCGCGCGTCGGGCGGGCCGCCCTCCAACACGCTGGCCGTGGCCCTTGGCAAGAAGCACGACCAATCTCTGGAAGATGCGTATCACTTGAACTTCGCCTACGAGTTCGCCTCGTCGAAGCCCGATTACTTCAAGGTGTTGATGAGCTCAAAGGAAGGACCGCTGGGCACGAGCAACTATCGAATCGTCGTCGAAGCCGCGCCGCTCGATGCGCGACGCTCGTTCCTGCACATGTCGTACGCCTACGCCTACGGTTTCGCAGCGCGAGTGGCCATGCAGGGCTACCTCGCCACGGTGGGCAGCAGCAAGGTTGGCTTCAGCATTGTGGGCAAGAAGTCCGACGGGCAACCGGTGTACGTGGACAACGTGCGCGGCGTGATCGAGCGCAACACGATGCGCTACTACCTGGCGATCGACGCCTATCTCTCAGCGGTGGATTTGCCACAAGCGCAGAGACAGGAACATCGTCTGCGCGAGTGGTATTCGGCCACGGAGCGATATCCCAGGCAACTTCATGAGATGGAGCAAGACGACTATCTCGCGATGAAGCAAAAGGAAATCGCGCGGCAGAAGGGAATTTCATAGCCAGAGTGCAACCCGGGGATGGGCCTTGACGCCAACGGCCGAGGTGCCCGCGGCCTCTGATCAAACGTGAACCTGTTCTCCATCAACCCACCTTCTTCTTCGCCAGCCGCTTCCGCACATGGTGGCAAGCCCGGCTGCGCAAGAGCCTGTGGGGCTGCCTTCCCGTATTGCTCCCTCTCCCCTTCGGGGAGAGGGCTGGGGTGAGGGGCCTGGGCCTCTGTTCAAACATGAACCTGTCCTCCATCAACCCACCTTCTTCATCGCCAGCAGCTTCCGCACATGGTGGCAAGCCCGGCTGCGCAGGCAGTCTGTGGGGCTGCCTTCATGGAGATGGGTTTGACTATTTGGGAACCCCTCACCCCAACCCTCTCCCCCCGCCAGGGGAGAGGGAGCCGAAATGCGTTACTTCGATGCGGGGGCTTGCACTCAAGGCTACGAATTCAATGCAATGACGCGCCGGTCTTGGCCTGCAACTCTTCTCGAGTCACATCGGGCGCAAGCTCCACCACCTTCAATCCTTGCGGCGTCACGTCCATCACTGCGAGGTCGGTGATGATGCGGTTGACCACGCCCACACCTGTCAGGGGCAGCGTGCACTTCGAAAGAATCTTCAGATCGGTGGTGCCGTCCTTCTTCTTCGCGACGTGTTCCATCACGACGATCACGCGGGGTACGCCGGCGACGAGGTCCATCGCGCCGCCCATGCCCTTGACCATCTTGCCGGGAATCATCCAGTTGGCGAGATCGCCAGTGGCACTGACCTGCATTGCGCCGAGGATGGAGAGATTGATCTTGCCGCCGCGGATCATTGCGAAGCTGTCGTGCGAGCCGAAGATGCTTGACCCCGGAATCGTGGTCACGGTCTGCTTGCCAGCATTGATGAGGTCTGCGTCAACCTCGTCTTCTTTAGGGAAGGGCCCGATGCCCAGCATGCCGTTCTCGCTTTGCAGCCAGACTTCGATGCCCCGCGGCACGAAATTCGCGACCAGCGTCGGAATGCCGATGCCGAGGTTGACGTAGTAGCCGTCCTTGAGTTCTTGCGCGGCCTTGGCCGCCATTTGGTCTTGAGTCCAGGGCATGTCGGTCTCCTTAGTTCGCCGGCCGGGTCGTGCGCTTCTCGATGCGCTTCTCGGGATTTGCGTTCACGACGATGCGGTGAACGTAGATGCCCGCCAAGTGCACGTCGTCCGGATCGATGTCGCCGACTTCGACGAGGTGTTCGACCTCAACGATCGTGAGCCTGCCGGCCATGGCGGCCGCCGGATTGAAGTTGCGTGCCGTGCGTCGGAACACGAGGTTGCCGCTTTTGTCGGCTTTGTAGGCCTTGACCAGCGACACCTCGGGGTTGAGTGCTCGCTCCATCACGTAGACGTGTCCCTCGAACTCGCGTGTTTCCTTGCCCTCGGCAACGATGGTGCCGACGCCGGTGCGGGTAAAGAAGGCCGGGATGCCGGCGCCGCCTGCACGCAGCTTCTCGGCCAGCGTGCCTTGCGGCGTGAACTCGAGTTCCAGTTCGCCGGCAAGGTATTGGCGCTCGAACTCCTTGTTCTCACCGACATAGCTCGAGATCATCTTCTTGATCTGGCGCGTCTCCAGCAACTGGCCAAGACCGAAGCCGTCGACGCCGGCATTGTTCGAGATCACCGTGAGGTCCTTGACACCCGAGTCGCGCAGTGCCGCGATCAGAGCCTCAGGGATGCCGCAGAGGCCGAAGCCGCCGACTGCCATCAACTGGCCGTCCTTGACGATGCCATTGAGCGCAACGGCCGCGCTCGGATACACCTTGTTCATTCGCCGTCTCCAATTGGAATTTGCAACGCAGCGCGAAGCGTACTACGTAACCCATTACGTAGTCGTACGTAGAATTGACTAAACCGCCTCGGTACAAGCCCCATGAATTCCCTAGCGCCGCTGGACTACCGGACCGCTTTCGACCTCGCGCCGATCGGGTTGGTTATTTCCCGCAACCGGTTGATGGTGGACTGCAACCAGCAATTGCTCGACATGTTCGGCGCCACGCGCGCGCAGTTGGTCGGGCAGTCGTTCGAGGTGCTATACCCGACGCACGACGAGTTCGAACGAACCGGTGCACGCATCGTGGCAAGCCTGAACGCGCGAGGGTGGTACGCTGACGAGCGCGTCATGAAGCGCGGTGGGTCAAAGCGCGGCGACTTGTTCTGGTGCCATGTGTCAGGACGCGCCCTCAACCCGAAGCAGCCTCACGCGGCGGGCATCTGGAGCTTCGAGGACTTGTCGGCGCGGCGGCAGGTGAAGGCGGATCTGACGCCACGCGAACGCGAGATCGCCGCGCTGTTGATCGAAGGCTTGACGAGCAAACAGGTCGGCAAGCGCCTCGAAATCAGTCCGCGCACCGTTGACGTCTATCGCGCTCGCCTCATGAAGAAGTACGGCGCCGCTACGACCCCTTTGCTGGTTCAGAAGCTTCTGAGCGCCTGAGAGGCTGAGAGGCTGAGAGGCTGAGAGGCTGAGAGGCTGAGAGTATTTCGATCATGTCCGCTCATCACGTCAAAAGACCCTGCTCGTCGTTGCAAATGCTCGCCATAGCCCGGGCTATGGCTGTGCTTTGCGCCTAGATCAGGCGCCTTTTGACGCGCTGCTCGGACACGCTCGAACAACTCTCAGCCTCTGAGGAACTCACTGCCAATGGCATCGAGCAAGTCTTCGAGCGAGACCGGTTTCACCAGGTGCTGGTCGAAACCGGCTTCGGTAGTCGCCCGCTTGTCGTCGTCGCGCCCATAACCCGTCATCGCAATCAGTCGTGTTTGCGCGAGCGCCGGCATGGCGCGCAAGCGACGCGCAACGTCGAAACCGGTGATGCCGGGGAGCCCGAGGTCCAGCACGATGGTGTCGGGCGGATCGGCTTGCGCAAGCTGCAGTGCCGTGTTGCCGTCATGCGCCAGTGAAACGCTGTGGCCCGACATCCGCAGCAGCGCGGCCAGGCTGGTCGCCGCGTCGACGTTGTCATCCACGACCAGCAAGCGGCGGCCTCTGGGATGAGCAAGATCATTCGCTTTGGACTCGGCCTCGGTCGCTGCCTCGACCGACAGCGGCAGCGACACCGTCATCTGAGTACCCTGACCGAGGCCTGCGCTGGTGGCCGTCACTTCGCCGCCGTGCAACTGAACGATGGCCTTGGCCAGCGTGAGGCCAATGCCCAGTCCGCCTTCGGAGCGGTCCAGCGTGCGTTCGCCCTGCGTAAAGAGATTGAAGGCCGTGTCGATCAACTGCTTGGACATTCCGATGCCGTTGTCAATGACATGGAGGTAAGCCGTCGGGCCGTGCTGTTCCAGCAGCACCTGCACCCGCCCGCCACTGGGCGTGTATTTCGCCGCGTTGGTCACGAGGTTCACGATCACCTGGGTGATCCGTGTGGGGTCGCAGTCGACGTACACGGGCTGCGGCGGCAGCGTGACCTCGAACGCGTGGCCGAAGCGCACGACGGTCGAGCGGACAGACTCCACTGCGCTTGCCAACGTGGCCCCCAGTTCGGCCCTCTCCGTGCGCAACTGAATCTTGCCGCTCGTGATGCGGCTCACATCCAGCAGGTCGTCGACAAGACGCGAAAGGTGAACCACCTGGCGGCCGATCAACTGCGTGGGCCACTGCAGTTCCGGGGTTGTACTCAGCTTTTCGAGAATGCCCACCGCATTGCCAATGGGCGCAAGTGGATTGCGCAACTCGTGCGCGAGCATGGCAATGAACTCATTGATGCGCTTGCCCTCGGTTTCCAGTTCCTGGACACGACGCCGTTCCGTCAGATCCCGCGTAATCTGCGCGAAACCGCGCAACGTGCCCTCCCCATCAATCAGCGCGGTGAGCGACACATCGGCCCAGAAACGGCTGCCATCGCCTCTCGAGCGCCATCCGATGTCCTCGGAAAATCCTTGCTTGCGGGCAATGGCAAGCTCGATCCGCGGCTTGCCCGCGACAACGTCCTCTTCGGTGTAAAGCTTTGCGGCGTCCTGGCCGACAATTTCCTCGGAGCTATAGCCGTGTACCCGTACCGCACCCGCGTTCCAGCCGAGCACGATGCCGTTCGGGTCGAGCATGAACATGGCGTGGTCCTTGACGCCCTCGATCAGGAATCGAAGGCTCTCTTCACTGCGCCGCAGGCGCTCTTCCTGCTCGCGTCGCTGGGTCAGGTCGCGGGTGATCTTCGAAAAGCCGAGCAGTTCGCCGTTCGGCCCTCTCATGGCGGTAATGATCACATTGGCCCAGAAGCGGCGCCCGCCTTTGGCAATTCGCCAGCCCTCATCTTCGAAGCGGCCCAGATCCGTCGCCTTTTGCAGCTCGATTGCTGGCCAATCTGACGCAAGTGCCTCGGCGGGATAGAAGGTCGAGAAATGCTTGCCGATGATTTCGTCGGCCGTGTAGCCCTTGAGCCGCTGAGCCCCGACGTTCCATGTAGTCACTATGCCAGCCGGCGTCAGCATGAAGATGGCGTAGTCCTCTACGCTCTCGACGAGGCGCCGGAATGCCTCTTCGCGATGAAGCTCCGGTATCGCCGGCTTGGGATGCGAAACACTCTCAGCACTCATGCAAGACGCTCCTTGCGGAACTGGAGAATTTGAGACGGGCTCGAGTTGTCGAAGTGCTCAGGATTTGGGGTATGGCTCAATGGGAATCACACCAAGTGCCGATCGACCACTCCTGGCAAGGCCACTGACCCACGGACCTCTACTGAGAGGCTGAGAGTATTTCGATCATGCCCGCTCATCACGTCAAAAGACCCCTGCTCGTCGTTACAAATGCTCGCCATAGCCCGGGCTATGGCTGCGCTTTGCGCCTAGATCAGGCGCCTTTTAACGTGCTGCTCGGTCACGCTCGAAAAACTCTCAGCCTCTGAGGAAAATCTCAAATTCCTGTTCCTGCCTTGCTCACGCCCAATTCGGCATAGAGGCGATCGACGAGGGCACGCAGTTCGCCGATCTCGGCTTCCATCGATGACTGCCGGAGCTTCAGCGACGCTAACTCGCTCGCTGCCACGAAATCTTCTCCGTCGGGTGACATCGCCATCTGCGATGTGTCCACCGCGCCGCACAGGAGATGCGCCCATCGAGCCTCGCGCGCGCCAGGCGCGCGCGGCAGCTTTATCACCAGCGGCCCGCCCTTCTCTGCCGAACGCTCGGCCAATTCGGTCAGGAATGCATCGACTGACGAGACATCGGCGAAGCGATGCAGACGCTCGCAATTCATGCGCAATTCGGCTGCAGTCTGCGGGCCGCGCAGCATCAGTACCGCCAACACCGCCACCGATTGCGAAGGCAGCGACAAGGCGCGGCCCATGTTGTGCTCGTATCGACTCACGCGCGATCCGCTCGACTCAAAGGCGAGGCTCAGCGACTTCAGTGCGTCGACGGCGACCTGCACCTCGGACTCGGTCGCATTGATGACCGGGTCGCGTGCTGTCTTCTGATTGCAGCCCGACACCAGCGAGTTGAGCGACAGCGGGTAGCTGTCCGGCACCGTGTGTGCCTTTTCGATCAGCACCCCCAAGGCGCGTGCTTCGAGCAAAGAGAGTTCCCTGATCATCAGACGCCACCGGTGCGCCGCAAGGCGGCTGAGCGCACCCTCGGGGTGCGGGAGTGAAATGACGTGGAGGCCGACATCAGACCGCGAACCCGTCGTCGGCCTGGATGACAGCACCATTGATGAAATGGCTTTCGTTCGCCACCAGCATCATCAGCGTCGAGTCGAGGTCTTGCGGCTGCCCAACGCGCTTGCGCGGCAGCGTGTCGATGAGGCGCTTGCCTTGATCGGTCTGCCAGTGATGGTGGTTGATCTCGGTGTCGATGTATCCCGGGCAGATGGCATTCACATTGATGCCGTAACGGCCCCATTCCAGCGCCATCGCCTTTGTCATGTGAATGACCGCGGCCTTGCTCATGCAGTACACGCCGATCTGGCTCAGCACGCGCAAGCCAGCCATGGACGCAATGTTGACGATGCGCCCGCCTGTGAAGGTGCCTGGCGCCGAGCCCTTGGCGCGAGCCAGCATGCGCTTGCCCACCTCTTGCGCCACGAAGAATGCGCCCTTGGTGTTGGTATCGAAGACGTAGTCGTAATCGTCTTCGGTGACGTCGGTGATCTTCTGCGTGGTGCTCACCCCCGAGTTGTTGATGAGGATGTCCAGCGTGCCCATCTCCGTCTCGGCATGCGCGACGGCAGCACGGATGCTATGAAGGTCTGTCACGTCGACCGTGACCACGTGTGCGTCGCCGCCAGAGGCTTCGATCTCGGCGCGAAGCGTCTTGAGCCGCTCGATGCGACGACCTGCAAGCACCACGCCGCACCCGGCGGCGGCCAGCGTCTTCGCGAACTGCGTACCCAAGCCGCTCGACGCGCCGGTGACGAGCGCAACGCGCCCGGACAAATCAATGCAGTAACTCATGCGCCGTACTCCTCAGGTCTTGTGCATTGAGGAAACGATAGCACGCGCTTCATGCGAAACGCTGTCCTGTACATGCGCGAGTCGACGCGACTCACCCCAAATAGCACGATCGTTCGCTTCACAAGGCTACCCCCGTAGAATGCCGCGCGGTTCAAATTACAAGGAAGCCCGATGACACCACAAGCGATCCTCGATCAATACGGCCCACGCGAGTCGATGGAATACGACGTGATGGTCATCGGCGCCGGACCTGGCGGCTTGGCCACCGCCATCCGCATCAAGCAGCTCGCGGCCGAGCAAGGCAAGGAGGTCTCGGTCGTCGTGCTGGAAAAAGGCTCTGAGCCTGGGGCGCACATCCTGTCGGGCGCCGTGATGGATCCGCGAGCCATCACGGAGCTCATCCCCAACTGGAAAGAACTGGGCGCGCCGCTGAACCAGCCGGTCACGGGCGACGACATACTTTTCCTCACGGAAACCGGTGCGACCCGAACGCCCGACTGGCTGGTGCCGCCGCCCATGCACAACGAGGGAAACTATGTCATCAGCCTTGGCAACGTCGTGCGCTGGCTGGCACAGCAGGCTGAGGCCCTGGGTGTTGAAATCTTTCCCGGCTTCGCTGCTGCCGAAGTGCTCTACAACGAAGATGGCGCAGTCAAGGGCGTGGCCACGGGCAACCTCGGCGTGGGCAAGGACGGCGAACCGACCGAGAACTTCCAGCTCGGCATGGAGTTGCATGCCAAGTACACGATCTTCGCCGAGGGCGCACGTGGCCACCTCGGCAAGCAACTCATCCGCAATTTCAAGCTCGACGAAGGCCGCGACCCGGCGAGCTGGGCCATCGGCGTGAAAGAACTTTGGGAGATCGACCCCGCCAAGGCCGAGCCCGGCCTCGTGGTCCACACCGCCGGCTGGCCGATGGACACAGACACCTTTGGCGGCGGTTTTCTGTACCACCTCGAAGACAACAAGGTGACGCTCGGCCTCGTGGTCGGCCTCGACTACAAGAACCCATGGCTGAGTCCTTTCGAGGAGATGCAACGCTGGAAGACGCACCCCGCCATTCGAAAACATCTGGAAGGCGGCAAGCGCATCGGCTACGGTGCACGCGCCATCAACAACGGCATGCCGCAGTGCTTGCCCAAGACGGTGTTTCCGGGCGGCGCCCTGGTTGGTTGCGATGCGGGCTACATGAACGCGGCGCGCATCAAGGGCAGCCACGCAGCGATCAAGTCGGGCATGCTGGCTGCGGAAGCGGCGTTCGCAGCGGTCACATCCGGCCGTCAGCATGATGAGCTGAGCGCTTATCCCGAGGCATTCGAAAAGAGCTGGCTAAACGAAGAACTGCAGGCTTCTCGCAACTTCAAGCCGTGGTTCAAGAAGGGCTTCTGGGTCGGCTCGTTCATGACCGGCATCGAGCAATGGCTACTGCCTAAGCTCGGCATCAAGAGCCCGCCGTGGACGCTGCACCGGGACACTCCCGACAACGAGTACCTGCTACCGGCGGACCAATGCAAGAAGATCGAATACCCGAAGGCGGACGGCAAACTCACCTTCGACCGGTTGAGCAGCGTGTTCGTGAGCAACACGAATCACGAAGAGAACCAGCCGGCACACCTGACGCTCAAGAATGCCTTGGTGCCGGTGCAGATCAATCTTGCGAAGTATGCAGGGCCGGAGAGCCGCTACTGCCCGGCGGGGGTGTACGAGTTCGTGAACGACGGGACTGGTGAGCGTTTGCAGATCAACGCGCAGAACTGTGTTCACTGCAAGACGTGCGATATCAAAGACCCGACGCAGAACATCGTGTGGGTGACGCCGGAGGGTGGAGGCGGGCCGAATTATTCGGGGATGTGATCCAACTCCAGATGCAATCCGGGATGAGCGTTGCCGCAAGGATTTGGCCCGGAATTCATCCGGGCTGAATTACCGCACCAACACCTGCCGATTCGCATGCACGTGCGTGCGAATCGAGCCTTGTTCTGAAGCAGTCGGCTACACTCGGCTCTGTTCAGGAGAGAGCTTCGATTGAAGCCGCCGAAGGCGCAGGGCAGATAGCCCGAACGCTCAGGCAAAAGGACTGACAAAGCGCCTTGAAAGTTATTGCAAGGCGCTCCTCGCTGGAGAGAGGCTCACCCCGAGTGAGTCCACCGAAGGGGCAAGCGGCAGGGCCGGGATCCGGCAGCCGTCAATCTCTCAGGTAAAGCGGACAGAGAGGGCATCCCAACGTGTGGAAAATGCGTTGATCCAAGAATGCCCTCGGAGAGTCAAAATGTCCGCTACCGAACTGCTCAAGACCCCGCTCTACGCCCTGCACCTCGAACTGGGTGCCAAGATGGTTCCCTTTGCCGGCTACGACATGCCGGTGAACTACCCCGGCGGCATCATTGCCGAGCACAAGCAGTGCCGCGAATCCGCCGCCCTCTTCGACGTGTCCCACATGGGCCAACTGCGCATCATGGGCGACGACGCGGCCAGGGCACTCGAATCGCTCGTGCCGGTCGACGTGGTCGATCTGGCACCCGGCAAGCAGCGTTACGCCTTCTTCACGAATTCGAACGGCGGCATCCTCGACGACCTGATGATCACGCGGCGCGAGAACGATTTCTTCGTCGTCGTGAATGCGGCATGCAAGGATGCCGACATCCGGCACCTCATCACAAACATCGGCCACCGCTGCAACATTCAGCCCCTGCCCGACCGCGGCCTGCTCGCCCTGCAAGGACCCAAGGCCGTGACGGCCCTGTCGCGCTTGAATCCGCAAGTGGCCCAACTCACCTTCATGACCGGCGGGCATTTCAAGCTCGCCGACATCGATTGCTTCGTGACACGTTCGGGCTACACCGGTGAAGACGGCTTCGAGATTTCCGTGCCAGCCGAAAGCGCCGAAGAACTCGCCCGCGTCCTGCTCGCGCAGCCCGAAGTGAAGCCCGGCGGCCTCGGCGCGCGCGACACGCTGCGGCTGGAAGCGGGGCTTTGCCTCTACGGCCACGACATCAACCAGACCACCACGCCCGTCGAAGCGGCGCTCACCTGGGCGATCCAGAAAGTACGCCGTCCCGGCGGTGCGCGAGCCGGCGGCTACCCCGGTGCGGCCGCGATCGAAGGCCAACTCGCGTCGGGTGCCGTCATCAAACGAGTGGGCCTCCTCGGCCTTGAGCGCGTGCCGGTTCGCGAAGGCGCAAAAATCGTCGATTCACACGGACACGGTCTGGGCCACGTGACGAGCGGCACGCTCGCGCCATGCGTCAATCACCCCATCGCCATGGCCTACCTGGCCGCCAACCACGCACTGCCGAACCACGAGGTTTATGCAGAAGTGCGCGGCAAGCGACAGCCAATGCGCGTGTCACCCATGCCTTTTTCACCCCATCGATATTTCCGCGGTTGATCCCGCCCGCCCAACAAACCCACACCTAGGAGCAAACGCCCATGACGACCATGTTCACCCCGGACCACGAGTGGATCAACATCGAAGACCACGAGGCCGCAACTGTCGGTATCACGCTGCATGCGCAGGATGCGCTGGGCGACGTGGTCTTCGTGGATCTGCCCGAGGTGGGGCGCACTTTCAAGAAAGGCGAAGTCGCCGGCGTCGTCGAATCGGTCAAGGCCGCGGCGGATTTGTACATGCCGGTGGCCGGCGAGATCGTGGAAGTGAACGAGGCGCTGCGCGCCGATCCGTCGCTTGCAAACTCCGATCCGCTTGGCAACGGATGGTTCTTCAAGGTCCACGTGTCCGACATGGGCGAGTTCGATCAGTTGATGGATCAGCCTGCTTATGACGTGTTGGTGAAGAACAGCTGATTTCACCAATATCGGTTCGTGCTGAAGCATCGAAGCCTCGCCTGCACAAAGAGGCCTTCGATACCTCAGGCCGATCGGGTTGTATTGGCCGATCGGGTTGTTTTGCCGATCGGGTCGTATTCCCGAACAGGTGTTTGTTCTCCGCACGGAAACTCCTCTCTGCATCGTTAAGCCCAGGAAGTCCCCATGTTGATGTCCGCCAACCAGCCCCAAACCAGCCCTCTCGCTGAACTGGAGAATGCCTCCGAGTTCGTCGCACGCCACATCGGCATCGAGGCGGAAGATGAACGACACATGCTGTCGGTGATCGGCCTTGCCTCGCGCCAGGCGCTGATTGAGGCGATCGTGCCGAGCTCGATCGCGCGCGGCAATCCGATGAACCTGCCCTCACCGTTGACTGAAGCGCAGGCGCTGGCTGAGCTGAAGGGCATCGCGGGCAAGAACAAGCTGCTCAAGAGTTTCATCGGCCAGGGGTATCACGGCACACACACGCCCGGTGTCATCTTGCGCAATGTGCTTGAGAACCCGGCCTGGTACACCGCTTACACGCCCTACCAGGCAGAGATTTCTCAGGGCCGCATGGAGGCGCTGGTCAACTTCCAGACCATGGTGACCGATCTCACCGGTCTCGCGATGGCGAACGCGTCGATGCTCGACGAGGCCACCTCCGCTGCCGAGGCGATGACGCTTGCCGCTCGTGTAGGCAAGAGCAAATCGACGATCTTCTTTGTGGCCGATGACGTGCTGCCGCAGACGCTGGAAGTAGTCCGCACCCGTGCCGAACCGCTGGGCATCACTGTCGTGACGGGCCCTGCAGGCGATGTTGCAGGCGCTGGCGCATTCGCCGCCCTTTTCCAGTACCCCGGCGTCAACGGCGTGGTACGCCATCTCAAGCCCCTCATCGACGCTGTACACGCCGCCGACGGACTCGCCATCGTCGCGGCCGACCTGCTTTCACTCACGCTGCTCAGGCCTCCGGGCGAGATGGGCGCGGACATCGCCATCGGCACCACACAGCGCTTCGGCATGCCGATGTGCAACGGCGGCCCGCACGCCGCCTACATGGCGACCAAGGATGAGTTCAAGCGTTCGATGCCGGGTCGCCTCGTCGGCGTGAGCGTCGATGTGCATGGCAACCCTGCGTATCGCCTCGCGCTCCAAACGCGCGAGCAGCACATCCGCCGCGAGAAGGCCACTTCCAATATCTGCACGGCGCAGGTGCTGCCTGCCGTGGTCGCAAGCATGTTCGCGGTTTATCACGGGCCGGAAGGCCTGAAGCGTATCGCGCGCCGCGTGGCGAGCTATACGGCTGTGCTGGCGGCAGGTCTGAAGCAGCTCGGCTGCAAACTCGCGCATGAGTCAGCCTTCGACACCCTCGAAGTCGTCACTGGCGATCGCACCGCGTCCGTCCTCGAAGCGGCGCGCAACGCGGGCTTCAACCTGCGCCGGGCATCGGCCAGCAGCGTCGGCATCACGCTGGATGAAACAACCGATCGCGAAGACATCCATTCGCTGTGGAGCTTGTTCGCCCACGGCCAGTTGCTGCCTTCCTTCGAGCAGTTCGAGAACGGTGTCGCGCCCCTGCTGCCGACCGAACTACATAGGCAAAGCGCTTTCCTGACGCACCCGGTGTTCAACGCGTACCACAGCGAAACGGAGATGCTGCGCTATATCCGCAGTCTGTCCGACAAAGATCTCGCGCTTGACCGCTCGATGATTCCGCTGGGTTCGTGCACGATGAAGCTCAACGCGACCAGCGAGATGATTCCGATCACCTGGCCCGAGTTCGCCAACATCCACCCATTCGCTCCGCGTGATCAGTTGGCGGGTTACGACGAGCTCGATCAACTGCTTCGCGGCTGGCTGTGCCAGGCGACGGGCTATGCCGGCATCAGCCTGCAGCCGAACGCCGGATCGCAAGGCGAATACGCGGGACTGCTGATCATCAAGGCCTACCACGCGGCACGCGGCGAGAGCCATCGAAACATCTGCCTGATTCCGGAATCGGCGCACGGCACGAACCCCGCCAGCGCACAGATGGTCGGCATGCAGGTCGTCGTGACGAAGTGCGACGACGAAGGCAACGTCGATCTCGACGACCTGAAGGCCAAGTGCGAGAAGCATGGCAGCCACCTGGCCGCCATGATGATCACCTACCCATCGACCTATGGCGTGTTTGAGCAGCGCGTGAAGGAGCTGTGCCAGCTGGTCCACAGCTACGGCGGCCGGGTCTATGTCGACGGCGCGAACATGAACGCACTGGTCGGTGTTGCAGCACCGGGCCAGTTCGGCGGTGACGTGAGCCATCTCAACCTGCACAAGACCTTCTGCATTCCGCACGGCGGCGGCGGTCCCGGCGTCGGCCCGGTGTGCGTGGTGGCGGACCTGGTGCCCTATCTGCCTGCGCACCGTTCGGCGAACGTCGGCACCGACACGCAGATCGGCGCCGTGTCTGCCGCGCCGCTCGGCAATGCCGGGGTGCTGCCAATCAGCTGGATGTACGTCCGCATGATGGGCGTCGACGGCCTCAAGCTGGCGACCGAGACCGCCATCCTGAGCGCGAACTACATTGCCGCCACTCTCGCCGATCACTACGACATCCACTTCAGCGGCAACAACTCCGAGGTCAAGGGTGGGGGCGTGGCGCACGAGTGCATTCTCGATTTGCGTCCGCTCAAGGACACTTCGGGTGTGAGTGCCGAAGACGTGGCCAAGCGCTTGATTGACTACGGCTTTCACGCGCCGACGCTGAGCTTCCCCGTTGCGGGCACGTTGATGGTCGAACCGACCGAAAGCGAACCGTTGAAGGAACTCGATCGTTTCTGCGAAGCGATGATCGCGATCCGCAACGAGATCCGCAAAGTCGAAAACGGCGCATGGCCGCGTGAGGACAACCCGCTGAAGGCTGCCCCGCATACGACCGAGGCGTTGCTCAAGCCCGAATGGCCGCACGCGTATTCGCGCGAAGAAGCGGCGTATCCGCTGAAATCCCTGCGCCTGCAGAAATACTGGTCACCCGTCGGCCGCGTAGACAACGTGTACGGCGACCGCAATCTCTTCTGCAGCTGCGTGCCTCTCTCCGCCTACGAAGATTAGGAATGTCGACCACCACGTCGCCTTGCTCCTGCCCCCGAGGGGGCGCTCAGGGTTCGGCGCCCCCGATTCCCGCTCGAAGACCGAAACTTGCGCACCTGATCGTTCGCTGCGCGCATCTCCACTTCAGAAAGCTTGTCCAATGGCAGTCTCCGTCTTCGACCTCTTCAAGATCGGCATCGGGCCGAGCAGTTCGCATACCGTCGGGCCCATGCGCGCGGCGCGGCTCTTCGCATCGCGGCTGCAGCACGACGGCTTGATGGACGCCACAACACGCGTGAAGTCGGAGCTGTACGGCTCCTTGGGCGCGACGGGCAAGGGCCATGGCAGCGACAAGGCGGTGTTGCTGGGGCTCGCGGGACATGAACCCGATACGGTCGACGTCGATGCCATTCCAGCCTTGCTTGATACGATCCGCAGCGCTGCCAAACTGATGCTCGCAGGCACGCACCCTGTATCCTTCGACGAGAAGACCGACCTCATCTTCTATCGGCGCGAGAGCCTACCCTTCCACGCCAATGGCATGCGCTTTATCGCGTACGACACCGCGGGCAGGGAACTGTCGTCACGCACCTACTACTCGGTCGGCGGCGGCTTTGTGGTGAGCGACGAGGTGGCTGCCGACGGTACGCGCCAGAAGCAGATCGCACCCGACACGACCGTCCTGGCCCTTCCCTTTCACTCGGGCGAAGAATTGCTGGAAGTGACGCAGCGTGAGAAGCTCAGCATCGCGCAGGTGATGCGTCGCAACGAACACCATTGGCGCACCGATGAAGAAATCGATGCCGGCCTGCTGCGCATCTGGGGCGTGATGAAGGCTTGTGTCGAGCGCGGCCTGCGTACAGATGGTGTTCTGCCCGGCGGGTTCAAGGTGCGGCGGCGCGCCGCCGATCTGCATCGGCAGTTGTGTGCCAACCCCGAAGCTGCGCTGCGTGATCCGCTGCAGGTGCTGGACTGGGTGAATCTGTATGCACTTGCGGTGAATGAAGAAAACGCGGCGGGCGGCCGGGTCGTCACGGCACCGACCAACGGTGCCGCTGGCATCGTCCCGGCCGTGCTGCACTACTTCACGCGATTTGTTCCGCAAGCGACCGATGCAGGCGTCATCGATTTCCTGCTAACCGCCGCGGCCATCGGCATCCTCTACAAGGAGAACGCCTCCATCAGTGGCGCCGAAGTCGGCTGCCAAGGCGAAGTGGGCGTGGCCTGCTCGATGGCCGCTGGCGCTTTGTGCGCCGTGATGGGCGGGACGCCCGAGCAAGTAGAGAACGCGGCCGAGATCGGCATGGAGCATCACCTCGGCCTGACCTGCGACCCCGTCGGCGGACTGGTGCAGATCCCCTGCATCGAGCGCAACGCCATCGCCTCGGTAAAGGCCATCAACGCCGCACGCATGGCCCTGCGCGGCGACGGAACGCACCATGTGAGCCTGGACAAGGTCATCAAGACAATGCGCGAAACCGGGGCGGACATGATGACCAAGTACAAAGAAACCGCACGCGGCGGTCTTGCCGTGAATATCGTTGAATGTTGACGGGCTCAGGACGCGTGTAAGGCCGAGATCCGCGAAGGCAAAGGTGGACAGGGCTTCGGCCGCGCGAAGCACAATACCTTGTCGATGCCGGGACTGCCGGATCCAGTAGCCGAGATTGCAGAAGTTGTGGTCGACATTGAAGTAGTTGAGTCCTGCTCCGCCAAGGAAACTGCCGTTCTCTTCGGCGAACCGCCGAATTCGAAACTCGACCCGTCAGCCAGGCCTTTGGCGCAAGTGTCAAACCAGATCAGCGCTTCTTGCTGCGAATAGGCCGCGTGGCACCACGGCATCCACAGTCGACCGTGTCGACCGATTCGCGAACTGCGACGGCGAAGGCTTCGGCATCAGTAGCTTGGTAGGGGCGAAGAACGATGCCCTGTGTGAACGACGGTCGGCATGAAGGCATTGTCGTAGCCGCGCGTCGGCCGGGGTGACACGGCTTCGTATCAGGACTTCACGCACGCAAATAGGCATTGCACCTCGCACCTTTGCGCAGCCGCGGGATGTCACTTCGGCAGGCCTGCTGCCGTCACGTTGCGCCCCTCGCCGGATACCAGCGCAGGTACTTACCCGATCGCCAACATCATGTCGCACCGCCCGCCTTTCACGGTAAGGGCGGCAACACTTTCGCATTCCCAGTCAGTGTTTCGCGCAGCCGCCGCATGCGACCAGCTGGTGCGTTGAAGATTCGCAACGATTCCAGAGGACCCGTCCGTTCATATGTTGTCTTGCCAGTCTATGTACTGAGGAAAATAGGATGAAGCCAATCAGCCCCGCCTTCCATACGCCGACCTTGCCCGAGGTCGAGACTCCCCATAGCGGCCATGACACTGCGTCCACGGTTAGCCATCAAGCTGTGACGCAAGCGTTGAGGCCCAGGCGCACAGGGCACGTCAGCCCGAATATCGCGGAAGCGTTGAGGCCCAGGCACGCGGGGCGCGCCAGCCTGGACTCCGCTATGGTCCGGAACCGCGCTGCGGACGCCATCATCCGTGGCATCCGAGCGCATGTGGCCAACAAGACCACCGCCGAGATGATGGCCTCCGGAACGATCTGGCGTGAGCTCCAGAAAAACCTTCGCGCGACCGGCACACTGGGCGCCGAAGACAGCTTGACGATTCAGCGCTTGTCATCCCTGAACCTGTCGGCGCTGCGCAGGCGGCTTGGCACCTTGAATGAAGCGGAGACCCGATTCTTCGATCGCTTTACCAGCCAGCGCTTTTTTGCCACGCACTTCACCGATGCCGATCTGCACAAGGCCTCCGACTCGGGCCAGACCCTGTCGATGCTGTCTCGCAGAAGGTTGATTGAGCGCGACATCCCGTTCGATGAGGAACACACCCCCGAAAAGAATGTGTCGGCCAAGGCGGATGACGACCATGTGTTCTTCGCTCTCGAGTGCGGTGCGCAACCCCAGACGGTGGAGAGCATCTTCGGCGACTCGCTGTACCGGGTTCCGTTCGACGCGCCCGTGTTCCGGCAGACGGCATGGGGCGCCCTGGATATTTTTGGCGAGCCTTCGATCTTGGACGGGGATTTCTTGCTGAAAAACTTCCCTGACTTCCGCAACGTCGATGAGGTCGGTGTGGTCCGCGATCGAGTCGGCCGTTGGCCCCGGCATGGAGCGCGATAAGGGGAGCGCGGCGGCCTACGCCGACGTCTTCACATGCAGAGAATTGGTGCCCGCTGCAGGTTTGTCGCTGATCGCCAAGCTTCGCCAGATCGGCGATCCGAATGTGGAAGGCTTGCTCAACAGCACCACGCCGGAGCAGTTCAACGCGGTTCTCAACACGTTCCACCGCGTGGAAATCAGGGTACCCAGGCATTGCTTTGCCAAGGACTTCGAGCATCATGGGAACAGTTTGCGATTGCAGCGTTTGGCCGCGAATCCGGATTCCGTCCATGAAGAGCCAGACCAATACCAGCTGAATGATTTAACGCAGTTTTGCAGCAGCGATCCGGCGACCGTTGAACGGCAGCTCGGCGTATTGCGTGATGCCGGCATCGACGTGACACGAATTCGTGGTCAGAATGGCGAGTCCTTGCTCCATTTGCTGTGCGACGCAGCCGGCAGCGACCCGGACGGGCTGGCTCCGTCCGTGCGCACGCTCATCCCTTCGCTCGTCAAGTTCGGACTCGACATCGACGCGCCCACGGACAACTTGCAAACGCCGTTGATGGTGGCGATCGAAGATGCCGGTCTGGCCTCGACATTGATCGATCAGGGTGCGAACGTCAACGCGCGCGGGCCGGGCGGCAGGACGGCGATCTTCGATGCCACGAGCGAAGATGTGGCGGAACTCCTGATCCGCCATGGTGCGGACATCCATCATCGCGACAACAACGGTCGGAATGCCCTTCACTGGGCACTGTCCAACTACGGTTTCGGCTGTGATTTGTTCCACTCCCTTGCCGCGGCCGGCTTGCCAATCGATGAGGAGGCCCACCGCCTGGTCATCGCCAAGGTTCCGCCGCACCTCGTGGCAGAAGTGCCTGCCGTCAATGCCTCGGCACAGGATTGGCAGCGCTTCTTTGCGAGCCAAAGAGCTTCAATGAGGAGCTGGTATGAGGAGCTTGTTGCCGACCGATACTCGGGGCGGTCCTGAAGCGAGGGCTCGCGATGGCGTTTGTGGTCGTAGGCCTGGCCCAGTTGCCCTCCGGCAGCGAGTCTCTGCGCAGCGGTCGTGTGCATGGGGATGTCACGGGCCCACGGTTGGCCCACCAAGCTGTAATGGAACGTTGAGGCCCAGGCGCGCAGGGCTTGTGGTCCGGAAGCGTGCGGGCGGACGTCATCATCCGTGGCATGCGAGCGCAAGTGACCCACAAGACCAGCGCCGCGATGATGGCCTCCGGATGGAATTGGCGGAAGATCCAGGAAGACCTTCGCGAGACAGGCACACTGGGCGCTGGCGGCAGCTTGACGCTTCGGCGCGTGGCGGCACTGAACCTGTCGGCGTTGCGCAAGCGGCTTGCCACTTTGAATGAAGCGGAGATCCGATTCTTCGACGCTCACCAGGGGCAACACGCCCTCGTGTCAGGACTTCACGCCCGCAAACAATACGCCTCGGCCCAGGTCACCACTGAGCACCACGACGTAGAGCACGTTGTGGCTCACGAAAGCGTGGCCTCGCAAGGTGTTGCCATCTTCCGTGCAGCCGGTGCGAAAGGTGATGGTGGCGTCGAAGACATTGCCCGCGCCATGCGTCGTCACGAAACCGACGTACGTGCAGCCGCTGTTCGTCGATCCGGCAAGAACACCCGATCCATCGACCGTCACAACCGAAACCTTGGTACCGCCGAGGTCGCCGGTTTCTCCGCCATAAGTTCCGGCGAGAGCAGAGAGCGAGGCTTGCTGTTCGTAGCCGACGTTGTAGATGCCTGAAAAATTCGCCGTCGTGCCACCGGTGTAAGTCACGGTACCGCTGATCGTGGACTTGGGCGCGAAGGTGCCAGTGGCTGTGCCGATGCTCAGGGCGTGCGTCGAGAGGTTGAAGTCACGCACGACGCCCGCACTGAACGTGGTGCCGCTGGTGGAGGTGTCGGCCACGATCACGCCCCCGGCGGGAACCGGCGTCGTGGGGTTCATTCCGTAGATGGCGTAGGTGCGGCCGCTGTCGAGCACCAGCACCTCGAAGGCCGGCGTGCTACCCCCCGTGCTCTCGTACAGGCCAGCGGCGGCCGTGGGCGCAAAGCCGCTGCTCCCGCCGCCTCCGCCGCACGCGTTGAGTGCCAGGCAGACAAAGGACGCGAGCCAACGAAGAGGAAATTGCGAATAGTTCATGCGACCACCTTTGTTTTGGCTTGCAAATGCACGTGCCGTCGAGTGTCGCGCGAAACTCGCTTGATGTCGTCGGTCTCGACGATGTATGGCTCAAGGAGCCGCTCATCGGCGCAAGGGCACAGGCTGATCAATGCGAGGCGCTGCCCAGGCCATCCATCTCCATACATCCCATCAGCGCCCGGCATTCAGAAGAAGGCTCGGCAGCAATCTTGGCGGATGCTTTGTAGCGAGCTTTCTGGTGCACGCGGCTTTGGTTGCTGCCGTCGTTCTTCACCCGCCACAAAAAGAGAACCGCTGTCTCGAGCACCGCTGGGACGGAATGACCAGTATTGCGCGGCAAATCCCTCACTATTTCGCATACTCGCACTCCAGTCAGAAGCTTACCGTCCGATACATTGAAATCGCAAGCACCATCGAAAGCGAGCTTGGAACGCATGCTTCTCATGCCTTGATACCGAATAGATTCTGTCGAGTCCTGACATCGGGGAGTCCACCCTGTCCATTCAACTCAGAGAGTCATCATGTTCAAATCCTGGTCCCTGAAGAAGAAACTCACCATCACCTTTGCAGCGATCCTGGTCATTGCAGGTGCCTTGTTCAGCATCGCCATCGTGAACATCGGCAAGATGCGCGAAGCGACTGGTTGGAATACACATACCTACAAGGTGCTTTCCGAAGGCCAGGGCATGTTGTTGAACATGGTCAACATCGAAACCGGTCTGCGTGGTTTCGTTGCCAGCGGAGATGAGAAGTTTCTGGAACCTCTCAAGGAGGGCCAGGCAGCGTTCAAGGATCGTTTTGACAGCGCCAAAGCGCTGACATCGGACAACGCGGCCCAGCAGGCGCGCCTTGGGAAACTGCAAGAGAACCACCGAAGCTTCATGGACGTTGCGACGTCATTGATAACGCTGCGGCGCGACGTGAGCAGCGGCAAGTCGACAGCAGATGATCTGCAGCGCGAATTTCGCATGGGGCGCGACAAGGCCTCGATGGATGCATTCCGTTCCGGGGTGGCCGAATTCATGAAAGTTGAATCCGACCTCTTGGGCCAACGTTCGGCAACGCTCGACAGCACCAGCACCATCACAACGAGCGTGCTGATTTTTGGCGGCCTGAGCTTGTGCATCCTGACCGTGGGACTGGGCGCCTTGCTGATCAGCAGTGTGTTCCGGCAATTGGGTGGCGAGCCCAGTACCGCTGCACAGCTGGCGGACGCCGTGGCCAAAGGCGACTTGACAGTCAACATCGATGTCAAGCGTGGGGACACCAGCAGCCTGATGGCGCGTCTGGCGGACATGCGCAATGGCCTGGCTGGCGTGGTGTCTGAAGTGCGCGGCAATGCAGAGAGCGTGGCCATGGCCAGCGTACAGATTGCCCAAGGCAACCAGGATCTCAGCCAACGCACCGAAGAACAAGCCAGTGCCTTGCAGCAGACGGCTGCGACGATGGATCAATTAAGTTCCACGGTCCGCCATACCGCCGACCACGCTCGGCAGGCCAACCAGCTGGCTGGTGGCGCCAGCTCCGTTGCCGCCAAGGGTGGCGACGTAGTCGGCCAAGTCGTTGGCACGATGAAGAACATCAACGAGTCGTCCAAGAAGATTGCAGACATCATCGGCGTGATCGACAGCATCGCGTTCCAGACCAACATCCTCGCGCTCAATGCCGCCGTGGAGGCCGCGCGAGCTGGCGAGCAGGGCCGTGGCTTTGCTGTGGTCGCCAGCGAAGTGCGCAATCTGGCTCAACGCAGCGCCGAGGCAGCCAAAGAGATCAAGACTCTCATCACGAGCAGTGTCGAACAGGTTGAGCAAGGCACGGTACTGGTTGATGAGGCCGGCAAGACGATGGAAGAGATCGTTGGCGCCATCAAACGCGTGAGTGACATCGTCGGAGAAATCAGCTCGGCCAGCGTTGAGCAAAGTTCAGGCGTTACCCAGGTCGGACAAGCCGTCTCGCAAATGGATCAAGTCACGCAACAGAATGCAGCCCTCGTAGAAGAAAGTGCTGCGGCTGCCGAGAGCCTGAAGCAACAGGCGCAGCACCTGCTTCAGGCCGTGGTCGTCTTCAAGCTGATTCCCAAACAAATCCGGAACATTGCCGCAGTCAGTCAGGTTCATCATGGGGTCGAGCGGCGAGGACCAAACCGGGCAAAGAACGTGACACGCGCTGACTTTGCTGCGAAGACGCACGCAAGCAAGGCAGATGCCGAGCCCGACACCGATTCCGCCTCGGCACTTCCCAAGGTGAGCGTAAAAACGGGGACCGACAGCTGGGAAAGTTTCTAATGACACGCGAGAGCCAGCCCGGGATCAGACCACCACCGATCCTCGCAGACAACGGTCATGCGACAGCGCCACAGCTTCTCAGACGATCGGCAATCGCTTCGTCGACTTGACTTGACGCAAAGAGAGATTTGACCGTATGCCGAGTACTCCGGGCAGCTTTCGCAGCACCTTTTCCACGAAGCGGCTGTAGTCGTCGAGATCGGCGGCGACCACTTGGAGCAGATAGTCGGCTTCGCCGGTCGTGTTATCACATGCGAGGATGTTGGGGCTGACCTGGATGAGCCGCTCGAATTCCGCCGTCACCTCTTCCGTATGCTGAGTGCACATGATCTGTACATAGGCCATGACACCCAGTCCGAGCTTGCGCCGGTTCAGTGCTGCGTGATAGCCGTCTACAAGTCCAGCGTCATCCAAGCGTTTCAGGCGCCGCCAACACGATGCTTCGCTCAAAGAAAAGCACTCGGCCAGTTTCGCGTTGGAGGCCCGCCCGTCTCGTTGTAGCTGGTCGAGAAGGCCAAGATCGATGTGGTCTAGCTTTTCCACGAAACGTCCTTTCCCGCGCCGCCCGCAATCGGAAAGACAATTTCCGAAGGCTCTGCCCACGCGCCGAAAATCGAATGATAAATTCATAAGAACCCGCATATATTGTAAATATCATTCGGCACATAGAGGAAATATGAAAGCTATCGTCTACGAATCGTTCGGAGCGGTTCCCAAGCTGATGAACGTGGCGGATCCGACCCCGGCTGTCGACGGCGTCGTGGTCCAAGTGATGGCATCCGGGGTGTGCCGCAGCGATTGGCACGGTTGGATGGGGCACGATCCCGACATCGTGCTCCCGCACGTGCCGGGCCATGAACTCGCCGGCGTCGTTTCAGCGGTAGGCGCAGAGGTGACGCGCTGGAAAGCCGGTGACCGCGTGACGGTGCCGTTCGTGGCCGGTTGTGGTCACTGCCCAGAATGCCACTCAGGGAATCAACAAGTCTGTGAGATTCAGTTCCAGCCCGGCTTCACTCATTGGGGTTCGTTCGCCGAATACGTCGGCATCCGCTACGCAGACCTTAACCTTGTCCGTTTGCCGGATGCACTTGACTTCAAAACGGCAGCAGCCCTCGGTTGCCGAGTTGTGACGTCATTTCGCGCAGTGGTCGACCAAGGTCGGACCTCGGCCGGACAATGGGTCGCCGTCCATGGCTGTGGCGGTGTCGGACTGTCGGCCATCATGATCGCGAACGCGATCGGCGCAAACGTTGTTGCCATCGACATTTCGGACAGCGCGCTTGATCTGGCGCGTTCGCTGGGCGCCGTTGCAACAGTCAACGCATCCCGCGAGCCCGATGTCGTTGCCGCAGTCAAGGACATCACGCAGGGCGGCGCGCATGTTTCGCTCGATGCACTTGGGCATCCGACGACATGCTTCAACTCCGTCAGCAACCTGCGCCGTCGCGGTAAGCACGTGCAGGTCGGCCTCATGCTGGGCGATCACGCGACGCCTCAAATTCCGATGAACAAGGTCATCGCCCACGAGTTGGAAATCCTTGGTAGCCATGGTATGCAGGCGCATCGCTATGGCGCAATGCTGGACATGGTCCGGACGGGCAAGCTCAAGCCCGAAATGCTCGTAGGCAGGGAAATCCCGCTGAGCGCTTCGATCAATGCATTGATGAACATGAACCGATTTGAAGGCCCTGGAGTTACGGTCATCACGGAGTTTGCATCATGACGCGTTCCAATATCTGTTGCGGCAGTCAAAGTACTTGAGCAGCCTCGTCGAGCAAGACCAGCGGGCTATCAAGCGCATCGTGCAGCCGATGCCGGGATTCAACGACTTCCGCCGCGCCGCGTCATCGCGGGCATCGAGACCATGCAGAAGGGGCAAATCGCCTGCTCCGAAGACATAGTCGTGTCCGATGCACAGCAGTCCTACTCGCTGGCGGTTTGATCGCACACGGAATTGGCGCCTTCATTCGTCCTCTTGCCGCTGATGCGACAAACCCTCCGCGCTTCAGAAGAAGCTGCAATTCAAGGTGACGGACAGTCCCAAACGGATACCCTCTGAATTGCCGTTGGCCTGGACTGAGCGGTTGCTCGTCGAGCGCAGCAAAGTCCTGCACTCGTCGGCCTCAACACCGAATCCGCGCAAGGCCCGCGTCGCCGATTCGAAGCGAAAGCGCAGCGATCCACGAGGACGCTGGCCGGGGGCGGTGCTGCTCAGGTCGATGAAGTCGAGAGCCCCGGACCGCAGCACGGCGCCGAAATTCCGGTGGCTGCCACGCTCCAGAGCTTCTTCACGCACTTGGGCGTAGGCGGAGCATTGCAGCAGAACTGCGAAAGCCAGTGCGAAAAGCTGGAACAGGCCGCGTGGGACCGGGTTCTTCGCTTGTGACTGGATATTCATGGACGATAGCTCCTGCTGCTGCGGTTCTAAGTGCAATAGTTATGCCAGAGCCTTTACACAAGTTTGCGCCGCACCCTGGCCCTTCGTGTTTGCGTTGCGTCACGGTTCGACACGAATAACACGTCAAACTGACGCAATTTGTTCCCCTCCCGAACAAACAACGGGCGTCCGCAGCGTGCCGAATATTCCGAAAAGTTGACGATACGACAAGGCGTGTCACCCTGGACCTACGTCAACCTGCCGTTCTATCCGGGGTGCAGTCGAAGGCTGCCATCCCGAACTTCGAACAGACCAGGACCGTGCAATTCGAAGGCCGCGCGCCGATACTGCACTTCGGCTCATTCCATCCAAACCCACGATGAAGAAGACGCTCGTCCCCTTGTGGCTGGCCCTGCTGGCCGCCACCGCCCAGGCCGAAGTGCGCCTGTCCAACGTGTTCGGTGAGCACATGGTGCTGCAGCGCGACCGCCCGCTGCGCCTGTGGGGGACGGCCACGCCCGGCCAGACGCTGACCGTGGAACTTGCTGGCCGCACGGCCAGCACCCACGTCGGCGCCAATGGCCGCTGGCGCGCAGAGTTGCCCCCGCTGCCGGCGGGCGGGCCGTTCCGCCTGCTTGTCCGGGGCGACCAAGCCGTGGAACTGCGTGACGTGCTGATCGGCGACGTCTGGCTGCTCGGCGGCCAGTCCAACATGGAGCTTCCGCTGGCAGCGACCGACACCGGCGTGCAGGAAGTCGCGTCGCCGCAGAACCCGCAGCTGCGCCAGTTGCGCGTGCCACTGCGCGCCAGCGTGCTGCCTGAGGCCGAGATCGCACCCGCACCCTGGGTCGTGGCGGAGCCGGGCCGAGTGGGTAAATTCAGCGCCATCGGTTATCACTTCGCACGCCAGATGGACGCCGTGCAGGGCGTGCCCATCGGCCTCATCAACACCGCTTGGGGCGGCTCCATGCTGGAGACATGGGTCCGCCGCGAAGCCGCCCTCGAGGACCCCGACCTCACGCCCGCCGTGCGCGCGCTGCCGGCCGACAATGCGGCCTTCAGTGCCTCGCTGGGCAAGCACCTGCAAGACCGTGTGGCTGCCTGGCAGCGCGGACTGCCGGTGCAGGGCTTGGACACCAGCCGCTGGTCTGCCGCCGAGGATATCGACGGCAACTGGCCCACGCTGCAAGCACCGGGCGAATGGGAAAGCCAGGGCCTGGCCGACCTGGATGGCATCGTCTGGCTGCGCAAGCGGGTAGACCTCAGCGCCTCCCAGGCAGCCGGTGCAGCGGAACTGCACCTGGCCAAGGTGGACGACTGCGACGAGACTTGGGTCAACGGCCAGCGCATCGGCGGCCAGTGCGGCTACGATCAGCCGCGCCGCTATGCCCTGCATGCCGGAGTTCTGCGCGCAGGAGCCAACTGGATCGCCGTACGGGTGACCGACACCGGGGGTGTCGGAGGCTTCCACGGCGAGGTCGCCGCGATGCGCCTGGACACCGCCGCCGGCGTGCTCTCCCTGGCCGGCGCCTGGCAGGCGCGCGTCGAGAAGATCCAGGCTGCGGCCAGACCCGCCGCCAACTACGCACCAGCCGTGGCCCACAACGGCTTGATCGCACCGCTGCAGGGCCTGTCGTTGCGCGGCGTACTCTGGTACCAGGGCGAGGAAAATTCCGAACGCGCGGCCGCCTATGCCGACGGGTTCAAGCGCCTCATCCAGGACTGGCGTGGCCAGTTCGACGACCCCACCCTGCCCTTCTTCTTCGTGCAGCTTGCCGCCTGGTTGCCGCTGGCCGACAACCAGCCCGGCCGAGGCAACTGGGCCGAACTTCGTGAAAGCCAGGCCGCGGCCCTGGCCCTGCCCCACACCGGCATGGCCACCGCCATCGACATCGGCGACGAAGTCGACATCCACCCGCGGGACAAGCGCACCCTGGGCCACCGCCTGGCCGCGCTGGCCCTGAAAGAGTTGGGCCTGCGCTCCGCGCCGGCAAGCGGCCCGCGCCTTCTGAGCCACGAGGCCCGTGGCGGCGAGTTCCATTTGCGCTTTGGCGACACTGCCGGCGGCCTGCGGACCGCCCGCGCCGGCGAGCCGCTGCGCGGCTTCTATCTGGCCGGTCCCGACCACCGTTGGGTCCCGGCGCAAGCCTTCTTCGATGGCGATCGCATCGTGATTCACACCCCCGCCGTGCCGACGCCGGTGGCGGCGCGCTATGCCTGGGTCAACAACCCGAGCGAGGCCAACATCGTCGGCGGCGCCGGCCTGCCCCTGCCGCCGCTGCGCACCGATAACTGGCCGCTGGAAACGGCCGATCGACGCTACGGGCGCTGAGTTTTTTGACTTTCTGTCCCATCACAAGACGTAAGTCACGTGCAATCCTGCACGCTCTCACTCGCCATCATGAAATGGTCATGATTGCGCTGCATGCCAGCGCTAAATTGCGGCATCTGAACGGCAGAACAAGGAAGTCTACGTGTCCAACACATTTGCTCGAACCCGAGAAGTTGCGCGATCCGGCCGGCGTGCATTCTCATCAGGCCTGGGCCTGCTTCCGATGCTTCCGCATGCTGCCCGGATGCGATGCGAACCTAGTAGAGTCCGGGTCAGGTCGTCAATCTTTGCGAGCGGGCCTAAATCGCCCCACCCTCGCAACCGATATCCCGTGAACTGAACGTCAATGAGTTTGCAATCAGGTGAGGATGATCAGACGCGGCCACGAGTCACAGACCCGGTGCCTCGTCGCCCTGCGTTCTTGGCTGATCGAGTGAAGTGCATCCAACTCCCTCGGTCATGCCGTCTCTTGCAAGGAGCCCCTTATGTCCATGTCCATATGCTTTGAAAAAACCCCCAAGGGCCGCGAGGCGATCACCCAGCACACGGTCAAATTGCCGCGACCGGCGCGCAATCTGCTCCTGGTCATCGACAACACCAAGCCCGCCCGGCAGTGGGCGACGCTCATTCAAGGCGCCACCGAAGCCGATATCAACAGCCTGCAAAGCACTGGGCTGATCGAGCCTGCCGATGTCGAGATGATCGAGCAAAATCGCCAACGCGCACCGCTCAAGACCATCGAAGCGGCCATCGCCACCTTGACCTACGATCAGGTCTACAACCTGCTGACCAGCCAGGCCAAGGACAGGCTGGGGCTCATCAAGGGCTTCATGTTTATCCTCAATGTCGAAAAGTGCGCCAACGACGCAGAACTTCGAGCGCTTGCGGTTCGATTCATCGGCATGGTGCGCGAGATCCAAGGCGACTCGGCTGCAAAAGCCATGCGCATGGCCTTGGGCATGGCGAGCTGAGGCACTTCCCTTGAGTCACGGCGGCCCGTTTGCGTGGCACGATCAGCGTTCGCGCGAATTGGCTGCCCCTGACGGTCTTGACGCCCTACGTTACGTCGCGCTCCTGCAGGGTGGCCCAAGCTTCAAGGCCGCCAGCCCAACGAGCCAGCCCTCAATGTGGATGCTCGTGCCCTTGCCCTGAACGCAGTACAGGTGTGCAACCGCGCGGATACGTGACGGGCATCGCAGTGAAGTGGCGTGACGGTGCCCGCGGGTCCGAGCCAGATCCGCGGCGTGTCATAGATCTTGAAGTAGGGCGGCCACCGACACATCGCCGCCAACTCCGGCAACGGTTGGTGCCAAGATAAGCTGGCAGACCAATTGCCGTCCCGCTCATGGCGTGGAGCTCCGCTTCTCATTGCCAAGTGTGGGCGCATCAGTGCGAATCAACTCGACAATGCGCGCAGAGTCAATTCCTGCGTTGCACCACCCAAGCGTTCGATTCGACATGTGGGTCAGGCTGTGGTGCGCTGCACCCAGTGCATTTCCTTCGCTCAAGGTCACATCGTGACCGGCGGTCTTGAGTTTTTCTGCGAAGGCCGCCTGGTACTTGAATGCAGTGTTGGAATCCTGCGGATCACCAATTATGAAGATTCGACGGGACTCGCTGCGCTTGACTCCGTCGACATGATCCGTGACGTTGTAGATGCCGCATACGCCCGTGGTGTCGCACCCGTTCCATCCCTGGCGCGATTGAGACAACTGGTCCCGTGCGCGAGCGAGGGCATCGAAGGGCCCTGAAGATGCCACAGCACAAACAACATCGTCACGGCCAAGAGTGAGCAGTGCGCCAACGGTGGCGGCCCCACCCGACTGGCCGCCCAAATGGACACGTTCTAAACCAAGCCGCGCCTTGATGGCATCGACAGCGGCATTGACACTCAAATACTCCCGAAGCTTGCGACGTTCTGAGTGACGCCCGGAAGAGAGCTCCGGGTTTGGCGCGTATTTGTCACCCACCCTCGCGCAGCGGGTCACCCACCCTCTCGCGCAGCGGATGCGTGTCGTAAACGATATGCATGCTGTCGATGCGGTCGTTGCCCGGCCGAAAACCGAACACGTCCACGCACGTGAAGTCGACCAGCCTCCCATCGCTCAGCGTCCAGTCATAGCGGAAATAGGCTGCCACGCGCACGGTGTCGTCCGATGGCTGTACGGACGCGAACAAGTCAATCAGCGTGATCACGCTCTGGCTCGATGCCTGGGCGAGCTTGGGAAAGAAGTCGCGCGCCTTCATCGTGCCGAGAAACGGGGAGTGCACAACGCCGTCCTCCTCAAAAGTGGAAATAAGCCCCGTCGTGTCGCTCGCGTGCAGGTGCCGCAAGTAGGCGCGCACCGTATCCAATTGAAGTTGACTCATATCAGGGTTCCTTTTCAGTTCAAGGATGAATCGTTCCAGAAGCCGTGCCAGTCGACAAGAAGGGGTATCTGGGAATCTATTAGAGTTGTTTATGAATCTGCGCTACCTGAACTACCTCAGGCTGGTCATCGAGCACGGCAGCTTCGCTGCCGCGGCGCTTGCTGGCGGCGTGTCGCAGCCTGCCATCAGCCACGGCATGAGGCAGCTCCAGCAACAGTTCAACACGCCGCTATTCGTTCGGTCGGGGCGCAAGCTGATACCCACCGAGGCCGCGCTGCAAGCGGCGCTCCATAGCAAGGATCTTGCCGAGCGGATGGACGCACTTGCCGCGACGGGAGCCATCGCGGCCCATCGCGACACGCTGCGCGTCGGGGTGACGCCGTCCGCCGCCTTGGTCTGCGGCCCGGCTTTGCACGCTGTTTGGTGCCGAGGCCACTCGCGCCGGCGTCTCGACATGTCGAGCGCTGACGAAGGGCGCATGCTTGCCAGCTTGCAAGGCGGCCAACTCGACCTGGTGATTTCACCGCGGCCACGTGGCTACCGTGCCACCGGCTTGGGCTGCGAACCGCTGTACCAACTCACGCCGCTCGCTTACGCCCGCCGCGCTCACCCCTTGGTCAAGGCGCAATCACTGATGGAACTGCAAGCAGCCTCTTGGGCCATCGTCGGGCCCAGCGTGAGCGGGCCCGTGGACGTGCTGCACGAAGCCTTTGCTGTCCGACGGATGAGACCGCCACGCGTAGCCGCATCGTGTCCCGACTACGCCAGCCTTCTCCATCTGATGGTCCACAGCGATTTGCTTTGTGTTCTCCCTCACCCGGTCTTGCTGGATGGAGCGCCGAAGGGACAGGTCGTGCCCCTGTATCTGCGCGAGGCCCTTCCGCGCTACGAGATGCATCTGTTCACGCCGATACGGCAGCGCCGTGCCCTGCGGCCTGCCGTCGCCATGTTGAAGCAACAGGCCGCTTTGACCTCAGAGGCGCCGGGGCATGCACAGGCTTCTGCCGAGCGACCGGTCTGAGAGGCTGAGAGTATTTCGGACGTGTCCGAGCAGCACGTCAAATGGCGCCTGATCTAGGCGCAAATGCTCGCCATGGCCTGGCCATGGCGAGCATTTGCAACGACGAGCAGGGGGCTTTTGGCGTGATGAGCGGGCATGATCGAAATACTCTCAGCCTCTCAGCCGATCCAGCAGGGCCAACGAAGCTCTGCAATGGGTCGCTATGCAAAGCTTTGAGCGCAGCCAGTTCAACAGGGTGCCGTCCTTCACGAGCAATGCAACCAGCGCCGCCTTCGTGGGATCGTCCAGGGGGGTGAACAGCAGCGCGGCCAGGCGTTCGCGCTCGGCCGTCAGCGCTTGGCTGACGACCCGCTGAAGTCTCATGTAGTCCGGGCACTCGACCCTGTACTGACGCAGGTAGGCGATGATCTCGGCGACGATGAAGCCGGGCGTAATGTCGCGGCGCGCGACCTGCTCGGCCAGCTGCACGCTGTTCCAGACGCCCGACTCGAGGAGTAGCTACGATACGGGCGGCTACAAGATCCGGTTCTCCAATACAACCGGCGGAAGCCGCGCCATCGATAACCATCATCGGCAGCGGCGGTGAGCAATTCATCTATTAACTCGCACAAACACAAACCATGAAGCGAAGATTCAATCTCCCCGTCTGCGCAACCCTCTTGCTGGGAGCACTGGCCATGGGCGCCCGCGCAGAGCAGCCCGTCTTATACGTCTATTCGACTATTGACGCGCTACTTGCCGGCGCATACGAAGGTGACCTGACCGTCCGCCAACTGGCCACGAAAGGGGATTTCGGGCTGGGGACCTACAACCATCTGAATGGCGAAATGGTGCTGTTGGGCGGCACGATGTATCACGTGAAAGCCGATGGCACTGTGGCGATCGCTGACCCGGACGAACACGTGCCGTTGGCCTATGTGGTGCCCTTCCAGCCATCCGACACGTTTGTGGTCGAGGCGTCCGCGGCGGCCAAACCGCTGACCGAACTGGAGACCGCCATCGACGCACGGCTGGCCAACAAGAACCTGTTCTATGCCGTCAAGGTCTCGGGTGCGTTCGTGAATGTCTCGACGCGCGCGATCGCTCCACAAGCGCGGCCGTACCGATCGTTGGCCGAGGTCTCGAAAGAACAAGTGGTGTTCAAGCGCACCGAGGTTGCCGGCTCGCTGGTTGGCCTTCGCAGCCCCTCGTTCTCCAAGGGGATCTCCGTGCCTGGGTGGCACTGGCATTTCATCTCCGATGGCAAGGACTATGGCGGCCACGTACTGGCTGGAAGCCTCGTCCGCGGGGTCGTGAAAGTCGCGCCGGTCCGCGAGTTCGATGTGCAGCTGCCGGCGAGCGACGACTTCGCAAAGGCCGATCAGACCAAGGACCGGTCCGCAGAACTCCACCAAGTGGAGAGCGGTAGGCGCTGATTCCCCCACGTTAGATCAAGCATCGACTTCATAGCCACGCTTGAAGTGCAACACGAAGCGATCGCTGAAGAGATCAACCGGGTCAAAGCGCTACTTCAGGCAATCGAATAGTCCACGGAAAGGGAGCGCGGATATGCAAGAGCAGATGAAAGCGGCAAGGCGCGACGTTGACATCTTCCAGGTGATGGAAGCGCGAGTTCGAGCTGGCGCCGATCTACGTAGGCGGCTCGCTGGGGGGCGAGCAAGGCGCCATGCAACTGCGACTGGCGGCGGTCTCAGGGTCACCACGATTGAGGAAGCGCTGAAGCCGTGCAGCGGCACGAGCGAGGAGGCACAGCTCGGCATCGCCGCCGGTACCGCCGTATTTCGGTCGCATCGCATCGTGCGCGATTGCGCCGGTCAGGTCATCGAGCTGAGTGAGGATTTGATTCGGAGCGACACCCATCGGTTCACGATGCATCAGATCTCGGGGGAGAGAGAGTGAAGGTCGTGCTGGCCTGCGACCTCGGCGGCACGAGCTTTAGAGCCGCGCTTGTCGACGCTCAGGGCATCATGCAAGCCCAAAGCATGGTGCCCACCACCTCGACTACGGTGGGCCCCATGGGCTGGTCGGAGTTCGACGCAACCGACTGCTGGCGCGACCTGATCGCGCTGTGCGCAAGCCTGGCCGCCTCTGCGCCACAGCTGTTCGACGCGGTGCAGGCGGTGGCGATTTGCGGCATGACACGCACCCAGGTTTTTCTCGGTCGCGATGGGCAGCAGCTGCGCTATGCCATGAGATGGGACGACTCCCGCTCGGAAGACGCCGCCAAGCGGCTCACGGCGAATCTGCCCACGGAACATCCTGAACTTGGCAACCTCAACGCCTTTCATCCACTGGCACGGCTGGCTTGGCTGCGAGACGAAGAGGCGGTGACGTTCAAGAACCTTTCCACCGTATTGGAGCCGAAGGATTACTTGAACTTTCGGCTCACGGGCCGTCAGGCGGGCGATGCCATTTCAATGGCGCGTTTGCTCGCCTGCACGGAGCGGGTCAATGGCATCGACCTCCTGCACGCGATCGGAGCGTCCTCGACGCTCCTGCCATTGGTGCTGGAGCCTTGTGGGCGTGTCGGCGACATCTTGCCCGGTCATCCCTCGCCCCTGGACCGGCTCGTCGGCGTCCCGGTTTTCTGCTGCTCCAACGACACCTGGGCAGCAGCCGCGGGCCTTGGCGCGTTGAAGGCGGGCCGCGCCTACAACATCTCGGGCACCACCGAGGTGCTGGGCGTGATGAGCGAGCGTCCTGCCGCGGCACAGGGTCTGCTCACGGTCGACTGGTCAGGCTTGTATATGCTCGGCGGCCCGAGCCAGAACGGCGCCGACACCGCCCGCTGGCTGAGCCGCCTGCTCGGCTCGATCGACGACGACCACCAACCTGCTGCCGCAGTCGGGCACGCGCTGAATGGGTTGCTGGCCGGTAGACGACATTCGCAGCCCTTGCTGTTCCTGCCTTATCTGCAGGGCGAACGTGTGCCCTACTGGGACCCGTCCTTGCGCGGTGCCTTCATCGGACTCGGTCGTCACCACGGTGCCACCGATCTTGCCTTCGCCGTGCTGGAGGGCGTCGCCTTTCAGAACCGCGTGGTACTGGAACGGGCCGAGGCCGCAATCGGTCAACCGGTCACGGAAATCCGCTTCGGCGGCGGCGGGGCCTTCAACCCGGTGTGGCGACAGATCAAGGCCGACATCTGCGGGAGGCCGATTGTCATTGGCGAGTCCGCGCAGCCCGGCACGTTGGGCGCAGCGATCGTCGCATGGACGGGGCTGGGTCACTTTGCTTCACTGTCGCAAGCCCAGGCTCAACTTGTCAAAATCGTTGCCCGGCACGAGCCGAACGCCGAGCGTGCTACTGCCTACCAACGTCTGTTCGATCTCTATCGTCGCAGCGAACAAAGCCTCGCGCCAATCTCGCGCGATTTGGTTGGTCTCTCCTTGCCAACCCCCACATAAGAGACCACAAGGTCGTGCGCAAACTCATCGGACACTACGGGACGGCAATGGCCGGGCTCGCACTCATCGTCTTTTTCGTACTCTTCGCACCCAACTTCGCGTCAGGGGCGAACATCGTGAACGTGCTGAAGGACACGAGCTTCCTTGCCATTCTGGCGCTCGGCTTCACACTCGCCTTCATCGTGGCAGAACTCGATCTTTCGATCGCAGAGATGGCAAGCTTGGCCGCTGTGGTCTGCGGCTGGCTGGTGCAGCTTCAGTACCCGCCCTATGTGGCCGTCGCGGCGGCGCTGGGTGTCAGCATCGCGCTCGGCGCGGCCAACGGTTACGGCGTGACCGTTCTGCGCATTCCGTCTCTCATCATGACACTCGGTACGGCCGCGATTGCCAAAGGCCTGGCTTTCATGATCACGCAAGGCGTGGCTTTCGTGGGGAGCTGGCCAGTGAGCTTTACGGGGATCGCGCGAGGCAACACCCTTGGTGTGCCGAACCTGCTGCTGTGGTTCGTGGCGGTGGCACTCTTCGCCGACGGCCTGGTCAGGTGGACACGCACTGGCGCCCACATGGTGGCCACCGGCGAGGCCGAGGACGCGGCGCGACTGTCCGGCATCGCAACCGCGCGAATGAAGCGCTTCGGCATGCTGCTGGCGGGCGCGTTGGCTGGCATCATGGCCGTGCTATTGGCCGCCAACCTGTCTTCGGCGGCTCCCCATATGGCCGGCGACTACTTGTCGTACGGCATTGCCGCAATGCTGCTGGGCATGACCATGTTCAAACCCGGAAAACCCAACGTCGGCGGCACGGTCTTCGCAGCGCTGGTGCTCAAAGTGCTAGGCAACGGTCTGGTACTGCTGGGCGCGGCCTACTATGTCCAGGACATCGTTCTTGGCACCATTATCATCGGCTCGGTCGCCTTTTCGGCAAGCGCGATGAAGAAGGCCGCATTCAAGGTCTGACCCGCCAAACCACCATCAACAAGAGGAATAACGGATGTTCGGACTCGGGAGAATCCTGGCCTTTGGCGCAGTGCTTTGTGCGATCGGGCAACCCACTCAAGCTTTCGAGGTCGGCATCATCGGCTTTCAGTTTTCGTCGGAAACCCATGCGCGCGTCGCCAACGCGGCAGCGGCGGCAGCCAAGGCCAGGGGCTGGGGCGTCACGCTGTTGAACTCGGAGGGCACGCTGCCAAAGCACGCTGAGCAATTCGACACGCTGATCGTCAAGAAGGTTGATGCAATCATCATCGTGATGGGCAAGCCGGTGGAAGCCGATGCACAGTTCAAGGCGGCCAAGGACAAAGGCATTCCAGTCGTCACCGTGATGTCGGGATCGAGCCCCCACACGCTGTTTGACATCCAGACCAACGAATACAAGGTCGGGGCCGAGGCTGCGCTCTATTTACTCGGCCAGCTCGGCTACAAGGGCAACATCGTTAGCTCTCGCTTTGATCTGAACGTCGGCACGCGCATCCGAGGTAAGGTTCTCGACGACGTTCTGTCGGAGAACCAAGCGGTCAAGGAAATCGGCAAATTTTCGATGTCGCGCACCCAGAGCTGGCGCGACGACGTGCGTGCCGGCATGCAGGCGCTCTTGCTGCAAAACCAAGGCAGGATCAACGGCATCTGGGCCTCCTTCGACGGGCAGGCCTACATCATCGACGACCTGCTAAAGGCGCAAGGTGTGAAGAAAGGCCAGGTCCCGTTGGTCTCGGTCGACGGCGGCAAGGAGACCTACGCACGGATCGCAGACCCGGAATCGACGCTCGTCGCCACGGTCTCGCTCCCCTTCGAAGAGATGGGCAGGCAAGCAGTCGACTCGATCCAGACCATCGTGGTCGAAAAGAAGCCGAAGGAGACGATAACCAAAGGCCCTTACCTCTTCAAAGACGCCGTGCTCGTCGACAGAACGAACGTGCAACAGTTTCTGAAATAGTTCCCCGAAAATCACGGTTGAAGCCGACGCGGTGCGCGAGCCCATTCTTTCACTGCGTGGCATCGGCAAATGCTACGGCGCGCTGGTCGCCGTGCGCGGAGTCGATCTGGACATTCACCCCGGCGAGGTGGTGGCAATCTGCGGCGACAACGGCGCTGGCAAGTCAAGCCTGATCAAAGTCATGTCCGGGGCCGAGGATGCGACCGCGGGCAGCATGTCCCTGCGCGGTACGCCGGTGCGCTTTGCCTCGCCGCACGACGCATTGAACCAAGGCATTGCGACCATCTATCAGGATCTGGCGCTGGCTCCGCGCCTATCGATCGCTGCCAACGTCTTCATGGGCTCCGAACTGACGCGGCCGCTGGTGCTGCCGTTTCTGCGCATCCTCGACAAGAAACGCATGATTGCCGAGGCCAGACGTTATCTGTCGCAGCTCTCGGTGACGATTGAGGACATGACGAGCCCGGTCGATCGGCTTTCCGGCGGACAGCGGCAGGCGGTTGCCATCTCGCGAGCGCTGCGCTGGAAGGCCGAGATCATCATCATGGACGAACCTACCGCAGCGCTGGGAGTCAAGGAAACGGCGCTGGTCCTAGCACTCATTCGCAAGCTCAAGCATGACGGGCGTACTGTCGTGCTCGTGAGCCACAGCATGCGTGATGTGGTTGCGCTGGCCGACCGCGTCGTCATCATGAGAGCGGGTCAAAAGTATGTGGACCGGCCGCTCGATGGGCTTGACGCCGACAATCTGACCCAACTCATCATGAGCAGCAGCGCACGCCAGTCGTCACGATGACGAATGGCCGGGACGCCCCACCTGCGCAGCGCAGGTCGCCCGGATGACGCGCCAGCACGAAACTGCTGCCAAGGTCAGATTCGCAAGCAGCCGGTGTTCGGCATCATCAAGCGGGTGATGGGCTGGCGCCAGATGAGCATGCGCGGGCTGGCCAAGGCAATAAGGCGAATGGGTTTGGTGACCATGGCCTGGAACATCAAGCGAATGCATGTGCTGCGCGCTGCGTGAAGGGGGAAAGTGCGCCCCGATCACGCCAAGAACGAGTCCTCAGGCGCCCCGATGCACGCTCACAGCTTTAAGTGTTGAGAACACTCGATCCGCGCGACGCCGTCTCAGAAAACGCGGCGCACCGATATCAATCGGTTTCGATCGGGCTCAAGTCCGACGGACTCCTGGCTCACTTGTTTGGAGCATCGTTACTACACTTCACGCGAGCGCACGCCGTAAACAATCGCGGCCAGCAAAATGATCAGACCCTGCGCGACCAGCTTCCCGGGCTCTCGCACGCCGAGTGTCGTCATGAGCACGAACAGCAAGGCGAAGCAAAGAACACCAAAGAACGGTCCAAGCACGCCGCCAGTGCCACGGCCGAAGATCACGCCGCCAAGGATGGTGGCGGCCACCGAGTTCAGCACGAGCTCGGGGCCGAAGCGGATGCTGCCGACGGCAATCGAGGCGGTCTGAACCAGTCCCCCGACGGCAGCCATGAGCCCGGCCAGGACGTGGGCCACGACCACCGAGCGCTGGACGGGCACGCCCGAGAAGTGAGCCCCGACCGGGTTCTCGCCGATCGACGAGACCCAGCGGCCGAACACGAGTCGCGACAGCACGATGGAGATGACCACAGACAGCACCGCCCAGAAGACGATGGGCGAAGGAATGCCGAGCGGGCGCAACTCGTAGACATCACGCAGCACTTGTGGCACGTTGCCAGGTGGCTTGCCGTCTGCCAGGTACTCGACGACGCCGGCCAGGACGATGCTGACCGCCAGTGTGACGATCACGGCGGAAACGCGCCGCTTGCCGATCATGAGTCCGTTGAACAGCCCCACCGCCAGCCCGATGCCGAGCGCGACGGTCACCATGGTGATGGGAGCGTCATCAGGAATCATTGCGGAAGACAGCGCGTAGTTGACGATCAGAATCACGCCACCGCATGAGAGGTCGATCGAGCGCGCGTTCATCACCAGCAGCTGGCCGAGCACCACGAGGCCGAGTGGTGCGACCTGCCGGATGAACGTGCCCATGACGTTGAGGTTCATGAGCTGCGGTCGGGTGATCCACAGCGCGGCCAGAAGCAATGCGAAGACGAGATAGGCCGGCGGCCACTTGGACACACGGGACACCCAGGATGCGGCCGGGGCCTGCGGGGTTGCACCGGTCGCCTTGCGGGTGGAAGACGGAGTTGCACTCATGGTGACGGTGGATTGGCCAGTCATTTCGATCACAGCCCGATGTTCTTGCGTGGCTGCAGCGCGATCACCGCAAGCAGGATAAGCCCCTTGACGACGGTCTGGACGAACGCCGAGACGTGCTCGAGATTGATGCCGTTGGCCAGCAGTGCGAGGAATGATGCGCCTATCAATGCCCCGCCGACGCTGCCGATGCCACCGGCGAGTTGCACCCCTCCCAGCGCGACCGCGGTGATGGTCTCGACCGCGAACAGAGCGCCGATCTTGGGATCCCCGGAAGCGATGCGCCCAGCAAGGAAGACGCCAGCGGCGGCCGCGAACATGGCAGACAGCACGTAGGCCGTCACGATGATCCGGGTTGTATTGATGCCGAAAGACGCGGCATGCTCCTTGCCGCCCCCGACCGCGAACAGGTGAAGGCCAAAACGCGACCCGTGCACCAGCTTCCAGCCAATGAGGATGGCCGCGCCGGTCCAGACGAGCGGCATCGGAATGCCAAACGGTCCTGTCGCGACGAGCTGCGTAACAGCCGCCGGTGTCTCACCACCGGCCACCGGCCGGATGACCAGCGTGATTCCCTGGACGATGCTCATCGTCGACAGCGTGGCGATGATCGGGTGCACGTTCAGTCGCGCGATGATGAACCCGTTCGCGAGCCCGATCAGGACGGCGCCGCCGAAGATGCTCAGCAGCAGGATCCACAGTGGCGCGTCCAGCACGAGGATCGCGGTCGCCATGCTGATGACCGAGCCTACCGAAAGGTCCAGCCCCCCGATCAGCACGACGATCAGCTGACCGATGCTTGCGATGATCATGGGGGTGGCCTGGGCGACCAAGTTGACAAGGTTCTGGCTTTCCGCGAATACATCGGAGCGCACGGCCAGCAGCACTGCTGCAGTGATGCTCATGGCCAGCGGCAAGAGCCACAGGCCTTGGCGCGAGTTCTGGCCGGTGACAAGTGCTCGAAGAGTTTGCGCTTGCATGGTGTTTTCCCGTCGGGGCGTCGCGGCCGTCAGAGGCTGAGAGTTTTTCGAGCGTGCCCGAGCAGCACGTCAAAAGGCGCCTGATCTAGGCGCAAAGCGCAGCCATAGCTCCTGCTATGGCGAGCATTTGCAACGACGAGCAGGGGCCTTTTGGCGTGATGAGCGGGCATGATCGAAATACTCTCAGCCTCTCAGGCCGTCATCGCTGCGTCGACGATGTCGTGCTCGGTCGCATCAGCGGCGGCCATTTCCTTCACGATCCGGTTGCCGTGGATGACGTACAAGCGGTCGCACATGCCGATGAGTTCCACCGTCTCACGCGAAAGCACGATCACGGCTGCGCCGCTCTGCACGTACTCGCGCAGCAGTCGGTAGATCTCCGCCTTGGCACCGACGTCGACGCCGCGGGTCGGTTCCTCGATCAACAGGACCCCGGCACCCAGCAGCAGGTACCGGCCGAGCAGTGCCTTCTGTTGATTGCCACCGGATAGAGAGCCGACCGGCACGCCGTCATGTGGTGCCTTGATCGCCATGCGGCGTATCACGTCGGCCACACCGCGAGAGAAATTGCCAAGTGGCGAGAAGCCGGGCCGAGCCGATTGCGCGCCGATCGAAAGGTTGTGCTCGACGGACAGCCCGAGAAACAGTCCCTCCTCCTTCCGGTCCTCAGGCACGAACCCGACGCCCAAGGATTGCATCCGGCGCACGCCAGCTTGCGCTGAAGCCGGCAGCGTGACCTGCTGCTCGCCCACCGTCAGTTCACCGCGCTGCGGATGGTGACAGCCGACGATGGACCGGACGATCTCGCGCTGCCCTTGGCCTTCCAGGCCGGCCAGCCCAACGATTTCTCCGCAGTGCACGACCAAGTCGATGGGCGCGGAGTCTTTCGAAAGCTGAAGCTGCCGCACGCGCAGCGCTGGCTTGCGCACCGCGTCACTACCGGCGCGCGGTGGAAAGAGGTCACCCAGGTCGCGGCCAACCATCATGGCGACGAGCGATTGCGGCGTCAGCTCCCCAATCGGCCGGGACCCGACATATTGGCCGTCCTTGAGCACCGTCACGCGGTCGCAGACGTCGAAGATTTCCCCCATCCGATGCGAGATGTAGACGATGGCCTTTCCTTCGGCCTTCAATCGCCGGATGTGTCGCTTGAGCACGCCAACATCGGCGGCGTTCAGCGCTGCGGTGGGCTCGTCGAGGATGACCACATCTGCCTGTGCCGAGATGCCGCGCGCGATCTCGACGAACTGCTTTTCTGCCACGGACAATTGCGAAACCAGCGTCGCAGGATCCAGCTTGAGACCGAGCTCGCCCAACGCGGCGGCCGTCGCGTGGTTCATGCGCTGGTGGTCCACGCCCCACCATGGCGAGGTGGGCTCCTTGCCCAGGAACATGTTCTCCGCGATCGACAGATTGGGCAGCAAGGACAATTCCTGGAAAACCGTGGAAATGCCCTGCTCGAGCGCCTCCTTCGGATTTCCCAGTCGGAGCGGCTCCCCGCGCTTGAGGATGCTTCCTACATCCGGCTGAACCACACCGGCCAGAATCTTCATCAGTGTCGACTTGCCGGCGCCGTTTTCGCCCATGAGGCCATGAACCTCGCCGGGCAGGAGCTCCAGCGAAACCTTGTCCAGTGCGACGGTGCTGCCGTACGCCTTGGACACGTTGCGCATCGAGATGAGGGGGGTCATGCCTGTCTCGCTCAACAGCGGGCGCGCGTTGCCGTGCGCCCGCGGTACATCACTTCGATCCGGGGGCCTTCTTCTTGCCATAGTATTTCTGCAGGTCCTGCTCACTCAACTCGGTCGGCCACCACACATTGGCGGACAGGTCCGCGCGGTAGTACTTCTTGACCTTGTTCAGGTCCCAGCCCTCGGGGTCGTACGTGTAGCGCCTGTTCAGTGACTTGCCGTCGAGCAGCGCAATGGCAGCTCGAACTCCGGCTGCGCCTTGCGCAGGGCTGTACTCGGCGGAAACGGACTCGAGGCCTGGGGTGCTGATCCATTGGCCGAAGAAGCCGTTGTTGCCCTCGCCGGTGATCAGCGGGACCTTGGCACCGAACTGCTTGAAGACGTCGATGCACGCGCGGGTCATGTCGGCACCGGACGACCAGATGCCGTCGACCTTCGGGTTGCTGAGATAGAACGTCTCGCAGACTTTCTTGCCATTGTCGTATTGCCACATGCCGTGATCTTCGGCAGTGATCTTGATCTGCGTGCCCTTGAGCGCTTCCTGGAGACCCTTGTAGCGGTTGATGTCTTCCGGGTGAGCAGGCAGGCCGCGCAGCACCCAGATATTGCCCTTGCCGCCGAGCTTCTTCACCAGGAAGTCGCCCATCACCTTGCCGAAGTGGACGCCGCCGCCCTGGATGTCGACGGTGTAGGCGTCGGTCTCGGTCAGCCCGGTGTGAACGATCACCGGGATGCCCGCCGCCACGGCCTTCTTGATTCCCGCGTCGGCAGAGGTCGTCGTCAGCGGCGTGACGATGATGGCATCGACCTTCTGGGCGATCAGGTCCTCGATGTCGGCGACCTGCTTGGCCTGGTTGATGTTCGCATCCAGCAGGATGAATTTGGTGACGCGGCTGTCCTTCGCCGCCGCACTTTCGGCCTCGTGGGCCATCTGCACGGTCCACGTATTGGCGTTCACGCCGAAGTGGCTCATGCCGATTTTCCAGGGCGCGTTCTTCTTGAACGCATTGGGCGCCGTCTTGCGGGTATCGCCGGGGCGGGGCGTGACGCCGTCCATCAGCTTCACTTCCTGCGCGGTCGCCGAGGCGCAGAGCGCCAGAGCGCAGGTGCAACCCAGCGCGATTCTTGTCAACAATTTCGAGATCTTCATGCTGGCCTTGGGGTTGGGATAAGGGTTGTTGAAGTGCGCTGTGTCAACCTCGACTGCACGTCTTCACGGTCGTGTGAAGGCATGAACACTACGCCCAGCGCGCCCTGATTGCCAAGCTGTTCGGCTTGTCGCCTGTGGTCCATCGAATCTCACGATTCGCTTGCAGCCGCCGCGGGCGGCCGCAGGTGGCGGGCCAGCGTGGCGAACATCTCGTCCACTTTGATCGGCTTGGCAATGTGGTCGTCCATGCCGGCCTTCAGCGCCTTTTCGCGGTCGCCGACCATCGCGTTGGCCGTCATCGCGATGACCGGAAGCCCTTGCCACCGCGGCTGTTCGCGCAATGCGCGCGTCGCCGCATAGCCGTCCATGACCGGCATCTGGCAGTCCATCAGGACAGCGTCGAAGCGCTCGCGCGCGAGCATGTCCAGCGCCTCGCGGCCATTGTTGGCCACGGTCACGACGATGCCTGCGCTGCCCAGCAGGTCGCGCGCAAGCTCCTGGTTGATCGGGTTGTCCTCAACCAGCAGGATGCGCGCACCGGCGAGGCTGGCGCTGTCGTGGTGCGGCGCATCGGCGCGGCGCTTGCCGTGATCGGCGATCCGGCGCGGGTTGCCGCCCGCCAGCATGCAGGCCTCCAGAAGGCACGAGGGCGTCACCGGTTTGCACAGGGTCGCGGCGACGACGAGCCCTTCGGCCGCCAGCAGGCGTGCCACTTCGTCGCGGCTGAAGGCGGTGAGCATCAACACAGTCGGCGAGTGGTGGAGCAACGGCATGCGCGCCAGACGCCTGGCGCACTCCACGCCGTCGATGCCCGGCATCTTCCAGTCGAGCAGCACGATGTCGAAGGGCTCCTGGCGCGCATCGGCCTGCATCACGGCGTCGAGGGCCGCAGCGCCGTTGGCAGCGGCCGAGACGCTCAGGCCCATCTTGCCGGCCATCTCCAGCAGCACATTGCGCGCGCAGTCGTTGTCGTCCACGACCAACACGCGGGTGCCGTTCAACACTGCACCCGGTGCCGCCTTCTTCACCGGTTCGTGCCGAACGCCCAGGCGCAGGCTGAAGTGAAAGCAGCTGCCCTCGCCCGGCGCGCTGCGCACGCCCAGCGTGCCGCCCATCATGCGCACCAGGTGGTGGCTGATGGCCAGCCCCAGGCCGGTGCCGCCGAAGCGCCGGCTGATGGACGAATCGACCTGCGAGAACGGCTTGAAGAGCCTTTCCTGCTGTTCAGCCGTGATGCCGAGGCCGGTGTCGCGAACCTCGAATCCGAGGTGCACCAAAGCCGCATCGCACTCGAGCACCTCGACGGCGACGACGACCTCGCCGCGCTCGGTGAACTTGGCCGCGTTGTTGCCCAGGTTGAGCAGCACCTGGCGCAGGCGGGACGGGTCGCCGACCACATGCGAGGGCAGATTCGGCGACAGCGCAAAAACCAGTTCGAGGCCCTTCTCCTCGGTCTTCTGCCCCAGCACGTCGGCGAGCTGTTCCAACACGTCATCGAGCTCGAACGGAATCCGCTCGATGTCCAGTTGGCCGGCCTCGATCTTGGAGAAGTCGAGGATGTCGTTGATGATGCCCAGAAGCGACTCGGCTGACTGGTGCACCTTCTGCACGTAGTTGCGCTGGCGGTCATCGAGGTCGCTTTGCAGCGCCAGGTGCGACATGCCGAGGATCGCGTTCATCGGCGTGCGGATCTCGTGGCTCATGTTGGCGAGGAATTCGCTCTTGGCCTGGTTCGCCGCATCGGCGACTTGCCGCGCGGCGCGCTCCGCTTCGGCCTGCTTGCGTTCGCTCAGGTCGAGCACGAACGACACGCCTTGCTCCCGCGAGCCTTCCAGCAAGACGCCACCGACCAGGGTCGGGACCCGGGTGCCGTCCTTGCGAATGAAATCATGCTCATACGTCGGTGACTGTCCGCCCGTCTGAAGCGTTTCGAGATGTTCCGCCTCCGTCGCTTGGTATTCCGCAGGCGAGATGCGCGACCACTGCACTCGTCCCGCGACCAGGTCCTCGCGTGAATAGCCGATGATCGCGAGGAAAGCGTCGTTGGCATCGGTGATCTCCTCGGGCGTCCAGAAGTAGACGCCGATGATGCTGGAGTCGACCAGCTGGCGGATTCTGGCCTCGCGAGCCTGCAGATCGGCGTAGAGACGGGCATTCTCCAGTGCGATCGCCGCTCGCGCCGCCAGCGCTTCCAGCAGCGCCACCCGGTCCGAGGGGAAGGCGTACGCGGCCTGGCTGTTCTCGAGATAGAGCACGCCGCCCACGAGGCCCTGCCTGAGCAGGGGAATGCACATCACCGAACGTGGCGACCTCAGGCGCAGATAGGTGGACCCTTCCCATGCCGGACCAGGTCGCGACCCGTCGTCGATGATGACGTTCTTCCGCGTATGGATGACGTAGTTCACAAGGGCCTCGGGGCATTCCGTCTCGGCCAGAGGACCATGGCGCAGCTTGAGTTCGATGGTGCCGTCCTTGGCGCCGGCTTCTGCCTGGATCTCGAAGGTTTTTCCTTTAGGGAGAAACAGCAGCCCGCGATCGGCCCCGGCGTTCTGCAGGATGATCGTCATCAGCGCCTCGATCAACCGGGGCAGTTCGATCTCGGCGGCGATTGCCTGCGACGCCTTGATCACCGCCGCCACATCAAGCTGACCGATGGTCGAGCCGATGGTCTCTTGAGCAAGGGAGTGCTCGCGTGCGGCCAGCTGTGGATAGCGCCGGTCGAGTTGGCTCACCTTGCCACCGGCGCCCCAGCGGGCATAACAGGCGCGCGCGTTCCTGAGATGCGCAAAGCCGGTCGTCTCGATCCCAAGGTCGAGATAAAAGCGGCCCGTCAGCTCGTTGGCCAGTGCCTCGTTCTGTGTGAAGCCGTTATCTCGCGCCGAACGGATGGCCTGTTCGTAGAGCCGCATGGCTTCCATCCCTCGTCCATCGAGGCGAGCCATCTCGGCAGCCACCATCAGATACTGGTTCAGGAAGGTCGCTGGACAGCTTTCCGACCATTGCCGAAGCGCGTCGAGGTGCGTGGTCAGTACCGCGCGCATACCCGCTTGTCTTTCCTGCGAGCTCTTTAGGAAAACCTCGGCGAGAGCGAGCGAATGGTAGAGGCAATAGTTGGCCCACTGGATGTGGCAGCGGACTGACCACAGAAGGGGTTCAGCCTTCGCGGAAAACTCAAGCGCCACCTCCGCACTCCCGAGAAGGAAGTGCCGCTGCACTTGGAGAATCCAGTGATAGCAAATGACGACGGCGATTCCGCCCGCCTGCACGTTGCATTCGATCGCCGCTTCGTCCAAGACGGGATGGCCGTGTATTTGGCCACGGAGGCTTTGAATGAAGGGCTGGATACTTGAGATGATGTTGATCACATGGACGAATTTGACTCGGCGAACGAAATCCAGAGATTTCACCGACTCGGACCAGACCTGATCAAGAGAATCGCCCCGGGCGATCTGATCCGTCAGGCGATGTTCGAGGCTGTAACAGACATAAATGTTTTCCCCTGTTTCCTCCGCCGCCCGTATGGCCGCATCGAGGCAGGCCATGGCGGTTTCGATCGGCTGCGTCCACAGGACCGCCATCTGTGTCGAAAACTGCGCCCCCACCTTTTGAGCGGCGAACCCATGTCTTTCGGCGACGTCGATGGCCAATTGGCCGAACTGTTCCCCCACTTTGTAATGATGGAAGACGGGGCCGATTTGAATGGCCATCCAAGCGTAGCCAATGACGGAGAACTCGCTTGAGCCGTGTTGCAGCGACAGGTTCACCATCCTGCAGGCAGTCATGCGGCAGAGATCGCTGTGGGTGAAATAGGCCGAACGACAAAGTGCGGACAGAATGTTCATGATTGCCCGCATCTCCGGGTAATCCATCAAAGGCAGATCGATGAGAGTGACGATGGATCGTTCGCCCAGGGTGCTCAACACGGTGTCGTACTCCGCGCGGACTTGGCTTTGCGTCGGGTGCTCGGGCAAGGCCATGCCGAACATTTGCAAACATTCGAGCGCAGTTCGAACGGCCGACGGATTTTCGCCCTGCATAAGCTGGAGAACCATTCGCAACCGATAGCCTTCGCCCCGGTCGATATTCGACTGCCCTCTCAGCAGCAACTCCTCGATGAATTGCGAGGCCACGTCGAAATTTGAGCGCAGCAGTTCACACTCGGCCCGCTCGAACGAGAGGTCGAATGCCAAAGCGTAGCAACTCTGCCACCCCTCCTCGGCCAGCAACGTGATGCCAGCGGAGAGATAGCTGACGGCGGCGCTGTAGGCCGTCGACGCCTTGGCTTTTCTCCCGGCAATGAGATTGAACTCGGCCACACGCTGCTTTTCCTTCCAAACGGAAATGAGCGGCAGTCCCAGGTTGAACTGGTTGACGAGATCAAACACCTTTTCGCCGATCTCCTCTTCATGCATGCCCGCGATCAGCAGACGGCCGATCCGCAGGTGAAGCTCGGGGCGCAATGACGGTGGGATAAGCGCGTACGCGGCTTCCTGAACACGGTCGTGGAGGAACTTGTAGGAGTCTTCCATGCGGAAGACGAGCCCCCCGCGAATGGCCTCCCAGAGGGCCGCATCAATCTTTTCTCCCGATGTCCCCTGAACCATTCTGAGGGAGGCAAGATTCGCACTGTTGCCAAGGCAGGCGAGTTGCTTCAGGGCTTCCTGAGTCTCGACGGGCAAGCGGCTAAGCTTGCCAACCATGAAGTCCACCACGTTATCGGTATAGGCTTTGGCCCGAATGCGAGCGAGGTCCCAGTTCCAGGCCCCCGCCTCGGGGTCGAATGCAACGAGGCCCTCTTCGGCCAGGGCGGAAATGAACTGAATGGCAAAGAACGGATTGCCGCTGGTCTTCTCCTGCACCAGCGCGGTCAAGGGCTGGGCGCTTGCAGGGTCGCAACGCATCGTGTCGGAGACAAGCCGGCTGACGTCGTCCGCGACCAGCGGCGTCAGGACGATGTCATGGATTGACCGTCCGGCTTTGACGATCCCCTCTCGCATCCGCATGAGCGGATGGATCGGACTGACCTCATTGTCTCGGTAAGCACCGACAAGCAAGAGATGCCGAACGTCGGGATGCGTGGCCAGATGCTGGAGGAGGTCGAGAGTCGCCCTGTCGACCCATTGCAAATCATCGAGAAACAGCGCAAGCGGGTGCTCCGGCCTTGCGAAAACGCCAAGGAAGCGCCGGAATACCGTCTGGAAGCGCGCCCGCATTTCGTCCGGAGAGAGATCTGAAACCGGCGGTTGCCTTCCTATGACGAACTCGAGCTCCGGGACGAGATTGACGATAAGCGCGCCGTTCGGGCCCAAAGCCTCCTGAAAGTGGTCTCGCCATTGGCCTAGCGCCGCCTCGCTCTGTCCGAGGAGCGGGCGGACAAGGCTCCCAAGAGCTTGCGCAAGGGTGGCGTACGGGACGCCACGCTTGTACTGGTCGAACTTGCCGGCGGCGAACAGGCCGCGCGGCGACACGATGGCCTTATGCAGTTCGTTCACCACCGAGGATTTGCCGATGCCCGAATACCCGGAGACCAGGACCAATTCCGGCTGGCCGGATGCCACCACCCGCTCGAAGGCGGTCAGCAGCGTGCCGACCTCGCGCTCACGGCCGTAAAGCTTCTCGGGCACACGCAGGACGTCGGGGATGTCGTGACGTGCCGGCTCGAAGGGCGCGATCTTTCCGGTCGCCTGCCATTCGGACAGGCAATGCTTCAGGTCGGCCGCGAGTCCGGCAGCGGTCTGGTAGCGGTCCTCGGCGGTCTTGGCCAAGCACTTCATGATGATGGCCGACAGCGCCGCCGGTATGGCGGGACGAAGCTCGGCCGGCGGCACGGGCCGGCGGGAGATATGGCAATGCACCCACTCCATTGGCTCGGACGCGGCGAAGGGCAGCACGCCGGTGAGCATCTCGTACAAAGTGACGCCCAGAGCATAGAGGTCGCTGCGCGCATCGACCGAGCGGTTCATCCGTCCGGTGCGCTCGGGTGCCATGTAGGCCAGGGTGCCGGCGATGATTTCGGGCGGTTCGGGGCCGGGGTGCTCCTGGGGCAGCCGGGAAGCCAGGCCGAACCCTGTCAGGCGGACGGCCTCGCCCGTGACAAGGATATGGGCGGGACAGACGTCCTTGTGGATGAGGCCGCGGGCATGGACCTGGCCGAGGGCGCGGCACAGGGCGAGGGCGAGCGGCAAGGCGGCGTCGAGGTCGAGTGGTTGGCCCAGCCGGCTCGCGAGCAGGTCGCCGCCGGGGTCGTCGAGGAGCAACCGGAGTTCGCCCGCCTCACGCACCAGGGCGCGGGGCCGCACGGCCCAGGCGGGGTCGAGCTCCAAGCGCAGCTCATATTCGTGCTCCATGCGATCGAGGATGGACTGCGAGGGGCACGCCGACAGCGGCGGCCCCAGCACCAGGATTGAGCCGCCGTCATCGTCGCATCTTCGGTAGAGGGTCAGTTCCCCATCCTCCCTGAGGTTTGCCAACGGGGCACCCCTGGGCTTGCTCATCTCGACTCTGCCCTGGCTCGAAAACCCATGATCAACGGTTCCAACGCGTTCTCCACGTTCGCGCTAGCACGCCTTAGAGGCCATCACTTCCCTGCGGCACAGCTATGCACGCATAGCTTACATCGCACAGGAGCAACAAGAATTCCGTCTGGTGCTGCTGCGCGTCAATTGCTTGCCCCGCTGGAGGAACGTGAGGGAGTCGAACGTATTAGACGCGGGTGAGTTGCAGTCGAGCACATGTTCCGTCAGCGTCTGGTCCTTTGGCGGGTGGTTGACCGCAACGGGTCGGCAGTGACTGTTCGCCGCGTGCTGATGCCGTCGTTCCGCCGCGCTGGTCGCTCGGCCGTCGGTTACCAGCCGCGAACGACAGTTGTTGAGGTGGACCAGCCATTCGCCCAAAAAATTACCAAGGCCTGCTTTCTGCAGCCGCCTCTTGTGGTCGTAGCGTTTGACGACCTTGCCTTTGGGACTGACGATTTCGCGGGCGAACAGGCACGGACGGTGCAGATTCAGCCACGGGTTGAAGACCTTCTCGTAAAACTCGTTGATCGGCTTTGCGTACTTTTTCGGGATGTGGCTGTAGCCCATGTGTTTGCGCACGACGCTGGCGTTCTTGCTCTCGGCCAACGCGTTGTCGCTGCTGTGGCGCGAGCGCGATTTTGTTTGCTCAATGCGCAGTTTCTCCAGCAGTTTGGCGACTCGGCCGTTGATGTATTCCGAGCCGTTGTCCGAATGAAAT
>Ga0136846_1221181_pt1 | contig 62244 bp, 48 predicted proteins | sample HopSoiMetagenom2_FD_96841 | JGI IMG/M metagenome (GOLD analysis project Ga0136846, IMG submission 96841) | Grasslands soil microbial communities from Hopland, California, USA - 2 Assembly 2016 (version 4) | ecosystem: Environmental > Terrestrial > Soil > Grasslands | place: USA: Hopland... | reverse complement strand
CGGGCCTCTTCGTCGAAGGCTCCGCGCGTCAGGCCACTACTGAAGAGGACGTCGTCGCCGTAATCGATGGTCAAGCGGTGTTGCATGGCGGCCTCCTGGCCGCCCTAGACTAACACGACCGGAGCGCTGGGCGACACGGCGTGCCGGCTGGTGACTGGAAGCTCCACGGAGCCGTTCTCGGGCAACCCCCGGTGGAGCACCCGGGCGGCTCGATGCTGAAGTCCTACCGCCCCGACGGCGAAACGCTTCTGCCCTCACCGGCTGACGGCGAAGCCGGCAGTCCGGTGCAGGAGCCTAGGTTGGGCGACTCTCCGAAGCGATCTTAAAGACAGTCTGCTTCGACAATTGTGGACCTCTATTCGGGCCTGCCTAGGGTACGACCTCGTAGCGAATCAGGACACTGGCCGTTGACTCTCTCTGGCCTCGAGGGAACAACACAAAATCTGCCGCGATGAGCCCAGGGCGCAACTGCTGGTCAGGATCGTCTAGCAAGATGGCGAAGCGGAGTGTCGCCTCACCTTCCTGCCCTTCGACGTCGGCTTGGGCGATAAGCGGATTCGTAAGGAGCGGTAAACCGAAAGGCAGCGGATGCACGATTACACCAATCTTGCCGCCAGCAGGCTGTTCAAATGTATAACGGAACCGGGCAAGCACCTGTACCTCCCCGCCAAGTTGCACGCGCGTGCCTTCTGGAGGGTCCACACTAAGTAGGACGAGCGTATCACGCCGAGCTGCTGGCTCCGTCGGAGAAGATGATCCCCCTCCGCAGCCGAAGGCTAAAGCGGTCATCACAACCAAGGTGACTCGTATCTCTAGAGTTCCGCGCATAGCCTCTCCCTGGCGTTAGTCAAGAATGGATTTCGATCTAATCATCGACCTTGTAAATCGCGCCCAACGGAGTAGGAGGTGAGCGGCGGGACCGCACGACAGGGCGGTCCCCGTCCGCTCGACCGATTGGGTTGGGCGCCAGAGATGTGAGTTGGCCGTAGGTCGCGTGTGCCGACAGGCAGATTTGTCACCATAACCTGGCCCAAATCCTCTCAATCGCATATTGGCTGATCCGGATTAGCGGGAATTGATCGAGATGAGTAGCACTCCCAAGTGGTACCGTAATAGCACTCGCAGTATCCTGGCCCGTAGTACCCCCAGTTACAGGCGACTCTCGTACCCGTCGGGCAACTCTGCCCCTGCAACTGGTTGAAATCAACGCAACAGCTAGGATATTCGTCAACGGGATAAGGTTCAATTGGATAAGGAGGCCACGCTTTGGCCGGCGAGGGGCCCGCAATCCAGAACACCACGACGAGAGCTGTTGTCAGACCGCACAAAAGGATGCTCCTGTTCATCGTTTCTCCTTTCTACCTACGACTATCTATCGTGCCAAGTTCGACCGTTACTTTGCTCAAGCTGTTCCCTTGTCTCGACGGCCATGGCTCTAGAACAGCACGGACTAGCCGAATACAACCGAAGAAGTTACTTCGCCCAACCGCGTTTTAAACTTCTCCGCTTTTGCCCCTTACGTCCATAGCGACTCGCCGTAGTTCCAGTCCGAATTACCTTCGGCTTGTGTATCCTCCTCATTCTACAGAACATTGAGATCATACGCCTGTTCCTAAACCTCGTCAATGCCTCGGATAAGCATGCCTGAGGGGGGAGCGACTTCGGGTCACCCTGTGGGAGGCGCGTTCCAGTCCGGCTCCCAGACGTATCTGGTTGATGAGGTTGGCGTTGGCGGGAGCAGATCCGCTCTCGGCGTTCGGATAAGCATCGCAAGGGCGTGGGTGCAGGGAGAGATAGCCGGCAACGATATGCATTCCAGGCTCTGCAGTGTAAGAGAGGTAAGCTGCTGTGGCTCAATCACATACACCGAATCCTCTCTGGCCGAGCCAGAGGCTTAGACGCCTCGGGAGGGTGGATAAGGTCAGCGGCTTATACGGCACGGCAGAGCCGCCATGCAGGCCGTGGGTGGGCACGGCGGCCTCGTCGAAGCGGGGCTGCCAGAAGCCCCACCCGGCCGTCTCCCATCACTTCCCCTGCGCCTCCTTCAAAATGAGGGCGGCCAGCTCCTCGTAGTCGCCGCCGAAGTGGTGGGCGCCGGGCAGCTCGACCGACTTGCCTAGGGCGGCCGTCAGCTCCGGACAGAGGCTGTCCTTCTCCTTCGCGCCGTGGAGGCAGAGGACCGGCGGGTGGCCGGCGAGCTTCTTCACCTCCGGCAGCACCGGCTGGCCCGAGGAGCCGCCGCCCAGCCAGTCGCTGACGTGGAACTCGAAGGCCGCCTTGGTGCTGGGGCCGAGCAGGGCGATCAGCTTGACTTTGCCCAGCAGGTCGGCGGGCAGGCGGCTGGCGGCGAAGGGGAGCACGTCGGCGCCCAGGGAGTAGCCGATCAGCAGCGCCTGCGGCCGCTTCCAGGTCGCCAGGTAGTGGCGCAGGATGCGTTCCAGGTCCTTGGCCATGACGTCGGGATTGCGGGCGGTCCAGAAGTACTGGAGCGAGTTGAGCCCCACGACCGGGATGCCCTTCGCCGAGAGAGCCCCCGCCACGTCGCGGTCGATCCCGGCCCAGCCGCCGTCGCCGGAGAGGATGACGGCCATCAGCTCGCTTCCAGAGGCGCTACCCTTGGCTGGCACCTCCACCAGCGGCAGGTCCTGGACGGCGGGGCCACCGCTCCGGGAGCCTCCCGGCGCGGGCACCCCTGAGGGGGCAGCGACGGCGGGCCTCGCCGGCGTCTTCTCCAGGATGCGCTGGTACGCCTGCCGGAACTGGGGCTCCCACTTGTAGGTCTTGGAGAAGCCGTGCCCGACGTCGGGCAGCAGGACGGTCTCGCCGTTCTTGACCTGCGAGACGTAGTGGACGACGTCGTCCTTGTTACAGACCTCGTCGATGGTCCCCTGGAAGGCGACCCACGGCGCCTCCAGGGTCGCGGTCGGCTGAAAGACCAGCCCCTTGTTCTTTGGCCCGGGCACGCTGGCGATGCCGTGACCGGCGCAGAGCGGATGCTGGAGGTCCAGGTCGGGGCAGAAGCCCAGGCTGAGGGCGCCGCGGAAGGTGTTGGGCGGCGCCTGCGCGAGCACGGCGTAGGCCAGGGTGGCCCCGGAGGAGTAGCCCACGAGCACCGGCGGGACGTAGGTGGGCAAGCCGAGCGTCTTCTGGACGAACTTGCTCAGCAGCTCGAGCTCGGAGGCGGGGTAGACGCAGCTCTCCTGGGAGGCGTTGAGCTTCTTGAGGTACTGGGGAACGTTGATCCCGACCACGAGGGAGTCCATCTCCGACAATATGCGGGCCATGTCCACCACGCCCAGGTTCCAGCCGCCGTCCCCCGAGAAGAAAAGGACGACGTTCTTTGGATGAGGCGAGGAGCGGTAGATCGCCACCTGGCCGAAGCGGCCATACGACAGGCTCTCGGGAGGCTTGGCCGGGGTGATCGCGGCCGGCGCGGCCGGCGGCTTCGCCGGCGTCGCGGCGGCAGGCCTGGCCTTGGGTTTGAGCGCCCGGGCCGGGTCCGGCAGGCTGGCCGCCAGGAGCAGGAGGCCGAGGAGGTGCGCGGTCATCTTCTTCACGGAATCTTCCTTCCTTGCTGGGGAGTGCCGCCGGCCTCCAGCGACTGGACGAGCTGCTTGAATTCCGGGTCCTGGCGCAGCCCGTCGAAATCGGCGTCCTTGTCGATCGCCGCCCGGTCCTTCCAGCCGTTGCCGGCGGCTTGGCGCAGATCGGCCAGGGCCCGCTTGCGGTCGCCCTTCTTCGCGTAGGCGGCCGCCCGGTTGTAAAACACGGCGGGGCTCTTGGGATCGATCTCGGTGGCGACGGAAAGGATGAAAACCTCGCGGTCGTACTGCTTGCGCTCCCCGAACATCTGGGGAAGGTAATAGCCGGTCTGCACGCCGAGGGTGTTGAGGATGCGCTGGGCGGAGAGACGCTCGTCGGCGGTGGGGGCCGACTCGGCCTTCCTGCGCAGCTCATGGATCTTGAGCAGGGCTACGACCTGGGCCACCGTCCGGGGCTCGCCTGAAGGGTTGACGGCGGCGCCGAGGATCCCCGGGGCCTGCGCCAGGAGCTCCTTGTCGTGGTTGAGCCGTTCCGCCCGTTCCTTGACCTCGCGCTGCAGGGCGGGATCGGCCGCCAGCTCGGCCGTCCTCTTCTGAGCTTCGGCCGTGTCGCGCAGGCCGGCGAAGTCGGCGGCGGCCCCCGACCAGGTGCGCCAGGCCTGGAACCGGTCGCCGGCCGTTTCGTACCCCCGGGCCCGCCCCGTCGTCTCGCTCCAAGCGGCCTCAATGCGCGCGGCGTCCTTGGGGATCGTCCCCGCCTTCATGGCCTGGAGGTCCATCCACGCCAGAGCGCGGGTGGCGATCTCGGCCGGCGGCCACTGGTGGATGCCGTCGAAGATCTCCAGCCGGTGCGTGACGCCGGCGGCTGTGAGCTTCGGCTCGAGGTCCATCATCTCGTAGTAGTTGAAGTCCTTGTCTCCGACGGTGCCGTAGAAGACGAAGCCGTCCTCCTTGCGCGGCGCCTGGTCGAAAGGCCAGCCGGCGCCGGCGCCGACGATGCCGGCGAAGGTGCCGGGCACGGCCCGGGCCAGGAGGACGTTGGAGCGCACGGTGCCCGAGAATCCCGCGGCATAGATCCGCCGGTCGTCGATCTTGAAGCGGGCGTGGGTGTCCGCCCACATCGCGCGCATGCTCTTGACGTTCGGCTCCGACGGGCCATCGCTCAGCGAGCTGTTGGAGCTGGCCAGGACGTAACCGAACCTCTCGGCGCCGGGGCGAAAGCGCTCGGCGGCCAGAGCGCCCCGCGAGCGGGGGTCCAGGATGAAGAGGACGGGCCAGGCGCGCTCCGGCGTGTAGCCGGCCGGCAGGTAGAGCGCGTAGGTCTCCCCGGGGACACCGGCGCAGGCGATCTTGTCGACCACCTGGCCACGGGGCGGCTCGGCGGCGGGCTGCGCTAGCACGGGCGCGGCGAGCAGGAACGTGAGGATGAGGACGGCTCTCATAGTCCTTTCCAATCGCCCGCAGGGGGCGGGTCATTCCAGGCCGGCGATCCTGGCGATCCTATACAGGATGGCGGGCAGGAGATTTGCAGGTAAAATCGGCGTCGTTGACGTCGCAGCAACCAGGGGGCGCCCCATGCAGAGGAATGTCGGCTACAGGTTCTCTTCCGCGATCGATTCCGCTCCGCTGCCCCCACCCCGGCCCGGTCCGCGGGGCGTCGTCCCGCCGCCGGTCGATCTGGATGCGACCCTGCCCCTCGGACAGGGCGCGCGCTCGCGGCCCGTTCCCGAGACGCTGCCGATGCGCTGTCTGCGCTGCCAGGGAACGGTGGAGCGGGGGACGGCTCCCGTCCGTGTGGACCGCGACGGCTACCGACTGGCCTGGGAGCAGGTCCCAGCCTGGATCTGCAACCGCTGCGAGCTCGCCTACTTCGAGCCCGACGAGGTGGAAACCATCCGCCGCGCCCTCCGGGCCATGCGGGCGCTGGCGCAGGTCTGATCTGATTCCGGGGCCCGGCCCCGTCTGTGGTATCCTCACCGGCCCACTTGAGGCGCGGCCATGCCTGGCCCCGCCTGATCCCCGAACGGAGAGAGTGTTTTGACCTTGCAGACCCGAGACGACGTGCGCAACCTCGCCATCATCGCCCACGTGGACCATGGCAAGACCACCCTGGTCGACGCGATGCTCTGGCATAGCGGCATCTTCCGCGCCAACGAGCATGTGAACGAGAGAGTGATGGACTCCATCGACCTCGAGCGCGAGAAGGGCATCACCATCATGGCCAAGAACACGGCCATCAATTACCGCGGCACCCGCATCAACATCGTCGACACCCCGGGCCATGCGGACTTCGGCGGCGAAGTGGAGCGGACGCTCAAGATGGTGGACGGCGTGATGCTGCTGGTCGACGCCAGCGAGGGGCCGCTCCCCCAGACCCGCTTCGTGCTGAAGAAGGCGCTGGAGGCGGGGCTGCCGCCGATCGTGGTGATCAACAAGATCGACCGCCCGGACGCCCGGGTGGGCGAGGTGCTCAACGAGGTCTTCGACCTCTTCATCGACCTCGACGCCACCGAGGACCAGCTCGACTTTCCGGTGCTCTACTGCAACGCCCGCGCCGGGCTGTGCCGCCTCACCCTGGACGGGCCGGACGAGACGCTGCAGCCGCTGTTCGAGGAGATCGTGCGCTCGGTGCCGGCGCCGCGCTTCGATCCCGCGATGCCCCTCCAGCTCCTGCTCATCACCCTCGACTACGACGACTACGTGGGGCGCCTCGCCATCGGCCGCGTGTTCAACGGCCGTATTCGCAAGGGCCAGGAGATCGCTCTGAGCCGGCTCGACGGCTCGCTGGTGCCGGTGAAGGCGAGCCTGCTCTACGGCTACGAGGGGCTGCGCCGCACCGAGATCGCCGAGGCCGGGCCGGGTGACATCGTCGCGGTGGCCGGGATCGCGGAGGTGAGCATCGGCGAGACGCTCACCGAGCGGGACGACCCGCGGCCTCTGCCCCCCATTCAGATCGACGAGCCGACGATCTCGATGATCTTCTCGATCAACGACTCGCCGTTCTCCGGCCGCGAAGGCAGGCACGTCACCTCGCGCAAGCTCAAGGAGCGGCTGGAGAAAGAGTCGCTGATGAACGTCGCCATCCGCATCGAGCCCGGCGACACGCCGGATGCCTTCAAGATCTCCGGCCGCGGCGAGCTGCAGCTCGCCATCCTCATCGAGCGCATGCGCCGCGAAGGCTACGAGCTGTCGGTGGGCAAGCCCGAGGTGATCACCCGCCACGTCGACGGCCAGCTCCACGAGCCCATGGAGATGTTGCTGGTGGACTGCCCGGAGGACTTCATCGGCGTCGTCACCCAGAAGATGGGCGCCCGCAAGGGGCGGATGATGAAGATGGTCAACCACGGCTCCGGCCGGGTGCGCATGGAGTTCCGGGTGCCGTCCCGGGGCCTGATCGGCTTCCGCTCCGAGTTCCTCACCGACACCAAGGGCACGGGGATCATGAACCACCTCTTCGGCGGCTGGGAGCCGTGGCACGGGGAGATCGCCCACCGTCCCACGGGTGCCCTGGTGGCCGACCGCGTCGGCCGCACCACGGCTTACGCCATCGAGAACCTGCAGCCCCGAGGCGAGCTTTTCCTCTCTCCCGGCGAAGAGGTCTACGAGGGGATGATCGTGGGCGAGCACGCGCGCATCAACGACCTCGACGTCAACATCACCAAGGAGAAGAAGCTCACCAACATGCGGGCCTCCGGCTCCGACGACGCCGTGCGCCTCATCCCGCCGCGGCTGATGAACCTTGAGCAGGCCCTGGAGTTCGTCAAGGACGACGAGCTCGTCGAGGTTACTCCCGCCTCCTTCCGCCTGCGCAAGCGGATCCTTCAGGCCAACCGCCGGAAGTAACTCTCTCCACCCCTCGCTGGCCTGCCATTTGCAGTTAAGCATCTCCGGGAGGGCGCGTTCGCTCGCCGCGGCGTGCCCGCAACGGTCGGCCGGAATTGGCTCCGGCCGCGGAATCACCGGTCGCAACTCCGTCGAGGGTTGGGTTGCGCAGTGGAACGGAGGCAAGTGCCATGAAAAAAATCCTTGCGATCCTGTGTGTGACGACGGCGCTGGTGTTGCTGGCGGGGCCGGCAATGGCGGCGGACTTCGGGGTGTTCGGCTCTTACTGGAAACCCAAGGACGTGGCCGGCGGCTACGGCGGCGGCGTCAAGTTCGACTTCGCCCGCTTCATCGAGCTGCGCGCCACGTATTTCGGCGACGTGACCTCGGACACCCCCTTCCCCCAGAGCGGCGGTTTCAAGATCCACGCCGCTCCCCTGGAGGCGGGCCTGGTCTTCAAGTTCGCCCCCGACGAGCGCTTCTCGCCCTACGTCGGCGGCGGCGCCGCCTACTACCTGCTCGACACCAACCGCGGCAGCATCAAGAACGAAGCCGGCTGGTACGGCGAGGTGGGGGCCGACATCAAGACCGACCACGGCTTCGGAATCATGCTGGAAGGCGTCTACCGCAGCGTCGACGCGACGGTGCGAGAGAGCGGCACCAACACCACCTTCAACGATCGGGTTGACCTGCAGCTTCGCGGCTTCGGCGCCAACGCCGGCCTCGTCTGGCACTTCTGAGACGCTCTTTGTTTACCTCGGGGCGCGGCATGCTGCGCCCCTCTCCCTCCCTTCGATTTGGTGTTACCATCGCCGCAGTTTTCGTGGCCGTTTTCCCCAGCATGGAGGGAGTGAGATGAAGCGACTCGTCCTGGGTGTATTCCTGCTGTGTGCCGTGGCGGCCGTCGTCCCCGCCGGCGCCGTCATCTGCACGATCGACGCCGTGCCGGCGGCGACGCTGCTCCTGCCTTACTTCGAGGTGAATCTCAACAATCCGAACGGGCTGACGACCCTGTTCTCGATCAACAACGCGTCGGCCACCGCGGCGCTGGCGCACGTCACGGTGTGGTCCGACCTGTCGGTGCCGGTCCTCGACTTCAACGTCTACCTCACAGGGTACGACGTGCAGACGATCAACCTGCGCGACCTGCTCGCCGGCTCCATCCCGGTGACCGCGTCGGACGGTCAGGATCCGGACGACAAGATCAGCCCCCAGGGCCCGAAGTCGCAGGACGTCAACTTTGCGAGCTGCAACGGCCAGCTTCCGCCGCCGCCGCTGCCGCCGAGCTTCGTCCAGCACCTCGCGCTGGCCCTCACCGGCAAGGCCTCGCCGCTGTTCGGCGGCCTGTGCGCCGGCCGCAACCTGGGCGACAACATCGCCCGTGGCTACGTCACGGTCGACACGGTGAGCAACTGCACCCTGCGTCTGCCCAGCGACGTCAACTACTTCACCCAGGACGTCACCTTCCAGAACGTCCTCTGGGGCGACTACTTCTACGTCAACGCCGCTCAGAGCTTCGCCAACGGCGACACGCTGGTCCACGTCGAGGCTTCGCTGACCGACCCGGCGACCACGACGGCCGGCCGCTACACCTTCTACGGCCGCTACGTGGGTTGGAACGCGAGCGACCACCGCGAGCCGCTCGCCACCGCCTTCGCCGGCCGCTTTGTCACCGGCAACAACCCCTTCATCGGCGACGCCTTCACCCGCGACACGAGCTACATCGTCTGGCGCGACTCGAAGACCAACCAGCAGCCCTTCACCTGCCCGGCGACCACGGGCCGTCCGTCCTGGTTCCCGCTGGGGCAGGGGCGGTTCGACGTCTTCGACGAGAACGAGCAGATGGCTATAGGGAATCCATTCCCGTTCTCACCGCAGCCGCCGCAGCAGGGGCCCACTCTATTCCCGGCCGAGGCCCAGCGCACGCCGATCAACGGTGCGGACTTCCCGGTGCCGTTCACCTTGGGCTGGCTGTACCTGGACCTGAACACCACGGTCACCGGCAACCCGAACCCGCCGTTCGATCCTGCCGCCGCCCAGGCCTGGGTAGCATTGGTCATGGTCGATAATGTTTCTGGCAGAAGCAGTAATTTCAGCGCCGGCTTCGACGCCATTCAGCTCGACAGCGCCTGCGCGCCGAATCACTTCGTGCCGTAGGAACAGGCAGACGTAGCTCCTGCGATGAACACCGAGGGCCGGGGTCTCTCCCCGGCCGGGTCTCGCTCTCCGCGCCTGTTGACGGGGGGTGAAATTGCTGTTATGACATAGACGATCGAAGGCCCTCACGAAGAGAGGTGCGAGATGCGGCGTACAGTGCTCCTGTTGGCGGTCTCAGCCCTGCTGTCCTCCGTCCCTCCGGCGTCGGCCGTCATCTGCACCATCGACGCCGTGCCGGCGGCGACGCTGCTCCTGCCCTACTTCGAGGTGGACCTCGACAACCCGAACGGGCTGACGACGCTGTTCTCGATCAACAACGCGTCGGCCACGGCGGTGCTGGCCCACGTCGCGATCTGGTCCGACCTGTCGGTGCCGGTGCTCGACTTCAACGTCTATCTGACGGGCTACGACGTGCAGACGATCAATCTGCGCGACGTCCTGGTCAACGGCGACGTGCCGCAGACGGCTTCCGCCGGCCAGGACGTGACCGACAGGATCAGTCCCAAGGGCAAGAAGTCGCAGGACGTCAACTTCGCGAGCTGCCTCGGCCAGCTACCATTGCCGCCGCTGCCGGCCGCTTTCCTCGACCACCTTCGCCAGTCGCTCACCGGCAAGGGCTCGTCGCTGTTCGGCGGCCAGTGCGTCGGCCGCAGCTATGGAGACAACATCGCTCGCGGCTACGTCACGGTGGACACGGTGAGCAACTGCACCCTGCGCCTGCCGGGCGATCCGGGCTACTTCACCACCGACATCACCTTCCAGAACGTCCTCTGGGGCGATTACTTCTACGTCGACAGCGCCCGGAATTTCGCCAGTGGCGATACGCTCGTCCACGTCGAGGCCTCGCTCACCAACCCGGCGACCACGACCGCCGGCCGGTACACTTTCTACGGCCGTTACGTGGGCTGGAACGCGAGCGATCATCGCGAGCCGCTGCCCACGACCTTCGCCAGCCGTTACTCCTTCGACAACGCATTCCAGGGGAACGGCTCCAGCCTTCTCGTCTGGCGCGATTCGAAGACCATCCAGAGCTCTTTCACCTGCCCCGCGACGATCGGCCGCCCCTCCTGGTTCCCGCTGAGCACGGAGGGGGTCGCCATCTTCGACGAGCAGGAGCTGACATCGACTTTCACGGGCTTCCCGTTCTCGCCGCAGCCGCCGGTCGATTCCGTCATCCCCTTCCCGGCCGAGGCGCAGCGCACGCGGATCGGCGGCCCCGACTTCCCGGTGCCGTTCGCGTTCGGCTGGCTCTACCTCGACCTCAACACCACGGTCACCGGCAACCCGAACCCGCCGTCCGATCCTGCCGCGGCCCAGGCCTGGGTAACGCTGAACATGGATTCCAGCGGCCACTTCAGCGTGGGTTTCAGTGCGATCCAGCTCGACAGCGCCTGCGCGGCGCAACACTTCACTCCATAGTGCAGGCCATCCAAAGGGAGGTGCAAGATGCGGCGTACGGTTTTCCTGTTGGCACTCTCGGCTCTGCTGTCCTCCGTCTCTCCGGCACCGGCCGCCGTCTGCAACATCGACGTCGCGCCGGCGGCCACGCTGCTGCTGCCGTACTTCGAGGTGGATCTCAACGATCCGAACGGGCTCACCACCCTGTTCTCGGTGAACAACGCCTCGGCCAACTCGATACTGGCCCACGTCACGATCTGGAGCGACCTGTCGGTCTACGTCCTCACCTTCAACATCTACCTGACGGGCTATGACGTGCAGACGATCAACCTGCGCGACATCCTGATCAACGGCAACCTGCCGCAGACGGCGTCCGCCGGCCAGGATCCCAACGACCAGATCAGCCCGAAGGGTATCCTGTCGCAGGACGTCAACTTCGCGAGCTGCACCGGCCAGTTGCCGCCGCCGCCGCTGCCGCCGGCCTTCATTAAACACCTCGCCCTGTCGCTCACCGGCAAGGGCTCGCCGGTGATCAACGGCCAATGCTCCGGCCGTGACCTGGGTGACAACATCGCTCGCGGCTACATCACGGTCGACACGGTGAGCAACTGCACTCTGCGTGAGCCGGGCGATGCCGCCTACTTCAGCAGCGACATCACCTTCCAGAACGTCCTCTGGGGTGACTACTTCTACGTCAACCCCGGCCAGAGCTTCGCCAACGGCGGTACCCTGGTCCACATCGAGGCTTCCCTCACCGACCCGGCGACCACGACCCCCGGCCGGTACACCTTCTACGGCCGTTACGTCGGTTGGAACGCGAGCGACCATCGCGAGCCGCTCGCCACGACCTTCGCCGGCCGCTACGTCAATGGCGGCCCCTTCAACGGCGGCACGAGCTATGTGGTGTGGCGGGATTCGAAGACCAGACAGGACCCCTTCACCTGCCCGGCGGCCCTGGGCCGTCCCTCCTGGTTCCCGCTGGGCCAGGAGAGCGTCGACGTCTTCGACGAGGAGGAGCATGTGAGCGTGCCACTGGTATTTCCCATCTGTCCGCAGCCCCCGGGGCCGAGCATCATTCCCTTCCCGGCTGAGGCTCAACGCACGAAGATCGGGGGCGCTGAGTTCCCGGTGCCGTTCAACTTCGGCTGGCTCTATCTCGACTTGAACGCCACGGTCACCGGCAACCCGAACCCGCCGTTCGATCCTGCCGCGGCCCAGGCCTGGATGATCGTGGACATGGATGCCAACGGCCGCTTCAGCGTCGGCGTCGAAGGCACCCGGCTCGACAGCGCCTGCGCGCCGAATCACGTCGTGCCATAGGGCAGGTCAGTCGTAGATGCCGTCCGCGTACCAGACGCCGGTCGCGCGTTCGCGGTAGATGCGGTAGAGCCCGCGGCCGGCGAGCTCCACGTCCCAGTAGTCGCGGCCGATGGGGTCCTCGGCCCACCAGTCCTCTTCGAGCCCCCACGGGCCGGAGGCCACCTTCACCTCGCCTTCGACGCGCGGGCGCTTCGCCGCCGCCTCGCTCGCGGGGGTGCGGATCTCCACCGGAGCTTCTCCCTCGGCACTCCCGTTCGTGATCACCTCGAGCTCCACTGGTGGCCGCAGCACGCGCACGGCGAGCAGGCCGCGGCCGGCCCGCGGCTCGCGGCGCACCTCCGGCGGCGGGGGAGGGGAGAAGTCCACCAAGGCGAAGCGCTCCGGGCTGTGGCCGTCCACCGGCCGCGGCGAGCCCACCCGCTCAGGACCGAGGAGGGCGAAGAGGCGGGCGAGCGTGGTGGCCAGCTTGTCCGGCGAGAGGGCCGCCGGGCCGTAGAGCGAGAGCTGGGCCTCCCGTGGCCGGTCGGGATGGGCGGCGAAGGAGAAGCCGGCCACCGGCGCCCCGGGCGGCCGGGCCTCCAGCTCCAGGCGGACCAGGGTGAGCAGGGTCTTGACGTCGCAGGTGGGCGCCGGCAGGTCGATGGCGCGCTCCTGGTGGCCATCCGGCTCCAGGCGCAGCGCGAGCTCCAGGCGGATGGCGGCGTAGCCCCGCGACTCCAGGCGCTGGCAGAGGCGGTCGAGGGCCGCCCGCCCCACGAACAGGAAGGGCTCGAGGGCGACCAGCGGCCATTCGAGGCTCATCCCCTCGTGGAAGGCCGGCGGCGGCTCGCGGGGGATCAGGGGGCGGGCGTCGATGCCGCGGGCGGTGGCGTGGAGCTCGCGGCCCGTGCGCCCCAGGCGGCTCGCCACCCGCGAGGGCGGGAGCTTCGCGAAGTCGCCCACCGAGCGCACGCCCCAGCGCTCCAGCGTGCCCGCCACGTCCACTTCGGGGGCGAGGCGCTGCAGGGGGAGCGGCGCCAGGAACGCCGCCTCCTCGCCCGCCGGCACGATCACGGGCGGCTCGGGGAGGCCGGCGGCGATGCGCGCCGCCAGCTTGCTGGAGGCGATGCCCACCCGGGCCGGCAGCCCCGCGGCGTCGGCGGCGGCCATCAGCGAGCGCGCCAGGTCGAGCTCCGGCGTCGCGTCCGGACCCCTAGAATAGAGGCGCTCCAGCCCTTCGAGGTCCAGATAGGCGGTGCCCTCTCCCGCGTCCTCCACCCGCGGGGAGAACCCCTCGGCCACCTCCAGGAGCGATTCCTGGGCCGCCCGTTCGCACTCCCCGTCCCGCGGGCGGGCCACCAGCTTGGGGCAGAGGGCCCGGGCCTGCGGCAGGGTGAGCCCGGGACGCACGCCGGCGGCCCGGGCGAGGCGGGTGGCGGCCACCACCCGGGCGGCGTTGCCGTTGCCCGCCACCACCACCAGCGCCTCCCGCACCAGCTCCGGCTCGCTGCGCAGCCGCGCGGCCAGGGGGAAGAGAGGGAGGAGGAGACAGGCGAGCCGGGGGGAGGCCATGGAGATCAATCAGCCCGCGGCGGCCCGACGCAGAGGGGGGACTGCGGCGATGGCGGGCCTCTCCTCTCGCACTCGCGGCCGGGCCTCGGCCACGGGCGAACGGGCCGGGACCGCCGCCGGCCGGGGCGCGCCCGGAGCCGTGAGAGTGAGCTCCTCGGCGCGGCCGGCGAGCTGACCCCGCCGCTTCTCCAGCACCAGGCGCGAGGAGCACCCCCCCAGCAGCCGGGGCGAAGCGCCCTGCCCCTGCCAGGCGGCGCGGGCCCGCTCGGCCTTCAGCACCACGGCGGCCGCCGTGCCGCTCACCCGGTAGGGAGACGCCACCAGCAGCGCCGCGTCATGGGCGCGGGCGGCCCGCGCCAGCCGCAGCCAGGCCGCTTCGACGCCGCGCCCGCCCCGCACCGGCGGCTGCCCGAGGTCGAGGGCGACGAGGGGGAAGCCGCTGGCGAGGAGCATCTCGGCGGCGGCCAGAGAATCCTTGAGGGTGACGGGGCGCAGCCACAGCAGGCGCTCGAGGTCCGCTCCCAGGGCCAGGGCCGCCTCGGGATCGAGGCCGTCGCCCAGGTCCACCAGGGCCGCGGTCTCGCCCACGCCGGTGGCCGCCGCCAGCACCGCGAGCAGAGTGGAGAAGCGGCCGCTGGTGCGCCCGCCCACCAGCTCCACGAGCTGGCCGCGGGGGAGGCCGCCGTCGAGCAGCCGGTCGAGGGCCGGCACGGCGGTGGCGAAGGCGCCCTCGCCGGCGGCGTCGCGGATCTCCCGGTCGAGCTCGCGGGCGCTGCGCAGGCGCGACCGGAAGGCTTCGGGCAGCGACGACCGCAGCAGCCGGAGCGCCGGCGAGACGTTCCCGGGCATCTCCGGCGTGTCCAGAAGCGGTTCTCGGATCAGGGGCTCGGCCATTTCCGTCGTCTCTCCCAATCCGAATGTTAAGCGTAATGTCGGCGTAAGTCAAATCGGAATTGGTATTTAATATCGGCTACGAATCCAGTGAAATCGCGGCCCTGCGTTCCAACTGATCGATTATCATGATGCCGGCCAAAGCGCCGTTCCGCGCCAGCGACATTTGATGGCATGAAGGTTTAACTTTTCTCTCCGGCGAAGCGCGGCTAGAATTGGCGCGCCGATGAAAGTCTCCGACGTCCGCCGGGAGTACGCTCTGGCGGGGCTCTCCGAAGAGGACCTCGCCGCCGATCCCGTCGACCAGTTCCGGGTCTGGCTCGGCCAGGCCCGCGAAGCCCAGCCCGAGGACTTCACCGCCATGGTCCTGGCCACGGCCGACCGCGACGGCCGTCCGGCGGCGCGGGTGGTGCTGCTCAAGGGATTCGACGAACGGGGATTTGTCTTCTACACCCACTACGCGAGCGCCAAGGGGCGGGAGCTCGCGGCGAACCCCCGGGCGGCCCTGGTCTTCTACTGGTCGGCCCTGGAGCGGCAGGTGCGGATCGAGGGGGTGGTGGAGAGGACGACACGAGAGGAGTCCGAGGCCTACTTCGCCTCCCGTCCCCGGGGCTCGCGCCTGGGGGCCTGGGCCTCACCGCAGAGTCGCTCCCTGATGAGCCGCGAGGAGCTGGAGCACAAGGTGGAGGAGGCCGCCGAGCGCTTCGCCGACGGCGACGTTCCCCTGCCGGACGACTGGGGCGGATTCCGCGTCCGCCCCGAGATCGTGGAGTTCTGGCAGGGGCGGCCGAGCCGGCTGCACGACCGCCTGCGCTACGTGCGCCTCCCCGAGGATGGCTGGAGGATCGAGCGGCTGGCCCCCTGAGCCTCGCCTCCCGTCCCATGACCTCTCTCGACGGCTCCTGCGACGTGGCCGTGGCCGGCGGCGGCCTGGTGGGTCTGGGCACGGCCATGGCCCTGGCCGGCCGCGGCCTGAAGGTGACCGTGTGCGAGGCCGAGGACCACGTCGCCGCCCATCAGAGCGGCCACAACAGCGGCGTCATCCACTCCGGCCTCTACTACAAGCCCGGCTCGCTCAAGGCGCGGCTCTGCGTCGAGGGGGCCCGCGCCCTCTACCGCTTCTGCGCCGAGGAGGGGATCGCCCATCAGCGCTGCGGCAAGCTGGTGGTGGCCATCCGGCCGGAGGAGCTGCCGCGGCTCGACGAGCTCGAACGGCGGGGGAGCGCCAACGGCCTCGACGGGGTGCGCCGGCTGCGGGCAGAGGAGATCCCCGAGATCGAGCCTCACGCCGCCGGCATCGCGGCCCTCCACGTACCGGAGACGGGCATCGCCGACTATCCCGCCGTGGCCCGCGCCTATGCCCGGCGCATCGAGGTCCGGGGCGGCCGGGTGGTCACGGGCGCCCGTGTCCTCGGCGTGCGGCGCGACGGCTCAGGGCTGGTGGTGGAGACGGCGCGCGGGGCCTTCGCGGCGTCGCTCCTGATCAACTGCGCCGGCCTCCAGGCGGACCGCGTGGCCCGGCTCTGCGGCGCTGATCCCGGCGTGCACGTCCTCCCCTTCCGCGGCGAGTACTACCAGTTGACGTCCGAGCGGCGCGGCCTCGTCCGCGGCCTCATCTACCCCGTGCCCGACCCGCGCTTCCCGTTCCTGGGAGTGCACCTGACCCGCATGGTGAGCGGCGGCGTCGAGGCCGGGCCCAACGCCGTCCTGGCCCTCAAGCGCGAGGGCTACCGCTGGCGCGACGTCTCGTTGCGCGACTTCGCCGGCACCGCGGCCTGGCCGGGCTTCTGGCGCCTCGCCGCCCGCTACTGGCGCACCGGCGCCTACGAGGTCCGCCGGTCGCTGCTCAAGGGAGCGTTCGTGCGGGACCTGCAGCGCCTGGTGCCGGAGATCCGCCCGGCGGACCTCCACCGGGCGGGGAGCGGCGTGCGGGCGCAGGCGCTGGATGCTCAGGGGAGATTGGTCGACGACTTCCACATCGTGCGCGGCGAGCGGGCCATCCACGTGCTCAACGCGCCGTCGCCCGCCGCCACCGCGTCGATCCGCATCGGAGAGGAGATCGCGGCGATGGCGGTGGCGGCGCTGGGGCGGGATTAAGCGGCTCGGGAGAGCAAGGGACCCAAGGGGACATCAGGGACTTCAGCGACAACAGGGCCGGGGACAGTCTCCTCCCACGGTGTCCCTGAAGTCCCTGCTGTCCCTGAAGTCCCTTCTTTGGTTTTGCTGCCGCGCAGCTCCTAGCGCTTCTCCGAGCGGGAATCCACCCAGATCCGCACCGTCTCGTCCTTGCCGGTGACGGTCATCAACTCGCCCTCGCCGCGGCGGGCCAGGGCCTCCAGGGCGGCGCCGATGTTGAGCTCGTCCCCGTCGCTGGAGAAGAGGGCGGCCACCACCTCGAGGGGGATCTTCATGTCGACGTCGTCGCCGTTCGGCCCATGGTCCTTGGCCTTCAGGCGGAGGTAATCGCCCTCCTTGCCGATGTGCACGTCGGAGTCCTTGTCCCGGACGGTGACGTAGTTGGCATCGGGGCCGTCTGCGATCTCGCGCCAGGCTTGCCGCAACTCGGAGACGGAGAAGTCCTTGTCCCGCACGTGGAGGCGCTTCGAGCCGTGCCCCTTCTCCTCCAGCATGGGGGCGGCCATGGACCGCACCATGGAGAGGGGCAGGTTGACGTTCACCTGATCTCCCTTGCCGTTGACGTCGATGTGGAGCCAGAGCTCGGCCGCTACGGCCCGATGCGCCGTCGTCACCAGGCCCGCCGCCAGCAGCGCCATCCCGAGAAGCTTCTTGCCGTTCATCTTGTTCTCCCTTGGATCGGAACCGTCCGTGCTCGTCCGGTTTCAGGGGAACAGACGAGAGGGGACGAGGGAACGTTTCAAGCTCGGCGCCCAAGGCCCACCTCCCCGTCTCCTCCCTCTCCCTTCCTGTAGTCCGCCACTGCCAGCAGGTCCTCAATGGCGGGCTGGAGGCGATCGGCCAGCACGCACTCGATGACGCGGCGTATCTCGGCCGCCACCTCCGGATCGTCCACCAGGTCGCTCGGGTCCAGCTCCCAGGCGGCCTGCGGAAGGTCGCCGGCGACCTCCTTCAGCCGGTCCCGCAGGGAGGTCAGCGCTCTCGCCTCCTCCCGCACCCGCTGCTGCGCCTCTTCCTCCGCTTCGATCATCGCGACTCTCCTCCTCGTCGCGAAGGGTAGGGGCCGGACCTCGGTTACCTGAAGCGCCTGGGGAGTCCCGGGGAGCCACTGCAACTGAATCGCAGCGTCGCCTGTTTTCTCCTGGGCGTAACGCGATACTGGCTACGCATGCCATTTCGTGTCACGATACCGGTCCTATCGCATCACCTTCTATCGTTGAAACACGACGGACGGGACGACATGACACTCAAGACTCCACCGCCTCTGGGCCACGCCCTCACCCTCCTGCGCTCGGTCCTGGGCTGGGGGCAGAAGGAGCTGGCCGCCGCCATCGGCACGACCTCCAGCATGGTCTCCGACTACGAGCGCGGCCAGAAGCACCTGTCTCGGGAGAAGCTGGAGGAGATCGTCCGCGCCATGGGGCTGCCGCCCGCTGCAATCGGCGATGCCCTCGATTTCCTGGAGAAGATACGGAGCCATTTGCGGGCGCCTGTCCCCCAGGACGGCGCGGCCCAGGCCGACCGCCAGCGGATCGACAGGGTCGCCTTGGAGTCCGCCAAGGCCATGGCGGATTTCACGCGCTCGCTGCTGACGAGCCTCACCGTCGAAGGCCAGGCCCTGGCGGCTCGCCAGCAGGCTCGCGTCCTGTGGGAGCGTCTCCGGAGCCGGCCACCCGCGAAGCGGCGGACCCTGGTGGAGGAGACTCCGGAGCTGCGGACCTGGGCGCTCTGCGAGCTGCTCTGTGCCGAGAGCATCAAGGCGGCGGCCGACGACGCGGACCGCGCCGTCGAGCTGGCGGACCTCGCCTGGCGGATCGCCGACCTTGCGCCGGGAGAGCAGACCTGGCGCTGGCGTCTCCAGGGCTATGCCTGGGCGCACGTGGGGAACGCCCGGCGAGTGAAGGGCGACCTGCCGGGAGCCGACGAGGCGTTCGGCCGCTCCGGCCAGCTCTGGGCGGCCGGAGCGCCGGGGGACCCGGGGCTGCTCGATGAAGCCGTGGTGCTGAGCCTGGAAGTGTCGCTACGCATCGAGCAGGAACTGCTGCCGGCTGCCTCGGCCTTGCTCGACCGCGCCTTGGCGGCTGACAAGGGGTCTCTGAAAAAGAATCTGCTCGTCCAAAAGGCCAGACTCCTGGAGTGGAGTGGCGATTATGAGGGTGCAATTTCGGCATTGCAGCAGGTGGCTCCCCTCATCTCTGAGATGGAAGAGCCGCGGTTGCTTTGGGTCCAGCGTTTCAATCTGGGAACCAATCTGTGCCACGTGGGTTGGTATCAGCAGGCGAATGCCCTGCTGCCTGAATTGCAAAGGCTGACGGCTCTCCTCGGCAACGGATTGGACTCGCTTCGGGTGCGCTGGCTTGAGGGGCGTATCGCGTCCGGCTTCGGAAGGATGGGCGAGGCCGTCGAAATCCTCTCCCAGGTGAGAGCCGAGTTGGGCGTGCGAGTTATCGCTTATGACGCCGCTCTGGCTACGCTTGAGCTGTCTGTGCTCTTCCTTCAGCAGGGACGGACAGCGGATGTCAAGGTTTTGGTGCGCCCGATGATGCCGGTCTTCCAGACCCACGGTGTTCACAAGGAGGCACTCGCGGCGCTCAAGCTGTTTTGCCAAGCTGCCGAAAGAGAGGCCGTCACAGTGGAGCTCGCACGACGCCTTGTCGACTATCTCTACCGTGCGCGCCACAATCCCGGTCTCCGGTTCGAGGCCGGCGAATAAAGGCGGGCCGGAGCTCTGTCTCCGGCCCGGAAGGCTTCAATGCCCGCTCAGGCAACGCCCATTTGGGTCCGCTGAGCACCCGTTATCGGATGAGGTGGGGAGACTGTTCGGACTTGGCTGACCGATGCACGCCCCATTGGGATCTACCTGGCAGCCTGCGTCTATTCGCGGAGCAGAGGGTCCGGGTTGGCTGACGCACCGGCCATTCGGGTCGAGGCTGCACCCGTTGTCGGTCTGAAGGCTGCTCAGGACGCTCCGGAGCATCGCCAGCAGGTCCCACGGTGCCGGGACGGAGAACGACTTCGTGGAGCGCTCCGCCCGGTGCCGGGGCTGAGCCGCCGAAGCCCAGGGGGCGACGAGGGCCAGGGCGAGGACGAGGACGGCGATCCTGCTACGGACGAGACGATGAGACATACGGCAACTCCTCTCGGGAAGGCGACCCGGGATGCGGCCTTCATGACCGCGCGGGCACCTCTCCAGGGAGTATGCCTGTCGGGAAGTGGAAAAATCAGCCCGTCTTGCAGTAGGATTGCACCCAGAGGAGGAAAAATCGTGAACGACCCGAGACCGACCGAGGATGTGAGGATCGCGATCGTCCTGCTGCGCTCGCTGCGTGGGTGGGACCAGAAGGACCTGGCCGAAGTGATGGGAACGTCGGCGAGCTCGATCTCCCGCTACGAGAGCGGGGAGACCGTGCCGCCGGAAAGGGTGTGGGAACAGATCGTGGCGGCGGTCGGCCTGCCGCCGCCGCTGACCGACCGGCTCTTCGCCTGGATCCGCGCTTCCCGTGCCGCCATCGCGAATCCGGCGACGCTGCAGCAGAAGCTGGACGTGCTCGCCTACCAGTTCATGGACCACATGTACGAGGTCTTCCGCGAGGCCGCCTCCGTGATCACCCAAGGCCCGCCGGAGTTCATCGACGGGCACTGGGACGGCGGCCGGGAGCCGTCCTAGCGACCGGGCGAGGATCTGGCGGGCCGCTACAGCTTCATGCCTTCGAGCTCGTCGATGCGCTCGCGGACGAGATCGAAGCCGCCCTGCCAGAAGGAGCGGTCGGTGACGTCGATGCCGACTTCGGCCAGGATGTGCTCTGGCCGGGCCGAGCCGCCGTAGGAGAGGAGTCGCAGATAGCCCGGCTTGAATGCCTCTCCCTCCTCCTGGAAGCGGCGGTAGAGGGCGAGCACCAGGAGCTGGCCGAAGCTGTAGGCATAGCAGTAGAAAGGCGTCTGGTAGATGTGGGGAATGGAGAGCCACTCGTAGCGGAACTCCGGTGCCACCTCGACGCTGTCGCCGAACTGCTCGCGCAGCTTCTCCATGTAGAGGTCCGACAGCTCCTCGGTGGAGCGGCCGGCGCGGATGGCGGCGTGGGCCTCGATCTCGAACAGCACGAAGTAGGCTTGGCGCAGCACGGTGGCATAGACGTCGTCCACCGCCGCCGCCAGCAGCTCGCGGCGGGCAAGCGGGTCCTTCTCCTCGCGCAGCAGGCGGTCGGTCATCAGCATCTCGCCGAACACCGAGGCGGTCTCGGCCAGAGGTAGGGAGGCGTGCTGGGTGAGGCTCGAGTGGCCGCCCGCCAGCATGCTGTGAATGGCGTGACCCAGCTCGTGCGCCAGGGTGGCCACGTCGCGCACCCGGCCGGCGAAGTTGACCAGCACCCAGGGGGTGTACCGCGGCAGCACGGTGAAGCAGAAGGCGCCGCCTCGCTTGCCGCGGCGGATCTCGCTGTCGAGGTGTCTCTCGGCGAACACCTTGTCGGCGTGGGTGGCGAAGTCGGGATGGAAGTCTTCGAAGGTCTCCAGCACCGAGCGGACGGCGTCCGGATATTCGATCTTGCGGTCCGACGTGGCGAGCGGAGCATAGACGTCGTAGCGGCGGAGCCGGTCGAGCCCCAGCCACCCCGCCTTGAGGCGGAAGTAGCGCTGGAAGAGGGGGGCGTTCTCCCGCGCCACCTCCAGGAGGACCTCGACGGCGCGGTCTGGGATGTCGTTGTCAAGGTTGCGGACGGCGATGGGGGAGTGATAGCTCCGCACTTCCACCTGCTCGTCGTACCAGTCGCGCACCCGGTTGACGTAGATCTGGCCGAGGATGTTGGCCTCCTCGGCATAGACCCGGTAGAGCTCCTGGTAGGCCGCGGCCCGCAGGTCCGGCTGGGGGGAGAAGGCATAGCTCATCAGCTCGTCGCGGGTCAGGCGCCGGGATTCGCCGTCCACCTGGAGGGTGAACTCCAGGCGGTTGGTGAGCATGGAGTAGAGGGTCAGGACGGCGCCGATGCCGTTCTCGTCCTTGGTGTTGATGATCTGCTCGGACTTCTCGTCGAGGGTGAAGGGCTTGAAGCGCCGCAGGTCCTGCAGGTAGTGACGGTAGTCGCCGTGCTCGGACTCCCTGGGCAGCAGGCGCCAGGCCTCGTCGTCGGACAGGCTGCGCCACCACAGGCTGAAGAAAAGGCTGCGGTTGCTCGCCGCCGTGCTCGCCTGCCGTACGCGGTTGCGGAAGGTCAGCGCCTCCTGGCTGCTGGTATCGGAGTAGAACCAGAGCGAGGCGTAGCCGGAGATCACATGGATGCGGTTGGTCAGGTCCTCGTACTGGCGCAGGATGGCGAAGAGCTCCTGTGGGTCCATTTGAGGGTGGAGGCTCTCGCGCCGGCTCTCGAAAGCGGCCACCGCCGCATCGAGGTCGGCGAGCCGGGCCGCGAAGACGGCCTCGCTGGGCTCCGGCAGCAACTCGGAAAGGTCCCAGCCGCTCAACGAATACGTCGGGATAGATCCAGTGATTACGGTCATTTTGAGGGCGCTTGTCGTCACTCGGAGTTAAAAGTCGTCCGGAAGAACGCGGACCGGCACGGCGCCGGTCCGCCCACAGGTCTATTTTAGCCGAGCTGGGGGGAGGATCACCGCCGGAACGCTTTTTTCTTTTGCCAGACCGTTGAAGCGGACGAGGTCCGTTTCCCAGATCTGGCGCAGCTTGGCGAGCTGGGCGTCGATGGCCGTGGCCACCTGGTTCTTCACCGCCACCGCCTGGGCGGTGGGCCGGTAATCACCGAGGGAGGCGGAGTCGGCCACGGAGTTGAGCTTGTCGTCGAGCTTGATGGGGAAGTTGAGCGGGTCCTCGGAGCTGCGGTTCCTGGTCTGATAGAGCGCCTCCTCGACCTCGGTCATCTTCTTGTCGAGGTCCTTGGCCGCGGTCACCACCGGCTTCTGGGCATCGTCCTTGGCCAGGCGCTTCTCGACGTCCTTGAGCTGTGCCCGCACGTCGCGGATGCGGCGGATGGCGTCATGCGTTTCCGTGAGCTTGTCGCGGATCTCCTGAAGGAACTGGGATTGTGCCTCCAGGTCGGCCTGGGTGGAGGTGGAGCGAGGGTCTTTGTGGATCTCGAAGGGCTGCGTGAGCGTCTCGCCGGCCGCGGTGAGGCGGACCTGGTAGCGGCCCGGCAGGGCCAGGGGCTGCACCGGGTCGCCGCTCCACAGGACCATGCCGGGGAACTTGGCCGCCGCAGGCCACCGCAGGTCCCACACGAAGCGGTTGTGCCCCGCCTCGGTGGGGATTTTCGGCTGCTCTTCTTCGTCGTCGGAGCCGGCCTCGTCCTTCTCCTCCTTCTCGGCCTCCTTGCCCTTGTCCTGATTCGCCTCCTCGCCCTTGGCGGTGGCGGGCGGCGTCTTCTCCTGGGCCTTCTGGGCCTCCTGGGCCTTGGACTCGCCGGCCTTGGGCTTGTCCACCGGCGGCGCCTTTTTCTCCTTGTCCTTGCCGTCCTTTCCCCCCTCGGCCGGCTTGCCCTGGAAGGTCCGAATCACCTTGCCATCCGCAGTGAGGATCTCGAGCTTCACCTGCTTGGCCTGGGCTTCCGGCGGCGCCTCTTTGAGGTAGTAGTCGATGACCGCTCCGGCCGGCGGGTTGGTGCCCACGCCCTGGGGGGTTCGGAGGGAGTTGAAGGCGGACCACAGACGGGTGGCGGGAGCGACCGGGAAGAGGTAGGCCTTGGCTCCGTCAGCGGCCTTGCCAACCGAGTCGCGCAACGGCTGGAGGTCGTCCAGCACCCAGAAGCCCCGGCCTTGCGTGGCGGCGACGAGGTCGCCGTCCTTGATCGTCAGGTCGGCGACCGGCACCACCGGCAGGTTGAGCTGCAGCGGCTGCCAGCGGCCGCCGTCGTCGAAGGAGACGTAGGCCCCGCGCTCGGTGCCGGCGTAGAGCAGGCCGCGGCGGGCGGGGTCGGCGCGCACCACGCGGGTGAAGTGGGACGGGTCGATGCCGGAGTCGATGCGCGTCCAGGTCGCGCCGTAGTCGGCGGTCTTGTAGAGGTAGGGGCGGAGGTCGTCGGACTTGTACATCGTCGCCGCGACGTAGGCGGCGCCCTTGTCGTGCGGGCTGGCGTCGATGGCGTTGACCTGGATCCACTCCGGCATCCCTTTGGGGGTCACGTTCTTCCAGGTCTTGCCGCCGTCGCGGGTGACGTGGATCAGGCCGTCGTCCGAGCCGGCCCAGATCGTCCCCGGCTCCAGGGGCGACTCGGCGACCGTGAAGATGGTCCCGTAATATTCGACGCTGGTGTTGTCCTTGGTGATCGGACCGCCCGAGGAGCCGAGCCGGGACTTGTCGTTGCGCGTCAGGTCCCCCGAGATCGCCTGCCAGCTCTGTCCGGCGTCGGCGCTCTTGAACAGCACTTGGGCCGCGGCGTAGAGGGTGTTGGGATCATTGGGCGAGAAAACGATGGGGAAGTTCCACTGGAAGCGATACTGGATGTCGCCCGCGGCGGCCCCCATGGGGTTGTCCGGCCAGGGATTGACATCGCGCATCTCGCCCGTGACATGGTTGAGGCGGGTGAGCAGGCCGCCGTAGGAGCCGCCGAAGACGACGTCGGGGTTCTTCGGGTCGGGCACGATGTAGCCGCTCTCGCCGCCGGCCGTGGGCTCCCAGTCGTTGGGGCCGATGCCCCCGCCGCCGCCGCGGGAGAGGATGCGCACCGCCGAGTTGTCCTGCTGCGCCCCCAGGATGCGGTAGGGGAAATGGGTGTCGGTCGATACCCGGTAGAACTGGGCCGTGGGCTGGTTGTTCTGTGGCGTCCAGGTGGCACCGCCGTCGCTCGAGACGTTGACGCCGCCGTCGTTGGACTCGATCATCCGCTGCGGATCGTTGGGATCGATCCACATCTCGTGGTTGTCGCCGTGGGGCGTGCGCAGGGTGGTGAAGGTCTTGCCGCCGTCCTTGGAGCGGTGGAACTGGACGTTGGGGACGTAGACCACCTCCTCGTCCCGCGGGTCGGCGAAGATGCGGCTGTAATACCAGGCGCGCTGGCGCAGGTCGCGGTCGCTGTTGGTTTTGGTCCAGGTCTTGCCGCCGTCCCGCGAGCGGAAGACGCCGCCGTCCTTGGCCTCGACGATGGCGTAGACGTTCTCCGGATTGGAGGGGGAGACGGTGACGCCGATGATCCCCAGCGGCCCCTTGGGCAGGCCGGGATTGAAGGTCAGCTCGGTCCAGGTGTCGCCGCCGTCGGTCGACTTCCAGAGGCCGGAGCCGGGGCCGCCGCTCTCCAGGCTGTAGGGTGTGCGCCGCACGTTCCACGTCGAGGCGTAGAGCACCCGCGGGTTGACCGGGTCCATGGCGAGGTCTACCGCTCCGACCTTGTCGTTGACGTAGAGGACGCGGTCCCAGTGGGCGCCGCCGTCCTTCGAGCGGTAGACGCCGCGCATCTCGTTGGGCCCGAAGAGGTGGCCGAGGACGGCGGCGTAGACCAGGTCCGGGTTCTTGGGATGGACGCGGATGCGGGGGATGTGCCGCGAGTCGGCGAGACCGGAGAGCTTCCAGGTCTTGCCGGCGTCGGTGGACTTCCACAGGCCGTCGCCGTGGGAGACGTTGCCGCGCACCGTCACCTCGCCGCCGCCCACGTAGACGACGTTGGGGTCCCACTCCGACACGGCGACGGCGCCGATCGAGCCACCGTAGAAGCCGTCGGAGACGCTCTTCCAGGTGCGCCCGCCGTCCGTCGTCTTCCACACGCCGCCGCCGGTGGCTCCGAAGTAATAGGTGTTGCGATCGCCCGCCACGCCGGCGACGGCCGCCGAGCGGCCGCCGCGGTAGGGGCCGACCTCGCGCCACTTCAGGGACTTGAACAGCGCCGGCTCCACGGCCGGGACGTCTTTCTTCGGTGGTTTCCCGGCCGGCGCGGCGTACGCGCCAGCGGCGAGGGCCGCGGCCAGGGCGAAAACGAGCGGCTTCAGGGTACGGCGGAATGAAGATTTCATCATCGGCGAAGATCCCCCCTCGAGATTCTCCGCTTTCTACCACACCGGAGGCCCTCATCACCCCGGCCCTCACTCCCCCTCGCCCCAAGACCCTCATCACCCCGGCCCTCTTCTCCCGCCCCCGCCCACCCTCCACACCAGGAGAAGAGGGAGAGAGGCAAGAACCCTTCAGCCGGGTCCCCTCTCCCGGGGAGGGGGGTGGCGAGGGGGCGGGAGAGGGGCAGGGGTGAGGGCCCGCCCCGAAGGGGCGCCCTACTGGCGTCCTTACCTGTAATCGTCCAAAGTGAGCTTCTCGAACGGCAGGCCGAAGGGGTGGAACAGGTTGAACACCGGCTGCTCGATCGCCTCGGCGAAGCGCAGGAACAACGGTCCATACTCTTCGATCTCCGAGCTGCCGGACTCGATCTCCGTGTATTCCTCGGCCGTGATCCCGAGCTTCTCGCCCACCTGCTCGGGCGAGAGCTGGCGGGTCTCGCGGTGCTTGCGGATCAGCTCCGCGGCCTGGCCGGGGCGGGTGTCCGCGGACTTGCCCGAGGTCGCGAACATGCGGCTGGTCGGCACGTTGAGCGCCACCGCCAAGTCGCGGATTCTCGGCCCCCAGCGCTCGGCCGGCGAGTTTCCGGCCTCGATGTCGCCATATCTCTCGGGGGAGACGCCCAGCTTCTCGGCCATCTGTTCAATGGAGAGCTTCTTGCGCTCCCTCTCTTTCATCAGGACTTCACCTTGTTTCACGTCCCCTCCTCGTTGCACAGAATAACGGCCCATGGGTCTGCGCCGGGGTTCCGGCCGGGCCTGCGTTATCGTCGGGCGCAAATGCTAGCACAGCGGCCCTCTTTGCTCTAGGTGGTGCCGGGCCGCCGCCGAGGCGGGACAAGGGAGAGTAGGGCGCAATTCATTGCGCCCTACCGTTTGCGCTCGCCCGCGAGGGCCTTCAGGGCGTCGATGGGGCGGCGGTCGGGGCTCATCAGCTTGAGAGCCCGCCGCAGGTGGGGCTCGGCCTCTTCGACCTGCCCGAGCTGGCGGTGGATCTCGCCGGCGTAGTAGGCGGCGAGGCCGCAGTTGGGGTCGCGCCGCAACGCCTCGGCCAGCTCGCGCAGCGAGCGGCCGGAGTGGGCGCTGGAGACGAGGAAGCGGCACCAGGCCGTCTCGGCGGCGTAGACGCCGTTCTGCGGGTCGCAGTCGGCGGCGAACTCGAGGAGCACCAGGGCGTCGCGGGGCTTGCCGGCTTCCAGCAGCGCCTTGCCCTTCTTGTATTGGGCCTCGGAGTCCAGCAGGTCGGTCTTGATGGCGAAGCTAGCCGCCGGCTTCTTCGCCCGCTCGTCGCGCAGCGTCTTGCGGCGGAAGAGAAGGGTGCTGCGCTGCTCGCGGTCGGTGAGCTCGCCGTAGGCCCGGGCGCCGGCCAGGAAGAGGTCCCGCGCCCGCTCCGCCATGGCCGCCAGCTCCGGGGGGTCGAGGGTCCAGGGCGCGAAGCGGCGGCAGAAGGCGAGGAACCGCTCGTCGATCCCTTCGGCGCTCGCCTCCTCCGGCACGCCCAGCAGGTCAAAAGCGTCCTGCCGGCGATACGAGAGATAAGCCTGCATGATCTCGTTGCGCCGGCGTTCCAGGTCCTGAGGCGGCACGACCGGCGGTGCCATTTTATCCGTCCGATCGGTCCGATCCGTCCGATCGGTCCGATCTGCTGCCGCAGCCGGCAGCGGGATGGCGCCCGTGGCCGGCGCCGCGGGGCGCAGCGGCGGGGCGGTGCCGATCAGCTCCTTCGGCACGGTGTCCGCCGCGACGACGACGCCGAGGATGGAAAGGGCGTAGAGGAGGCGGGTGATCTCGTCCACCGGCAGCCCGGTCGCCTCGGCCAGCTCGCCCATCCGCCGCCCCGGCCGCAGGGCCTCGGCGAGCTGCGCCTGCCGCGGATGGAGGCGGAGGTCTTCCAGGGGGAAGGGGGGCCGGGGATGAAGCACCAGCCGCTTGCCCACCAGCGGCCCCACCGACATGTCCACCTCCTCCTGGGGGGCGAACTTGGTGACGCCGGTGAGGATGAGCTGCGGCACCTTCACCTTGAGCGACGACTCGGAGCTCGGCGGCTCTTCGAGCCAGCGGAACTCCCCCTCGTTCCAGGTGAAGAGGTCGAGGAGCTTCTTGGCCAGGTTCTGCTGCAGGATGCGGAAGAGGTCCACGGCCGTGACCAGCCCGTGCTCCAGCAGCACCTCGCCCAGGGGGACGCCGCGGGCCGCGGACTTCGACAGCGAGGCGGTGAACTCCTCCTCCGAGAGCCGGCCCTCCAGCACCATGTAGCGGCCCAGGGTCTCGTGCGCCAGGTTGGACCGGCAGTCCACCGGTACGCCGTCCTCCAGCAGGATGCGCTTCCACACCTGCCGCCGGCGCACCTCCAGCACCAGCGTGCGGCGCTGCAACGCCAAGGCGAGCAGCAGCGGCGCGAAGGGTACCTCGGGGAGGCTTCCCTCGCGAAGCTGTGCGATCTCCTCCAACTGCCGCGGGCTCGGGATCAAGGGTCAGAGGCTAAACCGCCGGTTCGCGGCGTGTCAACGGGTTATTTCCAAAGGACCTGCAAAGGCCCGCGCCTCGCATAGAATCCCACTCATGTCCAAACCGCACTTCCTCCTCGACGGGCCGAAGGGCCCCACGATCGTCCTCGCCCATGGCGCCGGAGCGCCCATGGATTCGCCGTTCATGGAGGTCGTCGCCGCCGGGCTGGCGGAGGGCGGGCTGCGGGTGGTGCGCTTCGAGCTCCCCTACATGCGCCGCCGGCGGGAGAGCGGCGAGAAGCGGCCACCGGACCGCGAGCCGGTGCTGCGCGAGGCATGGCTGGAGGCGATCGCCGCCCTCGGTGGCGGCGAGCAACTGGTGATCGGCGGCAAGTCGCTGGGCGGCCGCATGGCCAGCCTGGTGGCGGACGAGGCCGGCGCGCGCGGCCTGGTCTGCCTGGGCTATCCGTTCCACCCTCCGGGACAGCCGGACCGCCTGCGGACGAAGCACCTGCAGGACCTGCGCACCCCCGCGCTCTTCGTGCAGGGCACCCGCGACGCCCTGGGCTCGCGGGACGAGGTCGCCGGCTACGGCCTGTCGCCGGCCATCCGCATCGAATGGCTCGAGGATGGCGACCACTCCTTCAAGCCCCGGGTCTCGTCGGGACGGACGGAGGCCCAGAACCTCGCCGCGGCGGTGGCGGCGGTGCTGCGGTTCGTCGAGACCCTGTGAGCCCCGCCCACGCCGGCCAACTGGCGGCCCTCGGCGCTGCGACCTGCTGGTCGTTCTCCGCCCTGGCCTTCGACGCCGCCGCCCGGCGGCTGGGACCGCTCACCCTCAACCTGATCCGGCTGGTCCTCGCCTTCCTCTTCCTCTCCCTGCTGGCCTGGGCGCTACGCGGGCTGCCGCTGCCCGTGGACGCCTCGCCCCGGGCCTGGGCCTGGCTCGCCGTGTCCGGGCTCGTCGGCTTCGTCTTCGGCGACTTCTGCCTGTTCCGGGCCTTCCTGGCGATCGGCCCGCGGCTGTCCATGCTGATGATGTCGCTGGCGCCGCCGCTGACCGCGATCATCGGCTGGCTGCTGCTGGGGGAGACCCTGACCGGGCGCGACCTGGTGGGCATGGTCCTCACCGTCACGGGCATCGCCTGGGCCGTGCTGGAGCGCAAGCGGCCGGGTTCGCCAGGTGTGCCGGGTGAGGCCGGCGAGGGCGCCGCGGCCCGCCGCGCCTCGCCCGCCGGAGTCTTCTTCGGCTTCTGCGGCGCGCTGGGCCAGGCCGGCGGGCTGGTGCTGAGCAAGCTGGGCATGGGCGGCTACGACGCCGTGGCCGCCACCCAGGTGCGGGTGGTGGCGGGGATCGCCGGTTACGCCCTCCTCTTCCTCGTCTTCCGCTGGTGGCCGCGGGTGGGGCCGGCGCTGCGCGACGGCCGGGCCCTCTCTTTCGCCGCCGTGGGCGCCTTCTTCGGCCCCTGCCTCGGCGTCTCGCTCTCGCTCTACGCCGTCCACCGCACCGTGTCGGGAGTGGCCGCCAGCCTCATGGCGCTCACTCCGGTCCTCCTCATCCCTCTGGTCGTCCTGCTGCGCCGGGAGCGGGTGGGGATCGGAGGGGTGGCGGGGGCCCTGGTGGCGGTGGCGGGAGTGGCGCTGCTGTGCCTCTGAGCACAGCGAGCTTACGTCTGTCGCGTGGACGGCTCAAACCGTAGGCCCTGGTCGTGGCGAGCCCGGAAGAGGTAGCGCAGGACTCCGCGCGCCAGCTCGGCCGTGGCCTCTTCGCGCTCGACGGCCTCCTGAAAGAGTCGCAGGGCGGCCAGGGCTTCCCGGTGGACCCCCTTGGACTCGAGCACCTGGGTCAGCTCCCGGGCCAGCGCCTTGACCTCCGCCGTCCGGCCCGCGGCAAGGAGCAGGACCGCCTCCTCCAGCAGGGCCAGGGCAACGTCATAGGACATCTTTTCCGCGGCGAACCTCCGCCGCGCCTCCTCCAGGAGCCTCAGGGCCTCCTCGGGCCGGCCCAATCCGGCCGCGATGCGCCCCTCCAGCCAGGTCACCCGGATCAAGAACGTCGCATCCCCCAGACCGGTGGCCAGCGCGCGGACTTGCCGAGCCAGCTCGACGGCTTCGGCGTAGCGACCGAGGTGGCAGTGGTTGACGGCCAGGTTGAAGCGCTGGTGATACCAGAGGCGGGGCTCGCCTTCCCGATCCAGCAGGGGCTCAGCCTGGAGCAGGGTCTCGACGGCGCGCTCGTACTCTCCCATCACCTCCAGCGTGAACCCTTTGTTGGTCAGCACTCGCTCCGGGCGGCGCCCCACGGCCATGGCTGCGTCGAGAAGGGTCAGGGCCTCGGCGAAGCGGCGCTGATCCCGGCGCAACGAGGCTTCCAGGTCCGGCAGACGCCCGGGGTCGAGCAGACCGGCGGGATCGGCGCCCGAGAGCCACAGCCGCGTCGCCTGCTCGAATGCGATCTCCGCGGCTCTCAGCTCGCCGGAGACGCGCAGGACGTTGGCCTCATGGGCCGCGGCATAGCCTCGCATGCGGCTCCGCCAGCCCTCCGGCCCGCGGACCCGGTCCGCGATCTCCCGGGCGAGCCATGCCAGCGCCGCCGCCTCCTCCACCTTGCGCGATGCCGCTCGCGTCGACTCCTCACAGACGGCCTCGCAAAGCGCCCAGTCCTGAAACTCTTCCGCCACCCGGACCACCACCCGTCGTGTTTCGCCATCCAGCTCCTTCAGCCGCCGCCAGAGCTCCCCGGCATGCACCCGGTCGCCGGGCTTGGGAAGACTTTCCGGGAGGGGCAAAGTCAGGAGGCGCCGACGGCTTCGCGAGATGAGGGCGCGCAGCCTCTCCCCCAGATCGTCGAGGTCCTCGGCCTCCTCTCGTCCCAGCCTCCCCGCGCCCCGCAGCACGTCGGCCAGCCGCAGGATCTCGTCGCCGTCCACCACGGTAAGGGAGGCGCCTCTGGCCAGGCGCGCCAGGCGAGCGGGACCCGGGAGGATCTGGCCCAGCTCGTACTGCGCGACGAGATTGGGGTGGACTCCGGTCTCCTTGCCGAACTGCTTCTGCGTCTTGCCGGAGAGCGCCCGGAACAGGCGCGCCATCAAGTGCTCTCGTCTCATCCGCTCCTGTGCTGAGGCCGAAGCCGAATTTTCGTCACGGCGCCGGGTTCGGACGCTCACCCTTGCAGGGGCGGTCCGTGCGAGCCATCGACGGCCGGTGCCAGTCCGCAGCCTTGCCGCACGCCGCAGATCCCGGCGCAGTGAGGCCTCCAGCTCCAGCACCCGCCCGGGGTCGAGGATGCCGGCGGGATCGGCGCCGGACTGCCACAGCCGCTTCGCCGCCGCGAAGGCGCTGGCCGCCGCCTTCAACTCGCCGGCGACCCGCAGGGCATTGGCTTCATGGGCCGCGGCGTAGCCTTGCAGGCGGTTCCGCCAGCCCTCAGGCCCCGGGACCCGGTGCGCGATCTCCCGGGCGAGCCGTGAGAGCACGGTCGCCTCCTCCAGCTCTTCAACCTGGTGCGATGCCGCTCGCCTCGACTCCTCACAGACGCGCTCGCAGAGCGGCCAGACCTGAAACTCCTCGGCCACCTGGACCACCGCGAGCCGTGCCTCGGCGTTCAGCCCGTGCAGCCGGCTCCAGAGCTCGTCGGCCCGCCGGCGGGCGAGAAAAAGGCCGGAAGTCTGAGGGTACCCGGTGGCCATGGGGCCGGAGCGGGATCGGCGGGCCGCAACGGACAGGATCTCGCGAGTCAGGCGAGAAGACTCCAGCGCCGCCTCTTCGATCAGGCTCAGCTCCTCCTCCGACAGGTCCATGGCCTTCTCCAGTGCCTCCAGGGCTTCGAGGCATGCCGCGACGCTCCGCACCGCGGCCGGCCGGCACTTCATGGCGCGCAGCAACCGCTGGAAAACCTCCCCGTTGACCTCTCCTCGGCGCAGGTAATGAGAGACCAGCTTCTGGTCCATGCCGGCTTCGGCACCGATCTCTTTGAAGCTCAGGTCGTGCCAGGCTGCCAGGATCAACACTTGCAATTGCCGGAAGGTGAGCTTGCGCGCCATTGAGAGCCGCCTCCAGAATTATTGAGCCTTTCATAGAGTGAGTGCCTTGGCGGCCCCAAGTGTGACACGGGTGGAAGATATTCACAGCTCCTTTTGTGTTCTCCAGGCGAAATTTCGCCAATCCTCTGAGCAGGGGTGGCGAGGGCCTGTGGGAAGGATCAATCGACGGGAAGAAAGGAGATCAGCGCCGTCCGCCGTCCCAGGTACTCGGTCCTCCTCACCAGGGCCGGCCCGAACCGCCGTTCCGCGAAGCGCGGAGCGGCGGCCAGCACGCGCAGCGTTTCGCCGCCGCGGCCCGGCTCGGCCACGTAGAGCTCCGTCGTCTCCAGCAGGAACGGCAGGTAGAGTTGGGCGGGGAGGGGCCGGCGGACGGGCACCAGCGCGACGAAGCCGTCGCTGCCGGCCACGAAGCGCTGGATGGCCGCGGCCGTCTCCCGGCCCCGGGCGAGCCGGGGTCCTTCGTCGGCGGTCCAGCTCGGCTGTGCCGGGAGCGCGTCCAGCCGGGAGCGTAGCGGGCTGTCCACGGGGACGGCGAGGAGCCAGGTTTCGGGGCTGCCGGGCAGGCGGGCGCGGTAGAGCGCGTAGTCGGCGAACGGACCGAGAGGGGAGACGCCGATCCACCGCCAGTAGGGATCGAAGGTAGAGGCCGATACGAATTTGACCCGCTTGTGCAGCGCGCTGCTCAAGCGGGTGATGGTGCGGAAGCGTCCGCCGCCGTCCATGAAATCGGTGTAGAGGAAGAGCGCCGAGCGGTCGGCCGCGAGCTCGGCGGGATCGCGGCGGACGAAGGCGCTCTCCCGGGACCGCGCCTCCCAGGCGCGAAACGGGGCGCTGAAGCGTAGCCAGCTCGCCCAAGGGTAGCGGACGGGCCGTGCCGCTTGCACCAGATAGACCGGCGGGGCGGGCCAGAGCCCGGCGGCGGTGGCGTCGTCGGCTGCGGTGGGGAGGGGCAGGGCCGAGACGGCCAGCAGCAGGCCCGCGGCCGCGTAGAAGGCGATCCGCCGCCGCAGGCGGGCCAGGACCCCGGCCAGGAGGAGCCCCGCGGCCCAGACGCCATAGGCCAGGAACCGTTTGGCGTCGAAGCTGTAAAGGAAGACGAAGAAGAGCGCCAGCGCCGCGGCCAGGCCGAGGCTGAGGAAGAGCGCCGGCTCACCGGCCGCACGGCGCGCGCCGGCCGCGAGCAGCACGGCGCCGGCCGCGAGCAGGAGGGCGCCGGGGATGCCGAGCAACGAGGCGAGGGCAAAGAGATAGAACGGCACCGAGCCCGCGTGGAGGGCCACGAAGTGCCACTGATCGGCGGCGTGTCCGCCCGGGCCGGCGAGGGCCGCCGGCTGCATCGCCATCCAGAGGGCCGGAAAGGCCACGGGCGCCATCAGCCCCACCCACAGCCAGGGCGAGCGCAGGTCGCGCCGCCGATGGACGAGCGCCGTCGCCATGGCCACGGGAGTCCACAGCACCCCGGCCGACTGGGTGAGCGCGGCCAGTCCGGCGAGCAGGCCGCTCGCGAGGTCCCAGCGCCAGGAGCGCTCGCGCTCCACCTCGCCGGCGCGGAGGAAGCAGACGGCGGCGAGGAACAGCAGGCAGGAGGTGGGCACGTCCGCCATCACCTGCAGCGAAAAGTCGCCGAGCGAGTAGTTGACGAGCAGCGCCAGGGCCGCCACGCAGGCCGCGCGCCGGCTGTCGGAATCACCGAGGAGCGCCGCGCGCCGGTAGAAGACGAGGACCGTCGCCAGGAAGAGCCCCTGGAGCAACAGCGGCAGCCAGGAGAGAGCCGACAGGCGGTAGAGCAGGGCGATGACCAGGGGCAGCAGCGGCGGGCGGCCGGAGTAGCGGACGTCCTCGCCGGCCAGGCGCAGACCGTTGGCGATCCAGTCGTGCGAGTCGCCGCCCACGAACGGATAGGTGAGGTTCAGGTCCGCCGGGATCAGCTCCGGAGCGAGCAGCGCCAGGCGGAGGAGGCCGAGGAGCGCTACAATGAAAAACAGGGAATCGGGACGGGTTCGCACCACGGCCGAACAGGACCCTTGCAATATATGTTGTCTTGGCATAGGATGGATCCGTTTCCGGTTGTACGTTACCGTCATCAACTTGCGGAGGAGAAGGGTATGAGATCAAAGCCTTGGTTGTGGCTGGTGGTTCTCGTCCTGCTGACTGTGACGGCTGCCCCGATGCTGGGCCAGCCGCAATTCGCAGGAGCCGAGTTCCGGGTCAATGGCAACACCGGTTCCACGCTGCGCAATCCCGCGGCCGCTTTCAACGCCGCCGGCAACGCGGTGGTGGTCTGGGAGGACGAGCGCAACGGCTTGCGGGGCCGATTCTACGATCGCAACGGTAACCCCCTGACCGATGAGCTGGCGCTGGTGGCCAACCAGACGCTCGCGGGCCTGCCGGCGCACGGTGTCGAGGTCATCCGCAAGGACGCCTCCGTGGCCTTCCTCGCCAGCGGCGAGCTCATCGTCGCCTGGACGGAGGAGAGGGACAACGTCAGCGCCGACATCCTTTTCGAGAGCCGCCAGGTGATCGACCGCAACGTGTTCGCCCAGCGGTTCAGCGCCGCGGGCGCGCCGCAGGGCACGCCGGCCCGCCTCAACGCCGCGGTCGCGGGCTACCAGAGCTTGCCCAAGGTGCTGGTGCGCGGCGGCGGGCTCGACGCCTTCGTGGTCTGGCAGACCGAGGACGGCATCTTCGGCCGCGCCTTCCGGCCGGAGAAGAACAAGGCCGTGGGCGCCGAGTTGAAGATCAACACCCTGCCGGGTCCGGCGGGCAATCCGGTGATCGCCGCCGATGCGGCCGGCAATTTCCTCGTCTCCTGGGAGGCGGCGGACCGCAGCTCGCAGGGCGTCTATGCCCGGCTGTTCGATCGCTCGGCGACGCCGAAGGGGAGCGAATTCCTCGTCAACTCCACCGTCGAAGGTCTGCAGCGGCGCCCGGCGGTGGCGGCCGTCAAGGGCGGCGGCTGGCTGGTGGTCTGGCAGGGCCAGGCGGGCTCGATCAAGAACGCCCACATCTATGGCCAGTTCCTGGGCAGCGCCGGCTCCTTCGTCGGTCCGCAGGTCCGCATCAGCCAGGGCGTGGGCCCGCTCCAGATCTCGCCCTCGGTGGCGCAGGTGGCGAGCGGCAACTTCATGGTGACCTGGACCGACTGGAAGGAGCCGTTCCCGGTCGGCCTCTTCGGCGTCGAGATCGACAAGCTTGGCAATGCCCTCGGCGCCGAGACGGCGATCAACAGCCGGCCGATCGGCTCCCAGTTCCGGACCGCGCTCGCGGCCTTCGGCTCGACCGTCCTGATCCCCTGGGAAGGCTACACCGACAGCAACGCGCGGCCGGGCATCTCCGCCCGCCGTCTGACTTTCTAGACCTTCCTCTCGGCGGCGCGGGCCCTCCCCGCGCCGATCGAGCCTCACCCCCGCCCCGCCGGAGACCGGCGGGGTTTTTTGTGCCTACAGCAGCTTCGATTCGTGGTCCGCCCAGACCAGGCCGGACATCACCTTGGGCAGGAACCGCGTCGACTTGGCGGGCAGCATTTTTCCGCCGGCGATGGCGGCGGCGAAGGCGGCGGGCTGCATGGGGGGGAGCCAGACGCCGGTGCCCAGGTCGCCGGCGGCCACCTGGCCCCAGAGCTCGTCGGCGTGAGAGCGATAGATCACCGTGCCGTCGGTGGCCGCCTCCGCCCGCAGACCGAGGGCGGAGAGGATCGTCTCCTGGAAGACCTCCACCGCGAGCCCGGGCTGAGCGAAGTGCCAGACCTCCGGCTCGCGTCCGCGCACCCAGAAGCCGAGGGCCGGCTGCGGCGCCGCGGCCACGGCGGCGGCGAAGCCGAGCCCGCTCTTGCCGTGGAAGGGCTGTGCTCCAGCCGCGAGGTCCGCCAGGCGCGAAAGGTCGATGGGCTCCTTGAACGCCCGGTGGATGGGATCGATGGTGAGGGCCGGGGAGTCCAGGCTGGTGATCACGGCGAGCTTGGCCGCGGCCGCGGTATCCGCAGCGGCGTGGTGCTCCTGCGCGAAGCGCTGGCCCACCTTGTAGCGGTGGTGGCCGTCGGCGATGGCCGAGGGGACGTCCAGGGCCGCGCGATAGCGGGCGATCCGCTCGGGGTTGTCGAGCCGGTAGAGGACGTGGACGTGGCCATCGGCGTCGCGGTGGCGCACCAGGGGCTGCAGGGCTTTGAGGTCCTCGCGCAGCAGGGCGTCGAGCTGGCCCCGGTCCTCGGAGAGGAGGAGGACGGGCTCGAGGTCCACCCGCATGGCTTCGAGCAGGGCCGTGCGGTCGGCCAGGGGCTTGTCGAGCGTCGCCTCATGGGGGCGGATGACCGCCGGGTCCTCGTAGCGCACCAGGCCGAGGACGCCCAGGCGCTCGCCGCCGCCTGCGAGCGCGATGACGTAAGGATAGAGGGCGGGCCGTGGATCGCGGGCGATGATCCCATCGTGGAGCCAGCGGTGGTGCAGAGCCGCGGCGAAACGGTAGGGATCGCCCCCTTCCGGCGCCACGGGCTTGCTGAGGTGGACGAACTGGTAGGGCGATTGAGTGTGGAAGCGGTCCCGCAGCGCGTCGTTGACCTGATCGTAGGGCGGCGCGGCGAGCTCGCCGGCGTCCCCGGCCTGCGGCGTGTAGTGGATCCCCTCGAAAGCATACAGGCGCATGTGTTTCCTCCTCCCGGCTGCGCGGACGGGGCGTATTGTAGCCCGCGTTGCCGGAAGCAGGGACTTCAGCTTTCGTCCCTGCTGTCCCTGGAGTCCCTGCTGTCCCTTGTTCAGATCTCGTCCCACAGCCACCCCGCCCGCGCCATGCGCCGCACGACGGTGCGGATGTGCGCCCGGTAGCCGCGGCTGCGGCTGCCGGGGTGCCAGACCTTCGGGGCGGGCAGGCCCCCTGCCAGCTCGGCGGCCTGGCGTTCGGTGAGGCTGGCGGCGGACCTGCCGTAGTAGTGGCGGGCGGCGGCCTCGGCGCCGTAGATGCCGGGGCCGAGCTCCACCACGTTCAGGTACAGCTCCAGGATGCGCCGCTTGTTCAGGTTTCTCTCGAGCTGGCGGGTGAGGAGCGCCTCCTTCACCTTGCGCAACGGGTTGTAGGAGGGGGAGAGCCAGAGGTTCTTGGCGAGCTGCTGGGTGATCGTCGAGGCGCCCCGGGGGAACCCCTTCTCATCCCAGGCGTCCTGGAGGGCGGCCTTGATCTCCTCGTCGTCGAAGCCGTGATGACCAAAGAAGCGGAGGTCCTCGCCGGCGACCACCGCCCGCTTGAAATGGGGTGAGATGCGGGAGTAGGGCACCCACTTCCACTCCACCGTCTTGCGGGGGCCGAAGATCCCCCAGCCCCGGTAGTGCTCGATGAACGCCGTGGTCGTCGGATGGTGGTCTCTGAGCCTGGCCACGCGCGGCCAGGTGACCGCCTCCCAGACGAGCCAGGCCCCGAGCAGCGCCAGGGCCGCGTAGAGCGGGAGCCGCTTGCGCCTGAAGCGGGGTGCCTCGTAGGGGGGAGCGATCATCTCGCGTTCTCCCGGACCGCCTGGTCGAGCGCGCCGTGCGCGCGCTCGAGCTCCCGCTCCAATTCTGTGAGCAGCGGGCCGACCTCCCCAGTCCGCAGGGCGCGCACCCGCTCCTCGACGGCGGCGCAGAGGGCCGCCACGCGGACGGCGCCGAGACACCCGCTGCCGCCCTTGAGCCGGTGCGCGGCCCGCTCCACCTCGCACCATTGATCTTCCGCCGCGAGCCGGCGAATTTCCGCGAGGTCGCCGGCCGCGCTCGCCGCGAAGGTCCGGACCAAAGTGCCGAGGACGTCCTCGCCATTCGCCGACAGCTCGCACAAGAGGTCCAGAGTCGGCCGGTCGAGAGGGTCCGGGGGCAAGGGTGCGTCGCGCGGCTCCGCCGCTGCCAGGGCGGCCGCGAGATCGGCGATCTGCACCGGTTTGCTGAGGTAGCCGTCCATGCCCACCTCCAGGCAGCGCTCCCGGTCCCCGGACATGGCGTGGGCGGTCATGGCGAGGATCCGCGGCCGGCAGCCGCCAGGCGGTTGCCGGCGGATGCGACGGGTCGCTTCCAGGCCGTCCATCTCGGGCATCTGGACGTCCATCAGGATGACGTCGTAGGGCTGGCGGTCCAGCGCTGCCAGGACCTCCAGCCCGTTGGCGGCGAGGTCGGCCCGATAACCGAGGTGCTCGAGCAGGCCGAGCATCACCTGCCGGTTCACCGGATGGTCCTCGGCCAGCAGGATGCGCAGCCGATCGTCCGCATGAGGACGCCGCGCCGGCCCGCGGCCGGCGGCGAGGGGCACGGCCGGCTGGCGTGGCGGGCAGGCGGCGGCCTCGCCCACGAGGGTGAAGTAGAAGGTCGACCCATGGCCGACGGTGCTCTCGGCCCAGATCCGTCCGCCCATGAGCTCCGTCAACCGCCGGCTGATGGCGAGTCCCAGACCCGTGCCGCCGTGTTTGCGGGTCAGCGAGCCGTCGAGCTGGTGGAAGTCGACGAACAGCCGGTCGAGCTCCTCGCCGGGGATCCCGATGCCCGTGTCGGCGACGGCGAAGAGGGCCTCCCAGCGGCCGTCCTCCAACGGGCGGGCGGAGAGCGAGACCCGCACCTCGCCCTGAGGGGTGAACTTGACGGCGTTGCCCACGAGGTTGAGGAGGATCTGGCGGGTGCGGGCGAGGTCGCCCACGAGGGCCTGCGGGGTCCCGGGCGCGATCGTGTGGTGGAGGGCGAGTCCCTGTCTGGCGGCCAGGGGGGCGACCATCTCCAGGCTCTCCGCGATCACCGCCGCGAGGTCGAAGGGGGCGCGCTCGATCTTGACCTTTCCCGACTCCATCTTGGAGAGGTCGAGGATGTCGTTGATCAGCACCAGGAGGGCCTCGCCGCTCGCCCGGATGGTCTCCACGTAATCCCTCTGCGTCGCCGTGAGGCGGGTGTCCAGGAGCAGAGAGGTCATGCCGATGACGCCGCTCATGGGAGTGCGGATCTCGTGGCTCATGTTGGCCAGGAACTCGCTCTTGGCCCGGCTCGCGGCGAGGGCGCCTTCCCGGGCCTGCTGGAGGGCGGCGGTGCGCTCGCGCACCTGCTCCTCGAGGCTGACGTGCAGCCGGTCGAGCTCGTCGTGGACCCGCCGGAAACGGTTGGAGAGGGAATAGCTCATCGCCGCCAGCACCGCCGCGAAGCCGAAGGGGGGCAGCGGGACGGGGCTCTGCCACGGCAGGTTGAGAGCCTGGCCGGCCAGCTCGACGGCTTCGGCGGCGACCAGCGCCAGACCGCTCAGGGCGAGGAGGCGGGCCTCGGCGTCTCCCCGCCAGGCCTCGCGGATGATGAGGACCACCGCCGCCACCAGGAGAGGCAGCAGCCACAGCGTGCGGACGCCCTCGCTGGCGATCACCAGGCGCGGATCGGGCCAGAGGCCGACGAACAGGGCCAGCGCGGCGTGCGAGAGCTGATAGGCGCGCAGCAGCCGGGAGATCGGCCGCGAGAAGAAGGTCCAGAGGAACTGGATCGCCAGCAGCGCGGCGAGATGGCCCGTGAGATCGCTGGCGCGGAGCGCCAGGTCGTGCCGGCTGGTGAGCTGGTAGATCCAATAGGAGCTGGCGAAGGTATTGGCGGCGAAGCCGAGGGCGAGGAGGCCGAACCAGAGGTGCCCGATCTCGCGGCGGCGGCGCAGGTAGAGCAGCGCGTGGTAGGGGGCCACGACGCAGAAGAGGAGGGCGAGGAGGAGCCCGGGGAGGTCCGCCAGCAGGGTGCGGTCCCACGCGAGCTCGGCGCCATCCTTCAAGGCCTGGTAGCTGCCCAGCTCCAGGATCTGGCCGACCGGAGCGGCCTGTGGGCTCGCGTCCGCGGCCCAGGCCACTCGCCGCACCCGCAGCGCCAGGGCCAGCCTGCCGTCCGGGCCCACCGCGTCGCGGGGCACGGGGAAGACCTCGGTGCGGGTGAAGGGGATCTCCAGGGTCCACCCCTCGGAGCTGCCGGCGAGGCGGCCCCCGGCATAGACCTGGTAGGCCCCGTAGACCGTGGAGCGGCCGAGGCGGATCGCGAGCTGACCACGGGCGGCGGCGAGCCGTGCCGCCGCGTCCAGGGGCGCCACCCGCCGGAACCAGATCCTGCCGTCGACGCCGGTGTAGCCCTGCTCCCGCCAGGTTGCGGGGAGGGGCACCGCCCGCCAGGCCGAGTCGTCGAAGCCCGGGCTCGCCCAGCGCGGATCGTCGCCGGGCCGCGACCGCCACAGCTCGGCCGTGGCGCCGGCAGCGGGGACGAGCAGCAGGACCGCGAGCAGCGCCGTCGCGCCGCGGATATCGTTTGCCATGACGGTTTCGACAGTATAGCTCGGAGCCGGCCGCCGTTTCCCCCTGGAGGACCGTGTTAAAATCCACAAAGTTCTATGAGTCGCTCCGGCAGCTCCGTCCTGTCGACCGGCGCGCTTCAGCTTTTGAAAGGAGTAGAGGAATGGACAGATTCTTCGGTCGCAGGCGTGGCAGGTCAAGCCAGGCACGCCGGCTCGTGCTGGCGCTCTGCGTCGGCGCCGTCGCCGGCACGGCTGCGGGGTGGGGGGCGAACGCGCCCGCCTTCGACGATTCCCAGGCTCCTCAGACCTTCGGGATCACGCTGCCCCAGCGCGTCGCCAAGTCCCTGAAGCCGATCCAGTTTACGCCGTCGGAGAAGGCGGGAATCGCCCTCGTCGCCGTGCCGGAGGTCCGCCTCGAGGCCATCGACCGGGACAAGGTCCTCAAAGAGGACGCGATGAACGAGCGGACGGGGCAGGCCAAGATCCTGCGCTTCGGCATCGCCCGCAGCGTCCAGGTGACCCCCGTCAACGGCAACTGGTATGACGTCGGCGGCGGTGCGCGGCTCTGGGTGGGCGACGTCGTCTCGACCGAGGCCCTCGGCATCCGCCTCCACTTCAAGAGCTTCCATCTGCCGGCCGGAGCCGAGCTGGCGGTCTACGGCCCCACCGACAGGTCCGGCGCCGGCGGTACCCTGAAGAACGGCTTCCCGGGCTTCGATCCGGAGCGCTACGTCGAGTTCTACCAGGGCGCGGAGGCTCAAGGTCGGCGCACCGACTTCTGGACCGGCACCCTGCTGGGCGAGCGGGTGCGCATCGAGTACCTGGCCCCGGCCGGCGCCGTGAATGCTGCGGATGCCGCCGCCCTGCCGTTCGCCGTCGACAGCCTGCAGCACCTCTACCTCGATCCGGTGGCGAGGTTGGCGAAGAGCCTGATGACCAAGGAGGCGGGCGACTGCCACAACGACGTGACCTGCTTTCCTGAGTGGGCCAACGTGGCCAAGTCGGTCTCCGGCCTCGGCATCGTGTTCTCGGGCGGCACCGGCTTCTGCACCGGCCAGCTCATCAACGACCTGGCGGGCGACTTCACCCCCTACTACCTGACGGCGCACCACTGCCTGAGCACCAGGTCGGAGGCCGCCAGCAGCGAGTACTTCTGGCTCTACCAGACCAGCACGTGCAATGGCACGCCGCCCACCCTGGACACCGTGCCGCGCTCCCAGGGCGCGACGCTGGTCTCCACCGGCGCCGCCTCCGACTTCACGCTGCTGATGGTCGAGGGCGCTCTGCCGGACGGCCTGTTCTGGTCCGGCTGGACCGCGGCGCCGGTCGCCGACGGCACCGATGCCGCCGGTATCCATCACCCCTCGGCGGACTTCAAGCGCATCAGCTTCGGCACCAAGGCCGAGAGCTCCGCGTGCCCGAGCGTCAAGAATTTCGTCCGCATCAATTGGACGAAGGGGGTCACGGAGCCAGGCTCGTCCGGCTCGGGCATCTTCCGGGTGGACAACCAACAGCTCTTCGGCCAGCTCCTGGGGGGACCCTCGGCCTGCGAAGCCGATCCGGCCGACCTTTTCGACTGCTACGGCGCGTTCGCCGCCAGCTACCCGAACGTCAAGAACCCCCTTCGCCGGGGCTGGGACGACGACTCGGAGCCGAACAATTCCTGCGACAAGGCGCGGGTGATCGTACCCGGCACGCTGAAGAACCGGGTCGTCAAGGTCCTCGACCCCGACTGGTACCAGGTCAAAGTGCCGAAGGGCAGGACGGCCACCATCACCGTATCCTTCGTGGACGCCAACGGCGACATCGACCTCGACCTCTTCGGCGCGGGCTGCGGCGCAGGTCCCCTGGTCACCTCGCACACCAGCAACAACCAGGAGGTGGTGCGGTGGACGAATACCAGCGGCAAGGCGGACTTCGTCGTCTGGAAGGTCTTCCTTGCCTCCGACACCCGTAACAATTACAACATGACGGTCACCATCCGCTGAGATCCGCGCCGCCGGGCCCGGAATCCGGGTCCGGCGGTCTGCCAGGCCGTTATATACTTTCCTGCCATGCCACGAATCCAGATCGAGACGATTCTGCCCCGGGAGACCCTCGCGCGTTTCTGCGAACGGTGGAAGATTCGGGAGCTCGCGCTCTTCGGCTCGGTGCTGCGAGACGACTTCGGCCCGGATAGCGACGTCGACGTTCTGGTCACGTTCAAGCCGGATGCGGACTGGAGCCTGCTGGATCACGTGCGCATGCAAAAAGATCTCGAATCCTCCCTGGGCCGTGCGGTCGACCTGGTGAGCCGCCGCGCCATCGAACGGAGCGTGAACTGGATCCGTCGCCAAGCGATCCTCGACTCTGCGGAAACCCTCTATGTCGAGGGATGAGGCGACGCTTCTTGACATCGTCACCGCCGGACGCAGAATCCTCGAGTTCAAGGCCGGAATCGGGAAAGAGGAGTTTCTCGAAGATCTCAAGACCCAGTCCGCGATCCTGCATCAGTTGATGATCCTGGGTGAGGCTGCGAAGCGGCTTTCCCCGGAGACTCGCCAGAAGTCATCGGAGATCCCCTGGCAGTTGATCACGGGGATGCGGAACAACCTGATTCATGAATACGACGACGTCGACCTTGAGGAGGTCTGGAAAACCTCCGAGCGGGACGTTCCCGTTCTGATCGATGTAGTCGAGAAACTCCTGGGTCAGACTTAGTCTTGCCGCCGATCACCGTCCCCCTCCACGCCCCCGAGCTGGCCCCCGGCCGGTGGGTTCAGGGCCCTCCAGTCTCCATCGCCTTCTCGCGCGGCGCGGTGGTGCTGGTGGATTTCTGGGAGTCCACGTGCGTCAACTGCCTGCGGACGCTGCCCTACCTCAAGGCCTGGCATGAGCGCTATGCCGGGCACGGGCTCGTCATCGTCGGGGTTCATACGCCAGAGTTCGAATTCACCGCCGATCCGGAGCTCGTGGCGGCAGCGGTGCGGGCCGAGGGAATCCACTACCCGGTGCTCCTCGACCAGGACCGCGGCACCTGGCAGCGCTTCGCCAACCACTACTGGCCGGCCCAATACCTGATTGACGCCCGGGGCTACCTGCGCTACGAGCACTTCGGCGAGGGGGCGTACGGCCAGACGGAGGAGTGGCTTCAGCGCCTGCTGCGCGAGGCGGGGGACACGGCCCCCATGCCGGAGCTGCTCGCGCCCGTGCGGGAGGAGGACCGGCCGGGCGCCGTCTGCTATCCGGCGACGCGGGAGGTCCATCTCGGCTTCCACCGCGGCAAGCTCCTCGCCCCCGAGGGCTACCGGCCGGGCGAGGAGGTGCGGCACCGCGACCGGGAGGAGGGGCCGGCACCGCCGGGGATGTTCACCGCTCGCGGCCTCTGGCGCCATGAGGCCGAATTCCTGGAGACCCGGGAGCCGGGAGCGGAGCTGGACCTCGTCTGTGAGGCCTCGGGAGTGAACCTGGTGCTGGAGCCGGCGCTGGAACCGGTCGGCGAGTTGGAGATTGAGGTCGACGGCGGCCCCGTGCCGGCAGCAGAGCGCGGAGCCGACGTGGTGGTGCAGGACGGCCGGACCTTCGCCCGCTGGGAGCGCCCGCGCATGGTGCGGCTGGTGGACTCCCCCGTCTTCCGCCGCCGGCACCTGGTGCTGCGGTTCGCGCAGCCGGGCGTGCGGGCCTACGCCTTCAGCTTCTCGACCTGCGCATTACCCTTGGCGGATGCGACCCCTGGGACCGCCGGCGTCCCGCCGGCTTTCTAACTTTGCTTTTTAAAAACGGAGTTAGTAGCCGGCGGGACGCCGGCGGTCCCAGGGGGCCCTAAGCCACCCCTTCTCTGTACTCCGGGTGACGCTTGAGGAACCCCTGCACGAAGGGGCAGGTGGGGATGAATTTCGCCCCCTGCGCCTTGATCTGGTCGAGGGTGGTCTGCACGAGCTGCTCGGCGACGCCATGGCCGCGCAGCTCCTCGGGCACGAAGGTGTGGAGGAGGTTGTAGGCGTCGCCGGACTTCACGTAGCTGATCACCGCCTCGTGACCGTCCACGACGGCGTAGAACTTCCTCTCCTTCTCGTCGTTCTGGACCTGCAGGCTCATCCCTATCCTCCTCTCGACCGTGAGACGGGTATTGTAGATCCCCTCGATCCAGCTCAGGCGCGCCTCCCCATCCAGGCGTCGCGGGCCCGCACGGCGACATCGGAAAAGTCGCTGAACAGGCCGTCCACGCCGAGGTCGAAGAACTGCTCGTACTCCCGCTCCGGCTGCCCTTCGTAGTCGGCGGCGAGGAAGGTGTCCTCGCTGCGGAAGGTCCAAGGGTGGACGACGAGGCCGGCGCGGTGGGCATCCGCCACGAGGGAGGTGGGCGGCCGGAGCTGTCCGTCCGGCCCGGCGGGGACGATCAGCCGCTTGCTCGGGCCGATGCCCTCGGCGTAGCCGGCGATGGCGGCCAGGCCCTGCGGCGTGGCGAGGTCGGCGTAGGTGCGCGAATCGCCCGCCGCGGCGAGGTCCCAGGGCTGCCCCGCGTCGTCCAGGAGCTGAATGAGGGGGAGGTCCGTCCACCGCCGCAGCTCCCGCAGGTTACCGGTCTCGAACGACTGGATGAAGACCGGGGCCAGCCGTCCACGGTAACCCTTCGCCTCCAGGGCCAGGAGGAGCGCCTCCTCCAGCGGCAACCCGAGCGAGCGGAAATACGTCGGGTGCTTGGTCTCGGGATAGACGCCGATCGTGCGCCCCATCTCCAGGCTCTTGCGCACGGCGAGGTCCAGCACCTCTTCGAGCGTCGCGACCTTGAAGCGGCCGTCGTGCTCGTGCCTGCGGAACGGCAGGCGCTCGCGGGCGCGCAGGGTGGTGATCTCGGCGAAAGTGAAGTCCTCGGTGAACCAGCCGGTGACCTCGCGGCCGTCGATCCGTTTGGTGGTGCGCCAGCCGGCGAATTCGGGATGGCCGGCGACGTCGGTGGTCTCGGAGATCTCGTTCTCATGGCGGGCGAGGAGGATGCCGTCCCGGGTGGTCACCAGGTCGGGCTCGATGAAATCCGCACCCATGTCGATCGCCAGCTCGTAGGCCTCGAGCGTGTGCTCGGGCCGGTAGCCGCTGGCGCCGCGGTGGGCGATGACGATGGGCGTAGCGCTCATGTCTCCAGCCTCTCATAGTCCCCGGGCGTATCCACGTCCATCACCACGCCGGGATCGTCCACCGTCACCTCCAGCAACTCGGCCGCATGACGGTCGCGGAGCTGCTTCAGGCCGACGGTGGGATCGAGGGTGAAGACCTCCGGGATCAGCGCCGGGGCAAGGGCCAGGGGATGGCCGCGCTGGCCTTGAAAAACGGGCACGGCGAGCGGAGCGCTGGCGGCGGCCATCCGGCGCAGCAGCTCGGCGACGGACTCGGCGCGCAGGCGGGGGAGGTCGGCGGGGGAGACGAGGAGGATCGCGCCGCGCCGGACGAGGGCGTCCGCGCCGCCCAGGGCGTCGACGCCCTCCTGGATGCTGGAGAGCATGCCGCGCGCCGGCTCCGGATTCACGGCCGTGGCCAGGCCCGCCTGCCGTGCCCAGGTCCGCAGCTCCTCGTCCCCAGGCGCCGTGACGAGGACGATGCGCTCCGCGCCCCCATCCCGCAAAGCCGCCACCACCGCCGCCACGAGCGGGGCGCCGCGGAAAGGGAGGAGGAGCTTCGGCCGTCCCATCCGGCGGGAGGCGCCGGCCGCGGGGAGGACGGCGACGGCGGTGGGGAAGGGGGCGCTTGCGGACATCTGGGATGCGGATGGTACTGCATGACTCGTACCGGGCCAGCGGAAGCCGATGACGGGCCAAGCGAAGCCGATGACGGGCATACACAGGCCGCTGGCGGGAATGTGTAGGCCGATGACAGGCCTGTGTAAGCCAATCACAGGCCTGTGTAAGCCGGTGCCGGGCCAAGCGAAGCCGCTGCCGGGCCAAGCGAAGCCCGTCACGGGCGAAGGGAAGCCGCTAACGGGCCAGGGCAGGCCGATGATGCGCCAGCACGATCGTCCGGTCGTCCGCGAAGGGCACGCCGCGGGCGAAGGTCTCCAGATCCTTTTCCAAGGCCGCCGCCAGACGGGCGCAGGGCTCACCGCGGTGGCGGGAGCAGGTCTGCTTGATGCGCTCCAGGCCGTATTCCTCGTCGTCCGGGCTCGCGGCCTCGGCGATGCCGTCGGTGTAGAGGACCAGGAGGTCTCCCGGCGCGAGCGTCGCCTCGGCGGCGCCATAGAGCGCGCCGGGCAGGAGGCCCAGAGGGACGCCGGTGGGACCCAGCTCCTCGATCCCCGCGGTACTGCCGCCGGCGCGGATGATCAGACCCGGATTATGGCCGGCGTTCGTATAGCGCAGCCGGCCGGTGGCCGGCTCCAGGACGGCGAGCAGCGCCGTCGCGAACTTCTCCGGCGGCGTCCGGCGATAGAGGAGGCGCGACAGGCGGACGCAGATCTCGTCCGGCGGCAGGCCGTCCTCCACCGGGCCGGCGGAGAAGGCCTGGAGCGAGGCGGTGAGGAGCGAGGCCGCGACCCCCTTGCCGGAGACGTCCGCGATCATCAGCACCAGCTCGCGGCCGTCGCCGCGCGGCACCACCTCGTAGTAGTCGCCGGACACCACGCGCGACGGGAAGTTCGCGCCGTAGAGCTCCCACCCCGCGACCTGCGGCAACTGGCTCGGCAGCAGGGCCATCTGGATGCGCCGGGCGAGCGCCAGCTCCTCCTCCAGGCGCCGCCGCTCCTCGGCCTCCAGGGCCAGTTTGAGGTTGCGCAGGTGGAGGGCCGCCACCGCCGCCAGCGATACCAGCAGCTCGAGGTCCTCCTCCGCGAACTGGCGCACCTGCAGGCGGGATTCGAGGACGATCAGCCCCAGCGTCCCCTCCGGACCGAGGAGCGGCGCGGCGATCAGGCTGCGCACGCCCGAGAACAGGATGCTCGGCGCCTCGGCGAAGCGCACGTCCGTCCAGGCGTCCAGCACCAGGGCGGCCATGTTCTTCTCGGCGACCTCGCGCACCAGGGTGCGAGAGAAGCGCATCTCGTCGAGGTTGCTCGCCGTCGAGCGGGTGGCCGCGGGCCGGAGCTCGCCGTCGGCCTCCTTGAGGAGGATGGCGCCGCGGTCCGGGCGCAGATGGTCGAGGGTGCGCTCGAGGATCAGCTCCAGCAGCCCCTCCAGGGAGAGCGACCGGCCGAGAGCCTGGTGGATCTCGTTCAGCAGCTTGAGCCGCTCGGCGTAGCGCCGCAGGCCGGCCTCGCCCTGGAGCTGGGCGGCGTCGGGGGAATTCTGGCGATCGAGCAGCTCGGAGGCGTTGCGGAAGATCGTGCCATCCTCCAGGACGCTGTCGACCTGGGTGACGCGGTGCGCCGGGGGGGATTCCTCCAGGAGCGTGAGGACGCTGCCGCTGATCCTGACCGTATCCCCCGGCACGATCGCTGACGGCTCCAGCACCTTCTGGCCGTTGAGCAGCGTGCCGTTGCGCGAGCCCAGGTCCTCCACGTAGACCGTCGAGCCGGCGCGGAAGAGCCGCGAGTGCCGGCGCGACAGGAAGGGATCGGCCAGCATCAGGTCCGCGTCGGCGGCGCGGCCGACGACCAGCGAGTCTCCCGTGAAGGGGTGGTCGAATGGCAACCCTTCGGGAGGGACGACGTGGAGCTTGAGCATGGCGGCATTCTAGACCGTCATCTCAGTGGGGGCGCCCGCGTCCCGAAATCGGCGACTGACGGCACCCTAGGGCCATGGAGAATTCAACGTATCAGGACAATGCGCGGGCCGAGATCGAGGCCGCGCGGGTGCGGGCGGCGGGGGAGGGAAAGCGTGTGGCCGTGGTCTTCGGGTCCGACTGGTGCCCCGACTGCGACGCCTTCAAAAAGGCTCTGGGTCACCGGCTCGTGGCCCCCATCGTCGATCCCAGCTTCGTCGTCGTCAAGGTCTCGGTGGGGAACCGGGACCGCAACATCGACCTCATGGAGCGGTACGGCATGACCGTCGAGAGCGGCATCCCCGCGGTGGCGATCGTGGAGCCGGACGGTTCGCTCGTCGCGGCGCAGCTCGACGGCGAGTTCCGCAACGCCAGCTCCCTCCTCTCGGTCGCCGAGATCGTCTCCTTCTTCCACCGCTACGCGCCGGCCCGGACGGCGAGCTGAGCCGCCGGGCCCTCCAACGAAGAACACACCCGGTTCTTCCGGTGTCCTTGTTTGTCCCTGCTGTCCCTGCCGTTACCGCGGCTGTATGATCCGCCTCGCCATGGCCGCTCACACCCCCGTCGCAGCCGGGCTCTGGATCGACGGCCGGTCCGTGTCCGCCCGCTCGGGCCAATCCGCCCCGGTCCTCAATCCCGCGACGGGAGAGATCCTTGCGCGGGTCGCCCAGGCGGGACCCGAGGACGTCGACGCCGCGGTGGCCGCGGCCCGGCGCTCCTGGGAGCGGGGGGACTGGCGGCGGGCCACCGTGGCCGAGCGGGCGCGGGTGCTGCTGCGGCTGGCCGAGCGGATTCGAGAGGAGGCCGAGGAGCTTGCGGCGCTCGAATCGCGCAACGTGGGCAAGCCCATCGCGGAGGCGCGCGGCGAGGTCGAGATGGGGGCGGCGTGCTTCCAGTATTACGCTGGCCTGATCCCGGCCTTCGGCGGCCGGACCGTGCCGCTCTCCGCGCCCGGCACCGGCCTCACCTTCCGCGAGCCGGTCGGCGTCTGCGGCCTGATCGTACCGTGGAACTTCCCCTTCGCCATTACCACCTGGAAGGTCTCTCCCGCCCTGGCGCTCGGCAACTCGGTGGTGGTCAAGCCGGCGTCGGCCACGCCGCTCTCCGCCCTGCGCCTGGCCGAGCTGGCCGCCGAGGCCGGACTGCCGCCCGGAGTGCTCAACGTCGTGCCGGGACCGGGGGGCGCCGCCGGTTCGGCGCTCGCCCGGCACCCGGACGTGCGCAAGATCTCCTTCACCGGCTCGACCGAGGTCGGCAGCGAAGTGATGCGCACGGCGGCCGGTGACGTCAAGCGTGTCTCCCTGGAATTGGGAGGCAAATCGGCCAGCCTGATTTTCGCCGACGCCGACCTGGAGAAGGCCGGCGCCTCGGTCTCCGGCTCCTTCGGCAACGCCGGCCAGGACTGCTGCGCCAGGAGCCGGGTCCTCGTCGAGCGGCCGGTCTATGAAGAGGTGGTCGAGCGTTTCGTGGCCCGCGTCCAGGCCCTGCGCGTGGGCGATCCCCAGAATGCGGCGACCGAGATCGGCTCGCTCATCTCGCCCTCGCATCGCGACAAGGTCGACGGCTGGGTGCGTCGCGGCGTCGCCGAGGGGGCGACGCTCTGCACCGGCGGCCGGCCGCTCGCGGGGGACCCCTTCGACCGCGGCAGCTTCTACGCGCCGGCCGTGTTCCGCGACGTCACCCCCGGGATGGCTATCGCCCAGGAGGAGATTTTCGGTCCCGTGGTCTCCCTCCTGCCGTTCGACACCGAGGAGGAGGCCATCCGGCTCGCCAACGGCACGATCTACGGCCTCTCCGGCTCGCTCTGGACGCGCGACGTCGGCCGGGCGCTGCGGGTCGTGCGGGCGATCGAGACCGGCGTGATCTCGGTCAATACGAGCTGGAGCGTCCACCTGGAGATGCCGTTCGGCGGCGTCAAACGCAGCGGCGTCGGGCGCGAGCTGGGTCCCTCGGCGCTCGATCACTACAGCGAGTGGAAGAGCGTGTTCATCGCGGATTCATAGTCGTGAGGTGAGGAGATGAGCGACAAGCCGGTGCGCGGCATGCTGACCCAGGGAGATCTGGCCGACCTCGTGGAGCGCGGCGAGGTCGAGACGGTCCTGGCGGTCTTCCCCGACATGTACGGCCGCCTGATGGGCAAGCGGATCACCGCCCCCTATTTCCTCGACACGGTGGCCGGCCACGGCATGCACGCCTGCGACTACCTGCTCGCCTGCGACATGGAAATGGACGTCATCCCCGGCTACAAGTACACGAGCTGGGAGAGCGGCTACGGCGACTTCCACTGCGTGCCCGACTTCGCCACCCTGCGCCGGGCTACCTGGCTGCCGCAGACCGCCCTGGTGCTGTGCGACCTCCTGGACCGCCACGAGCAGCCGGTCGAGGTTTCACCGCGCCGCATGCTGCAGCGCCAGCTCGCGCGGGCGCTGGAGGCCGGTTTCCGGGTGATGGGCGGCACGGAGATCGAGCTCTACGCCTTCGACGACAGCTTCGCCGAGGCGCGGGCGAAGAGATATCACGACCTGCGGCCCATGGGGGACTACAACGAGGACTACCACATCTTCCAGGGCACCAAGGAAGAGGAGCTGATCGGCGCCATCCGGCGGCACCTCGACCAGAGCGGCGTCCCCGTCGAGGTCAGCAAAGGCGAGGCCGGGCTCGGCCAGCAGGAGATCAACCTCCGTTTCAGCGAGGCGCTGACCCAGGCCGACCGTAACGTGATCTATAAGCACGCGGCCAAGGAGATCGCCTGGACGCAGGGGAAGGCGGTGACGTTCATGGCGAAGTGGGACGAGAAGCACACGGGGTCGAGCGCCCACGTCCACGTCAGCCTCTGGGGCGCGGAGGACGGCAGGAACGTCTTTCCGGGCGACCGGCCCACGGGCCCGGTCGAGGCGAGCGATACGTTCCGCTGGTTCCTCGGCGGCTGGATTCGCCACGCGCGCGCCTTCGCCGCCTTCTACGCCCCGTATATCTCCTCCTACAAGCGCTACCAGTCGCGCTCCTGGGCGCCGACGGCCATCGCCTGGAGCTACGACAACCGCACCGCCGGCTTCCGGGTGGTGGGGCACGGCTCGTCGCTGCGCATCGAATGCCGCATCCCCGGCGCCGACGCCAATCCTTATATTGCGTACGCTGCCGCCATCGCCGCCGGCCTCGACGGCATCCGCAACCGCATCGAGCCGCCGGACGTCTTCCAGGGCGACATCTACGCCGCCCGCGAGCTGCCGCGCGTCCCCGCGACCCTGCGCGAGGCGATCGACGAGCTGGAGCAGAGCGACCTGGCGCGCGAAGCCTTCGGCGCGGATGTGACCGAGCACTACCTCCACTTTTTGCAGACCGAGCAGCGGAAGTTCGACGAGGTGGTGACCTGCTGGGAGCGGGCGCGGTACTTTGAACGGGCCTGAAACAGGAGATCTGGATGCGTCTCGAAAACAAAGTCGCCCTCATCACCGGCGCCGGCTCCGGGATCGGCCGCGAAACGGCGCTCCTTTTCGGCAGGGAAGGCGCGCGGGTCGTGGTCGTGGACGTGAACGATCCGGCCGGCGACGCAGTCGCGTCCGAGCTGCGAGCGGCCGGGAGCGAGGCCGTCTACTTTCACGCTGACGTCTCGCAGGCAGCCGAGGCCGAGGGAATGATCCGCGCCGCCGAGGCGAGCTTCGGCCGGTTGGACGTGCTGTTCAACAACGCCGGCATCTCCCACCCCAAAGACGGCGACGCGGTGACGACCGAGGAAGAGGTCTGGGACCTCACCATGAATATCAATCTCAAAGGGGTTTTCCTCGGCTGCAAGTACGGCATTCCGGTCCTGCGCCGGGCCGGGGGAGGCTCGATCATCAACACCGCCTCCTTCGTGGCGGTCCTGGGAGCGGCCACGCCGCAGCTCGCCTACACCGCCAGCAAGGGGGGAGTCCTGGCCATGACCCGCGAGCTGGCGACGATCCACGCCCGCGAGAACATCCGCGTCAACGCCCTCTGCCCGGGCCCCTTGCGCACCGAGCTGCTGATGAAGTATCTGGACACCGAAGAGAAGCGCCAGCGCCGGCTCGTCCACATCCCCATGGGCCGCTTCGGCGAAGCCCACGAGATCGCCCAAGCCGCCCTCTTCCTCGCCTCCGACGAATCCTCCTTCACCACCGGCGCGACTTTCCTGGTCGACGGCGGGATCACGGCGGCGTACGTGACGCCGGAGGGGTGAGCGGGTCGTATTTTACCGGTTCTGAGAACCTTGACCTAGCTGTGTGGTGCTCCTTCGGTCCGCGGGAGTGCCTTCGCTCACAAGCCTCGAAGGCGGCCTGGGCGGCAGGAAGTGGCTCTCTCAGGTACTGCATGCGCTGGCCAGGGGTAAGACAGGCGTTGATGGAGGCTCTCAGGTACTCGACCAGCGCTCTCCAACTGATGCGCCAGGTCCTAACTGTGCCATCGCGATAGAGAACCAGGATTCGAGATCCATCAGGGCTCAACGTAGCTCTGAGCGCACCCACGTGATCGCTAGGATCGCTGAGGACGAGTGGTTTCCCCGAGCCATCGGTATTCCAGATTTGGACGCCTTCATTTCTGGAGGCGATGACAACGCGGGAGCTTTCCGGGCTGAAGGCCAATACCCCTCTTTTCAAGCGACCGACAACGACAGGCTTGCCTGAGCCGTTGGCATTCCAGAGTTGTGCGGTGCCGTCATCGGAGATGGTGATGACTCGGGAACCGTCGAGGGTGAAATTTCCGTTGAGCTCAATGGGCTTGCCTGAGCCGTCAGCTTTCCAAATGAACTGCTTCGTGCCGGCGTTGACGATGGTGACGCCTGAATCGTCTGGGAGGGAGGTGGCTCGGAGTGGCGCATGCCGTTTATGGAGTACGACAGGCGCTCCGGAACCATCGGCCTTCCAGACCCTAGCGGTGCCGTCATCCGAAGTGGTGAGGACCTTTGAGCCGTCGGGGCTGAAGGCTGCGGTTCTCACTACGTTTTCATGGCCGCGTAGGACAACCGGCTGGCCAGAGCCATTAGCGCTCCAGATCCGGGCAGTGTGATCGCTGGAGGCGGTGGCGACGCGTGAGCCATCTGGGCTGAAAGCGCCCTCCAGGACCGAGTCCTTGTGTCCATGGAGGACAACAGGCGCTCCGGAGCCATCGGTATTCCAGACCCAGGCTGTTCCATCCGAGGAGGCGGTAAGAACCCTTAAGCCGTCTGGGCTGAAAGCGGCAGCTTCCACTGTGCCCATTTGTCCGCGTAAGACGACCGGCTCGCCGAAGGCGCTGGAATTCCAAATCCGAACGATGCGATCGGCGGAGATCGTGAGCACGCGTGAGCCGTCTGGGTTGAAGAAGGCGCTGGTCACATTGTAGTCCTTCAGGGGGACGGGTTCACCGGGGCCGTCGGTGTTCCAAACCCGTGCGGTGCCATCCTTGGACGCGGTAACGACGTGGGAACCGTCCGGGCTGAAGGCGGCGTTCAAGATCTCTTCTTCATGTCCGCCCAGGATGACGGACTTGCCCGAGCCATCGGAATTCCAGACCTGCGCATAGCGGCCGGAGGTGGTGACGACGTGAGAGCCATCGGGGCTGAAGTCAGCGCTGTCGATCAAGCCCTGCCCGTCGAGGACGACAGGTTTGCTGGACCCGTCAGCATTCCAAACTCGGGCAGTCTTGTCTCCGAGGGCGGTAAGTATGCGAGATCCATCAGGGCTGAACGCGGCGACCAGTCTTCCTTCCTTGTGTGCACGGAGGACAAGAGGCTCGCCTGATCCGTCGGTTTTCCACACCCGGGCGGTGCCATCTTCAGCAGCGGTCAGAACCCGAGAGCCATCTGGACTGAAAGCGACCGTCACCACACTTTTCTTATGCCCGCGGAGGACTACGGGCTTGCCGGAGCCGTCGGCGTTCCAGACCCACGCGGTGCCGTCCAGGAAGCCGGTGACAATACGCGAGCCGGCTGAGTTGAAGGCGGCGTCCGCGGTGAGGTGCGAACCCGCGGGCTCGCGAAAGATGAGGGGTTCGCCGGAGCCGTCGGTATTCCAGACCCGGGCGCTATCCACCGAAGAAGTGAGGACTCGTGAGCCGTCCAAGCTGAAGGTGGCGCTCCACACAGGGCCCTTATGGCCGCGAAGAATGACGGGCTTGCCGGAGCCGTCCGCGTGCCAGATCCGAGCGGTGCCATCCTGGGAGGCGGTGACGATCCGGGAGCCGTCCCGGCTGAAAGACGCACTATACAGGGAGCCCTTATGACCTCGAAAAATGACGGGCTTGCCGAAGCCGCCAGCATTCCAAACTCGGGCCGTGCCATCGGAAGAGGCGGTAACCACTCGCGTGCCGTCTGGACTGAAAGCGGCGTCTACGACCTCCTCCTCGTGTCCTCGGAGAATCGCTATGGGAAGCATGCTCATGGCTGGGCGTTGCGCGAAACGGACGGCATCCAGAGATGCCTTGGCTCGGGGGGCCGGAATCTGGTCGATTTCCAGTGCCAAAAGCGCCATCACAGCCGGGTCCTGAATTGAATCCTGGAGCGCGAGGATCGAATCCACGCGTGCTTCTTCAGCCTGCCGTTTCGCCCTGATAGCCTGCCAGCCTGCGATGGCTCCCAGCACCGCTATCAGCACGGCGACGCCGAGCCCGGCCAAGATCAATCTGCGCTGCCGGCGAGCTTGGGCGGCCCTTTCGGTATCGCGGGCCTTGATGCTGGCCGCGATGAAAGTCGCCTCTTCGGCGCCCAGATCCTTCCTGCGCTCACCCAACCACTGGTTCGCCTCGGCGAGGGGGCCACCGCTCAAGAGGGCTCCGCTCCGCTCATGGTCAGAAAGGTAGGCGCGGAGCCGCTCACGCCATAGTAGGAAGTCCAGGTCCTCATCCAGCCATCTCCGCAGCCGTTCCCAGGTCTGGATGAGGGCCTCGTGAGCCACCTCCACGACATTCTTGCCTTTCTCGTCCCTCCCGGTCACCAGCAGCCGGGTTGCAGGCGCAGCCAATCTGGCCACCACCTGTTGGGCCGCATCCTCAAAGTCCTCAAGCTTGGCCCGTCGCCGCGTGTCTCGGCTCCCGTCCTCGGGGCGCGCCACACGGACCAACTCGGTGAATACCCGATGCGCAGCCCTCTGCTGCTCTGGTGACAGCTTTTCGAAGTCCCTCTCGGCCCGTTGGGCGATGGCCCCCGCCACTTCGCCGCTCTCCCTATAGGCATTGTTGGTCAGCGAGCCACCCGACCGCCTCGCCCAAAGCTCGGTGAGGGCGAATTCGAGGAGCGGCAGATTACCTGGCTCTTCTCGCACGTCGTCCAAGATGCGGCCGACCAGCCCCAACTCGAACTCCAGGCCCACGCGCGTGGCGGGTTCCTGGATAGCCCGAGCGAGCTCCTCCCGCCGCATCGGGCCGAGGTTGACCAGGGCTCCTTCCAACCGGTCGCTCAACTCACGGCTGAAGGTAAGGGCGCGATCATAGAAATCCGCTCGAAGCGCCAGCACGAGGGTGATGGGTAGCTTCTCCGTCACGGCCAGAAGGTCATCAGCGAACCGTTTCCAGATGGCTGCGCCGGTGGTCAGGGTGAACAGTTCCTCAAACTGATCAGCAACGAGGAGCAGGCGGCCGGTGCCTTTGGACTTTTCCAGTATCCGGCTCAGGGTGTCTTCCAAGCGGATGCTGCGATCGGCCAAGGAGTCTCCCAGCTTCGCGGATTCCTTCAACCGGTCGACCTCGCTCATCTCCGGCTCGAGGAGGGGCAGCAAGGCCGCCGCCAGCCGGTGATAGGGGCGCTCGCCTGGAGTAAAGGAGACAGCGTCCCACGCCGGTGCTGGCGGGCGCTGCCGGCGCAGCCGGGGGATGAGGCCCGCGTGGACCACGGAGGACTTGCCGCTGCCGGAGGGCCCGACGACCGCTACGAAAGAGCTCTTGAGAGCGGCCTCCAGGAGACGGTCGGAGAAGGCTTCCCGGCCGCAGAAGAAGGCCGCGTCTTCCTCCCCGAAGGGCTCGAGGCCGCGGTAGGGACAGATGGACGATAGGGGCTCTTTGGATTCGGTGGAAGCTCCGTCGTGGAGCGCTCGCGCCAGGCGGTCCAGAGCCTCAAGGTCGTCCGGGCCGCGCCGGAGGTCGACCCACGTGTTGAGGAAAAGGAAGCCGGCGCTGGGATTGGCGCCAGGGAGCAGGATGGGAATTACCGGGAACTTCGCGCCCGCTTTCTCTGCTTGAGCTTGGCGGTCGAGGGCGAACCACATCTCCCGCTTCTGCCAAGCGCCGAGACCGTCCCTGCCGAGGAACACGGCCACGGCTCCGGTTTCTGCCAAGGCCTGCTCCAAGGCGTCCGGCCACGGCTGACCGGGCACCAGATCCTTTTCATCCAGGAAGGTGGAGATGCCGCGGCCTTCAAGGAGCCGGCAGATTTCGACCACGGCCTCTCGGTCCGAGCCGTTGAAGCTCAGAAAGAGGCTGCTACGCCAGGAGTCTGGGTCAGAATTCCCCTTGTTGTTCATCTCTGACACTGCAAGGATATCCCAAAAGGCGCTATCCGCCGTTGTCCTGCTACGAGAAAGCGCCTGGCCCGCCCTTTGCGATACCCTTGAGCGGAAGGAGCGCGATCCATGACGTCAGCACGCACCACCTCCACAGCTCTGATCCTCGGCCTCACCTGTCTCGCCTGCGCCGGAAATCCCCGTCCCCAGACGGCGGCTACACGCAAGCCGACGTGATCGAGGTCGCCAGGCTCGGCGAGCCGCTCTACTCCTATCAGCCGCCGACCGGCTATACCGACCGCAACGAAGCGTGGATGAACTCGGGCACCCTGCTGTCGCGCCTGAATTTCGGGCTGCAGCTCGCGTCGGGCAGGCTCGCCGGGGTCAAGGTGGACCTCGCCGCGCTCAACTCGCCCGGGTCGCCGCGTCCGCCGCAGTCGTGGCAGGAGGCGATGAACGTCTATCCGCCGCTCCTGCTCTCCGAGGGACAGGAACAGGAGACCGCTATCCTGGCCCGCCTTGCCGGCCCCAGGGCCGCAGTCAAGGGGGCGCCGACGCCGGCCCAGGAGGTGGTGGGGATGCTGCTGGGGTCGCCGGAGTTTCAGCGGCGGTAACCCCTCCTAGATATACACCTCCACCTTCGCCTTCCCCCGCAGGTCCTTGATCCGCGCCTGCACCAGCTCCTGGGTCTGCTTCTGCTTGAGCATCATGCCGATGCGGTCCTTGACCTGCTCGAAGGGGACCGTCCCCGCAGCTTGGCGCTCGAGGAGCTGGATGACGTGAAAGCCGAAGGGGCTCTCGACCACCGGGCTCACCTGATTCGGCTTGAGGGCCATGGCGGCTTTCTCGAAGGTCGGCGGCGTCGTGCCCGGGCTGATCCAGCCGAGATCGCCGCCGTTGGGCTTGGAGCCGGGATCGTCCGAGTTGGCCTGGGCCAGCTTGGCGAAGTCCGCGCCGCCCTGGATCTGCTTGAGAAGATCCTCGGCCTTGGCTCGCGCCTTCTCCTTGTCCGCGGGGGCACCCTTGGGATTGACCCCGATCAGGATGTGACGCACGTGCAGCCGCTCGGGCGAGTGGATCTGATCCTTGTTCTTGTCGTAGAAGTCTTTGGCAGCCTGGTCGGGGACGGTGACGCCGGGGATCACCTTGGTCTCGACGTACTTCTGGACGGCGATCTGGTCGCGCGTCTGCTGGCGCAGCAGCGCCTCGGTGAGCCCCGTCTGCTTGAGGGCCTTCTGGTAGATCTCTTCGCTGGGGAACTGCTTCTTGCGCGCCGCCACCTGCTGATCGAGCTCCTGCTCGCTGGGGGCGATGCCCTGGGCCTTGGCCTCCTGCTGGAGCAGGGTGATGCCGATCAGCTCGTCGAGCACCTGGCGGTAGACCTGCGGCGTCAGGGCGACCGGCTGGCCCATCTGGGCGCTCCTCATCTGCACCACCTGGGCACCCTTGAGCAGGTCGTCCTTCTTGATCGCCTGGCCGTTCACCTTGGCCACCACGTCCGGCATTTTCTCCGGGGGCACCCCGGGGGCGGCCGGGCTGGGCGGCGTAATGCTGAAGGCGGGAGATCCCGCGCCGGGAGTCTGTGCCGCCTGCTGGCTGCGCTGAAGCGGTGGACCCGAGTTGGCGGCGGCCGTGGAGGTGGAGGAGGTCGTGCCGGGCGTCGCCTCCCCCTTCTTGTCGGCGGGCTTGCAGGCGCTCCAGGCGGCGAGCAGCAGGGCGAGCCCCAGGACCAGGAACGTCAAACGGGGCTGGGTCTTCTGGTTCATATTGGCTTCCTTGAAAGGCGGGGGCCGGGTGGGCCGCCGCCGGATGTGAGCACGGCAGTGTAGCAGAGAGCCCGCTTGGCGCCCGCCCCAGGGCCGGAGATGCCGGAGACGTCACCGCTGGCTGGCCATCCAGTCCGTCAGGGCCGCGACGAAGCGGTCTGGCTCCTCGAAGAATGGCTGGTGCCCGCTTTGCTCGAAGATTTCCAGTCTGGCGTTGGGGAGTTGTGATGGGATGCCATCCCAGAGAACGTAGGGAACCGTGTAGTCGTAGCGTCCATGAGCGAGGAAGATCGGTACGCTCAATCCGCTCGCTCCGACGGTGACGTCCCATCCTTGCGTGAGCGTCCCCAGGACGTGCTGGAGAAACTGCGGCCTGGCGACCGCCTCCGCAAACAGCGGAACGGCGTCGAAGCGTGCGTCGAAGAAACGCATCGGCGTCTGCGCGAACATGACCTGACCCATGGACGCTCCCGCAGGCAGCCTGGCCAGATTGTCCCGCAGGACCTGCTTGCGATCCTCCGATGCGTCCTCCTCGAAAAAAGACGCGGCTTTCGCCGCCACCAGGGCCATGTCGCCGCTGGGTGGGACACCCGCCGTGATCACGTGCGAGACGGTGGCGGGGCAGCGTCTGCCATACTCGATGGCGAGCACGCCCATGATCGAGTGCCCCAGGACGACGATCCGCTCAACCCCGAGATCGACCCGGATGGCCTCGAGGTCGTCGGCGAGCACGTCGAAGGTGAGATCGGTGGGCTCGCCCGTCGACTGTCCGCTGCCGCGCAGGTCGACGTAGACGAGCCGGAAGCGGTCGCTCAGTTGGGGCGGCGTCATGCGCTCGTACGGCTTCGTGCCGACGCCGCTCAGGACGAGGCACGCCGGCCCATTGCCGCGCGTCGAATAGAACAGCTCAGCACCGTTGACGGAGACGGTCATCTTTCCCTCCTCTCGGGGGTCCATGGCGAAGTGGATCCTGCGTTTTGGGTTCGAGCTCACGCACGTCCAACGATCCGTGGCGTGAGCTCCACGGTTGTACAGCGTTCAAGCGGATGGCGTCAGGCGCCTTCCCGGCTCGCAGCTTATGTGGGCGGTACCTTCCTGCGGGAGATCAAGGTAGAGATGCTACCACAGGTCAGGTCCTTCAGGAAACGGTAGGCTGCTGCCGGCGTTGGAGAGAGGCAAGGGCGGCAGACTGCGTGGGGACCGAACCGCGTTTCCAGCAACAGAGACTGGAACTCCAGGAGCACGTAAACGTAGACCGGATCGCCGGTGTCGCGCCGCCGGAACGTCTTCACACATAGAGAAAGCCCTCTGCGTAGCGCACGGCTTTTCCAGAAATTCTGACTCTGTCATCAAGAGACTCGCACCATAACTCCCCTCGACGCTGAGAGAGCTGGATTGCATGGAGTTTTCGCTTCCCGAGGCTCTTGGACCAATACGGCGCTAACGTACAGTGCGTCGAACCGGTTGCGGCATCTTCGGCGATACCAAGCTTCGGGGCAAAGTATCTCGAGACGAAGTCGGCGTCCTCCCCCTTCGCCGTGACGATCGCCCCGAGACAATCCACCTCTTTCAGAAGCTCCAGATTCGGAGTGATGGCGCGAATATCTGCTTCGCCCTCATACACTGCCAGATAATTTGTGGCCTTGAGGATTTCCTTGGGTTCTCTGCCCAAGGCGCGTACCAGATCCTCTGGTTTTGTCGCGCATGAGACCGCTTCATGGACGGGGAAATCCATGCTTATGCGTGGACCGTCCTTGACGACATTGAAGATCCCTCCCTTCGTCTTGAAGGCTACGGACTCCTTCGACGGAGCCGTGTACTCGAAGATGACCGCAGCAGCAGCCACCGTGCCATGTCCGCAAAGATTCAGCTCGACCGTCGGGGTATACCAGCGAAGCTCATAGTGCTCATCGTGCTCGACGAAGAACGCTGTTGCGGGGAGATTGTTCTCCCTGGCAATGAGTTGCAGGGTCTCGTCGTCGAGCCACCGATCCAGCGGGCAGACCATGGCTGGATTTCCTGAGAAGATTGCCCCAGCGAAAGCGTCGATGTGGTATGTAGGAATCCTCAAGGTCTTGACTCCAAGATTTGTTTGCGGTCTATCTACGCTCTGGTTCACCGGCGGCGCGCTCCGCGATCCGAGACTTTACCAGCTTCCGCACCAGTGTGTCCGGTAAGGGGTTTTCCGCTTGAAAGCGGATGGTGCCCTTGCTGGTGTCATAGGCCTTGAACTCGTCCTTGTGGGCTTCCACGGGGAACGCCCCGGGGTAGAAGGCGCAGTGGTTCTTGGCCGCGCCAAAGGACACAAGAAACTTTCCGCCAAGACGAAAGGTTGGGATCTGGTAGCTGATGCACTCTTCAGCCTCGGGCGCCGCGGACTTGATGGCCCTTCGAAGCTTCTCAAGCGCAGCTCGCTTCTCGTTGCTCAAAGGTGCAAGGTACTCGTCGATGGTCTGTGGTTTGGCTGACATGGCTGTTTTTCTTGAGAGATCAACTATTGAGTTTCGATCGACGTGTCCGCCCAACGCCTCAGAAGCTCACCGGCGCCAGCCGCACGATAGTGCGGTTGGCGTCCGGTGGAGCGCCAGGGTTGGCCGCCCCTCTTCCCAAGCATAACAGCTTGGCATTATTGCCACTCTTCTCAAGGAACCTATTTCGCAGGGTACAGAGTCCTTGTGGGTGGCGATGTCAGCAAGAGCGGCGCCAAATTTTTCCAGTGCTCCTCTACAGGCGGCGGACCCGATGGGGCCTGCTATGCTGCGCTGATGGACGACTACCTCCCGCCGGACCTCAGAGGACCCACGACCACGATCACCCGGATCGCCGCGGGCCTGTCAGGCGCCGGCGTCTACCGCATCGAGGCCGCGGGCCAGTCGTTCGTGCTCAAGGTCGCCGCGGAGAGCGAGAGCGCCGCTGACTGGCTCCGTACGCTCCACATCCAACGGCTCGCCGCCGACGCGGGCCTCGCGCCTCGCGTCGTCCACGTCGACGAGCCAAGGCGCGCGGTCCTGACTGCGTTCGTCGCCGACCACTCGTTCGCGGCCTTCTACCGGGACCCGCGCACCCACGAAGCCGCACTCATCCAGCTCGGCCGCACCGTGCGCCGCATCCACGCGCTCCCACTCCCCGCCGACGCGCGCATGCGCGAACCCCGCGAGTTCATCGCCCGGCTCTGGGAAGGCTTCCTAGCCGACTTCGCCGTCCCGAACTTTGCCCGCGACGCGGCCCGGCGCGTGCTCGCCGAGGAGCCACCGACCAGCGAACGAGCCCTGGTCGTCGGCCACAACGATCTCAACCCCACCAACATCGTCTACGACGGCGAGGCGATCCTGATGCTCGACTGGGCCACGGCCGGTCCGATGGAAGCCTTCTACGATCTCGCTGTGCTCTCCGTATTCCTGCGCATGGACGAGGGCACCAGCCTGCACCTGCTCTCGGCCTACGACGGCAGACGATCCGTCGGGCTCCCCGACCGCTTCATCTACAACCGCCGGCTGGCGGCGGCGCTCGTGGGCACGTTGCAGTTGTACGTCGCCCGCCAGATGAAGCACCTGGGGGCCACCGGCGCGGAGACGCTCGACTCCACGCTTGCGCTCGGCGAGTTCTATCAGCGGCTACAGGCCGGCGCGCTGAAGCTTGGCACGGCGGACGGCCAGTGGGCGTTCGGTCTCACCATGCTGAAGGAGAGCCTCGCACTGTGACAGTCAGGCCGACCTTCGCCATCTTGGCGTGCCGGTCAATTCTTTCGCGCTCGGCTAGGCTTAACCAACTGTGCCAAGCGCAATATCTCCAGCCGGAACATAGGTGCTCATCACAACGCCAGATGCTGAGACCTTCGAAGCCACGAGCCG
>Ga0136846_1208259_pt1 | contig 62262 bp, 52 predicted proteins | sample HopSoiMetagenom2_FD_96841 | JGI IMG/M metagenome (GOLD analysis project Ga0136846, IMG submission 96841) | Grasslands soil microbial communities from Hopland, California, USA - 2 Assembly 2016 (version 4) | ecosystem: Environmental > Terrestrial > Soil > Grasslands | place: USA: Hopland... | reverse complement strand
TATAAAAAATAGATAAATAAAATATTGAATAAAATTTAGTTGTCAATCGCTTGTCTGAGTCAGCTTTGGGCTTTTGGCTGCCCTGAACAAAGAAGCCGACAGTAAAAAAAGTATGGTGAAAACCCCTCCTACAGACAATATTTCGGTAGCCGAACTTCCGGGATATTGATCCATTTTTGCTATAAAGGCAATGGAAATAAGCAATATCATTGCCAGCGTTGCTGCATACATAGCCCGTTCCATACCAGCCGGCCGAAAACGGGAAATGGCAATACCAATAGCTGCCACCAATACAATAACACCATACATTATATTCCCGGCGTTAGGTCCGCTTCCTATAAGACCAACAGCCATATTCGCCCATATCATTAAAAAGATACTGCCCAATGCAACAATAATGGCAATACGATATACCCAATTAGGAGAAAGGCGATTTAATAATACGTAAGAAACTCCGGTGCCAAATATCAACGCTCCCATAACTATGAAATCCGCCACGCTCCAGTTCACTTCACGGGTGAATTGCATGGCCACGAAGGGAATCATTAGTATTGTTAAAGTAACAGCTGTTACTGTTGTTAAAGACCGTGAGAGGTTTGAATGCTTTTTCATATCTGTTTTTTTAGTGAGATTATTTTATTTAAAGCAAAAGTACTTTGAAATACAAAGCAAATATCAAAAAGTACTGACTTTTTTTTGTGATTATTGGGTGCGTAGGTGTAGCGGTGCCTTTTGTGCATCTAACACCAGGAAATTAAAAGGTACTAAAGTGCAATTGCTCTCCCAAGCAATTGTCGCTTTCGCCACCAGTGATTGTCGCATATAACCAGTTCCTTTTAAAACGGGGATGCTGAGCTTTGCAATATCAAAATACTTTTATATGAAAAGAACCCTTCAACAAGTTTGTTGCCTTGCGGCATTGTTGCTGTTAATGATCGCTTGCCGGCAACCGGTGCAAAAAGAAAAATCCGGGTCTGCTTCTGCCGATAGTGCCCGCCGGCCCCTGACCCCTGAAACGGCGGCCTATGCCGACGTAAACGGATTGAAACTTTATTACGAAGTATATGGACAGGGGCAACCTATAGTGTTGCTACACGGGTCGTTTATGACGATCCCGTTAAACTGGTCACATATTATTCCGTTGCTGGCACAGAACCGTAGGGTTATCGTAGCCGAAATGCAGGGTCATGGAAGAACCCGTGATATACCCCGTGAATTCAGTTATGAAGCCATGGCCGACGATGTATCCGGCTTGCTGAAGCATCTTAAAACAGACAGCGCAGATGTGCTGGGGTACAGCATGGGAGGCGGCGTGGCATTTCAGATGGCGGTACGGCACCCCGCACAGGTGCGGCGCCTGATCGTACTATCCGGAACATATGCGCATGATGGGTGGTGGCCGGATGTGGAAGCCAGTTACACGGGCATTAATGCCGAAATGTTCAAAGGATCGCCTATTCAAAAGCAATATGATAGCCTGGGCAACGATCCGGCGCATTTTCCCGAATTTGTAAAAAAAGTAATGAGCATAGACTTAAAACCATATGACTGGACAGCTGCGGTACAACAAATAAGAGCCCCACTGCTTATGGCCATTGGTGATGCAGATGGGGTGCGTTATGAACATGCGCTGGAGCTGTTTCGTGCAAAGGGAGGTGGAAAAATGGGTGATATTCATGGCTTGCCGCAATCCCGCTTGGCTATATTACCCGGCACCACCCATATCGGCATGATATACCGAACCGACTGGTTGATACCCATGATCAATGACTTCCTTGATGCGGATCTGAATGCGCCGCCTCCTGCTTTTTAGGCGCAGTTATTGTATTTTTATTAATACAGCAATAAGGTTCCTGAGACAACCGGTTTGCAACATGTTAACGATAAAAGCAATTAACAACAATAAATGGACAATACAGCAGAAAGAGAAATACGCATTACCCAAATATTTGATGCATCGGCGGCATTACTTTGGGAGGTGTGGACCAACCCCGACCATATTGCCCATTGGTGGGGACCAGCCGGGTTTACAACTACCATACATGAAATGGACCTGAGGGAAGAAGGAAGCTGGAGGCTAACCCTTCACGGGCCGGATGGTACGAACTATCCCAACCGGAGCGTTTACAAAGAGTTGGTTCCTTTACACAAGATAGTTTTTGAGCATTTCAACCCTCATTTTTTAACTACTGTATTATTTAAACCAACCGGTACGGGTACACAACTGGAATGGTCGATGGTATTCGACTCGGCTGAACAGCGGGCTATCATTGTAAAAGCTCATAAGGCAGATGAAGGCCTCCGGCAAAACATTGAAAGACTGGAAGCGTATCTTTCCTTAATGCGTGGTGAAAAAACACTTTAATAAGGCAGCAAAAAAGAAAATACCGACCCCTCTCCTTTTTTACTTTCGAGGGTAAAATATCCTCCATGACGGCGCACGATTTGTGCGGATATGTATAAGCCGAGGCCCATGCCGGGAGCCAGGTGTGTATGCCCGTCGGTGGTTCGGAAAAAACGTTCAAACACTTTTTGTTGATCCTGCTCTGAAATACCCTTGCCCCGGTCCTGAACGCTGATCCGTACCCCGTCTGCCTGTATACCGGAGCTTACAGTAATCTGGCTATCAGGCGAAGAGTACTTAATGGCGTTGGATAGCAGATTCGTAATTACCTGTCCTATTCTTTCACGGTCTACTTTTATTAACGGCAGCTCAGCGGTATGCAATATAAAATAGCTGGATGTAGTAGGACGTATTTCTTCGATACGTTCATGCAGTAACTCGTTAATATCTGTGGCTTCTACCTGTAATTCCAGCTTTCCTTCCTGAACTCTTGTAAGATCAAGCAGTTGATTGATTAGGTTAATCAGACGGTCGATCTGCGCGTTTAAACGGGCCAGCAGGTCACTGTTTTTAAAGTCTCCTGCCCGCTCCAGGTTAGCCTGCACCAGCTGGCTATAGGCTTTAATACTGGTTACGGGAGTTTTTAGCTCGTGGCTGGCAATGCTGATAAATTCATCTTTTTGCTTAAGAAGCAGCTTCAGTTGTTGCTCGCTTTCTTTTAACTCGTCGATATCTGTGATCACCGAGATAAAACCCAGTGTTGCTCCATTTTCGTTCGAAAAAGGTATCGACGAAACCCGTGCCCAGATCCGGCTGCCGTCGTCCTGCAGGTATTGCATTTCTAAGAACGGAAGAATCGGATCGCCTTTTAATGCTCTTGCGCCGGGATAGTCTGACCGGCTTATCCTGCTGCCGTCCGGATGGTAAGCTACCCAGCGGCGGGCACTTTCCTCGTCCCGGGATGGCATAGCGCCATCAGGCAAAAAGCGGCGCATTTCATCATTTAGTAAAACAGCCTCACCTGATGTATTAAAAAATCCCAGGCCAATGGGCAAAGCTTTAAAGACACTGGCAAGCAGGCTTTCGCTCTGCTTTAGCTGCTCTTCTGCCTTCCGGGCTATCTGATCTTTCAGTTCCAGTACTTCATGCTCATTTTTACGACGCTCGGTAATATCCTGGCTGATCATAAGTACCTGCGTTATATTGTCCGCACTATCTCTTTTGAATATTTTTCCTCTCACCGATAATAATATCCATTCTCCGTTATTTTTTTTAATACGGCACTCCAATTTATTCTCCTCATCATCCTGTAACCCGCCAAAACGCTGATAATATGCTTCTACAGCCGGCAGGTCTTCAGGGTGCAATAGCCGGCTGTGTTGTGTGTATAAATTAGTGATTCCTTCTTCGTCAACCCCCAGGGCTGGTAAAGTATTGCGATTCGTATAAATAATCTCACGCGACGGTAAAGATACAACGGATACAATGTCAGGCATTACATCTGTAACCGCCTGTATTAAATGAGCCTGCTCCTGTAAGGCCTGCTCCGCCTGCTTACGTTCGGTGACATTGTCGCAGGAAAACATAATGCCATCATCGAGCCGGGCAATTTTATAATACAACCACAGATCATGTTCCCCCGATACATAATGAAATTCTGTTTGCTGCATCTGCCCTGTTTCTACTGCTTTTACCATCAGCTTAAATAAACCGCCGGCAGATGTATAAGGAAAAGACTGCAGCATACTTTTCCCGGTAGCGCCAAAACCAATTTGTACAGCCGCATCATTGAGCCACTCATATATAAAATCTACAATTGCGCCCTCTTTATCCCTTACGGCAACCAGTTTGGCCAGTGCAATGGCCGATACATTAATAACCGCCTCCAAGCGGTTTCTTGCCGCCTGTGTTTCCAAATGTGCTTTTTTCTGGGCAGTAATATCCCTTGTTGTCATAATAACCCCATCCCCCTGCTTTACAAGGGCCTGGTAAAACCATTGATCGCTAAACTGCTCATGGTAATAATGTTGCTCCTGCTCGCTGGAGATACCCGTTTCAACCACCTGCACCATCCTGCCGAAAATGCCTGAAGGCACCACACCCGGATTGAGCGATAATAAACTCATGCCTATCACATCTCCGTTTTGCTGCCTGCCTCTTTCGTTTTGCAGCTTCCATCTGAAATCAACAATAATCCCCGTATCGTCCCTTACCGCGTCAAATGCCTGGATAATATCTAAAGAAGCGTTTAATATCGAAAGAAGCAAATCCTCCCCTCCCCATGCCGCTGCGCCGGGAAGGTCTTTACCAGCGTTTTTATTCAATTGTGTCTGTTTCTGAGGGTCGTTATAGTTCATGACTGTAATTATAGAACAAGGCGCTGCTAATTTAGTAAACTATTGAACCTGTCGTACTGTTATTTAAAAAACAATCATTTTTAAGGTAATAAAAAGGCGTTGCCGCCGGTAAAGATTTTTAAACAGGCCGGGATGACAAACTTTTTTGTATTTTTCCCGTAGCAGTTTAATGCAGTTTTCAAAGTTCGCAAATGGATTACCGGATTGAAATAAAGGACAAGGCCAAAAATACAAAGGGTATTAAAATAGAGCCCTTCAGGAAAAATGTACGAACAACTGCCCCGCATAAGCATAACAGCTATCTTGAATTGGTTTACCTTTTGGCCGGTACAGGCGAACATACTATTGATACCGATACTTTTGTTATCAAGGCGCCGGTTCTGCATATTATCAAGGAGGATCAGCTTCATTTCTGGAATATAGATTCGGAGCCCGCAGGATATGTGTTAATACTGAAGAAAATATTCGTTGATCAGTACTTTGATCATGAGTTAAAATACCTGCTGTCCCGGCTCAGTTCTAATAAAGCATTATATACAGACCGGGACAAAGCCGAGGTTATTGAATCATTATTTGAATTACTGATCAAGGAGCATAGGACAACCGAAAAGCCGGGTACAACTTTCTTTTACCTGATGAAAGCTTTGTTTACAAAGTTACTGCAGCAGCTGCCTGCCAACGGGCAAAAGCCGGGAGGCAATTTGTACCTGTCTTTTTACGATCAGCTTTCCGGTTCGGGGATGGTGGTAAACAGCGTTGCCTATTACGCCGCTCTTTTACATACGTCCCCTCAAAACTTAAATGCAGCCTGTAAAAGAGAAACCGGGAAGGCAGCTTCCGCCATCTTAGCAGAATATATCATTTCTGAGGCTTCAAGGCTGCTGCTGTATACCCAGCAATCTGTTGCTGAAGTTGCCTACCAGCTGGGGTTTAAAGACAATTCTCATTTCACCAAATATTTTAAAAAGAATACGGGGTCAACTCCATCGGAGCTCCGCCGGCCTTAGCAGTATCACGGCTATACCAGTCTATTTTCAAATAAACCATGTTTAAACAATTGTTTTTTTAAGATTTGCCGGCATAAGACATTAGAAGTATGAAAGTAAGCATTATTGTGGCAGTACTGGTTTTGTTATTACAACAATCGGGCAACGCCCAATCCATCGTCATTAGAGGAACTATCAAAGACAGCGCGGACAAAAGCCCTTTACAGGGCGCAACAGTACATATTTTAGAAGATAACAGTACAGTGGCAGGCACCGTTGTAACCGATAGGCAGGGAGCTTTCTCTATATCTTTAAACAATAAGCAACCTCAAAAACTGAGGGTAAGCCATAGCTCCTACCAGGATATGGAAGCCGTATTGTCTCCCTCGGGCGGTTCTGCATGGGATATAGGCGTACTATACCTCGTTCCAACGGTTCAATCCCTGGTGGCGATCATAGTGGAAGGCCGTAAACCTCCCTTATCTTTTAAAATTGACCGGCAAGTGTACCAGGCTTCACAATTTGGTAATGCGGCCAATGGCACGGGCGCCGATGTATTACGTAATCTGCCTTCAGTATCTGTAAATGCGCAGGGAGAAATTGCTTTCAGGGGGTCGGGTAGCTTCCTGCTCCTACTAAATGGCAAACCCACCCAGGCCGATCCGGCTTTAATATTGGGGCAATTACCCGCCGGCTCTATCGAACGTATAGAACTTATTACCAGCCCGGGCGCCACTTACGATGCCGATGGAAAAAGTGGTGTTATCAATATCATTACCAAAAGCAGTGTTGAAGACGGATGGATGATACAGGCCAACGCAATGGGAGGCGCACCTCCGCTGAACGACTTTGACAACAAGCGATATGACCGGCCGCAACGCTACGGAATGGACCTGTCGGCCGGCTACAGTAAAAACAAATGGAACTGGAACCTGGGATTAAACTACCTCCGAAACGATATAGCAGGTTTTCGCGAAGGGGATGTATATACGATTACCAACGGAATAAAAACAAGTTTTCCTTCTTCGGGCGAACGCAGCTTTTGGCGTTACAACTACGGCGGGCGGCTTTCCGTAAGTTTCAGGCCGGATGAGCAAAATAGCTTTACAGCCGGCTTTTATACGGGTAAAAAGTTTCAGAGCCGGGTAGCCGATCTCTTGTATCACAATACAAGGCAAAATATGGGAACAGGCAACACTTCTTCTTTTACTTATTATAATGAGAATACCCAACAAAAGGAAGGGATCTTTACTTTAGCTAACCTGGACTATAGCCATGACTTTAATAAACGGTCGAGATTAAGCTTTTCGGGGCTATTTGAAAGGGCGGATCTCTCCGGCACTACCTATAACCTGAATGTACAATACCCCAATATTAATGATACCATACAGTATACCCGCAATCCTAATACCAATCCGCTTAATGCCTACCGCGCAAAGCTGGACTACCTGCACCAACTGGGTAGCGGTAGTTTACAAACAGGCTATCAGTTCCGGTATGATCATCAGCAGGGCGATTTTCTTTACCTTACCCTGATCAATGGAACTGACCAGTTTGAAACAGATCCCAATTTCAGTAGTGCAGTAAAAGTTAATAACCGTATACATGCAGGCTATATACAATATAACGGGGCGGCACAAGCATTCACTTATGCGGCAGGATTAAGGGTTGAATATTCTCAAAGAGATCTTTTCTTATCTAATTCGGGACGACAAAAACAGTTGGAGCTTACCAACCTTTTTCCTTCTTTCCAGGTAAGATATGCACTGTCCGGTCACAGCACCTTAAAAGCAGGATACAACAAAAGGGTGAAGCGCACCAATAATTTCGAGCTGAACCCTGTGCCGGAGCGGGAGCACTCGGAGACGCTTGAACAGGGTGACCCTGATCTGTTACCGGAATTTACGGGCACTTATGAAGCTGGAATCGAATATAGTTTTGGAAAGAATACTTTATTTGCAACCCTTTATCATCAGAGAATCAATAACCCCATTCAAAGGGTGAATAGCGTATTTGCTGATACTATCTTAAACCGGGTATTTACCAATGCAGGACTGGCTTTACAAACCGGACTGGAAGCTAATCTTAACATCACCGTAAGCAAAACCTGGCAGTTTGTATTAGGGGGCAACCTGTACGACTACCAGATCAAAGGAAAGATCTTTAACGGACAGGTAGCGGTGCAAAACCGGAGCCTGGTATACAGTATCAACAGCACTCAATCTTTTAACCTGCCCCAAAGCTGGCTGCTGCAGTTCAGTGTCAATTATATTTCTCAAAGAGCTACAGCCCAGGGTGAAGACGGCGCCTTCCTGACGCCGCATTTTACCGTTAAAAAAACTACAGCAAATAAGCGTTGGTACTTCCAGTTTCAATGGCTGAATATGGATGCGGGTTTAAATATCTCCAACCGCCAGCGCATTACTACTTTCGGCAACAATTTTTATACTACTACCCATTATATATATGAACCCGACCAGTTACAGTTTTCAGTTGGATTTAACCTGCTGCGTAAAAACCGGAAAATATCACTGCCGCAGAGCGAAATGGGTGAAAAAGAATTTTAAAGGCCTCCCTCTTTTTTTTTGATAAACAAATTTGAAAATAAAATTTGCGTAGTTAAATAACTACATATAAATTTGTAGCCAAATAACTACATAATGAATCTGAGACGAGATGTATTCCAGGCTATTGCCGATCCCACCCGGAGAGCTATACTGTTGTTGCTAACAGCTGCACCGTCCCTTACCGCCGGTGCCATTGCTGCCAATTTTAATACGGCACGGCCCACGGTGTCGAAGCACCTGCAAATACTTACCGAGTGTGAGCTGCTGCAACCACAGCAAAACGGCCGCGAAGTACATTATCAATTAAACCCGAAAAAAATGAAAGAGATCGCTGATTTTATCGAGCCCTTCCGCAATATGTGGGATGACCGGTTTAATAAACTGGAAATGATTATGAAGCAGCGGGCTAAAAAGAAACCCGATTAATAACCCCTATACTTTAATACCCAATTATTACCGATGGAAAGAAAAACTAAAATACACGCCGAAGATGGCAGGCAGGAATTAACCATAACCCGTGAATTTGACCTTCCGGTTGAATTACTTTTTGAAGCGCATACCGATGCAGCAATTATAGAACAATGGATGGGCAATAAGGTGCTCAAATTTGAAGCGCAGCCGCATGGCGGTTACCAGTTTGAAACAACCGACCCGCAAGGCAATATATTGTTCAGGGCCAACGGTGTAATACACTCCCTCGTGCCTAATAAAAAGATGATACGCACTTTTGAGATGGAAAATGTGCCCTTTGATGTGCAACTGGAATATTTAGAGTTTGAAGCAGTGACCAGTGAAACGAGCCAGCTTACCATGCAGGTAGTTTACCGGTCGGTAGAGCTTCGCGATCAGCAATTAAAAATGCCTTTTGAATATGGTATTAATATGGCTCACAACCGCCTGGAAGAAATAGTAAAACATTTAAAATAACCAATATGTCAAAAAGAAATAAGATCATTTACTGGATTGCCACCATCTGGCTGTCGTTAGGTATGCTGTCTACCGGTATTGTACAGCTGATCCAATTAAAAGAAGAAACAGCTATGATGAACAGGCTGGGATATCCGGCTTACCTGCTTGTCATTATAGGCGGGTGGAAAATACTGGGTGTTATTGCCGTTCTCATTCCCCGGTTCCCTTTACTCAAGGAATGGGCTTATGCCGGGTTCTTCTTTGTAATGTCGGGAGCCATATTATCTCATTTTGCGGTAAATGATAGCGCTAAAGAGTTCTTTGGCCCGGTGTTGTTGCTGGTGCTTACATTTGTATCGTGGTATTTCAGGCCGGTAAACAGAAAAATGGTAAGGCAATTTCAATAAATATATATGAATCCGAAAGTTGATTTCTTCTTTGCGAAGAATAGTCCATGGCAGGCCGAATTTGAGCTGCTAAGAACACTTGCCCTCGATTGCGGGCTCACGGAAGAGCTGAAATGGGGACAACCCTGCTATTGCCTTGGCAAAGCCAATATTGTTTTAATACATGGCTTTAAGGAGTATGGCGCGCTCCTGTTCTTCAAGGGCGCATTATTGAAAGATCCCGAACAGATATTGATTCAGCAAACTGAAAACGTACAGTCTGCGCGGCAATTGCGATTTACCAGTTTAAAAGAAGTGAAACAAAAGGCAAAAGCTATTAGAACTTATATTTATGAAGCCATGGAGGTAGAAAGGGCCGGTTTAAAAGTGCCGTTGAAAAAGACGGAAGCTTTTGAAGTACCGGATGAGTTTAAAGAACAGCTGAACAATAAGCCTGCCTTAAAAAAAGCTTTTGACGCATTAACTCCCGGCCGTCAGCGGGCTTACCTGTTTCATTTTGCACAGGCCAAACAATCCAAAACAAGGGCTGCCCGGGTGGAGAAATATATACCCAAAATACTGGAAGGAAAAGGATTGGATGATTAATGGTTGCGTACCTGCTTCAGGCGACACATTTGTCAACATTATAGGTGATAAGGGATTATTCTTACAGAACAAAACCATTCGGCTAAAATACTCTTGCAGGCAACTGTTCGCTTCACTAAAGATACGAATAACTTTAAAGCCTGCAAAGTAATCTCGGCGGTAACGAACCGCATATACTATATACGTGTAAGTGTGGTTGTTAGTGTTGAACATGGGTTATTTTTGATCAACTTGCTAAATAAATGATACAGTATGAAAAATAAAAAAGAACTATCGGCGTCGGTAAGAGACGAGCTTCTGGGAATCTTGAAGAACCGGTTTAATAAACATAAAAACCGTCATAAAGGTATTGACTGGGAAAAAGTACAGGCCAGGCTGGAAGCTAATCCCTCCAAGCTATGGTCTTTAAACGAAATGGAAATAACGGAAGGCGAACCGGATGTAGTGGGCCACGATAAGAAAACAGGCGAATATATTTTCTTTGATTGTTCAGCCGAAAGTCCCAAAGGCCGAAGAAGTATTTGCTATGATGGTGATGCGCTTGCTTCAAGAAAAGAGCATAAACCTAAAGACAGTGCATTGGGAATGGCCGAAGATATGGGTATAGAAATACTGTCGGAAGAGCAATACCGGGAACTGCAGCAACTGGGCGCTTTTGATCTGAAAACATCCAGCTGGGTGCTCACCCCGGCGCCTGTAAGAAAATTGGGCGGAGCGCTTTTCTGTGACCGGCGATATGACACTGTATTTCTCTACCATAATGGCGCGGAGTCGTATTATGCTGCAAGGGGATTTCGCGGATCTTTACGGGTGTAAAGCGCCAAGAAAGGCAACCAACGGTATTCTTTTTAGCCCTAAAGCAGCCATTAATAACCTGGGCGGCAGTGCTGCCCGTCATTCCTTTACACCGCGCAGCCAAAACTCTGGAAGCTGGTACCCAGATCAACGGGATAATAGTGCTTTCCCATAATCGTATTGATAATAACCGCATTTCTATAAGCACCCAATCCCAGGTCGGGCGCGTTAAACCCATGGGTATGCATTTCAGCATTTTGAATAAAAACCCTGTCAGCATTATCGAGGGCGTAGTTGCGCTTTATTTTTAAAGATCCGTCAATGTTGTATTGAATCATATCATTTAAGGAATTCAAAAAAACAGGTACACCCGTAGTATACCCGGTTGCCAGTATTACATGTCTGGCTGTGGTTGTAAATATTTTACGAAGTGCATTATGATAAAATTCCAGGTTATAAGCATCCTTGTTCGTGGAAATAGATTTTAATTCTGCATGTGCCTGTATTTTAATATGATTTTGATGTCCTTCTGTAAACAAGCTATATAATCTATCATAAACAGCATTAATAAGCTGGTGGTTAATTCCTTTATATAATGTAGCCTGGTTTCTTAATAAACGTTGTTTTTCCTCCTGGTCTAGCTGGTAAAAGAAATCTATATAGTCCGGCGACGTCATCTCGTAATTTAATTTGCTATGTTCCATTGCATAAAAACGATCAGACCTTGTATACCAGTTTAACGATGATTCTTTTGTATTTAGCTGATGCAATAAATCATAAAAAATTTCGGCAGCACTTTGTCCCGATCCAATAACCGCTATATTATTTGATTTGATAATTTCAGGCCGGTAATACATATAGTCTGCAGCATGCAATACTGCGTTGCCTATATACTCCTGCGCATTGCAAGGCAAATAAGGCTTTGACCCAATGCCTACCACCAGCTTGCGGGCTTTAAAAGTTTGCATCCTATTATTTTGTCCGGAGCATACAACACTAAAAAAATCATCCTGCTCATTGTATTGAATACTATCAACGCGGTAACCGAACGATAAATTTGTTAATTGTCCGCATACCCAACGGCAATAACGATTGTATTCACTACGGGTAATATAACCCTGTTCATGTACTCCAAATTGTATCAGGCGATTATGCTGCCTGAGAAAATTAAGATATGAAAATTTGCTGGATGGGTCTGCCAGTGTAACCAGGTCTGCCAGATAGGATACCTGCAAAGTGCTTCCCGGAATCAACATGCCCTCATGCCAGCTAAATGCAGGCTTCTGCTCTATAAAGATAGTCTTTAATGCCTTTATAGGCTCACTCAGGGCGGCAAGGCCCAGATTGAATGGCCCGATACCTATTCCGGCAATATCATAGATCGTTGTATCAGTTTTCATATTTTGTTTTTGAGGTTAAACGTTTTGCCAGCAGCCAGGTGATACCAAAACTAAGTATGCTCGAAATAAGTGCAGCCATTAAAGACGGCAATAACCCAAGGCTATTGTAGCCATAAACCCGGAATATCCACATAATGACTATCCATTGCACTATATATATAGCTGTTATGTGCCTGCTTAAAAAATTGAGTAGTTTGAGAAATGCGTTATCGGCTTTTAGATAAGCAATACCGATGAATAATGCAATCCATAAAAGTGAAATACCACTATGTAATAAAGTACCTCCCCTGCCCTGTCGGTAAAAATTGTTGTTCCAGTTTACAGGCTCTGTAGAAATTAAAAGCTTGCCTGCAATGATAAGCAAAAGGCCTGTTGCTATAGCTCCTGCTAAAATTAACCTGGAAGGTTGCAATCGTAAAACACAACCACTTACCAGTCCTAACAGGGGGTAAAAGACCCAGGGAAATACCGGGAAAAAAACTTTGGGAGGCAAGCCTATGAATAAGTTGAGAAATGATGTACAAGGTAGCTGACCCGGGCAGAGATCCCAGGTTAATGGCGATATCCACCAAACAGTAATCGTAATGATTGTAATCGGCATAAAGAAAGCTATATACCTGTATAGTAATGCGCAAAACAGGTAAGCCAATGAGGCAAACTGCAGTATATCTCCTATTAAAAACAGTTGCCATCCAACAGGCGAATCTTTAATTAAAGCAAGCGAGCTGATGTACGATGCTGGTAACAGCTTTAAATAATACGGAATAACGAGGCGAAATAAATTCAGCAAATAGCCCGAAATTCCTATCAAAATACTTCTGGTTATAATTTGCTTTAGTGTTTTAGCCCTTCCTATTACAATAAATAATCCCATCAGGAACATAAACAATTGGGCTCCTGGACCTTCAGCAAAAAATCCTAACGATTTCCCTAACCAGCCTGCTTTTACATCGTCTGAACTATACAGCATAACGCTGTGTACAGCTGGCATGATAAAGACAATAAATCCCCTGGCAAGGGAAAATCCCCTGCTTTGTATTGGTGTAAGCATGTTACTTTTTAAATTATGTTATTGATTTCAGCGCATCATAGTTTTTTCAAAAACTTAGCTTTCTCTAAAAAATATAGGTTTGCTGTTTTATAGGAAAGTGTAATAGGTTTGACAAATTCAAAGCCAGCTCTTTTTACTAATTCATTCGCATTTGTGTTATTTATGTCTGGCTCTCCGATAATTCTTTGGGCACCCAATATAAATAGGTAAGAAATACCACATAACATCACATGGGTTGTGAGGCCCTTTACCGGGCTTGTTGGCGGCCCCATTAATAGATGTATGCCTATGTCGCCTTCCTTTACCTCGTACCTGGTACCTACCTCATCCAACCCTGGATGATAAAAGTCCATTTGGGCAATAGGTGCCGGGTTTCCCGGATAAAAGAACATCAGGGAGTCGCCGAGACCGCTTGCTAAAAACTTTTCATAGTGATGATAAATCCGGGCATAAGATCCTTCCATTTGCCAGAAAGTCTTTGCATAATCCATGTTTACCCATCTGTGCAGTACAGCAATGTCGCGTGTTAAGCTCAATGGTCTTATTTCAAGCGTATAATCGGGAAACTGCTGTACATGTAAAACAGTTTCCCTTTTAAATTCATCAAACGGTGCAATAAAATGCATTGTTAAATAATTTATTATTTTATTATATATTTGTTTAATAATCTGCTGTTAACCTCGGCAGTAGTTATAAGGAACTATAAAACACCTGATAAACAAGTCCATTCTATGAGTGACATGTTTAAAATAATAACCAGTATCAATGAAGATGTTGAACTCATTTCTCTTGCTGACATTTCCTTTAACCAGCCACCCTTCATTGAATATTTCGGTAACCTGGGAGAATATGGTACGATGCGATTTAAAAAAATCTCCCTGGGTGATATAACGCTTTGGATCAGTGAATACAAAATGGCATATGAAACTGTGTTCTATGCCGAGGTTGATCGCCCTATACTAGAAGCCCACATTACCCTGAATAACAGGATGGTTCAATCACTTGGCAAAAGAAAGAGCTCGATCTTCGACGATAAGGAGTTTAATGTTACTTATGCTCCTTACATGGAAAACAAGGTTTTATTTCCGGCCGGAGGATCCTACATTACATTTGATATACATCCCTCGGAACAATTACTGGAAAAGCTTTCAGTCGATTTCCCGTTTCTCCATCAATTCTTAAATAAAAAGATTCAGCAAAAAGAAAATGTGCTCCAGCTAATGGGGCATCGCAGCTTTCTGAATTTTGAAATGGAGAACCTTCTAAATAAAATAATGCAGTATTTACATGATCCATATCCGAGTAAATTATTGCTCAATCTTTGGTCAACTGAACTGTTAACTTTATTTCTTTTAAGATCCCAGAACAACATTTTTCCGCAATACCGGCATCATAATCGCCATGTAGATGCTTTGATACAGGCTAAAAAAATTGTTGAAGAGGAAGCCAGGACCTTTGACGATGAAAATCTGTTTTCTTCGGAACTTATGATCGCCGAAAAAGTAGGATTAAGCCTCTATCAACTTCGCACAGGGTTTCAAAGAACATTTGGTATGCCTATTTGCAGGCTGAATTTTGAAATACGCCTGCAAAAAGCCAGGCATCTGCTTATCAATGAAAAAAAATCGGTGCTTGAGGCGGCTTTAAAAACAGGATTCCGTTCAAGAGAAGGCTTTTCTAAGGCCTTCAAAAGATACTTTGGTATCACTCCAGGTTCGGTAAAATAATACCCGTATCTCATCCAAAAATTCCTTATTCTACAATTCTGGTCACACAGGCCGGTATCTGACGTGCCCATCTTTGTATCGACAGATACTGGTAATCATTTCTGGTACATACAGGTCCAAGATCTCTGGGCTGCCAGAGCCATAACCAGGCTGTTCAGGTAAAAGATTAACTCAAGAGCTACATGTTAAAAAAACTATGTAAATATTATGGCCCGCGGCTGGCCCTGAAAGACCCCATCCACACCGGATTGCCGGGATTTATAACGCGAACGGGTATGCCGGCAAAATAAATAAACCGGTATACCCCTCTAATAAACAAAAGCCCGTTAGCTTTTACTAACAAGGAAAATATTCTAAATATTAAAATCAAATACATCATGAAAAAAATAACTTTAAAATGGGTACTTCCCATCGCTTTTTTAACAGTTTGTGTAGCTTTCTTCGCGTTTAAACCAGCACCTGCTAAGGTTACAGAAACCATTTTATACTTTAAGTATCAACCAACCTCAGACTTTAGCTCAACATCTGTTACTTCTAATAGCAACTGGCAATTGGTAGCTCCTTCAGAAACCTGTGAGGAGGAAAAGGATGATGTGGCTTGCTCTTTCAGTATCAAAGTTCCCGAGAGCGAAGAAGCAAACTATCTTACTGCTTCTAATACTCCATCTTCCAGGGTAACCATTCAGGCTAATGGATCCAGCGGCTATTATCATGTAGATAATGTACTGGATAACGCTACCAGCAGCGTTATTATGGAGAGCAAAGCAAATGTTGAGAGGCCATAATTTTTTATTTAAGAGGTGATCCATACCGGGTCGCCTCTTTATTTTATCAGTTCTGTGGAATACCCGTGATCTCGATAATATCTTTAGGAATAGGTAATGCATAGTAAGATGCATGAGGCTCTAAAGTGTAGACGACTTCATTTAATAGGCGTTTCAATACAATATTTCGCCCTTCCTTGTTCAGTCGTTTAATATCCATCCACCGGAGGCCGCGAAACAGTAACTCTTTTCTTCGTTCCATTAGGACCCTCTCTATAATTGCTTCTTTTGAATTACCCGTTACGGGCTGGAAATCTGCTGCTCTGTAACGCTTAACAAGCAAACCATTCAGGTCTGTTAGGGCTTTATCCAGGTTAGCAGCATTATCATCTCCGTTTCGTGCGGCGCATTCGGCCCTAATTAATAAAAGCTCAGCCGTTGTAATACCTGTGAAATTCCTGCTCGCTTGCGTATAACTTCCCTTGAATTGATAATAATTACCCGATTTGGTAAAATAGGCAGTCCGTCTTAAATCATTCACTTCATAGCTACTCATCAACAGCGAATCAACCCGGGCTCGTGATGCTAATATCAAACTGGAAGTGCCTGTAATATTCATTTCAGTATAGAATATCGTTTCCTTGTTAAATCTTTTAAAAGGATAATTGATCGTCAGGGTTCCTAAATCAGGGTCTCCATTATAGTTGATCAGGTCGCTTTTGATCGCCAATGCCAGGTCAGCATAATGCCAGGCGCTGTCATACACACGCATAGAGAGATAGGTTCGTGCTAACAAACCATATGCTGCTGTCTTTGAAGGCCGGTAGGAATGTATAGGCAAATCAGGCAACATGGCTGCTGCAAGACGGGCATCTTTAATGATCTGCTGGTAAGACTCGCTCACACTGCTTCTTATGGAGGGATCATTGTAATTAGAAGTTAATCTTAATACAATACCCTTGTCGTTTGCTGCGCTGGCCGGATCATAAGCATGTGCATATGTCCAGGCTAACATTAAAAAATAGTATGCCCTGAAAAAATAAGCAGAGCCGTTTACGTGATCCCAGGCTGAAGCGTTGCCTGAGGTTCTTTGAATATTTTTAGAAGTTTCCAGGCAGTAATTAGCAACGTATATGGGATAATAACAAAGCGACCAATCGTTAGGATACCGGTAATCGTAGGATTGCCAAATATAGGCCTGCTTGTCCCAGTCATTTAAGGCAGCATACCTCTCTGGTAAGCAGAAGTAATCATCAGCCGAACTTTCAACGAAAGAAGGTGTGCGGCTGTCGTTCATAGCCCCGTTTGCATCATCCAGTAATTCTTGCAAATCCCCTAAATCCGTGGGAATCTGGAGGTTATTCCGAAACGGATAGTCAAGGTATTTTTTACATCCCCCCGATACTACAATCATAGCTACAGCAAACAGCCAAACAGCTACCGGGGTAAATCGTTTGTTAGTGATTTTCATGTTTCCGATATTTTATTATTGGTTAATGAATGATTAAAAGCTGCATCTAAAGCCGAGTGTTACTTGCCTTGCAGGTGCATATGTATTAGGATAATCAGGATCCAGGCCTTCCTTGTTGGTACGCCAGATAATACCCAGGTTAGCCAGGTTACCATATACCTGCCCGCTTTGCAGAAAGCGTTTTGCTTTACGGGAAGCCATATCGTATGCAATATTCAGATAATGAAAACGGATGTGATCTCCCTTTAAAGCATGTACCGACGCATAGCGATAAAATCCATCTCTGCCAACGTACTGAGGATAGTCAGAATAAACATAAGCCGGAACATTGGTATGAAGCTCATCGCCAGCCTGCTGCCACCGTTTATAGTAGTCCGGATGACCAATGCCTGCTCCGTTTAAATCTCCCGAGCTGAAACTGGCTCGTCTAAAGTAAAAGCCCAGCTTATACATAAGATTAAATGAAAGCGTTAATTTCTTCCATCTTAACTCATTAATTACAGAACCAAAACTTGTTGGTACAGATGTACCTATAAATACCAATGTACCGCCCGCTGTACCAGACACATTGATAGCATTACCTATAGCATTATAGTCAGTGCTTAACTGGCCTTCAAAATAGCCTTGCGGATCACCCTGGCTGTTTAATCCGCCCCATTTATAGGCTGTAATGCTATATAACGGTTCACCCACCACAGGTGTAATGCTATTGCCATCCAGTAGCATATTAAATTCCTTGGCATCATCTGATAAATAACGGGTGGTTTTACTCGTGTTATAGTTATAGATAAGCGTACTGTGCCAGCTAAAATTGTCACGTATAATATTTCTACTGGTGAGATTCACGTCTACACCACCTCCCCTCATATTAGCTGTATTGGTAACAAGGGTTCCCCTGTTACCCCAGGTGGTATAGTCGTATAAAGTATTACCATATAGGTCAGTCCCTTTTTTATTATAATATTCAATACTTCCGTTAACCACTTTTCCTTTAGTTGAAAAATCAACACCAATATTTATTTGCCGGGATTTCTCCCAGCGTAAATCAGGATTATTGAGTTCATTGATACGTTGTATCGGAAGGTTGGTAATACTATTGCTGAAAGAAACACTAATAGGCAGCGGTGTTTTTCGCAAATCAATATTACCGCTATACCCCAGGCTGGCCCTAAGTTTGATCGAGGGTATAGCCTGCCAGTGATAAAAATTTTCCTTTGAAATATTCCATCCCCCTCCCACCGACCATAATGGGTTCCACTTGTCGTTGGTATTGGCGCCAAAAACATTGGAGGCATCTCTGCGCCAGCTGGCACTAACATGATAGCGGCCTTTGAAACTATACAGGGCATTGGAGAACAAGCTGACAAACCTGTTGGTAGTACGGCTTCCGATGCCTGGAGTACCCGGTATTCTTTGCACGCTTCCGTCAACCAGTGTCCGGTAAGTTGTTGAGTAATTTACCGACGACATTGACAATGGGTCTTCCTTGTAGCCATATACAGTAAAATTGCCGGCGTTAGAGGTTTCAGCCTGCCTCAATTCTGCCCCGGCTATAACTGACAGGTCATGTTGCCCAAAATTCTTTTTATAATCCAGCTGTCCCCTTAGGTTATAGGAAACCAGGTTCGTTATGCTTTGCGACCGGATAGCGCCTCTTGGTATATTATATACATCGGCAACAGTACCACTTCCTAATGTAGTAAACCGGTTCACCAGGTCGCGGGTGTAATAGCTCTCTTCGCCGGCCCTCCTTTCGGTACTTGTCCATTGTTTTTGATATTGATACATGGCAGATGCATTCAGCCCTTTAAAAGGCGACCAATTAATAGTAGCCCTGCCTATAAGCTCCTGCAAATGCTGCCGGGTAATATCCAGTTTAAAATCTTCAGCCGGATAATAGAGCCAGTTTAGCAACCTCCCGTTTCCTACAGTATCCAGGTATTCTTTACGATACCGGGCAATACCAATAGCACTTCCATCATCATTGGCAAAGGTTTGATAAGGTACGTATCTGCCGGCTTGCGTGGTAAGGGTAATATAGTCTGGTGCGCCGGTTTTAGAAGCGCTATTAGTGTAAAATCCACCGAGGCTTACACTAAGATTCTTCAGAATTTTCAATGTATTCTCAAACCGGGCATTGCTTCGGTTGGAAGTTGAAAGGTCTGTACTGGTTACCTGGTTATGATTACCCGATAATAACCAGCTCATATAACTACTTCCCCCGGAAAGGCTTAAAGAATATTGCTGGGTTACTCCATCCCTCAGAAACAAATTATCAAACTGCCGGATGCCGTTTTGTGTTTTTAAAAGTTCTATTTGCCTGTTTCCTTCTGCTTCAGAAATCTTCCCGGTTTTCATTTGCTGTAAAATCAAAACAACCGGAGTTAGGGCAGGACGGCTCACTGTATTATCAATAGCAGTATTAAAGTATCCTTTACTAAACAAAAACTTCTCTATTTCGATATAATCTGCGGTAGACATTTGCGTACGAAGCAGGGAATGAGGATCAGGCTGCTCCGTTACAATTAAATTACTGTTGATGCTCACTTTCAGCGGTTGATTTAACTTTCCCTTTTTGGTGGTAATAACAATTACCCCGTTGCCGGCACGGGCGCCCCAAATGCTGGCAGCCGCTGCGTCTTTAAGAATCGTAATGTTATCAACCTCGTCTGGGTTTATATTGTTTATATCTCCCTCATAAGGAAAATCATCCAGGATAATAAGTGGGTTTAGAGGTCCGTTGATCGTGCTTAGCCCGCGGATAGAAATATCATTGGGCAGGCCCCCGCTGGTACTACTCCCGCGCTTCCCAATGTTAAACAGTAAACCATTGGTAACCCCGTTTAATCGCTGCAGTATATTAGTGCCTGTTTGTTGGTTTAATAGCTTATTATCAATAACGGTTACAGAACCGTTTATTTCGTTGGGTTTAATTTTTTGATAACCTGTATTTACCAGTACCTGTTCCATTTCATTCTCATCCGGGAATAACTCTGTCTTATAAAATGTGGAGGCAGATGTCACCAATATTGCAGCTGCAGAAAAACCAACATGGGTTATATAAAGTGTGTCTGGCAGTTGCATCAGGTGAACAGCAAAATTCCCTTCTGTATTGGTTTGTATAACAATACCTGAATTTTTGGATTGTATACTGGCGCCTGTTACAGGCCGTTTGGTTTCTCCATGTATTATCTTTCCGCTAATACTGGTTTGTGCCATTAGCACGCCGGCAAATAGCAGGCATATTATTCCAATAAAAGTATGTTTGATCATATGGTTAGAATTAGTGTCGGGTGATATTATTTGCTTTGAAATAGCCCCGGCGCTCCACTTCATTTTTCATCTGGCTCAAATAGGCGTGAAGAATTTCAGGAACTATAAAAGAAGACGAGGTTTGGGCAATTAATACATTGTCTGGAGCAACCCATGCATAATGCGGGTTATATTGTTTATGTATGTATTGCCGCAAAAGAGTATCACCGGCAATAACAGGTATCCGAAGCTCTTTGTTATTGGCTTTTTCCCATCGCTCAATGGTAGCTTTAACGGTATTGCTATCCTCGGGAGTTACCAATAATATCTGCAGTTTGTCTTTAAACACCTGTTGTAGTGAGTCAAGTTTTTTAAAAGATTTGATGCAGGGTATACAGGTAGTGTTCCAAAAATCCAGCAATATCATTTTTTGATGATTTTGTTGAAAAGCTGATAAGCTGGCCTTATTACTTGTATAGTTAAGTACTTGGGTAAATACAATATCAGGTAACCGGTCGCCTGTGTACAATGGTTTGATCATTTTGGATTGGGCAGTTACGTATAGGCAAAGCAGTGCCGTTACGCCGCATAGCGTTATTTTTTTCATATTGAATTGGTGATTAAAGAATAAAAAGGAGGTTAGACTTTCATCATATTTATTTTTAGTTTACTGTTAGCTGTAAAACATTTAATAAGCATTATAGATAAGTTTACTTGGGAAGACAGGTTTGAACAGAAAAGCTGCATCATGAACTTCGGGCTCCACTGTTGATGAATGCATTTCCGACATCTCCTCCCAATAAAAGCCGGGTTAGGCATACCGCACCATGAGAACGTTGCGGTAGCCGCCCGGCCATTCAATTTTATACCGGCATTTTAGGCTTGCAGGCATACAATATCTTAAATGCAATTACATGAGAAAACAGTTCCTGATATGGTGCTTTTATACTCATCCTGTATAGGTTTTTGATGAGCCTTGGTAAGTGAGTTACACAAGCAGCTATAAAAAGGCGTGGAACTCAACTTACCGCATTAGAGGTACTGGTATACCCACACACAGATAAGAGAGCCCACGCCGTAACGTGGGCATTCTACTTATCATCTCGTGTGTTTAAAAATTACCAGTTTTCTAATGCGAGACTCAAAGCAAATGCTTAAAATTATTTCATAAACAAAGTTAATGTTTATCTGGTCATTCTACTCTTCGAAATCCAATTAAAGATATATAGAATATTTAAACACGGTTACATATGACCGTGAATTTTTTTCAAATAATAAACACCTTGTCTTATTAAAATTACAAGGTAAAATGAATAATGAAGAAATAAAAAAACTAAACCTGGCTTTTGGTGAAAATCTTCGAAAAATCAGAGATTCAAAAAAAATTTCGTTACTGCAGATGTCTTACAACTGCTCGATCGACGAGAGTAAAATTTCAAAGATAGAACATGGTAAATTCAACATCAAGCTATCCACGTTATTTGAATTGGCCCGGGGCCTGAATGTGAATCCTGAAAAGCTATTGAACTTCCCGTTTGAACAGGACGAATAGTTAATAGATCAATTGAGGAAAGTGCCCTGAACAACACCGCCCTGTTCGAAAAAAGAAAGCTACCTGGTAAAACTAGGCTAACCGGCTGGATAAGGACGCTTCGCGGCTACCCGTTTACCAATATAGATTATACAAAAGGTGTGTATGCGTTTAAAATGTATACGCTCGAGCTGGTTAAAATAAATTTCGGCTTATTGTTAATCGCAATCCATTCAGTACCGTAACATGCAGGTGCTGCAGAACCGGCGCTTGCTTGAATAACAGCGTCCCTCTTTGGGGGGTATCCACTTTTTAAAGTTTCCCACCGTGCTGCCCGGAGCCCTTTGATTCGCTTAACTTTATACAATCAATCACCAAAGCATATTTCATGAAAATAACCGGCATGCTGGCGCTGCTGCTTGGAATAACTCCTGTTATGGCCCAGGATACTATCCGTTTTGAAAAAGCGCTGGCAGTGCAATCGGGCAGCCGCTACGGCAGGGAAGCTGTTTATACCGATCTGCTGAGCTATCGGTTATTCAGCAACCGGCTGCAGCCGGCAGAGGGCAGGTTGTTTCATAGGAGTGCCGCCGGCGATTCTGTTGTATGGAGCGCCGTAAAAGCCGATGAAAATGGCAGGTTCCGTATATTTGGCCGCCGCAATTTTCAGCGCAGTAATAATCCGTTCCTGAATCCTGGTGCAGTAGACCGTGGTGCCGACTATTTATATATTACTTATACGGCCCCCCGCGCAACTGCCGCCCTGCTGCGTGTGCAGGGTAGCGCCGGCCTGTATATAAACGGCGCGCCGCATATGGGCGATCCGTACAGCGCGGGTTATATGCATATTCCTGTGTTACTGAAAAAGGGGCTGAACGAGATGTATATACGCGGGGCCAATGTACTGCCCGAACTAATACCCCTGCAGCAACCCCTGCACCTGCATACCGACGATGTTACTGCGCCGCATATCATAATCAGCCCGGAGAATAGCCGGGTGAAAGTGGCGCTGGTGGTAAGTAATGCCGGTACCCGGGCGGCAACAGGTTTATCGGTGGTGAGCACATTTTTAGGAAAAAGCCAAACCAGTGCTATATTCGCTATACCTGCAATGGCCACACGTAAGATCATTTTTGAAGTAGACGCCTCGGCCGTTAGCCAAAAAGGAAAATACCCATGCAACCTGGTGCTAAAAAACGGTAGCGCAACTATACATACTGCCGGCATTGTACTGGAAGCGGTGTTACCTTCTGAACAGTACAGCAACACATTTATCAGCCCTATAGATGGAAGCCTGCAGTATTATGCCGTTACGCCGCAGCTGGGTGGCAGTAAAGAGCAGGAGGCGCTTTTCCTCTCGGTACATGGCGCCGGAGTAGAAGCCATTGGCCAGGCGCGTGCCTATAAATCCAAAAGCTGGGGTACCCTGGTAGCGGCCACCAACCGGCGTCCCCGCGGCTTTAACTGGGAAGATTGGGGAAGGCTGGATGCACTGGAAGTACTGCAGATGGCCCAGGAAAAATTCAAACCAGATCCGTCGAGGATCTATCTTACCGGTCATTCCATGGGTGGCCATGGCACCTGGTTCCTGGGCGCCACCTACCCTGGTAAGTGGGCCGCCATTGGCCCGGCAGCGGGCTATGCATCTTTAAAAGACTATGGCTCGGCCGACGGGCGTATACCCGACAGCGCCCGAACCGAAGTTGAGCGCTTCCTGCTGCGGTCGGGCAACCAGAGCGATGTGCCCAGGCTGGCTGCCAATTACCAGGCATTGGGCATATATATTTTACATGGCGACAGCGACCGTGTGGTTCCGGTCACCTATGCCCGGCAAATGCGGGAGCTGTTAGGCGGCTTTCATAAAGACTTCAGTTATTACGAATATCCAGGTGGCGAACATTGGTTCGGCGATCAGAGTGTAGACTGGCCTCCTTTATTCGACTATTTTAAATGGCACCAGCGCCAGCCCGACTCAGCAACACATGTTATCGATTTTACTACCAGCAGCCCGGGCATTTCGGCCACCCTTCGCTGGGCTACCATTTACCAGCAAATACATCCTTTACAATATAGCCGGGTACAACTGCGGCGTAACAGGGCCGCGGCTGCTATTACAGGTAATACCCAAAACGTGGCTTTGCTTAAACTGGCATTAGCAGACTTTACTACGGGCACTACGCTTCAAATTGTATTGGATAGTACGCCTGCCCTCTCCTACCGGGTGCGTGCTGCAGGCGATAGCCTGTTTCTTCAAAGAACAAAGTCCGGCTGGGCTGTAGCAACTGCCCCACCTGCTGCAGATAAAAATCCTTTACGGTACGGTACTTTTAAGGAGGCCTTTAATCATCATATGGTATTTGTAGTGGGCACCGGGGGCACTGCGGCAGAAAATGAGGTTAACCGCAATAAGGCAATCTATGATGCAGAAAGCTGGTATTACCGCGGTAATGGCGCTGTTGATATTATTAATGATGCAGATTATACCGCCGCACGGTACAGCGGCAGGAACATTATACTGTATGGCAATGCGGATAACAACAGTGCCTGGAAATTGCTGCTGCCCGAAAGCCCCATACAGGTAAAAAGAAATACCATAACGGTTGGCAATAAAAGCGTAGCCGGGGATAATCTCGCCGCTTATTTTATATGGCCGCAAAAGAATCCTGCCTTATTGGTGGGCGTGATAGCTGCCACCGGGTTAAAAGGTATGCAGGCAGCTTATGCCAACCAGTATTTTGCCGGGGGCAGCGGTTTCCCCGATTTTATGGTTTTTTCGGATCAGATGCTTAAAGACGGCGCTGCGGGAGTAAAGCTGGCGGGCTTCTTTAACAATAGCTGGCGCTTAACCAGTGAAGAAATGGCCGGCAATATGGAGTAAACCTCCTTTTACAGGAGTGGTTTATTGGTGTTAAGCGACCGTACAGTTGCTTTAATGATGGAGTTTCAGATACCAGGTGCCTTCACTTAATATTGCTTCGTTACCGGGCGATTCAATTTCCCAGCTACCGGTAAAGCACCGGCCGGTACCGTTAAGTATGCCCTTATACGTAACGGTGTACCCGTTTGAGCCTTCGCATGGATGCACATTGCCCTGCTCATCCATAATACGTAGCTGCGCATACTCCTTGATAAAGCTGATAAAATTACCCTCAACAAAACCCTTTACAGCGGCAACTTCCCCGCCGGCGCCTAAGCCTTCCCAATCAATGATCCTGCCTGTAAATGCCCCCGGCGCTTACGGTTTCTACAAACAGCCCGATAGTTCCTGCAGGCAGCAGGCATCAGCAAATGCTCCCCACTCTTACCGGGGTACGAATGGGAAGCAGCTTATTTTATAGCGGAGTTCTGAATTAATGAATCTATTTACCGATAGAATCATTAGCAGCACCTTCAAAAGTGCTGGTATCACGGCCAGAGCTTTGAGTGGTATCGGTGCCGGGAGTAGTATTCATGTCTCCACTGCCCGGTGTAGTGGTATTCATATCTCCGCTACCCGGGGTGACCATTGTAGTATCCGATGTTTCGGCATCCTGGTTGGAACTGTTATTACAACTTGCAAAAAGGGCTAGGGTCATAGCCAGTAATAAAATCTTCATAAAATAAATTGATGGTTTAGAAAATATTTAAACCAGGGGACCCAAATTCCATACCGGGGTGTTTATGAATAAGCCTTATTATATTTTACCCGTAAATACAGTGTTTTATGTGGCAGCTGCCTGCTGCCTTGCGTAGAATATATAGGCCCGTTGTGGAAGAACCTACACAGTTGCCGTTAGCAAAGATCCTATGTTTAAAAACCATATCCGCTTATGACGAGGATCATACCAGCCTTGTACACCTTCCGTTAATTTACAGGATCAATTTAACGGAGCAAAACAGGTAAACCCACCACAAAATCCAATTTATAATATACCATGAGCTACTCCACCCACATTAAAAAGGAAATGGAATGGATCAACAGTGATCAATTTAAGCAGGGCCAATACATTTATATGGGAATGGCAAAACTGGGCGGCAGAACTGTATGCATTGCTGTTGCCTACAAAATCGACTATTGCATAAGCAAGGCCCGGCAGTTTGCGGCTGGGGATGCCAATATTAGTTTTGATCATATAAATAAGGTGAAGGCGGGAGAATTAGTGCCTTGTTTAAGGTTCAGCATACAATAACGTAGCTACCTGGAATAGAAGCGCTGAAAAAGAACAAGGCTATATATATCAATATTTTGGCCTGAGATTTGTAAAGCATTAGTAAATATTGTAAAGCCCAATAGCCTCTTTTAAACCGTTTTATATGCACCTGGAAATTACAAATTGGATCACCATACCTGTATACGACAGGCAGAGAGCCGGCAATTTCTATAGCGGGGTATTAAAGCTGCCGGCAGCAGAATCTTATACGGGAGATGCCAATGTTGCGTATTTCCCTGATGTTATTAACGGTGGTTATTGCGGGAGCATGGTAGAAAGTGGCGCCGATAGCGCGGAACGCGCCACTTCGCTTATTTATATTTATGCTTTTGGCGAGGTAGACCAGGTGGCCGAAAGCATCATCCATTGTGGTGGCCGTATTCTTTCAATGAAAACAGATGTGTACCCGGACGACAGTGTTTTTATTATTTTTGAAGATACTGAAGGTAACAAGCTGGCCTTTGTTGGTTTACGCGCCTCGCAATCGCAAAAACGTTCTGCCTGATCTCTCTTTTTACGTATCCTCTTTTCTCTTATCCTGTATTTTATTAGTTTCGCCCGCCGCAGCTGTATATTGCGGGTGTTTTAATAAATTCAGATGATCCAGATACACTCAGGTTTATCCTTCCCGGCAGAAAACGCCGTATTTTGTTTTGCGCTGGCTTCCGAGGCCGCTGAGGTTTTTACCGGCCATCCAGTATTGATTACAGGCATAGGTAAAGTAAACGCTGCCTACGAGCTAACCAGGTGCATCTATACGCAAAAGCCCGATCTTATTGTTAACCTGGGTTCGGCGGGAAGCAATTATTTTCCTAAAGGCAGTGTGGTTTGCTGTACCCGGTTTATACAGCGTGATATGGATGTAAGAGGCCTGGGATATGACCTGTATGAAACACCTCTTTCGAACCTGCCGGTGGTTTTAACATATGGCCTGGCGATGGAGGGCTTGCCCCAGGCCATTTGCGGAACCGGCGATAATTTCGAAATGGGCCATTCGGCCACCTGCTACAACGTGGTGGATATGGAGGCTTATGCTTTAGCCATGATTGCAATGAAGGAAAAAATACCTTTTCTCTGCCTTAAATATATTTCGGATGGCGCCGACGGGGATGCTGCTGAAGACTGGACTATACAGGTGCATAAGGCGGCTATGGCATATGGCGATATATTAAAGCTCAGCGTAAAAACGCCGGTATAACAAACAGCATGCTTTACCAGGCTGCCCGGGTATCACGCCCGTTAAGGTCCTGCCCCCTTATGCTAACGGAGCTGTTTTGCTGTGGAAAGATCTTGTAGAGGCTGCTTAACGCCACCTTACTCAAGGGCCTTCTTATTTCGCTGCCATTATTCAGGCGTAACATACAACCGCCCCCATTACCATCTTCGCCCAGGTAAGTAATACGCGACAAATTAATGATGGTACTTTTATCCACTTTTAAAAATTCCCTTGCCTTTAAATGCTGCTCTATACCACTAATGCCTTCGTTTACGGTTTGACATTCGCCATTTTTCAGCGTTAGTTTAGAGCTGTTCTTGTCTGCCTCTATAATCACAATATCAAGTTCGTTTAAATACAACATCGACTGATGCGACTTAAAACTCACAAACTGGCCGGGAACGGGTTTCTCCTCTTCACAATCGATTTGGTTGATCACTTTTTTTACGGCCCTGGTAAAAGGATCCTGCTGAACCGGCTTTATCACCAGCGCGCTGATACCTATTTCAATAAATTGCTGAATGGCCTCCATAGCCTCTTTGGCTGCCAGCACAATTACCTTCGGCGGATTTTTATGAACCCTGCCCGAAATGCCGTAATTAAAAAATTTCGAAAGAGAAAGATCGATCACCAGTACATCAGGCTTCCGGAGCAAAAATATTTCACCCGCATCTTCAGGAGAAGTATAAGGCAGGAAAACAAATTTTTTTAAGGCGGTGTTTTCAATCCAGTATTTTATCAAATCATACGCCCCTTTGCTTTTTTCAACGATCTGAACGCTGATGGTCATCTTCTTCAGTTTGGTTTTTTATGACTTATTTCCCTTTTTCCCGGGAAAATCGCTCTTTGTGCTTATCGCCATTATCGGGGACAATAATTGCTTACCCCTGGCTGCTGTGTAATGCTAAACAAGCACAAAATAAAGGACAAAACATTAAAAATGCAAATAAAACATTGTTTAGTCCTTTTTATAGAATGTTTTGGCATTCAATAAGAACAGGCATCGCTGTGCTCCCAATAACCGGAACAAAGGGAAAGGAGGAAGGGCTGTAACCGGGCAGCTCGTGTAATTGTACCGGGGGCAGCCATTAAGCAACCCTGGTTGGCAAGTTGTAAAGAGGTTTATTGAATTTTTATAAGGGGCAGGAAAAGCGCTAATCGAGAACATGCAGGCTCTTTAAAACAGCCCGTGTAATATCTTTACGGCAACTTGAAAAATCTGCCCGGTTGTTTTTCCGGTTTTGCAATAATCTTGTGGCAAAGAAATATACATGCCCCTGTTTTTGAAGATAACCTACCCACCAGCCCGTATTTATTCCGCCGGCCATGGTCCAGCCTGTTTTGGAACGGATAGTATATGCCGGGGTTGATTCGGTGATCATTACGCGTTTTACAATATCCATATTTCTTTGGGAAAAAGGCAGGCTACCCTCGTACAGTTTTTTGAGCAACTGCACCTGCTCTACAGGAGAGATGCCCAGCGGGCCAAAATTCCAGAAATCAGCTTCATCGAACGAAACGTCGGCATTGCCATACCCCGAGCGAACCAGGTAATCCCTATACACTTTCCGGTCTATTTTTTGGGCCAGCTCAATAAAAGCCCAGCCCGCAGATAGCTCAAAAGCTTTCTTTACCGTGATATCATGGTAAATATCTGGTCGATAACCATATTTTATGGTGTCGGTTTGCCCCGGCCACTTCACGATATAGTTTTCATCGGGAATCGTTTGGGTTTCGAGAAAAATGAGCAGGTTAATGATTTTAAAGGCAGAGGCTGGCAAATTACGGGTATTTATAAACGTGGTGTCTGAAACAATCCATTGCTTTTGGGTATTATCGTATATAACAACCGAACCGTCAACCTGGCATTCATTAAAATAGCGTTTAAAATCGGGGCGAACAACAACGGTTTCTGTTGACAGGTTTCCGCTCGCAGAGGGGCTCCATTGGCCGTAATTATTTATCGCTGCAAACAATAGTGCTGTAATAGCGGACAGTAATTTTAAAAGCTGTTTCATTGGGTTGGGGAAGACGTTTGGCAAAGGTGGTTTGCGAATGCAAACATTGCATGATACATACGGTAAGGATGAATAGAACGGGTAACTTTTTCATTACATACAGCATTGCGGGTTTATAATAACAAAGGAAATGGATGTGTTTATTTTCTGCTTACAAACTTAACATCATATGCAATAGTACCCCTATTTATTTGCAGATAAAACAGGATCAGCCGGGCTGCCTGCCAACCACGTAGGTGGTAGGGTTCCTTAAATAATTGTTAAGTAATATTCAAACCAGCTTACGCACTGTAACATTGCGACCGTTGCCGCGAATAGTATATATAGATCAGCCGGAAAAATGAACCCAACCCATACATTAAACAAAATCCATTACAACAGGCATATACTTTTTGCCCCGGTAAAACCGCCATTCACCGGCAATGAAACTGCTGTTCATCCTTTTGGGGTTGCGTGGTGGCTTTATACCAATGTATGTTTGTGTAACAAATAACAATAACTACCCCCGCCTGCAGGCAGGTCAAAAAAACAATAAAATGAAAAATTTAATCCTCTCCGCCGCCGTAATCCTAAGTGTAACATTCCATGCGGGCGCCGCTGTAAAGCCTGTAAACGATAAAGCCCAGCAAACTTTTAACCTGCTGTTTAAAGATGCCACTAATGTAAAATGGACGGATGCAGGCAATAACTATGAAGCCTTTTTTAATAGCGAAGGTATCAAAACCCGCGTCACCATCGACGCCAAAGGCAACCTGTTGCAAACAATCCGTTATTATAATGAAAGCTATTTGCCCGCCAATGTTCTTTACAATATAAAAAACGATTATAAGGGTAAAGATATTTTTGGCGTAACAGAAGTAACCGATAAAAGTGGTGTCAGCTATCGCATTGTTTTGAAAGATGATAAGTACTATACCCATATCAAAGCTAATAACAGCGGCGATACGGAGCTAGTGGCAAAGCATAAAAGAGGCGATAAATAAGAAGCCTTATATTTTTTCTCATGTAAAACAACGGAGGGGATTTCTATCTTCTCCTTTTTTATGGCGCCGTGTTACACTTTGCTGTGTTCATGCCCGGGAATATTTTCAGTGTCCAGGTGCCGGCGATGATATTGGTAAACAGCTTATTGAGCGTTGACAGATGGTTTAAACCTGATATTGATCTTTTTTTTTAATGCATTGCATTGGAAAAGAGGTTTTCTGTATGTATATTGTCTGCATCAATAGCTCTGCCCATTGACCGCAAAAACCTCAAATAACGAAAGGGAGCTCTTACTGGCCATTGCTGATGGAGATGAAAAGGCTTTCGCACAGCTTTACCAGCAATATTATAATCAGCTCTCTGGTTTTCTTCAAAAATTTTCGTTGTCAGAAGCAACCGCCAAGGATATCCTGCAGGAGGCATTTCTAAGGGTTTGGCTTAACCGCGACAAGTTGCCCGGAATCGACAATTTCAGTGCATGGTTGTATAAAGTGGTTAGCACAGAAAACCTCACCCACTTCCGCAAAGAGCTACGCGCTAAAACAAAGATCAGCAATTATATGCAGGCAATGGAATTGCAGGAGCCCCCGCTGCAGCATTCTACATCGGCCGAATTCAGGGAAATTAAAACATTGATCGCGGCAGCTATTGAATCGATGCCCGAGCAACGAAAAAAAATTTACCGTTTAAGCCGTGACAAGGGATATAAGCCTGCGGAAATAGCCAGTTTGCTGCAGATTTCACAGCCTACTGTTTATAATACATTAACCAGCGCTCTAAAGCAAATAAGGGAGTACCTGGCTGAGGCCGGTTATGCCATTCCGCTTAGCGTACTGGTTTGCATAAAACTTTTTTAAAAAAAACGGCGGGCTAATAGTAGTAAACCCAGAAACTGCATTCTTAATATCAAACGTGTGCAGCGTTTGCTTAAAACGGGTTCATGAATACAGAGCGCATCTATTATTTACTGGAACAATACTACCACCGGCGTATTACCACGGTTGAGCAGGAAGAGCTGGCGCAGACAGTTGCAAGGTTGGAGGACCAGGTTTTAATAGAAAAACTGTCGGAGTTAATGGAGCGAAACGCCGTGGCCCCTGATCAGCTAAAGAGCTTAAATGAGTTACAACCATACGTAGACGAAATTCTTGCCATTGACCGGTCAATGCCGGCTGGTAAGGAAACTGTTATGGTAGCAGCGCCCCGTAAGATCAGGAAATGGCCTGTATGGGCGGCAGCAGCGGCTGTGCTGGCACTGGTATTGGGTGTTTATTATTGGCGGGTCTCCAGTTTACCCGCCCCCAAAACTGTAGCAGCTACCGGTCATTTAGATGTGCAGCCAGGACAGACGGGTGCTGTGCTTACGCTATCTGACGGATCAAAAATTGTACTGGATAGTATGGGCAACGGATTGGTAAAAAAGCAGGATGGCGCCATCATTGAAATAAAGAACGGGCAGGTACAATATGTAAGCGATCCGGGAAACGCAGCCGACGCCTTGTATAATACAATGACCACTGCCAGGGGCCGCCAGTACCAACTGGTACTGGCCGATGGTACAAAGGTGTGGCTGAATGCAGCCAGCAGCATTAAATACCCCGTTGCCTTTTCCGGCAAAGAGCGGAATGTTACCGTATCGGGTGAAGCTTATTTTGAGGTAAGTAAAAATCCACACCAGCCGTTTACTGTAACGGTAAACAATGGGGCAACTACTGTGCAGGTACTAGGTACTCATTTTAACATTAATGCTTACGCAGATGAACCTGCTATTACCACAACCCTGTTAGAAGGCCGGGTTAAAATAAGCACTGGTAGTGAGTCGAAACTGCTTAAGGTAGGTCAGCAGGCACAAACGAAAGCGGGAACAGCAGCAATTAACGTTGCGGCAAGCGCAGATATGTATGCAGCCGTTGCCTGGAAAGATCGTTATTTTTCGTTTACCGATACCGATTTGCCAGCCATTATGCGGGAAGTAGCCCGGTGGTACGACCTGTCGGTAGTGTACCGCGGCAAAAAGCCGGAGGGAACCTATTCGGGGAAAATAGAAAGAAAACTTACACTCAGGCAGGTGCTCAACCTGCTGCAGGCAGATAATATCCGGTATAGGATCAAGCCGGGTAACCAGATAGAAATTGAATCACTTTAAAACCAATAGACAGCAATGAAGATGAAACGTTTATACCCGGCGAAAGGATTTCCCAGGATGTGGCAAAGAAGTTAAAAACAGCATAGCCCATTGCCTTTATTATAAAATAAAAACCGGGACTTAAGATTGGCGTCTCGCCCGGTTTGTCCAAGGTACTTTTCAGCACGCGATATGCTTAATTCATAACCTTAAACGTTATAAAAGTATGACATTTTTTGTCTTTGAAGCGCTTCCTTCTGCTAAGAAGGAAGCCGGGAGACCTTTTGCCAAAATTTTCCTTTACATGAAGCTTACTATTGCTTTTGTTTTATCAGCAATAATGGTAGCGAATGCCTCCGTTCACTCCCAGGGTATCACTTATAGCGGGAAGAATGTACCGCTTGTGAAAGTATTGCACAGTATTGAGCAGCAAACCGGTTATGTTTTCTTTTATAAAACCACCGATCTGAGTTCTATTAAACCGGTAACGGTTTCTATAAAGCGGGCTGATATAGGAACAGCTATGAACATCCTGTTAAACGGGCTTCCGTTGCAGTACCGGATCGAGGGAAATACTATAGCCCTTACCAAAGCCGCTGTTGATAATAACGAACGGAAAAAGAACGAGGTTCCGGTAGCATCCAGCCTGCCTCCGCCTGTAAGGGGCACGGTTAGGGATTCGCTGGGCAAGCCTGTAGCCGGTGCCTCCGTATCGGTAAAAGGTACGGCCCGGGGTACGGTTACCGATGCAGGCGGCAACTTTGTTATAGAGGCGGTTAACGGCGAAATACTGATAATCAGTTTTGTTGGCTATGAGCCGCTGGAAATTACGGTATCCCCCGCAAAAACTATGAATATAGTGCTGCGGCAAAAAACCGATCAGCTGGAGGAGCAATTGGTTGTGGTTGGATATGGTGCGGTGAGGCGTAAAGACCTTACAGGCTCGGTAGGATCGGCTAACGTAACTGATATGCAGAAAGCCCCTGTAATATCTTTTGAAGAGGCATTATCCGGCCGGGTGGCCGGTGTACAGGTTACCTCCGCCGACGGCCAGCCAGGCGCCGATATCAGCGTGGTCATCAGGGGCAATAATTCAGTAACGCAAGACAATTCGCCGTTATATGTCATCGATGGTTTTCCTATGGAAAACCCCAATACCTATACGTTGAACCCCCAGGAAATAGAATCGATTGAAATATTAAAAGACGCTTCAGCTACGGCTATTTATGGCGCACGGGGGTCGAATGGCGTAGTTATGATCACAACCAAAAAAGGAAAAACAGGGAAACCCAAACTCTCGTATAACGTATACTATGGCATCATGCAAATGCCTAAACGTATGGAGTTGATGAACGGATATGAGTTTGTGAAATACCAGGCAGAGCGCGACTCGGCAAATGCCGCTAACAACTATTTTACAGAAGGCCGTACGCTCGAAGACTATAAAAATATTGCGGGCACTGATTTACAGGATGAGATGTTTAAAACCAGTTCCTTCCAGAATCATTTTATTTCATTGAGCGGCGGAAACCCTAACAGTACCCGTTATGCAATATCGGGGTCGGTTCTTAACCAGGACGGCATTATGATCAATTCGGGTTATACCCGCTACCAGGGCCGCGTGAATATAGACCAGACTGTTTCATCGAAATTTAAACTAGGCATCAACTCCAACTACAGCTATACCAAACAGCTGGGTACTGCGCCTGCGGAGCAACGTACGGGCTTTTTTTATGGCAACCTGCTTTACAGCGCCTGGGCCTTCCGGCCGGTATCTGCCCGCAATGTACCCACCGATCCGCTGGAAGAAGAGCAGGGTGGCGATCTGTCTGATGATGACTTCCTCAACCTTATGGGTTTTAATCCCCTTAAAACGGCCCAAAACGAATACCGGGCACGTATAACAGATATACTCACTTCTAACCTGTATGCCGAATACGAACTGTCGCCGGTATTAAAGTTCAGGGCCACCGGCGGCCTTACCAAAAGTCAAACCAGGCGGGAGTCGTTCAATAATTCCCAGACGCCATTGGGCAGCCCGTTAACCACAGCGGGCCAGAACAATGGCGTTAACGGTTCGATCATTACCAATACGCTCAATAGCTGGTTGAATGAAAATACGCTTACCTACAATAAAAGCTTCAGCAAAAAACATAGCCTGAATATAGTAGGCGGTTTCTCTATGCAGGATACCCGTACCACCTCCTTTGGCGCTGCCGCCAATTTAATTCCCAATGAAGCGTTGGGATTAGCAGGTCTCGACCAGGGGCAGCCTGTTTCCGTTACTTCCCTCAGCTCCAGGTACACGCTGGCTTCTTTCCTGGCCCGGGCCAATTATTCTTTTGCTTCCAGGTACCTGCTCACGGCGTCTTTCAGGGCAGACGGGTCTTCCAAATTTTCACCGGAGAACAAATGGAGTTATTTCCCATCCGGCGCATTTGCGTGGCGGTTAAGCAATGAGTCGTTCATGAAAAATGTGAACCTGGTCTGCGACGCAAAAATCAGGTTAAGCTACGGTACTACCGGTAATAACCGGGTAAGCGATTTCGCCTATCTTACCCAGATTGCCCTTCCTTCCGATATTGGGTATAGTTATACAAACGTACCGGTAAAAGCGGCTGTTTTGAGTTCTTTAGGAAACAAAAACCTGAAATGGGAAACCACCAGCCAGTTCAATGTGGGCCTCGACCTTGCATTTTTCGATGACCGTGTTTCTTTTACTGCTGATGCCTACAAAAAAGTAACACACGACCTGTTGCTGGAAGCATTAACGCCGTACACCATTGGTTTTTTCAGCGCGTTTAAAAATATAGGGAAAGTGCAAAATACCGGGCTTGAATTTACCCTTAACACCGTTAATATAAAAAACGACAAGCTTAGCTGGAACACCAATTTCAACATAAGCTTTAACCGCAATAAAGTGCTGGCCCTTACAGAAAACCAGACTGAACTGTTTACGCTGGCCAACTGGAATATAGATCTAAGAAGCGTACCACCCTACGTGGCGGCCATAGGTCAGCCGGTTGCCATGTTCTGGGGATATGTATGGGACGGTAATTACCAGTATGCCGATTTTGATCAGAATGCAGATGGTAGCTTTATTCTAAAAGAAGGGGTTCCTGCCTATGGAACCAACCGCGCCCTTATACAACCGGGCAATATCAAATACCGCGATGTAAACGGCGATGGCGTTGTGAATACCGGCGATCGTACTATCATAGGAAATCCCAATCCCAAATTTACAGGAGGGTTCACCAACGATCTTACCTACAAAAATTTCGACATGAATCTGTTTTTCGACTTCTCGTATGGTAATGATGTACTGAACGCCAACAGGATCATTTTTGAAGGCGGCGGGCGCGTGAACCAGAATATGTTTGCTACTTATAATAACCGCTGGACACCTGAAAACCAAAATAACAGCTACTACCGCACCGGTGGCGGCGGTCCCAGCGATTTCGGGTATTCGAGCCGCGTCATAGAAGACGGATCATATTTAAGATTAAGGACGGTGGCCCTGGGGTATACGTTCCCGGCAAGATGGCTCAACCCTATAAAGCTGAATAGCATACGGGTATACGCTTCAGCCCAGAACCTTTACACTTTTACCCGGTATTCGGGATTCGATCCTGAAGTGTCTGCCTATGGTAGTTCGGCACTGAGACCTGCCTTTGATTACTCGGTTTATCCCCGTTCAAGAACCATCACACTGGGAGCAACTATTAATTTTTAAATGAATTGGTATGAGATCATTTTTCGCTATACTGTCAGCTCTGTTCTTTCTCTCTATCACAGGATGTAAGAAATTCCTGGAAACCAAGCCGTCTGATTTTTCTGTTCCCGAACAGTATTATTCAACCGAAGGAGAGCTAAACGATGCGCTCGCGGGATGCTATGCTTCACTGGCCGCAATCGGTACCTACGGCTTATACTGGTCGGCATTTTTACCGCACAGCGATGACCTGGGCTATTACAATAGTACGGTAAGCACGGCTAATGCCATGGTATACGACAATACGCCCTCCGATACTTACTACGAATATGCATGGCGCGATTTTTACTATGGCATTACAAGAGTGAATTACCTGTTGGCTAATATTAATAAACCGGTAATGGACGAGCAAAAACGAAGGGTTATTAAAGGGGAAGCCCTTTTTTTAAGAGGGTTTATGTACTTCCAGCTGGTAAGTGCGTGGGGAGATGTGCCGTTGATACTCGAACCTGTTGAAGATAGCCGTAAAGTGAATATACCCCGCACACCAGCTTCGGCGGTATACAGCCAGGTACTTAAAGACCTTCAGGAAGCCCGGTTGCTCGTTAACACTTATGAGGCCAATGGCGGACCTGTACATGTAAGTAAAACTGCCGTACAGGCTATCCTCGCGCGGGTGTACCTGAAAATGGCAGGTGCGCCCATGAATGATGTGTCGAAATATGCAGATGCGCGAGCATGGGCCGATTCAGTAATACAGTCGGGCGCACATGCGCTGAACCCCAGCTACTCTAAAGTCTTCATCAATGAGTCGGAAGATGTTTATGATAATACTACCAAAGAAATATTATGGGAGATAGAGTTTTATGGTAACAATGTGGGCGCACTAAAAATAGGCGGGCGCTTTGTTAATTACCTCTCGGTAACCAATACCAACGCAGCCATAGGCAACAGCTACGGGCGGGTGGGCACTACCGGGTATCTTTATAAATTATATAATACAGCCGACCTGCGGCGGGACTGGAACATAGCCGGTTTTGCCTATACCAACGGTGTTGAAATACCCAAAGCCGCTACTGATCTCTATACCAGGGGCATTGGCAAATGGAGACGGAAGTATGAAACCGTGACACCCAAAAATACCGACTATGGGCCGACCAACTTTCCTGTAATCCGCTATGCCGATGTATTACTGATGTTTGCCGAAGCGGAGAATTATGTGAACGGTCCTACCGCCAGGGCTTATGAAGCGGTTAACCTGGTTCGCCGCAGGGCGTATGGCCAGCCTGCAGGAAATACCGTTGCCGTGGTAGACGGATTACAACTGGCCGCGACCGGTAATACCGGTTACGACAAAACGGTCAGGGTAATCCCCGTTACGCTTTCAGGCGGGGGCGGTACGGGAGCTACAGCCAATGCTACGGTTTCTAATACTACCGGAAAAATAACTTCTGTCAACCTGTTATCCCCGGGAGTGGGGTATACATCAGCGCCTACGGTAATCATCGGAATGGCATGGGCGCCTAACACCAGCTATGCGGCCGGTACCCAGGTTTTTTATGGCAATAACCTGTATACTGTTACAACAGCAGGTACTTCCACAGCAACACCTCCTTCCCACACCAGCGGCGCCTCTGCCGCGGGGGTGACGGGAGCCGTATTTACCTATGCAGGCATACGGGCAACCGCAACCGCTACTGTTGCTACTTATGCCGTGGACGCACCAGCCTCGCTCTCGAAGGATGATTTTAAGAGATACCTGGTTGACGAAAGGGCCCGCGAACTATGCTTTGAGGCGGGCAGGAAATTTGATCTGGTCCGGTGGGGTATATTTTTACCACAAATGAAGCTGGCAGGCGACGATATCAGGGCTAATGCAGGAACAGCCAATCAATGGAAAACACGAGCCTACGACAACGTAGCTGAAAAACATTTGTTATATCCTGTCCCAAGCAGGGATCTTACACTTAACAGCGCATTAGAGCAGAACCCACTCTGGAAATAATAAACCTTAATTAAAACCGATAATGAAAACGGCATATTACGAGCCTGGCATATACCTGCTGTTCCTGTTATGGCTGGCAGGTATATCCTTCCCCGCCCATGCTCAAAAGGAACTGGAAGTTTTAACCAGGTGGACGGCTTATAGCGATGCACCCAATACACTGATTCATTATATTTCTAATGAAGCGCTTTCTATGCTTGCCCAACGCAAAAAAAATAGCAACAATATCCGTACCCTGGAGCAATGGAAACACAGGCAGCAGTATATTGCCCGGGTTCTTAGCAATGCTATAGGTGCTTTTCCTCTTAAAACACCCCTGTATGCCACTATAACCCGTACAATTGATAAAGATGATTTCAAAGTAGAGCATATGGTGTACCAATCGCAGCCAGGGTATTATGTTACGGCTTCACTCTTTATTCCTGCGGGCCTGGGGAACAAGAAAGCTCCGGCAATCATTTACTGTAGCGGTCACTCTGATAAAGGGTACCGCACCTACCAGCAGGTGTTGCTGAACCTGGTAAAAAAAGGGTTTGTTGTTTTTGCCTTTGACCCGGCCGGCCAGGGCGAACGTGTTCAATACCTGAAGCAGGATCTGCAGACTTCTTTATTTAAATGGCCTGCTTTCGAACATTCGTATATAGGCGCTCAGCTATTTATAACCGGTAATACACTGGCCCGTGATTTTATATGGGACGGTATCCGTGCCATTGATTATCTTTTTTCAAGAGCAGAAGTGGATACTGCCCGTATTGGCATTACCGGCCGGTCTGGAGGTGGTACGCAAAGCACTTTTATTGCCGCGTTTGATGATCGCATCAAAGCTGTAGCACCCGAAAATTATATCACCAGTTTTACCAGCCTGCTTCAGTCTATAGGGTTGCAGGATGCCGAGCAGAATTTTTTCAGCGGGATAAAGAACGGACTGGACATTGCCGACCTGCTGATACTGAAAGCGCCCCGCCCTACCCTTGTGCTCACTACAACGAGGGACATGTTTCCTATTGAAGGAGCAAGGGAGGCAGAAGCAGAACTGCAACGGGTATTTAAAGCCTACAATGCCGGTGATCATTTCAACCTTGTAACAGACGATGCACCACATGCATCCACTCCAAACAACCGGGCGGCAATGTACGCATTCTTTCAAAAAGTATTCGGCATGCCGGGGCCGTCAGCTGATGAAACCGTAACACCCCTGAGCGCTGCAGAACTACAGGTAACCCCTACCGGACAAGTGGTTACATCTTATAAAGGAGCCACCCTTTTCAGCCTGAACGGGGAAGCAGCGGTTCAAAAGATCGCTTTGTTACGCCAGCAGCAAGAGCAAAAAACGGGCTATGCCGCCTTGCTCCGCCAGGCGCGCCGGTTATCGAACTACCAGCAGCTTCCTTACCAATCACCCGTATATATGGGCACTTATGTGAAGCCGCCCTACCGTATAGAAAAATACCGGGTGGAAACAGGTAAAGGCTATATTATCCCCTACCTGCTGTTAAGGCCCCAACAGGCAAACGGCAAAGCTGTGATCTACCTGAACCCTTGGGGAAAGCTGGCAGATACTACCATTGGCAGCGAAATGGAGCAATTAGCGCGGAAAGGTATAACGGTGCTGGCGCCCGACCTGGCGGGAACCGGTGAAATGGGACCAGGTAGTTTCAGGGGCGATTCGTTTATCGACAGCATTGCTTATAATACCTGGTTTACCGCGGTAATGACCGGTAACAGCATCACCGGTATCCATGCCAGCGATATTTCTTTACTGGTGCAGATTTTGAAAAAAGACTCATTGGTAAATGCCGTATACGGGATGGCTAAAACATTTATGGCGCCCGCTCTTTTGCATGCGGCTGCTTTTGATAAAAACCTGGAAGGCGTTGTACTGCTGGAACCATATACTTCTTACCGTTCTATCGTTACATCGCTTTACTATAAGCCTCAATTTATGTACAGCACCGTAGCCCGTGCCATAGGCAACTACGATTTGCCTTACCTGGCTGCCAGCCTCGCGCCCAGGCCTTTACTCATTATCAACCCAACCGATGGTAACGGAAATCTGCTGGAAGATCCTGCCACCGAAGATCTTTCGGTAATACGTCAGGGATATGCAACGCACGCCGGTAAATTACTGCATATCACAACCGGCCAGCCACAGCAGGCCATTTCCGGTATCCTGGATCAATGGATTACACAAAACGAATCGAAATGATGAAACAAAAAATAATACTCCTGGTTGGGTTAAGTATGGCCATCCTTTTTTGCAGGGCACAGGATTTTCTCATCACCCAATATGGAGCCAGGCCGGGCCGTTTCAATAACACATCAGCCATTAATAAAGCGATCGACGCCTGCTATAAAAACGGAGGAGGACGGGTAGTGATCCCCGCAGGTACCTTTAAGTCGGGTACGCTCCTGCTGAAAGAAAACGTGGAACTTCACCTGGCCATGGGCGCCGTTCTTTCGGCAAGCACCGATATTAAAGACTTTCCCCTACAACCGCAACCCGCTTACCGCTCGCAAAAAGATCCGGGTGGCTGGCGCGCTTTGATCTATGCCCATGCGGTTACCAATATTGCAATAACCGGGCAGGGAACCATTGACGGAAATGGCGCCCGGCAAAAACCCGACCCGGATTCACGCTTCAGGCTGGATATGGACGGACGTCCGAGAAACCTGCTGTTTATTTCCTGCGAACAAATACGCGTGGAGGGCATCAGGATGCGTAACTCGGGTATCTGGAACCAGCATTATCTTGATTGTGAAGATGTGATCGTAGACAGGATCTCGGTTTATAACCATTCGAATCGTAATAACGACGGTATCGACATAGATGGCTGCAGGCGCTTTGTTTTATCGAATGCTATATTGGATACCGATGATGATGCCATTGTGCTGAAAAGCACCGGGAGCGCTGCCTGCGAAAATATTACGATCACCAACTGCATTGTTTCCAGCTTCTGCAATGCTATTAAAGCGGGCACCGAATCCACCGGCGGGTTTAAAAATATAGCCATTTCCAATTGTGTTGTCAAGCCCAGCATTAGTAAGGAGCCGCCCATATTCGGTAATCCCCTGGGCATTGCGGGCTTATCGCTTGAGATCGTAGATGGCGGCATTATGGAAGGGGTCAGCATCAGCAATATTACCATAGAAGGTTCGCAGAGCCCGCTTTATATCCGGCTGGGTAACCGGGCCAGGAAACATACGGAGTCGGCATCCGAACCCGGGGTAGGCATACTCCGTGATGTTGTAATTTCTAATATTGTGGCTTATCATACCGGCAACTTTGGCGGATCTATAACGGCAATTCCCGGGCACTATGTCGAAAACGTTTCCTTAAGCAATATCCGGTTTCATAACAAAGGGGCTGTGCAAACAGGCGACTTTGCCGGTAATGTGCATAAGGTACCGGAAGATGAAAAAGGGTACCCGCAGCCTACGGTATGGAAAGAGTTGCCGGCTTCAGCGCTGTTTATCCGTCATGCAAAAAATATACTGGTTAACGGCCTTATGCTGGGCTCTAAAGAAACAGATGTACGATCGCCTGTGATTGCGGTGGATGTACAGGGACTGCAGATCAGCAACGTGGCCGAAGTAGCCAACAGCAATTCACCTGTTTTCTGCCAAGCTTACCAGTCAAAAAATATCCTTATAGATACACCGCTCAACTGGAACAGAAAGGTGATTGAATATAATGAGTAAAAGGCCGGTTACGGCAAACAGGATCCTTAAACCTTATAAAAATAAATACAATGCAGAAGCAAACAATTGCCAGGGTTAGCAAATTAATTGCCGGTATATTTTTTATATTATTAGGTATCGGCTGCGCGCCCGACCTGGCAGATGTTGAGGATGCGGTACAAAACAACGCAACCGCCCACCGGCTGGTAGCTTTATCAGCCGCTACCGCAGATGTCGCAGATTTTGGCGCCATACCTGACGATACGGTCAGCGACACCCGGGCATTTCAGCAGGCGATCAATTTTGTTGCATCACAGGGCGGCGGTATGGTAAATGTATCACCAGGAGAATATTATATCAATGCCGATACATCCATTGTTATGAAATCGCACGTAACACTGAATATGGTAGATACCACCCGGCAGCTCAAAGCCATTCCCACAGCCAGCAGCAGGTATTATATCATCAGGATATTTAATATTTCCAATGTGCAGATAATTGGCGGTAAAATAAGAGGAGAACGGTACCAGCACCAGGGTACAACCGGCGAATGGGGCATGGGTATCGGTGTTTATGCCAGCAGCCATGTGCGGATATCACGAACCAGGGTTTTTGATTGCTGGGGCGACGGCATCGTAATAGGTTCTCAGAGTTTATATAGCGCCACCAGTCCCAGCTCTTATGTAACGGTTGACCGAGTCGTAAGCAATAACCACCGGCGCCAGGGACTAACCATTGGCAATACAGACAGTATTACTGTTACCCGGTGCACTTTCAGCTTTCAGAATGGTACAGCGCCCCAAACGGGCATCGACATCGAGCCGGATGCCAATGGCACCGCAAAGAATATTGCTATCAGGAACTGCGTAATAGGCAATAATATTAAAGAAGGTATCTTGCTATACGGAGTAGGCACCAGAACCATACAAAATATACATATAGAAGATAATACCATTTACGAAAATGATTACTGGGCAGGCAATGTGATCGGTGACGATGCCGATACCACCGTATCTGATGTATATTTTTCAGGGAATACATTTAAAGACAACATTCTGGTAACCAGCGGTCCTTCTAACGGGCAGGATGGCAACAAAGTACGCAAACAGGGCATTTGTTATAATTGTACCTTATCGCCCAACGACGTAGTTGTTACGCCTTAAGCAGGTAATATTTCCCCGGTTTCCGGGCTCATTAATTGTTTAAACCAGCAATATGCGTTTTTTACTATTGAATATTTTTTTAGGTCTTACTATTGCCGGTGAAGCCCGCAAAACGGTTAAGATCAGCCAGGTTGATATCTGTGTTTATGGAGGTACTTCAGCCGGTGTGATTGCGGCTTATAGTGCGGCCAAACTGGGTAAAACGGTACTGCTCATAGAGCCTGGCAACCGGCTGGGAGGACTTACTTCCGGTGGGCTGGGATATACCGATATCGGTAACAAATACGCAATAAGCGGAATTGCGCTCGACTTTTACCGGAAAATTGGCATGCATTACGGCCGGTTCGAACAATGGATCTTTGAACCCTCTGTGGCAGAACGGCTGTTTCAGGCGTATATAAGAACGGCCCAGGTGGATGTTGTTTATAATTACCGGCTTAAAACGGTATACAAAAATAACAGCACTATCAAGGGTATTGAAGTAGAACCTGCTGCGGGCCCTTACGGTACAACCATACGCTGTGAGGCCAGCATGTTTATAGACTGTACTTATGAAGGCGACCTGATGGCAAAGGCCGGCGTATCTTACCGGGTAGGCAGAGAAGGGAATGCCGAGTATAACGAAACCTATAACGGCGTGCAAATGATGAATGGGCACCAGTTCCCGGATGGCGTCGATCCCTATAAGAAGCCAGGGGATGCTTCCAGCGGTCTTTTATGGGGTATCAGTAATGAGTCGATGGCGCCCGTAGGTTCATCGGATGGCAAGGTGCAGGCGTATAATTTCAGGATATGCCTTACCAACGATCCTGCGAACCGTATTGCGGTTACACGCCCGGCAGGCTATGATGCTACCCGCTTTGAACTGTTACTGCGTTACATTCAAAAAGCGGGGATCAGCAGCATTAAGTCGGTATTGAAGCTCGACCTGATGCCCAATCATAAAACAGATATCAATAACAACGGTCCATTTTCAACTGATATGATCGGGGCTGCCAACCGTTATGCTGAAGCCGGCTTTGAAGAACGTAAACGGATCATAAAAGAGCTGGAGCTGTATAATAAATCGTTATTGTATTTTTTAGGCAATGATCAACGGGTGCCCGAAGTGATGCGGCGCCAGATGCGTGAATGGGGATATCCTAAAGATGAATACCTGCAGAACGATCATTGGAGCCCGCAACCTTATATAAGGGAATCGCGGCGCATGGTAGGCGCCTATGTAATGACCCAGCACCATTGTGAAGGAAGAGAAGCGGTACCCGACGGCGTGGGCATGGCAGCCTATACCATGGACTCTCATAATTGCCAGCGGATTGTTATCGAAAAGAACGGTATAAAAATGGTGAAGAATGAGGGCAATGTGGAGATCGGCGGCTTTGCCCCCTACCCTATAGCCTACCGGTCTATTACGCCGCAAAAGAAAGAATGTACCAACCTGCTGGTACCGGTTTGCCTGTCGGCCACCCATATTGCCTACGGATCTATACGGATGGAACCGGTATTTATGGTACTGGCACAGTCGGCTGCTGTAGCGGCCTCTATGGCCGTTGATCAAAAAAAATGCGTACAGGAGGTAGACATTAAGGCTTTGCAGCAAAAGCTGAAAGAAGATCCCCTCCTTGATGGCTCGGCGCCGGACATTGTTGTAGACGATGCTGAAAAAGCACTGGTACAATTTACAGGCGAGTGGAAAAAGCTAACCCGCCGAAGCTATGGGCCTTCTATGATGCAGGCGGCGACCCCTTTGGCAACTGCTAAATTTATATTACCGGTTACCGGAAACAACCCTTATGATATTTACCTGTATGTACCCAAAACAGATAGTATGCCTGCCATGAACGTAACTGTTTCTAATGGTTACGAGGAAAAGTCTGCTATCCTTCAGGTGGCTACTTTAAAAGTGCTGGGCCAGACCTCCGGGGAATGGCATTTTATCGGAACGTATGAGTTGGGTACCGGGAACAGGCCGTATCTGCAGTTATCTGCGAACGGCGGTAATGGTAAAATAATTGCGGACGCCGTGCTGCTAAGAAAAAAACATCCTCCGCGGGATCCATAAGTAATAACCAGATAAGGACCTTCTTAAAACAAACGGAAGGAATTAAAATACCCGTTTTACATGCGGATGGGCAGGCTATGTCCCGTAACAAACATCAATATTTATTGACCCCCTTCAATTTTAAAACAAATAAACGATGAAAATTAAAAATTTAACCGCAGCAGCCGCAGAACAGTTGTTTGCCGTGCTGGCAGGATGGGCATTATTGCTTATTAGTTGTTCGCAAAAGGCCAACTCCGTAATTCCGGAAGATCAGAAAAATGCCGGTAAAATATCCACCGCCACCTTGTTAACCGCCAACGAGATCTATGTAAATGATGTAGGCGCCAACGGTACAGATACGCTGGATGATACCCCTGCTTTTCAGAAGGCTATTGATTCCATGGCTGGTATGGGTGGCGGTATGGTGAGGGTACGTACCGGCACCTATTACATTAATGTAGATACGGCTATAAAGATGAAGAGTAATGTTACCCTTTACATGTACGACTCTACCAGGATACTGAAGGCAAAACCTACGGTATCGGGAAGGTCTTATATGTTATTGTTAAAAAACATCAGCAACGCCACCATAATGGGCGGTAAGTTGATTGGCGAATGGAGCGACCACCTGGGCGGCACCTGTACCGGTAACTGCGAACAGGGATTTGGTATCGCCATCTATTCCTGCAACAACATAAAAGTAACCAGGAGTATTATTCGCAACTGCTGGGGCGATGGCATTACCGTGGGGGCGCGAGCCGCCGATGGGGCCACCGCTACCAGCCAGATTATTACGCTGCATAAAGTTATTTGCGACAGCAACCGCCGGCAGGGCTTAACTATCGGCTACGTGGATAGTCTCATTGTCGATTCCTGTAAATTTACCCGTACAACAGGAACCAAACCTAAAGATGGTATTGATATAGAGCCAGATAACGGAACGGCACAACGGGTGTATATAAAGAACTGTGAAATGGCTTATAATGATGGCAACGGCATAGAGATGAATGCCAAAACAAACGGCACGGCAGTGATCAAAAAAATCTACGCCTATAATAACTATATCCATCATAATGCCTATAGTGCCTACGTGCAGCATGTACAGGAATCTGAAATGAAGAACAATTATCTTACTCAAAACCGTTTTTACGGGAACAGGATCTATACCGTAGATACCAGCAATTGTGTATTTACCCCGAATACTTTTGCCGCTCCGTCTGTGTGGTGGTAATATTTTAGAAGGGATTTAGAAGGAAAAAAGAGGGTGGAAACCCTGGCCTGGAAAGGCCGGGAAGCCACCTTCTACCTTCTAAACAAAAATGTATACCGCTTTAAATGCTGATCGGAAAAAATAGCATGTGCCATAAGCTTTTACGATGCTTCAATGTTTTTACTGCCTTTTAGTTGTAACAGGTATACCGTTTTTACAAAGCAATCCGGGATTTTAAAAAGTGGAAAACCTTGATTTAAATAAACCAGGAGTTCCACTGCTGTAAGCCCTAACTTTTTTCAATGATGATTGGATCAGCAATGAGCGCATTTTTAAAAAATGATTTAAACATAGGCTACCTAAATATCCCTACATCGTTCATTGTTTGCCACCTATTACGGTCTTGCCCGGTCCAAACGCCGCCTAACCTTTATGAAGCAGTTATACTTCTTTGCATTACGCCTGTTTTACCCAAAGAGATTAACAACAGCCGTCAATTTTTGTGCTACCTGCTTCTCTTAAAGCCATCCGAAAGTACATAGGCTTGTAAAAAACGGCTTTACCAAACGTATCTATTTATTGTGGATTTGTATCAGCTCATGTAGCTGCAACGGGCTTTCCGGGTCTTGTATATTATCAATCGTATACTAAATTCCACTCCGAAGGGGTATTAAATTCCCCAAATAAAAGCCGGCATCAGCTTTATCGGGTTTGCTATATTACATATCAATTATTTACAGGGCTGCCGGGGCGGGCACAGGAGTTGTAATTAAAAATCGAAATAAGATTCAGCCCCCGATGATCGGGCACTCGCATAACAGGCGCCGCTCGCTCCGATCATTAAGAGGATGAAGTTGTACACATGAAAAAGATATTGGCCCCGATTTTTAAACACCCGACTTAAACCGGACGTGATGTCCCATTATTCATTCTTAAACTTTTCCAAAATGAAAAAAATTGCAGCTCAATTAGCCCTTGTTGCCTGTTCGATGTTATTAGCAGGCTCCGTTTCAGCTCAAACAGATACCACGGGAAGACCCGTGCCCGACACCGTAGGAAGGCCGGTTCCGGATGATACTACAAGTATGCCTAAAAAGAAAAAGGGTCCTAAAAAAGACCGGAAAATGCCCAAGGATACGTTAAGCCGGGCAACCAACGGCATCAATCCAACGGTGATGCTTAATGCCCGATGGTATAATGCATTCCCGGTATGCTATGCTTTTAATAGCCGGGAGTTTATAACCACAAAAAACGTTAACCTGAAAAAAGAAGAGGCGACAGAGGTTTAGCAAGATCAAAAATGCAACACGGTTATAAGGTATTGCATTGCACCTGTAACCTTTACCGGAAGACGTGGAAATCAGCAGATCAGACAATAAAGGTTTGTAGGGGAGCATGCCTTGGTAAAAGAGCCGCCTGTATCCGGGTGGTTCTTTTTTTAAATCAACCGGCTTACCCAATTGATTACCAGCAAAGTCGCGTAACACCGCTTTTTATTAGCTGCTGGTTTCCGTGTAGTTGCAATAAAAAAGCTAATTTGCGGCGTGTCCAGTCTCTACGTAACGTCTCTTAATTCCGGCAGCAATGGTAATTGTTATTATATTGGTAACGATGAGGAGGCGGTATTGATAGATGCCGGGTTATCCTGCCGTGAAACCGAGAAAAGAATGCACAGGCTGGGACTGGCCATGAAAAAGGTAAAAGCCATCTTTATTTCACACGAACATGGCGACCATATACGTGGCCTCGAGGTGCTTTCCCGTAAACACCAGTTACCGGTTTATATCTCTTCAGCTACGCTGCTTCATTCTGGTCTTGAACTGGATCCTAAACTGGTGAGGCCCCTGGTAGCAGGAACCACTATTGTGATGGGCGCCTTGTTGATCAATGCTTTTCTGAAAAATCACGATGCTGCAGATCCGCATAGCTTTACTGTTGAGAACAGCGAAACCTGTATAGGAGTATTTACCGATATCGGGAAGGTTTGCGATAACCTGAGTACTCATTTTAAAAGGTGTCATGCTGCATTTCTCGAAGCTAATTATGACGAAGTGATGCTGCAGAACGGGCGCTATCCCTATCATCTGAAAAACAGGATCCGCGGTGGCCGGGGCCATTTGTCCAATAAAGAAGCGCTGCAGCTGTTTCTTTCCTGCAAACCGGCACATATGAGCCACTTACTCCTCGCCCATCTTTCGGCTGATAATAACCACCCGGATTTGGTTCGGGATCTTTTCATGGAACAGGCCAACGGCACCAATATTATCGTCGCCTCCCGTTACCAGGAAACGCCGTTGTATGCTGTTTGCGGTAGTAAGCCTCCCGCTGCGGTTTTATCGCAGCCGATGGGACAACTGGCTTTGTTCTAAAGCTGGTTACGGTGTGTTTTAAATCATTCAGGTAGGGGCATCAGGATAATATGGATACCAGCGGCTTAATGTTTTTATCAGTAACTCTCAATGTTCCACCCATTACCTGCTCTCTTCCATTCAAAAATTCAGTTTTGCCCAATGATCATTGACTAATGTTTCCCAGCCGAAACCGGGTGGCGCTGCTAAACAACATGTCAAGCCCCCCGGCCTGTCACTTTTGCGATCAAACCATTTTGTTTTTTGATACGGTGATCATTCTGTTTTTATTAATAGGTGCAGAAGCCTTAATTCCAGGCAAAATAAAAGCCCGTTCGGTTATGAACGGGCCAATATTTTCAAAAAATTATCTTATATCACTAGAGCTCCCTTAACCTGATATTTTTGAACCACACATTATTGCCATGATCCTGCAAAGCAATAAAACCGGTGCCCGCAGCGCCGCCCGGATGCATAAAATCGCTCCAGTCTTTAAACTTACTATTGCGTACCATATTCTCCCAGTTTTGGTCCCATAGCTGATAGTCCACCACTTTCTTACCATTCAGATAATGCTGCACATGACCATCCTTAACGATGATCTTTGCCTCGTTCCATTCTCCAAACCCTTTGGCATTTTGCGGGTTGGCCGGGATCATATCATATAAAGAGCCCGCCTTCCTGTTGCCATCTCTTCCGGCTTTGGCATCCGGGTGATTCTCATTATCCAACACCTGGTATTCGGGTGCAGACTGGTAAACACGTTTGCCCGGTATTTCCTGTGCCAGGTATAAGATGCCGCTGTTGGCGCCTTTATCTACCTTATAGGTAAGTGACAGCTCAAAATTCTTAAATTTTTTGTCAAACAAAAGGTCTCCACGCTCACTGGTGGTGGGCGTTTTCGAATTGATCTTAAGCGCGCCGTCTTCAATAGTCCAGGCATTGGGAATACCGGTCATGTTGTACCCTCTCCAGCCTTTCATGGTTTTGCCATCGAAGAGATTTATCCATTTGCCTTTCTTTTGCGCGGTTGCGGTAAGGCCCACCAGCAATAAAGCCAACAAACCACCCATCATTAACTTACGTTTCATTATTTAGTTTTTATAATTGATAATTAATTTCCCAACCCGGTCTGTAGGTTCGTTTTACAAACTGGTTCACGGCATCAAAGTTAGTTACCCGCATGGCATTTTTGTCCCATAATAATTTAAGATTTCTTGCAGGGTATTTATTATCGATACGCATATCTGCACCACGAATAGCCAGGTTGGCCATTAATAAGGCTTCTGTTAGCGGGCCCGCCATTTCAAAAGGTGAACTCACCTGTTTTTTTCCATAACCTGCGATACAGGCATCTACCCATTGTGCCTGGTGCCCGCCTGCCCCATTGGGCACACGTGCATAACGCTGCTTTACCTTTTTAGCCTGCTCGTTTAAAGACAGCGGTAATAACCTGGCCTTTTGCCCATAAGTGTCAAATAACATCTTACCTTTCGTGCCCACCATTAATATGCCGTTTCCTCCATCGCCAAACATATCATTAGCGCCCAGCTCTTCAGGACGTGTGGGCTGAATGCCGCCGTCCATCCAGTGCAGTTTAACAGGTCCTTTTGTTTTAGACGTTTTAGGGAAGGTCAGCGTAGCATGGCTTGAAGGCGGGCAGGCTTCGGGAAAATAGCCACGTTTAAATTCATCTACGTACACGGTACCCACACTGGCTTCCACATCCTGTACATATTGCAGGCCTAACACACTGAAAGGAACTTCCAGCATATGACAGCCCATATCGCCCAGGGCGCCCGTTCCATAATCCCACCATCCGCGCCAGTTAAAAGGAACCAGTTTGTCGATATATTCTTTTTGAGGAGCCGTACCCAACCACAGGTCCCAGTCCAGGTGTTTAGGCACTGCAGCCGTTTGTTTGGGCCAGGCAATGCCTTGTGGCCATACCGGCCGGTCCGTCCAGCAATATACCGTGTGAATATCGCCTACCAGCCCCGCTTCAAACCACTCTTTGGCTAACCGGGGGCCGTCATCCGATGCACCCTGGTTGCCCATTTGGGTCACCACTTTATAACGTTGGGCCGCGTGGGTCAGTACACGGGCTTCCCAGATATCATGAGCCAGCGGTTTCTCTACGTATACATGCTTCCCCAGCTGCATAGCCGCCAGGCATTGAATAGTATGTTGATGATCGGGTGAGGATATAGCTACCGCATCTATATGGCGATGTTCTTTCTCCAGCATTGCCCGGTAATCTTTATAATATTTTGCTTTCGGGAATTTTTTAACGCTGTCCGCAGCGCGCTGGTAGTCTACATCACACAGAAACGCCATACCTACATTAGCATGAGCGCCGATCTTATTGGTATTGGCCTCGCCTCTCCCGCCAACGCCAATACTGGCCACCTGTAGCTTATCGCTGGGCGCCGTAAAGCCTTTACCGCCCAATACGTGGCGGGGCACTATCATAAAAGCCGCAGACACTGTTGCAGCATTTTTTATAAAATCGCGTCTATTTTTCATTGCTGGGGTCAATACTCGTTATAATGGTCTTTTTATCGGGTCCTAAGATAATATTATTGAGCTGCATTTGAAATTAAAATCGCATTTGTTTGTTAATGAGGCATGGTACCGGCAAAACATTGATCAAATGTACATCAACCAGAAGGGAAGAAAATATAGATGGTGAGGGCCTATGAAGTGGCACCAATGAAACACCTCTAAAACATAGGCGACTGATTTCGTGTTGCCGATCGTAAGTAGCTGAGGCAATTACCAAAATTAATGGCCTCAAATAAAGCCAAATTATGAGGCAATTAGCGAAACTAATTGCCTCATACCGGTGAATTCATGATTACTAACAACACTTCTGCGTAAGCATCATTAGTAAAAGGGCATGGACGGACAGGTAGTCGATTTACAAATAATGTATATATTTTATGTAATTTCGGGTTGCTAAATCCATCACCCAAAAACAAAGCTTACACCTATGATTACATTATCTCCAGTTCGAAACGGTAATTATTCTGTCTAATGTCAAAGGACATTTTTCAAGGAAATACAAGTACAGACTTCCATTATTTTTCACCTACAAAAACAACTACCATGACAAAAAACAAGAAAATCAATGTTAACGGCGTAGAGATTGTGCTCTACGAAGACAATCATCAGGATTATATTTCCTTAACTGATATAGCCCGTCATAAAGACGCTGAAAGCACTGATGACATCGTCAAAAATTGGATGAGAAACAGGAATACCATTGAGCTTTTAGGATTTTGGGAAACCATCTATAATCCCGGCTTTAAACCCGTCGAATTCGACGGGTTTAGAAAACAAGCAGGATTGAACAGTTTTGTAATGACTCCTAAACGTTGGATAGAAAGCACCAATGCTATTGGCATCGTGTCAAAAGCCGGAAGAAATGGGGGTACCTTTGCTCATAAAGATATAGCCCTGGAGTTCGCATCCTGGATATCCATAGAATTTAAGCTGTATATAATCAAAGAATTTCAACGGCTTAAAGACGACGAAAATAATCGGCTACAACTGGACTGGAACCTGCAAAGAACCATCTCTAAAATCAACTACCAGATACAAACCGACGCTATTAAAGAAAATCTTATACCACAAGCCGTTACACCTCAGCAAGCCGGTTACCTATATGCCAGTGAAGCCGATCTGTTAAACGTTGCCCTGTTTGGCATTACAGCCAAACAATGGCGGGATGATAATCCGGGCCAAACCGGCAACCTCAGAGACCATGCAACCTTAGAGCAACTGGTTGTATTAAGCAATATGGAGAGTATCAATGCTCTGTTGATCAAACAAGGATTGCCGCAGAGCGAAAGACTGCTCCAACTTAACCATGTAGCCATTACACAAATGAAATCATTGATACAGAATAAAACCATGAAAAAGCTGAAATGATCAATCTATTAGGGGGAAACATCGGATCTCGGGCCACGAAGCGAGATTGACTTTACGTAGAGGTTTCTCAGCTCCACTTCGTTACGCTCTTCAAAGGTTCATAGAACTCCTTCGGACGAAACGACGGGCCTCTTACTACCGTTACCCTGGGCGAAGTGCAACGGAGTCGAAGGTTCATATTACGGAGCGAGATTGGGCTATGCGTAAGGATTTATCCGTGCGCTTCACTTCGTACCGCTTAATCGAAACAACGGGCCTCCTCCTACCGTCATCCCGACCGAAGCGGAGCGTAGTGGAGGGATCTTGCATTACGGAGAGATTTAGCTATACGTAGGGATTTCTCCCTGAGCTCATTGCATGAGCTCCGGTCTCCGAGGAAGTCCTTCGGACGAAAAGAAGGGGGTATCCTTTTAAGATACCCCCCTGCAAAACGCTTTTATCAATTTTACGGTTTTTTATCCCACCACACTTTTGACAGGAACGAATCGCCGTTGGTCATTCTGCCTACGGCCTCCTGCAGATTAGCCTTGTTCAATTCAGCCTCCTCACTTGAGTAAATGGCCCGCCGGGGTATCTGGCCATTCGTAGAGCCAGGATTAGGTCCGGGGGTTAATTTGGGATAACCCGTACGTCGCCACTCGGCAAAGGCCTCCATATTGCGGCCAAACAAACTGATCCATTTTTGGGTGCCTATTTTCTCCATCTTTTGTTCATCGGTCAATCCATCTAAATTGATGACAGATTGCTCGTACGATGCGGGTATAGCGCTCAGGTTGTAAGGAGGCAATGCAAAAGCAGCTTTTACACCATCGGTAAAATAAGTTTGTGCATTGGCGCTGGTAGCACCCCAACCCAATAAAGCCGCTTCAGCTTTGTAAAAACAGATATCTGAATAGGTCATCGCATAAACAGGTATGGGCGCAAATGTAAGGCTAAACCAGGTAGAAGTGTTGGCCGTGGAGTAATTGGCGCGTATTAATTGTGACAGCTCATTATCGGTTAAAGCCACTCCAATGCCCCTGTATGTGGCCACACCATTTACAGTAACCGGCTGGGCCAGCAGGGGTAAGCGGGGGTCGTTATAGCTTTTTAATACATCCACCAATGTGTTGGCTAAATAGCGCAGGTCTGCACTACCGGTGGTTACCTGGCGCAGCACAGGATTTTGATTTTCGGCCTGGGCATTGTTAAAGGTAGGAACTGCAGCATTATCGCTGTTGGCAGCTATAAGACCCAAAGGAGAAGTCATGGCTTCGGTTACTGTTTTTTGAGCCAAAGAAGCATTCGCATACCGCATCCTCATACCCAGTTTGAGCTTTAAGGAATTGCCAAATTTCTTCCATTTATCAATATTACCATTATAGAAAAAGTCTGAAGTGCCGTAAGACTGATCTCCCACGGTAAGCCGCGCCAGTGCCGCATCCAGCTTTGCCACTAATGCGGGATAGATATCCTCCTGCCTGTCAAATTTGGGTGTGCGGTTAATCTCTTTATCACTGGTAGTAACATCCGAATAGGGAATATCGCCATAGAGATCGGTTAACCGCTGGTATAAATACACTTCGTAGATCTCCGTTATCGCTAATTTGCTTCGGCCTTCCGGGGCCGCTTCTTTACCGCTTAGCTCCTTCTTGATCTGGATGATATTACGCAACAGCGTAAAATGCTGCGACCATACCTGGTTATCCGGACCTTCGAAATAACGGGATACCGGTACTACCGGACCACCAGCCCAATGCTGAACCCAGGACCCGAATTTGGTATTAGGCAATTCTCCTGATTCCTGGAAGGTACCATCTCTCAGAATCCTGGCCATCAACAACCCCGGATCTACTGTAGTTACCGAAGTTGGTGGTGTATTTATTTTTTCAAAGTCTTTGGTGCAGGCGCTAAAGATAGCCATTGAAATAAGGCCCGCAGCGCATATATTTTGGATGATATTTCTTTTCATGTGTATGTTTTTATTGATCATCATTAAGATATCAGAGACCAACGGTAAGATTAATGCCCACGGTTCTCATCATTGGTAAAGAAGTAGACTCAATACCTATAGAGCTGTTATTTACATTAAATGCAGAAGCTTCGGGAGAAAAGCCGTCTGTGTTTCTTTGAAAATAAAACAGGTTTCTGCCGTATACCCCCAATTTTAATGAGTTAATCACCCGGTGCGGTAGTAAGTTTTGAGGAAAGGTGTAAGACAGGCTGATCTCACGCATTGCCACATAGCTCATATCATTGATCATTTCTTCCGACACCATTACTTCTTTGTCACTCGCCACCATATTCCAATAATCCTGGGCGGTTACCTGTTTGCTGTTTTGAACGCCGGTGCTTACCCAATTACCCGAGCCATCTTTTTGTGCTACCATGCCTTCGGCTACATAAGTACCATCGCGTCCCTGTAAGGTTTTTTTACTGGTACCATAAATAATTTGCTCGCGGCTCGACTGGGAGAAGATCACACCACCCTGGCGCATATCCACCAATGCGTATAAATTAAAGCCTTTGTATTTTAATGTGTTTCCAAAACCTCCCAACCAATCGGGCTGTGCATTGCCAAGATCCGTTTCCACACGGCCGGCAGTACGCAAAGGCAGCCCGGTAGCGGGATCAATTAAGCGGTTTCCATTTTCATCTTTTATCCAGGCAAATTGGGTTCCAATAAGCTGGCCAAATGGTTTCCCTACCTCAGCCACAACATTAATGCCTCTATCCGTTGCCAATAAGAAACTTTCTACCCCCGGATATAAAGACTCCACTTTATTACGGTTCCTGTTAAAGTTAAAAACGGTAGTCCATTCAAAGCCTGATGTTGTTTTAACAGGTGTTGCGCCTAATACGAATTCGATTCCCTTATTACTGATTTCGCCGGCATTGATGCGATTTTTTACATAGAGACTCGATGGCGATATAGGTACATCCAGTATCTGGTTTTTAGTGCTCGCCTGGTAATAAGTAAAAGATAAGGAAAGCCTGTTTTTTAAAAACCTCAGATCTGCCCCGGCTTCAATAGAAGTGGTCAGTTCATTCTTTAAATTGGGATCGGGTATAATGTCTGTATACGAAGCCATCGGTACACCTCCATGCGTATATTGATTGAGGCTATAAGCGCCTACCAGCTGGTAAGGATTGCCTGAGTTACCGGCCTGGGCCCATGATGCCCGTACTTTTGCGAAGGACAAGGCATCCGACTTTAAGTCGAAAGCATCGGTTAACACCAGGCTCGAACTAACAGAAGGATAAAAGAAAGAATTATTCTCTTTAGATAAAGTAGAAGACCAATCGTTACGCACCGAAAAATCTACAAACCAATAATCGTTATAACTAAACTGCCCCGAAAGGTATGCCGAATTAATTTCAGATTCTATCAGGTCGAATATATAGGTGTTGGTAGTAGTGTTATTAATAACAAAAAGGTTGGGCACAATAAACTGGTTGCCCGAATTGCCCGTCATGCGCAGGTACCTGCTTTGATGGCTTGCGCCCAGGTTGGCGCTGATCTTTATTTTATCCGACAGGTTGAAATTAGAACTGGCCAGGATGTCGTAATTGTCTTCGCGAGAACGGATCACTTCTTCACGAATATCTCCCTTCCGGTTCAAGCTCTGATAGGTATTGATAGGCCTGTAGCGAAAGCGCTGATCGGTGAAAAAGTCCGTTCCACCAGTAGCGGCTACTTTAAGCCAGGGCGCAAAATCATAGCTTAACCGAAGCAAACCTATAACACGGTCCCGGCGATCCTCGTTATGATTTTCATGAACGGTCCAGAACGGATTAGCCGTAGAGCTATTGGTAGCATAGGTTTTTTCTACCCCTTCGGTGATACCTGAAAAGCCTAACTGTTTGCTTATTTCCTGAGCTGTCCATTTATACTGCGACATGATGTCGTTACCCAGGCTTCGTGGCTGGCTGATAAATAAATAAGCGGGGTTATCGGCAGCATCAGACAAGGTGGGCCTGTTGTTTCCCTTTTGAGCAATATAGTTTACTTTGGCGTCCATGTGCAGCTGATCGGTGATTTTCGCCTGTGTACGCAGACTAAAATTATTTCTATTCAATGTATTGGTGGGGATGTATCCCTTAACATCGGTGTTGCCATACGAAAAACGATAGTTGATCTTTTCATTACCGCCGTCCACACTTAAGTTGTTCACCCACTGTTTTTCTGTTTGAAAGAAAGACTCATAAGTATCTGGTTTCGGTGTTAACTGCAGTATGTTGCCGTAAGCATCTTCGTAGGTTTGTCCCTCCATTTTGGGTCCCCAGCTGGCACGCGTAGTACGGTCCCTGCCTGCGCTCATTTTAGGCGTGCCGGTAAAATTGTTTTTGATCGCATCGCTCATTGAAACAATGGTGCCATCGCTTTTTCGAAAATGGGTAAAATTGCCGTTTAATCCCTGGCCATACTCGTTTTGAAAATCGGGCAACACCAGGCCATTGCCCAGTGAAAAATCGGTGCTATAGCTAATACGGGTTTTACCCGCTTTTCCCGATTTGGTGGTGATGAGTATAACGCCGTTGCTTCCTCTCTGGCCATACAAAGCGGCGGCGTTAGGCCCTTTTAATATCGACATCGTCTCAATGTCTTCGGAATTAATATTGCTGATACCATCTCCATAATCGGTACCACCCGACTGGTTAGGCGCCGAAATATTCTGGTTATCGATAGGCACCCCATCTACTACGTAAAGTGGCTGACTGTTACCAATAAGTGAGTTGTTACCACGAATCACCACTTTTGACGATCCGCCTGCACCGGAGGCCGCCCTGCTTACCTGCACCCCTGCTACCTTTCCCGAAAGGGCATTCGCCACGTTGGCTTCTTTACCCTGTGTAAGCTCACTGCCTTTCAACTCAGCAACGGTGTAGCCCAATCCCTTTTTTTCCCTTTTAATACCCAGGGCGGTTACCACTACTTCCTGCAAATTCTCCGCTGCGGTTTCCATGCTGATATTGATGGCCAGCTTATCCCGGCCAGAGATATTATAATCTGCCAGCTCCTTCGTTTTAAACCCGATGGATGATACGGTGATCTGGTAGCCCTCTCCGGCCGGAACCTCGTTAAAAGAAAAAGTACCGTCTGTAGCGGTAACCGTTGTTTTCTTAAAGTTGCTGTTGGGGTTATGAATGACTACAGTCGCCGACGAGATGGGCTTCCCCCCTTCGTCGCGCACCACCCCGTTGATGGATGCATACTGTTGGGCATAGGCTACCTGTGAGCCGGTTACCAAAAATACGAGCCATACAAAACGCAGGGGCCGGTTTACCCTGATACCCATCCTGCTTTTTAGCATAAACATCATACGCAGGTAATGTTTGGAGAGTTGATAATTGTGCATAAATTATGGATTAAATAAGTAGATCATTTTTCATTTTGAACCGTTATCACAATATTGTGCAGCTGTTGCAGGTCGGTCAATATTTTTAGATAAACCGAGGGAGCGTTTTCGTAAGTACCACTGTAATATTTATTTTCAATTGTTTCGGGATCAAACTGCAGCTGAACTTTATAATTGTGGCTGATAATATTGAGCACATCCTTTAAAGCCATGTTTTTAAATATCAACCTGTTTTGCTTTTCCTGGTAAAAACCCTTTCTGTTGAATGCAGATGAGTTGGTTCTCGATTCGGCTATAATCTGCAGCGCCTGGTGGTTGATGGTCACTTCTTCATTAGGCACAAATTGCATATTTAGGGAAGCACTGCCGGGCTTATCGCTAACGCCCTGCACCTGGATGCGCCCTTCATATAGTTTTACTTTGGTGACCGATGATTGCAGTTCATCCACGCTAAATACAGTGCCCAAAGCGGTAGTCATTAGCCCGGCGGTATGCACCCTGAATGGCTTCGACCGATCTTTGGCAACTGTGAATGTTGCTTTTCCTTTTAAATAGATATCGCGCTTAGCTAATGCAGCAAAGCCATCAGCAAATTTCACTTCCGAATTCGGATAGAGTTCAATCTTCGAACCATCCGACACAGCTACCTGCATCGGCAGGTTACCCGAATTGATATAATATAAATTGCCTTTCGGCTCTGGCTGCTGTGCTGCTTTTTTTGGCGGGGCCGTTACTTTTAAAGGGGGCTGCGGTGGGGGCGCCGGTTCTTTGTGCTGCGCAGTAATGGGAGCAGGTTGCGCGGGCTTTTTCCAATAATCGAAAACGCCCCAACCTATTGCGCCGGTGAATATAAAGATGGCGGCATATTTTGATATAGCATATACCAGGCGCCGCCGGTTTGCCCTTTTAATTTTTCTTAAAAGCAGCTGCCTGATGTTATCCCTGCGCTCAAAGGGTGTATTTTCTTCTGTATGGTACCACTCCGTTTCCGGAAGCCAATCGTTCAGATCTATTAAGTTATGGTCCAAAGCATGCCGTATAGCCTCAGCTTCTTCGGCGCTGGCTTTCCCCGAGAGGTACCGGTCCATAACTTCTTTCGTAATGTGCATATATACCATTACGATTCAAAAACGTGTATCCCCCAAAAGAAAACTAAAAAAATTGCAGCATGAGTATCATCAGCAGTAAAGCCTTTTTAATGTACTTCAGGGCCAGGGCAATATGATTCTCTACCGTTTTGGATGATATGGAAAGCTGGTCGGCAATTTGTTTGTGAGATAAATTAGAATAGCGGCTCAACATAAATATTTGTTTCCGCTTTTCGGGTAGCTGACCAATTACCCACTGTAGTTTCAGCTCCAGTTGTTTCGCCTGGTAATCGTCGTAGGGCGAATTTTGCTGCACCTGGTGTTTTCCGGCCCGGATCAATTTTTTACGGTTATACTCTTCTTTTACCAGGTCGAGCATCGTTGTTCTGGCGATACAGAATACCTGTGATTCTATGCTCGCCTCCACCGTTTTTTCGGTGATGTTTTTCCAAAGTTTAATAAAAGTGCGCTGCACCGTTTCCTCCGCCAGATACGAGGATTGGGTTTTCCTAAAGGCATAGTTATACACTTTAGTGCTCCACTGATCAAAGCATTGTTCAAACTCCCAAATATGAAACGGCGCGTTCATTCCCATTGCGTTATTTTGGACTACCTAAAAATAAGGAAACTAAATAAATCAATACCATTTTACATCATGGCTGGTTATTTTATCGAAAGGCTGCGCTCCTTTTAGTTTTTATTCGAGCCTCTTACTACCGTCATCCCGACCGAACGCAGTAAAACGGGGTGAGCTGAGGGATCTCATGCTACGGAGCACTATTCGGCTTCTCGTGATCGTCATCCCGACCGAACGCAGTAAAAACGAAGTGAGCGGAAGGATCTCACGCTACGGAGTAATTCGGCGTTTTATAGGGATTCCTCCGCTCGTTCGTACCTCACTCGGTCGGAATGACGGCGTGGGTGGACGCCATTCCGACCGAAACGACGGGCCTCTTACTACCTTCATTTTCGCCCCTGTTGGTGTTTATCACCAACAGGTTAAACCATAAATGTGTGTTGTTTTCTTTACTATCCTTCAGCCGGCGATGATAGCAGAATGTTTGCGAAATGCTCGTTGGTGAAAAACACCAACGAAAGCAGGGGATTCTCAAACATCGCCACCATCCCGTACTGCCCTACCCTATTGCTTAGATCTTTAAATCCGGACGGGTGTACATTTGGGAAAAAGAGGTGTAGATAAATCTTAAAATGCTAATCTTGTTAGTAAGTGACACAGAGGTCTGGCAGTGCAGATTTGCCCCTTCACGCATTTGAGAGAAAGATCTTAAATAGATTACCCGGTATGTCAAGGTACACAGCGGATTGGGCGGCTAGTGAAAAAGCGGAGAATATATTTTTTACATAATACTTTTTGAAAGCTGATCATTGAATTAAAACTTCTCCAGCAACTGCTTCGCCGTTTTTAAACTGTCTATATAATCATAAACCGCTTTGTAAAACAAGGAAGTATATTCCTTATTACTAAAGCAATAAAGTTCATGAACACCCGTGGTTGACTGAATGCGCAATTGGCCATATTCCACTACCGGTATTTGATAGTTATTCGTAAATCGCCTGTCCGGCGAACCATCCTTGTTTACCTTAAACCAGGTCTTGTCCACAATTTCCGAATCTTCCGGCACCTGTCCGTCTTCAATAAACTGGGTTATGGAAAACTCTATCCTGGCATCAGTGTAATCAATGAGCGCAAAACTTTCGTTCGATTCATAAACAATCATAAATGCCGGGAAAAAATAAATATCCCCGCCATTCATATTATGAAAACAGAGCGCATCAGCATCCGTTTGTAAAAGGGGCAGTTTTCGTTCTGTTAACTCTATCTCCGACCTGGTAATGGTATTGGCCGCAGAAGTGCGTTCCGCAACCCGGTTAGTGGCCCGCAAGCTTGTAAAGTCCCATTTCTTTTTAGAGCGTTTCAGTAGCTGAAAGGCATCCTTTATATTACTGTACAATTCAAAATAAATATCTTCCGTATCTATCTCCAGATTAATGACAGATAAACGGAGCTGTTCTGTCAATTCTTCCTTTTGCTCCCGGAATGTGCCGGCCTCTCCTTCCAGGCGTGCAATTTTCCTTTTATAAAAAGATCTGAAAATACGCTTTTGAAGTTTATTCAGTTTGCCGGTTACTGTATCGTAGGCATGCTCTTTTTCTTTTAACAGTATTACTGTTTCTTCCCGTACCGCAGAAGCATTCAGAAGTAAATTTTTAAATTCTTTCAAATGCCTGGATGTTAACGAATGGGTGGCGCCGCTTTTTATTTCATGTTGCGGATCATAAGGCTTGTAAAGCCGGTTCATAAGTTTCTCTTTGTTGATAGCAGCGTCTTCATCAGTGGTATTAAGGATAGGAACAATGTCTGTTTTAATTCCTTGCTTTCCGTAAGAGAGCTTTACACCGGGGAAGGCCTGGAAGTCTGGCCGGTATTTCCAATTCATAACTAGAATTTTGATGGCGGTTTGTATTTATTATTCTTTCCACCAAATGTATAGTCCTGCCCAAGATCATTTTTACGGGAAACCGTAAAGCTGAAACAAGGGCCCGGGAATCATTGATATCTTTTAAATAATTGTTAAGACGCTTAAATATGATACCGCTGCTGTAACATTTAAAGCTCTTCTGCGAATAATTAATATAAGGATTCAGAAGCAATGCATTTCACTTCAATCATTCGCAAACACAAACTATATCACGGTATGTTTCTCACCTTGGTAAAACTGCCATTCACCGGTAATACCAATGCTGTTCGTCCAATTGCTATTGACCAGGAGGCCATGCCCGATGTATGTTTGTGAAACAATTAATAATAACAATAACTACAAAACAAATACAATGAAAAATTTAATCTTATCTGCCGCCGTTCTTTTAACTGTAAGCTTTAGCGTTGCCGCTGCTCCCGTTGAGCCCCTGGTAAACGAAAAAGCGCAAAAAACTTTTGTAACCATCTTTAAAGACGCTGCGGATGTAACCTGGAGCAATGCCGGTGATCATTACGAAGCTTATTTCAACAATGCCGGTATTAAAACACGGGTAACCATTGAT
>Ga0136846_1221153_pt1 | contig 62336 bp, 50 predicted proteins | sample HopSoiMetagenom2_FD_96841 | JGI IMG/M metagenome (GOLD analysis project Ga0136846, IMG submission 96841) | Grasslands soil microbial communities from Hopland, California, USA - 2 Assembly 2016 (version 4) | ecosystem: Environmental > Terrestrial > Soil > Grasslands | place: USA: Hopland... | reverse complement strand
GGGACCGGAGGGGAAAGGTTGTAGAACAGGTAGGGACCCCGGGAGCGGCCGGCTTCCGGTCCCGGGGTTTGATCGCTTCGATTGTCAATGAGCAAAGCCGCCCCTCTCCTTCCGTCTCCAGGACGGGCTTGGAGAGGGGCGGGCCAACTGCTTACTTCTGCGGGCTGCCTACCTTCAGCCTACGGAGTGGCTTTGGGCGGCGGCGTGGGGTCGGGCGAGACGGCCCCGGCCTTCTTCGTGGACTGCACGCGGTGACGAATGGGAGCCGCGCCGAACTGCACCAGCAGCTCGTTCTTCGTCCCGAGCTGGGACTTGGCGTAGCCCCGCAGACGACGGGCCGCTTCCTGACCGTTCTTGATGAGCTCCTTCAGCTCCTGGGTCAGGCTCTGGACCTTCGCCTGGCTCTCCTCCTGCTGAGCCTTGACCTGCCGGGACTGCGTGAGGATGCCTTGCAGCTCGGCCTTGAGCGGCTCGACGTTCGGCAGTCGCGCCGCCTGCGCGTCGCAGGCGTTGAGCGACCCCTCCCACGACCGGAAGACCTTGCCTTGTGCGTTGATGATGGCCATTGTGTTTCTCCTTTCACGTTTCTAACAGTTTTGGTTGTTTGTCGCCGGTCCGGTGCCCTATGCGCCGGCCGGCCATGAAACTCTGACTCTCTCTGTTCCCGATTCAACGTCAGCTCGTGTCCATAGGCATCTCCTTTCTTGTTGGCGGTCTATGCGCCAGTGGTACTTCTCTCTGGATCCTGCTGCTTTGCTGCCTGAAGCATCGGCAATGTAATCCATGGATTCCGGCTTGTCAAGACCCTTTTTGTGCAGAGTTGACGATTGGGCGTCGCTATGGTCTTATCCAGTCGGGGCGTATTCCGGCTGAGGCTGCGGGCCGTCTGGATCGGGTTCGAAGCGACCCAGACCTTGCTCAAAGCGGTTCGCACCGAGCTCCACGTGGTCCAGACCTTGCTCCAGGCGGTCGGGACCAAGGTCTGAGAGGTCGAGACCTTGGCGCAGAGGGTCCAGACCTTGGTCTGAGAGGTCGAGGCCCCGGTGCAGGGGGCTCGGACCGAGGTCCGGGAGGCGCAGACCAAGGTCTACGAGGCGCAGACCTCGTGCAGGGGGTCGAGACCAAGGTCTGAGAGGCTCAGACTTTGGTGCGAAAGGCTCAGACCTCGGTACAGGAGGCTGCAAGATTGGTGCGGTTCTTTGAAAACTGAATTTCAACTGCCTTCCCGGATGGGGCGGCGGGGGCTCCCCTTTCGCGGGTGGGAGAGCCCCCGCTTTTTTTCTCCCTCTTCTCCCGGCGCCGTTGCGGTGATCGTTGACGCCTGTCACCCTCCGTCTAAAACGGTGCTACCCTTCTATCCTTGAAGCTCTTCGGGAACTTTTCGCAGCCTTCGGGCGTCTATCAGAACAGGGCGCAGGTGAATCAGCCCTGGGAGGAGACGGTGGGCGTCGCAACGGTCTACCCCATGCATCAGGACGTGGCGCTCGACGTGGAGCTGGTCGAGCGCCATCGGTGCGGCGACTTCCAGGCGTTCGACGAGGTCTATGGACGCTTCGCGGAGATGGTGTACAACCTGTCCCTCCGCCTCGCGGGCAACCGCGAGGAGGCCGCCGACCTCACGCAGGAGGTCTTCCTGCGCATCTACCGGCACCTCGGCAGCTTCGGGGGCCGCTCGACACTCAAGACCTGGGTGTTCCGCATCGCCATCAACCACTGCCGCGACCGGCTGTCGCGCCACGTCCCCCCGATGCAGTCGATCGACGGGGACCCCGAAGGGGGAGGCATGACGCTCGCCGATACGGCCCGCGGGCCGGAGGAGCTGGCGGTCGCCGCGGACGAGGGCCGCCGGGTCACGGCGGGGCTCTCCCGGCTGCCGCAGGTTTTCCGCGAAGCGGTGGTGTTGCGGGACCTTGAGGGTTTATCCTATGAGGAGATTGCTGAAGTGCTGAGCGTCCGGGTGGGCACGGTCCGTTCGCGGATCGCACGCGGCCGCGAGCATCTTCGGCTCCTCCTGGAGAAAGGGCTATGACTCGTCACGTTTCCACTGAAGACCTTTCGGCCTATCTCGACTACGAGCTCGGGCTCGCCGAGGTCGGGCCGCTCGAAGCTCATTGCGCGGCGTGCGCCGAGTGCGGCACGCGTCTCGCCGCGCTGCGGCGGGTGGTCCACGGCCTCGGCGGCGCCCGGCGCGCCGAGCTGCCGGCTGCGCTGCGCCAGCAGATCCGGCGGCAGGTGCAGACGGCGCCGCCGGAGCGCGGGCTGCGGCCGGCGCTGGAGTGGCTGCGCGTCCGGCTGTTCCCGGTCGGTCCCACCCTGCGCACCTCCGCCGCCATGGGGCTCGCCCTGGTGGTGGCCCTGTTCGCCGCCAACCATGGCGTCGGCGACGGCTTCCTGCGCGACGAGCCCCGGCCGCGCCCGGACGTGGAGACCTTCGTAGGCGAGCCGTCGTTCGTGCTGCCGACCACCAGCCGGGTGGCCGGCCGCGATTTCGTCTGGACGGATGCGGGCGGCTGGGTGCAGAGCGGCCTGGAGTGGAAGACGCCGGAGACCCTCCTGGACGCCCACAGCCCCCAGGGCCGGGCGCTGCTGACCCGGTACTCGGACCTGAACTTCCTGCTGGCCGACGGCTCGTCCGTCGTGCTGCGCTACAACCTGGAGACGGTGGAGATCCGCAGCACGCCGCCGTCCACCCGGGTCCTGGGCTTCACGCCCCGTCCCCGGGCGGGCCGGGCGCACGGTCACGTGGTGTCGGCGTAGATCGAACGACGCGCTTCAGTCGGGTTGGGGCAAATTACTAAAGAGAAGTAAGTAGTCGGCGGGATGCCGGCGGTCCCGCGGGGCCCAGAGGGAGGGTCAGCCCATGGGCAGCTCGACCGTGAACACCGTCCCGCGCGGCGCGTTGTCCTCCACTCGGATCGAGCCCTGGTGGTCGGTGACGATGCGATGGACGATGGCGAGCCCTAAGCCCGTGCCGCGGCCCTTGGTGGAGAAGTAGGGGAGGAAGAGCTTCTCTTTCGCATCGGGGGGGATGCCCCGGCCGGTGTCCGCCACCTGGATCTCGAGATGACCGTCGATGGCGTGGGCGGAGACGCGGACGCGGCCGGGGGCGTCCGTGGCCTCGACGGCGTTGTCCAGGAGATTGATGAGGGCGCGCTTGACCTGCTCGCCGTCGATCCAGACGGTGGCCAGCTTTGCGTCCACCTCGGCGCCGACCTCCACGCCGGGCTTCAGGTTCTGGTAGAGGTGGATGGTCTCGCCCACCAGCCGGTCGAGGTCCACGGGCGCCGGCCGGGGACGGGGCATGCGGGCGTAGCGGGAGAATTCGTCCACCATCCCCTGGAGCGTCACCACCTCGCGGACGATGATCTCCACCCCCTCCTCGATCGCCTGGCCCAGCCCCGGGTCCCCCAGGCGGTGCTTGCGCAACAGCCGCTCGGCGGAGAGGCGGATGGGGGTGAGCGGGTTCTTGATCTCGTGGGCGATGCGCCGCGCGGCCTCGTTCCAGGCCGCGAGCTGCTGCGCCTTGATCAGCTCCGTCAGATCCTCGATCACCAGCACCTTGCCCTGGACGGTCCCCGCCGCATCCCGCAGGGCAGTGACCTTCACTTCGAAGGTCTTCCACTCGCCACCCAGGGTGAGGTGGACCTCTTTGCTCGTCCTCCCCTCGGGAGTCCCCTGGCCGGCTTCCCGGACCACCGCCGCCAGCCGCGCCCGCTCGCGGTCGCCCCAGGCCTCGTCGGCCGAGCGCCCCACCACCTCCTCCTCACTCTGGCGCAGCATGACGAGGGCGGCGCCGTTGCAGGTGAAGATGCGGCCGTCCGAGTCGATGGAGACGACGCCCGCCGCCACGTTCTGCAACACGGCCGCGATCAGCGCCCGCTCCGCAGCCAGCCGCTCGTTGCTGGTCGTCAGCTCGCGGTTGCTGCGCTCCAGCGCCTCCTCATTGCTGGCCAGCTCCTGGGTCATGCGGTTGAAGGAGTCGACCAGGACGCCGAGCTCGTCGTCCGCCTCCACGTCCACCCGGTGGGTGAGGTCGCCGCCGCTGATGATGCGCGTCCCCTCGGCCAGGGCCTGGATGGGCACCGTCACCCGGCGGGCGAGGTAGAGCCCGGTCCACGACGAGGCGAGGAGGATGACCAGGGTCACCATCAGGAAGAGCAGCATGTGGCTCGCCCGCAGGTCGTCCTTCTGCACCTGGAGCTGGCGGTAGGCCTGGTAGTCCTGCACCAGCTTCTCCCGCTGCGCCGAGAGGACGGGATCGAGCAGCGTGCCGGCGATGACGATCGCCGGCGGCCGCACCTTCGCCCGCTCCGCCTCGGTGGTGGGGATGGGCGGCAGGGTGGCCGTCCCTGAGGGCGCGGCCACGGCGGCCAGCAGCAGGCTTCCCTTGGTCCCCGGCGCCGACTGCACGGCCGTGGCCTGACCCTTCTTCGCCGCCTCTTCGAGGAATGAGCGGTCCGGCTCCGGCAGGTCGCGGATGCCCGTTGGGGTGTTGAGGATGGCGTGGACGAGCTCCCGCCCCTCGTAGACGGCGAGGAGGTCGAGATGGAGCTCCTCCCGCAGGTCCTGCATCCGCCGGTTGAGGAGCGGGCGCTGCTGGGCGTTGCGCAGGTCGAGGGGCCGGATCTCCTGGAGCACCCGGGTGGCATCGCGCACGTTCGTCCGTTCGATCTGGTCGTAGAGGGCCTGGGCCACGGCGTTGCCCCGCTCCAGCACCGGTGCCACGGGCGAGTTGAACCAGCGGTCGATCGACCCCCGGAGCAGCTCGGTGGCGATGGCGAAGAGGAGGAGGACGGGGATCAGCGACATGCCGACGTAGGTCGCCACCAGCTTGAACTTGAACGTCGAGCCCAGCACCCGGTGGCGGCGTTCGACCAGCAGCTTGATCAGGTTGCGCAGCAGGACGAAGAGGACGGCCAGGATGAGGACGACGTTGACGTACCAGAGGACGAACAGCAGCACCTTGTTCGTCACCAGGGCGCTCGGCAGGTCACGCCCCCGCTGGGCCATGTAGAACAGGGCCGTGAACAGCAGCAGGAGGGCGCCCAGGCCCCCGAGGATGAGGCGGTAGTCCTTGCGGTTGTGGACGATCTTCTGTCGCAGGCCCATGGGGATCTCGTGTCTGACTTCTTGCTGATTCTACTGCGTCAGGTTACCCGGTACTGCCGGCCCTCATCTCCCGGCCTCATCCCCCCGCCCAAGCCCCCTCATCACCCCGGCCCTCTTCTCCCACCGCACTCCCCCCGACCGGGAGAAGAGGGAGAAGAAAGGCAAGATCCCTTCAGCTACGTTCCCCTCTCCCGGTTGGGGGGAGTGCGGTGGGAGAGGGGACAGGGGTGAGGGCTCAGGGCTGCTTCGGAGCCCGGAACTTCGGGGACTCCTTCCAGTCGGTCGTGATGGCGACCGGGATGAAGGAGAGGAGAGTGCGCGAGCCGGTCTCGGCCTGGACCTTGATCAGCGCCCGTCCCTCCTTGGGCAGGTCGGCGACGTCGAAGACCGGCAGCCGGGCGATTACCGTCATCGCCTCTTCGAGCGCCTTGTGGTCGCGCACGATCTTGCTCTCGATGAGCTTGTCGTTGAGCTTGGAGTTGACGGTGTATGAACGGGCCACGGCGTCGTACATGGCCGTCACTTCCAGCGTCGCGTCCTCCAGCTTCTTGTCCCACCACCGCTGGCGGTCGCGGTCGAGCTCGATCTGGTAGACGAAGGAGGTGGGCAGACCGCTGTCCACTCTTTCCCACAGCCGGTGATCGAAAGCGCCCTGGAGGGCGAAAGAGACCTGCACCCTCTCGCCGTCGAGCTGGACCTTGATTTCGGAGATCTTGGCGTCCGCCAGGGCCTGCGAGACGAAGAAAAAGAAGCCGAGGAGCGCGAGTTTCGCTCTCATTCGAGGCCAGTCTACTACGGCTCGAAATATCCCGGGGACACGAAAGCATCGTAGCATGCGGCCCATGAACCTCCTGGACCTCTTCGCCATCTCCCGCCGGCGCACGCCGGACAAGGCCGCGCTCCGCTTTCGCGAGAACCAGGAGGAGACCATCCTCTCCTATGACCGTCTCTTTTCGGCGGCGGATTCCCTCGCCGCCGGGCTCGCGGCCCAGGGACTGGGGAAGGGAGACCGCGTCGCCTTCTTCCTCGGCAACCGGCCGGAGTTCGTCGTCGCCTACCTGGCGGTGATCCGCCTCGGGGCGGTGATGGTGCCGATCAATCTCGCCTACCGGCGGCGGGAGATCGCCCACATGCTTCAGGACGCCGAGCCCCGGCTGCTGATCACGGAGCGCTCTCTCCTTTCCCTCCTGGACGAGCTCGAAGAGGGGGACCGGCGCAGCCTCGAACGGGTGATCCTGGCCGAGGAGCTGGAGGGCCTGCGAGTTGATCCGGCCCGTCTGAGCCCGCCTGTCGTCGGCGGCAGCGATGCCGCCATGCTCCTCTACACCTCGGGCACCACCGGGCGGAGCAAGGGGGCGGTCATCACTCACGACAACATCCTCGCCACCGTCACGGGCCTGCTGGCGGCCTGGGCCTGGGAGCCGGCGGACGCCCTTCTCCTGACTCTCCCCCTCTTCCATACCCACGGCCTGGTGGTGGGCCTCCACTGCGCCCTGGCGGCCGGGGCCACCGTCCTCCTGCGCCGCCGCTTCGACGCCGGCGAGGTGGCGACCGGCCTGATTCAAGGCGAGTCGACCCTCTTCTTCGGCGTCCCCACTATGTACGTGCGGCTGGTGGAGGAGTTGAAGCGACGGGACGACCGTGCCGGCCTCGCCCGCCTGCGCCTGTTCTGCTCGGGGAGCGCTCCCCTGGCGCCGGAAACCTTCGCCGCCTTCCGCGAGCTGACCGGGCACGACATCCTGGAGCGCTACGGGATGACGGAGACGGGGATGAACCTCTCCAACCCCTACGCCGGTCCGCGGCTGCCGGGCACCGTGGGCACGCCGCTCCCGGGCGTCTCGACCCGCATCGTGGATCGCGAAGACCGGGATCTGGTCCCCGGCGCCGAGGGGGATCTCCTGGTGGCGGGCTCCAACGTCTTCGCCGGCTACTGGCGGGCGCCGGAGAAGACGGCGGAGAGCTTCGTCCACGACGATCTCGGCCGGCGCTGGTTCCGCACCGGCGACCTCGCCCGCGAGGACCCCGCGACCGGCTACGTCACTCTCCTCGGCCGCAGCCGCGAGCTGATCCTTTCTGGCGGCTTCAACGTCTACCCGCGGGAGGTGGAGGAGGTGCTCGCGACCTTTCCGGGCGTGCGGGAGGCGGCGGTCGCCGGCCGTCCCCACCCGGAGTGGGGCGAGGTCCCCGTGGCCTTCCTGGTGGCGGATCCTCCGCTCGACGAGGCCGCCCTCATCAACTTCTGCAAGTCGCAGATGGCGGGCTTCAAAGTGCCGCGCCGCTTCGAGTTGCTGGAGGCCCTGCCCCGCAACGCCCTGGGCAAGGTCCAGAAGCACCTGCTGCCGGGGTGATATAAGTGGGAGATCATGAAAACCTATTTGGGCGTCGACCTTGCCGGTGAAGGCGGAAATACCGGAGTCGCCGAGATTTTCGAAACCGACGAGGGTCTCTTCTACCGGTTCCCCAACGAATCCTGGCAGGGCCACGCCGGGCTCGAGAATATCGAGACCCACTTCCGCGACGCGGAGAAGACGGCGGTCGATCATCCGTTCGCCTATCCCGCGCCCTGCATGCGCTGGTTCCTGGGGGACACGGACCCTGAGGCCAACGGCGATCCCTACCTCTGGCGGCGCACCGACCTCGCCCTGGCCGAGCGCCTCACCAACATGGGAATCCGCCGCAGCACCGCCCAGCAGACCAGTTGCGGCTCGGACATCTGGCGCGCCGTCGAGCTGGCCAATCTCCTGGGGCTGTCCCGGGACGTGGTCTGCGGCGGCCGGGGCCGGCTCTTCGAGACGGACCCGCGAGTCGCCTGGGCGGTGATCGTCGCCAGCCTCACGGACCGGGACACGGCGGAGGGCCTGGTCGGAGACTACAAAGGCGCGAGCCTCGACGACCGGGAGAACCGCACCAAGCAGCGGGAGCACCGGGAGAAGATGCTCCGGCTCCTCAGCGAGGGCACGGGCCTCCGGCCCCGTCCCGACACCCAGAAGGACCTCGCCAGCAAGAACGACGACAACCTCGACGCCCTGATCTGCGCCTTCGTCGCCTATCTCTCCGCCTTCGCCGGAGCCGAGCGCTGCCTTCCGGAGCACGTCCCCGAGGAGACCGTCCTTCTCGAAGGAGCCGCCATGGTCCCGAGCACGGATTGGCAAGCTCGTCTGTTGATGAGGAAGAGCTGACGGGGCGTTGGGATCTCACCCTACTGGGGGAGCTTCCAAACCGCTGGGGGAGGAGGTCCCCCCATCCCCTGGCCGCGAAGTTGCAATCCCAGGATTCCAGTATTTGCGTTCAGGGGGGCCTGAGATCTCTGGGAGGTGCTTCGCAATGCGTCGTGAAGCCGCTTCGTACCGCGTTTTCGCCGTCGTGCTGCTGGGTCTCGTCCTGGCCCTTCCCCAGAGGGCTGCCGCGTCCTCTGAAACGGACGTATCGCCGTCCTCCGCGTTCGCCGCCGCGTGGGTTGAGATCGACGAGCTCGTCGCCGCGGACAAGCTGGAGGAGGCCCTGCCGCGGGTGGAGAAGCTCCTCGCCGAGGCCCGAACGGCCGGAGACGAGGAGATGTGGACGCGGGCACTGGTGCGGACTGCTCTGCTCCGGGGGAGTCTCCAGAAGCCCGAGAACGCCGCTCGCTTCCTCAAGGAGCAGCCCCGGCCGTCAGGGCCGCTCTACCGTACCGTGGTCGACCTCTACTACGCCGAAACACTGGTGCGCTATCTGGGCTCCTCGGGGGAGATCGTCGAGCGGGAGACGCTGGAGTCCGAGGGGGAGCCTCCCCTGGAGCAGCAGACCGGGAAGCAGATCGCGGCCGCCGCCCTCGCCGCCTGCCGCGACGCCTGGAGCCGGCGGCAGGAGCTCGGCGACGCCCCTCTCTCCCGGCTCCAGCTCTACCTGAAGCCCAACAGCTACCCTGCTACGGTCCGCGGCACTGCGCGCGACGCCCTCTCCTATCTCTACGCCGGGCTGCTGGGGAACAAGGCCCTGTGGTCGAAGGAGGATTCTGGCGCCGCCGAGGGCCTCGACCTCCCTCCCCTGATCCGCGGCGACGCCACGTCCTCCGAAGGATCGGCCGTGCACCCGCTGCGGGAAATGGCGGCCGTGCTCGGCGATCTCGAGGCATGGGACCTCGCTGCGGGCCGGCGGGAGGCGGCGCTCGAGGCCCGGCTGTCGCGGCTGCGGCGGCTGCACGACGCTTTCGCGGACGACGAGGACCGCCGGCTCATCCGCCGCGACCTCGAAGAGCATCTCGCCACCTTCCGGGACGTCCCCTGGTGGTCGATGGGCATGGCCACCCTGGCGGACCTGCTGAAGCAGGGGGAGGAGCCCGGCCACCTCGCCCGGGCGCATGCCACCGCCGTCGCCGGCCGCGACGCCTGGCCCGGCTCGCCGGGGGGAGAGCGCTGCCGGTCCATCGCCGAGGAGATCGAGCAATCCGGGCTCCAGCTCACGGCCATGGAGAGCGACGGGCTCGGCCGCCGCTCTCTCCAGGTGCGCCACAAGAACCTCCCGGCGGTCTACTTCCGCGCCTATCCTGCCGAGCCGAAGTCGCAGGCCGGCAGCGAGCGGCCGTCCACCGACGCGATGAAGGCCCTGATTCGCGATGGCCAGCCCGTGTCAGCCTGGCGCAGCGAGCTTCCCGCGACGCCGGACTTCGACTGGCACACCAGTTGGATCGTGCCGCCCATCGACCGCCCGGGCGCCTACGTCATCGTCGCCTCGTCCCTGGAGGATTTCTCCCGCAAGGAGAGTCAGCTCGCCGCCGTCCACATCGTCCTGAGCGACCTGGTGCTGCTGAGCCGGGACGCCGGCGGCCAGGACGTCGAGATTCTGGCCCTGTCGGGAGCCACGGGCGAGCCCGTCGCCGGCGCCGAGGTGCGCCTCCACGTAGCCGACGACACCTCCCGGATCCTCGGGGTCGGGACCACGGGAGCCGACGGCGCCCTCCGCCTGCCGCTGGAGCCGCGCCAGAGCTATCGTGTGCTCGGAGACTCGGCCGTCGGGCCGGCACGGCTGGATACGATTTATCCCCAGGACCCGGAGCGGCCGGACACCGTCTCGACCCTGCTCTACACGGACCGCGCCGTCTACCGCCCGCAGCAGACGATCTTCTGGAAGGTGCTGGCCTACCAGGGATCGCGTAATGAGGGACGGTTCGGCGTCGTGGCCGGGCGGGCGGTGACGGTGACGCTACGCGACGCCAACTACAAGGAGGTGGCGTCGCGGACCGTGACCACCAACGGGTTCGGCACGGCCGCAGGCGAATTCCAGATCCCCGCCGGCCGCCTGCTGGGGTCGTGGATGCTGAGGACATCTGTGGAGTCCCAGTCCGTCGACAGCGAGATGGGCTCCACGCCGTTGTTGGTGGAGGAGTACAAGCGACCGACCTTCGAAGTCGTCCTGGACGATCCTGCCACCTCCCTGCGGCTGGATGCTCCGGCGAAGCTCACCGGCCGGGTCGCCTACTACTTCGGCCTTCCCGTCACCCATGGCCAGGTGCGCTGGCGGATCGTCCGCGCCCCGTCCTATCCCTGGTGGTGGCGCTGGGATGCCCGGTCCGCCGCCCGGACCGTGGCGGTGGGGACCTCGACTCCGAGCGGGGACGGAACCTTCGAGCTCGCCTTCACGCCGCAATCGGAGGTGCGGAGCCGGGGCGAGCTGACGTACGACTATCAGGTATTCGCCGAGGTAACGGACGACGGCGGCGAGACGCGCGGGACCGATCGCACTTTCCGCATCGGACGCACCTCGGTCGAAGGGTCGATCGCGAGCGACCGCGGCTTCCTGCTCGCCGGCCGGCCGGCCTTCCTCACCGTCACCCGGCGAGACTTGAACGGCGTGCCGCACCCGGGCGCCGGCTCCTGGTCGCTTTACGAGCTGCGCCAGCCCGAGCAGGCCCTGCTGCCGGGCGACGAGCCGGTGCCGGCGCCTGCGGAAAATGGTTTCCGGACTCCAGGCGACGATCTCAGTCCAAGGTGGAACAAGCTTCGGGAGCCGGAGCTCGCCCTGCGCGGCTGGCCCCAGGGGCGGCGGCTGGCGGGCGGTGAGCTGCGCCACGGTACGGCGGGCGCGGCCGAGGTGAAGCTCCCGCCGCTGCGGCCGGGAGCCTACCGGTTGCGCTGGGAGACCCTGGACGATTTCGGGGTACGGGTCGAGGCGCAGCAGGAGATGATCGTGGCCGGGGCGCGGACCCCGCTCGCCCTGCCGGCGGTGCTCAAGGTGGAGAGCGCTTCCGTGCGCGTGGGCGGCACCGCCCGGCTGCTGGTCCATTCGGGCTTCCCCGGCCAGGCTTTCTTCTTCGAAGTCTGGCGCGGCGGCGAGCGCCTCGAGCGGCGGATGCTGCGCGGCGGCGAGTCGCCCGCGGTGATCGCGCTCCCCATCGGCGCGGCGGATCGCGGCGGCCTCGGCTTCAAGCTCGTGCTGCTGCGCGACCACCAGCTCTGCAATCTCACCGCGGCCGTCCGGGTGCCGTGGGACGACCGCGAGCTGCGGGTGGGGTTCGCCACCTTCCGCGACCACCTGCGCCCCGGTGCGCGGGAGAGGTGGAAGATCACCGTCCGTCCCCCCGCGGGCGAGGCCCCCGAGGCGGCGGCCGCCGAGGTGCTGGCGATCATGACCGACCGCAGCCTCGACGAGATCCTGGTGCCTGACGAGCGCCCAGACCCGCTCGGCCTCTACCCCGACCGGACCCCGATCCCCTCTCTGACCTCGAACCTGGGGTCGAAGAGCGAGATCTGGCTGGGGCAGATGGAGTCCCGCCCTGCGCTGCCGGAGCTGGAGGACGACTGGCTGCTATTCCCGAATTTCGGCCAGGAGCGGATGCGCGTGGGACCTCTGACCGTGCGCGACGGCGTGGTCGAAGAGGAGATCGTCGTGACTGGGGAGGCAGCGAAGCTCGACACCGTCAGTACCGTGGCCCTGGAGTCAAATCCCGTGCGAGATCCCCGGGCGGCCTCCAGGACATCCCCGGGCGGGCCACCGCGCAGCAATTTCGCGGAGACCGCCTTCTGGCAGCCGCAACTCCTCACCGGTCCGGACGGCACGGCCACGATCGAATTCACCGTGCCCGACTCGGTCACGGCGTGGAACGTCTTCGTCCAGGCGGTGACGCGCGACCTGCGGGCGGGCACGGTGAAGAAGGAGGCCCGCTCTGCCCGCGACCTCCTCGTCCGCCCCTACCTGCCGCGCTTCCTGCGCGAGGGGGACCAGGCACGGCTCAAGGTCGTCGTCACCAACGCCCGCAAGACGGCCATGCGGGGCGAGGTGGCGCTGGAAATCGCCGATCCGGAGACGGGGCAGAGCCTGCTGGCGGACTTCGGGCTCACCGCCGGGCCGGCGCGCCTCCCCTTCACGGCGGCGGCCGGCGGCGGCACGAGCGTCACCTTCCCTCTGACTGCTCCTCGCCGGGTGGGGCCCGTGGCCTTCAAGGTCACGGCCGTGGCAGGGGACGAGAGCGACGGCGAGCTTCGGCCCCTGCCCGTGCTGCCGTCGCGGGTCCACCTCGCCCAGTCCCGCTTCGCCGTCCTGCGGGACGCCGAGCGCCGGGAGCTGCGTTTCGCGGACCTGGAGCGCAACGACGATCCGACGCGGATCGACGAGCAACTGGTGGTCACGGTCGACGGCCAGCTCTTCCAGGGCGTGCTGGCGGCCCTGCCATACCTCGTCAACTATCCTTATGAGTGCACCGAGCAGACCCTCAACCGCTTCCTCTCGACGGAAATCGTGACGAGCCTCTTCGACCGCTACCCCGCCGTGGCCCGGCTGGCCGCGGACCTGGCGAAGCGGGAGACGCGGCTCGAAACCTGGGACGCCACGGATCCCAACCGCAAGCTGGCCCTGGAGGAATCGCCCTTCCTGATAGAAGCGCGGGGCGGCGACGGGAAGGACCTCCTCAAGGTGCTCGACCCGCGGATCGCCCGCGCTCAACGCGACGACTCGCTTGCGAAGCTCGTGAAGATGCAGCGTGCGGACGGCGCCTTCCCCTGGTGGCCGGGCGGGCCGGCCTCGCCCTACATGACCGCCTACGTCCTCCAGGGCCTGGCCCGGGCGGCCGAGTTCGGCGTCGAGGTGCCGCGCGATCTGCGCGACGCGGTGCGCAAGGGGTGGTCCTACCTGGCGGCGAATTACCGCGAGGAGCATGGGAAGCGCCCGGCGGAGAGCTGCTGCCTCGCCCTCCCCGTGCTGCTCAACTACACGGCCTCGGCCTATCCCGATCCTTCATGGATGGGGAATGCCCTGACCGAGGCCGAGCGCCGGCAGATCCTGGACGAGAGCTTCCAGCATTGGACCGAGCTCTCCCCCTATCTGCGGAGCCTACTGGCCCTCACCCTGAAGCGCATGGGCCGGCCGGACGACGCGCGGCTCGTCTTCGACAGCGTCCTGGATCGGGCGAGGACCACCCCGGACGAGGGCACCTTCTGGCAGCCGGAAGCGCGCTCCTGGCTCTGGTACGACGACACCGTCGAATCCCACGCCTTCGCCCTGCACGCCCTGATGGAGCTGCGGCCGGACGATCCCCGCCGTCACGGCCTCGTGCAGTGGCTCTTCCTCAACAAGCATTTCAACCACTGGAAATCGACGCGGGCCACGGCCGAGGTCCTCTACGCCCTGGTCCACTATCTCCAGAAGGAGGGACAGCTCGGCGTGACCGAGTCGGCGACCGTCCGCACCGCCGGGCAGGCCACCACCTTCACCTTCGAGCCGGACCGTTACACGGGCAAGGAGAACCGGGTGGTGATCCCGGGCGACAGGATCGATCCTGCCCATGCCGCGGTCGAGGTGGAGAAGGCGACCCCCGGCTTCCTCTTCGCCTCCGCCACCTGGCACTTCTCGACCGAGGAGCCCCCGGCGCAGGGGAGCGGCGACCTCTTCCACGTCTCCCGCCGCTACTTCCTGCGCGTCTCCCAGGGGCAGGAGAAGGTGCTGAAGCCGCTCGAAGAGGGGGCTGTCCTCAAGCCGGGCGACGAGGTCGAGGTGCAGCTCACCGTGAGCAGCCGGGCGCCCGCGGAGTACGTCCACCTGCGCGATCCCCGTGCCGCCGGCCTCGAGCCCGTCGCCGCCCGCTCCGGCTGGCGCTGGAACCAGGGCCTGCTGTGGTACGAGGAGACGCGGGACAGCGCCACCAACTTCTTCTTCGAAGCGCTGCCGGCCGGCGAATACACCCTGAAGTACCGTCTGCGGGCCAACCTCGCGGGCGAGTTCCGGGTCGGTCCGGCCACGTTGCAGTCGATGTACGCGCCGGAGTTCATGGCGTATTCGGAGGCGGGGGTGGTTCGGGTTGTAGAATGAGGGTATGACCGAGGGGCCTGTCGCCCCTCGGGGATCGGAGAAAACGCCATGAGCCAGATCCTCCTGGACATCCCGGAAGACTCCATGCTGGCCCTGAAGTTACGGGCGGACGAGTTTGGCGAGACCTTGCGGATGGCCGCCGCCGTGAAGCTCTTCGAGTTGGGGCGCCTCTCCTCGGGGGCGGCGGCGGTTCTGGCCGGCGTCCCACGCGTCGTCTTCCTCTCCAGGCTCGCCGATTACGGGGTCGATACCTTCAGCCTGACCGAGGAGGAGCTTCAGAGGGAAGCTCGCCTTGCCTGAGGTGATCTGCAACACCTCACCTCTTCAGTATCTCCATCAGCTCGGACTCCTCCATATCCTCCCTGCTCTCGCGGGTGAGGTCGTCGTTCCCGTCGCCGTGGAGGAGGAGCTTGCGATCGGCAGGAAAGCGGGCGTGAGCCTGGCCGACCCGAAGACGTTGAGTTGGGTGAGCCTGCGGCGCCCCCAAAGCCAACCTGCCTTGCCTCTGATCCACGATCTCGGTCCCGGTGAAACCGAGGTGCTCATGCTGGCCCTGGAGGCCTCCGATCCGATCGTCATCCTCGACGACGCTCTCGCGAGACGCTGTGCGGAAACCCTCAGACTTCGCCTGACCGGGACTGTGGGCCTCCTGCTGGATGCCAAGCGAGCGGGACTCATCGAGAGGGTAGCCCCTTGTCGGGACCGGCTCCAGGCCCTACGCTTCCGCCTCTCTCCTCAGACGCGGGCGGCGGTCCTGCGCCTTGCAGGCGAGAGTCTCTGATTCCTCCATGCTCCCCACCCTCCGCACCGCCCACGCCCCGGCCACGGAGCGGCCATGACCGGGCCCGCCGCCTTCCCCGAGTGGATCCTCCCCGTGGGGACCCACGTCGTGACCCGGACCGAGGTGCGGGACTCCCGGGGCAACCTGCTCTGCCCGGCGGGTGCCGTGGGCAAGGTCGTCAAGTCGCCGGTGGACAGCACTCACGCCTATCGCGTCCTCCTGCCGGACGGCCGCAAGATCTCCCTGCACCGCCAGCACCTGAGCGTCCGCAAGCTCGTGCAGCGGGAGGACCTGGAGCGGGCGCGGCCGGGGGATCTCGATCAAGGTCTCTGGGACCGGGTGATCTACCGCTGCATCGTGGGCTCCCTGGCCTACGGCCTGGCGGGGGAGGGCTCGGACATCGACCGGCGAGGGTTCTACCTGCCGCCGGCGGACCTCCACTGGTCGCTTTTCGATCTCCCCGAGCAGCTCGAGAACCGGGAGACCGAGGAGTGCTACTGGGAGATCCGCAAGTTCATCACCATGGCCCTCAAGGCCAATCCCAACGTGCTCGAATGCCTCTACACGCCGCTCGTGGAGTTCAGCACGCCACTGGCGGACGAGCTGATCGCCGGCCGCTCGGCCTTCCTCTCGAAGCTGATCTATCAGACGTACAACGGCTACGTCATGTCGCAGTTCAAGCGCCTGGAGATGGACGTCCGCACCACCGGCGCGCCGCGCTGGCAGCACGCCATGCACCTCATCCGGCTGCTGATGGCGGGGATCACGGCCCTGCGCGAGGGGTTTATCCCGGTGCGGGTGGAGGAGCACCGAGAGCGTCTCCTGGCCATCAAGCGGGGAGAGGTCCCCTGGGCGGAGGTGGACGCCTGGCGGCTCGATCTGCATGAGCAGTTCGAGCGCGCCTTTGAATCGACCGCCCTGCCGGACCGGCCGGACTACGAATGGGCCAACCGGTTCCTCGTCAAGGCCCGCCGGAGCGCGGTGGGCGACCCGGTGTGAAGATCTCCCTCCCCGAGCTCGCCCTCGTCCTCCTCGTCGGCCCGTCCGGCGCCGGCAAGTCGACCTTCGCCCGCCGGCACTTCCGGGCGACGGAGGTCCTGTCCTCCGACGCCTGCCGGGGCTTGGTGTCCGACGACGAGACGGATCAGTCGGCGACCGCGGACGCATTCGAGATCCTCCACGCCATCGCGGCCAGACGCCTGCGCCGCGGCCGGCTCACCGTGATCGACGCCACCAACACCCAGCCGGAGGCGCGCCAGCCGCTGCTGGAGCTCGCCCGCGAGCACTACGTGCAGCCGGTGGCGATCGTCTTCGACCTGCCCGAGGAGATCCTGGCGGCGCGCAACCGGAAGCGGCCGGACCGCCGGTTCGGGCCCCACGTGCTGCACCGCCAGAGCGGCGAGCTCCGGCGCTCGCTCCCCGGTCTCGAGAAAGAGGGGCTCCGGCATCTCTGGGTCCTCCGCTCGCCCGAGGAGTTGGAGACGGTCACCCTCGAGCGCCGGCCGTTGCGGCCCGACCGCCGGTCCGACCGTGGGCCCTTCGATCTCATCGGCGACGTCCACGGCTGCGGCGACGAATTGGAGGAGCTGCTGACGAATCTCGGCTACGCCCCGGACGAGGCGGGCTTCTCGAGCGTCTGGCGTCACCCCGAGGGGCGCAAGATCGTGTTCCTCGGCGATCTCGTGGACCGCGGCCCCCGGGTGGTCGACGTGCTTCGCATTGCGAGGGGGATGGTAGCGGCGGGCTCGGCCCTCTGCGTGCCGGGCAACCACGACGTCAAGCTGCTCAAGTGGCTGCGGGGCCGCAACGTCCGGGTGGCTCACGGCCTCCAGCAGTCGATCGACGAGCTGGAGGCCGAGCCGCCCGGCTTCCGCTCCGACGTGGCCGCGTTCCTCGACGGCCTGGTGAGCCACTACGTGCTGGACGGCGGCCGGCTGGTGGCCGTCCACGCCGGCCTCAGGGCGGAGATGCAGGGGCGGGCCTCCGGCCGGGTGCGCGACTTCGCCCTCTATGGCGAGACCACGGGGGAGATGGACGAGCTCGGCCTCCCCGTGCGCGCCGACTGGGCCGCCGGCTACCGGGGCGCGGCGCACGTGGTCTACGGCCATACGCCGGTGGCCGAGCCGCAATGGCTCAACCGCACGCTCAACATCGATACCGGCTGCGTCTTCGGCGGCCGGCTCACGGCCCTGCGCTGGCCGGAGCGCGAGCTGGTCTCCGTCCCCGCCCGGCGGATCTACATGGGACCCTCCCGGCCGTTCCTCAGGGTCTAGATCAGCCCGCGCAGCAGGTGCAGCACGCGGTCGATGACGAAGCCGGAGGCCACGCGATCCATGGGGAAGCTCTCGTGGTCGAAGCGGGCCTCCTTCACCACCCAGCCGTAGCTGACCTTGATGGTGCCGGGCTCGGCCTTGTCCAGCGAGAACTCGATGGCGCCGCGCTTGGGGGTCTGGGTCTGCACCTGCACGTCCATGCGCACCTTCTCGGGCGTCAGCTCCTGCAGCCGCGTGAGGTGGCCCTTGCGGTCGAGATCGATCATGAACTCCCGCAGGGTGGGGAGAAGGATCGTCTTCTTGATCTCCTGAAAGCGATAGATCTGCCGGTTCTTCTCCAGCACGGCCTCGCGCTCGCGGAAGCGGTCCTGCTCCTTCTCCGCTTCGAGCGCGACGAGCAGCCGGCGGACTTCCTTGCGTTTGACGTCGTCCAAGTGGTCTCCCCAGGTCTCCCTGGATTTTATCATCCCGCGACTGCCGGTTGGACGGGCGGCGAAAAGATATAGGATTCGCGATAGGAGATATCGATCATGATCCAAATCATCGACCATGGAGCCGTACGCGAGCTGCGCCTCGACCGGCCGCCGGCCAACGCCCTCTCGCCGGAGCTGATCGCCGCCCTGCGCGCGGCGGTGGAGGGGGCACCCTCGGCCGGCGCCAGGGCGCTGGTCCTCTCCGGCGCGCCCGGCCGGTTCTCGGGCGGCCTCGACGTGCCGCACCTGATCCAGCTCGACCGGCCGGCCATCGCCGCCACCTGGCGGGACTTCTACGGTCTGCTGCGCGCTCTCGCCGCCTCGCCCATCCCGGTGGTGGCGGCCATCACCGGCCACAGCCCGGCCGGCGGCGCCGTGCTCTCCATCTTCTGCGACGCCCGCGTCATGGCCGAGGGGGAGTTCCGCATCGGCCTCAACGAGGTCCAGGTGGGTATCCCCATGCCGCCGGTCATCTACCACGCCCTGCGGCGGCTGGTGGGGCGCGGACAGGCCGAGCGTCTCTGCGTGACGGCCCAGCTCGTGCTCGGGGATGAGGCCCGGCGCATCGGCCTCGTCGACGAGTTGGTCGCCCCCGAGGGGGTCGTGGCGCGGGCCGTCGAGCAGTGCAACGCCCTCCTCGCCCTGCCGCCGCGGGCCTTGTCGATCACCCGCCACCTGGCCCGCGCCGACCTCGTCGCGCTCTTCACGGAGAACGAGGCCGAGCTCGCGGGTCTGGTGGACCAGTGGTTCAGCCCCGAGACGCAGGGGGCTTTGCGGGCGCTGGTGGAACGGCTGGGAAAGAAGAAGGGCTAGACCGCCCCGCCCGAGAAGCCTCATCTCTGGTAGGAGGAGGGGCGGTTTCGGGGCTTCAGTTCGGCTCGTCGATGACCGCGGTGACCGAAGCGGCAACGGCGGCCTTCTCCAGCCAGCGCTCCAGCCGCTCCGGCTCCTTCTGGGCCAGGATGTGCTCGCGGACAGCGTCCGGCACTGCAATGCCGCGGACCCGAAGCACGGTCAGCAGGTTGCGCGCCGCCTCCTCGGCGCGCCCCTGAGCGACGTACTTTTTCGCGAAATCGCTCTGGTATTCGTAACTCTTCATTATCGTCTCCAGCGCGCGGCGAGCCGCCTCATTCAGGGAATTGTACACGAGGTCGTAGTACAACCTGGCCCTGTCGTCGTCGAGTCCTCGGATCGCGGGCAGCACCGTGGCGGCGATCGTCGTTCCCTGGTCAGTCTCGCCGTGCGCCAGCGCGGAAAGCACTCCGAGCTCGGGCCGGCGGGCCGCTTCCCTGGGGTCTGTCACGACCGGAACAGCGGTGCGGCGCAGCACAGGCGGGCGCAGGACGAAGCCGGGGACGCCGATCTCGATCGGTTCTGCGCACCACCCGGCGAGAACCGGATCGGGCGCGACGACGAGGAGATCCGCCGGGCAGCCGTGGATGGCGCGCGAGACCGTCACGTAAGCAGGCCAACTGAGGCGCTTTCTGGAATCGACCGCCAGTTGGACCTCGACGATGATCACCCGGATGGGGATGTCGCGGTCGAGAAGGACGACGACGGCATCGGCGCGGTATTCGGCGGGCTGGATCTCGGTCAAGTCGTTGGAGGCGAGTCGAGCTTCGGTGTAGGGTGGAAGCGAGACGCCCAGCACCTCGACCAGGATCTCGGCAGCGAGCGAGGGACGGTTCTTGAAGAGATCCACAAGGATCTCATGGGCCATTGAGGGCATAGCGGTGACGTTTCCTCCTTCGTGACATATATTATCTCTCTGAAGGATTCGCGGCGGGATAGGCGGGCCAGGTACCGCGACGCCTTCGTCGGGAGTAGACCTGCTGAGGATCGTGTTACCATCTTGCGAGGATGCCAAAGCGGCACCCGCCTCCGACCATGATCCGACTCCGGCCTCTCGCCACCCTGCTTCTGGTCGTCTCCTTCGCGGCTTTCCAGTTGCTCGCGACGGCGCCCCTGCTCCACCCCAACTGCAATCTGCTGGGGATGCTGGCAATCCAGGGTCCCGCCACCCCGGCCGTGCACACGCCGTCAGAGGCGGCCACCGGGAGCACGGACGAATGCCCGGTCTGTATGGTCTCAGGGCTTTCGGCGATCCTCTCGGCTGGCCTTTCGGTTTTCGCCCCCATCGCCCGCGTGGCCGCGCCCCCCCTGCCGGCCAACACTGTTGTTCGGGCCTTCTTCAGCGCCAATCTCCACAGCCGCGCTCCTCCCTCCGCCTAGACCTTCCGTTCGTTTTCCCTGAAGTCGCCGGTCCTCGTCGCGAGGCGCCCGGCCGCAATGGAATCTGAAGAGCCTGGAAGATCGGGAGCCCCGATCGGGAGGGACGCCATGGACCACGATGTCTGGACTCGCGCAGCCCGGAATGCCGCGCCGGTCCCCGCTGCGCTCGCGCTGATCTTCGCCCTTGGGCTCGCCACGCTGGCGACGCCTCTCGCCGCTCAGGCTCCCGCGCCGGCGCCCGCGCCCCAGACGCCGGACCCCGTCGCCGACCTCCGCGCCCAGCTCGAGGCGCTCAAGGCCGAGTACGAGAGGCGGATCGCTGACCTTGAGGAGCGTCTGACTGATCTGCAGACGGCTCAGGGACAGGCCCCGGCCCCAGGCCCCGCCACGGCAGAGGCGACGCCCCCTCCAGCCCCGGCACCGGCACCTGAGGCGCCGCCCTCTCAACCCGCGGCCCCCGAGGGCGCGGCCGTGCCGGCGACCGAGCCGGGCCCCGGGGCGGGCGGCGCCGGCGGGCCGTCTCAGACCTCGAACTATTTCAACCCGAGCGTCTCGGTGATCGGCAACTTCCTCGCGGTCGGCGGCCAGAACCGCACCGAGAACCTCCCCTCGGCGGAGCTGCGCGAGTCCGAGCTGGGGATCCAGGCGATCGTCGATCCTTATGCGCGCGCCGACTTCTTCATCTCCTTCGGCGAGCACAACGTCGACGTCGAGGAGGGGTTCGTCACCTTCACCGCGTTGCCCCAGAGCCTGCTCGCCAAGGTCGGCCGCATGCGGGCCTATTTCGGCAAGATCAACACCCTCCACCTGCACGTCCTCCCCTGGCCCGACGAGCCGCTGCCGGTCGTGAACCTCCTCGGCTCGGACGGCTGGATCGGCACCGGTGTGTCGGTCGCCCGGCTGCTCCCCATCGGGGACACCTTCACGGAGGGGACACTGCAGATCTTCCGCGGCCAGGCCGAGGATCTCTTCGAGGAGCAGCGGCGCAGCGACCTCGCCTACAACGGCCACTACCGCGTCTTCAAGGACCTGACCGACGCCTCCAACCTGGACCTCGGCCTCTCCTACGCCACCGGCCCCAACGGCGCGACGCCATCCTCCCGCACCCGCCTCGAGGGCCTCGACGCGACCTATCGCTGGAAGCCGCTCCAGACCGCCAGCTACCGCTCGGTGACCCTGCGCGGCGAGCTGTTCCGCAGTCTCCGCGATCAGCCGGGCGGCGTGCAGAGGGCGATCGGCTGGTTCGCCGCCGGCGACTATCAGCTCGCCAAACGCTGGTTCGTGGGCGCCCGTTACGAGACCTCGGACCTGGCCCGCGACGCCTCGAAGCGAGACACCGGCGAGGCCGCCACCCTGACCTTCTGGCCGAGCGAGTTCTCGCAGCTCCGGGCCGAGCTTCGGCGCCGCCACTACAGCCTGACCGACGAGACCGCCAACGAGCTCCTCCTGCAACTCCAATTCGCGATCGGCGCCCACGGCGCCCATCCTTTCTAGAGGTACGCCATGAAACGAATCCTCCCCGTCCTCTTCGCCCTGGTCGCGCTCGCGAGCTTCGGCTCCGCGGCCGAGGCCAAGCTCCGCGTCGTCTCCTCGCTCCAGGACTTCGCCTCGATCGCCCAGTCGATCGGCAGCGACCGGGTCGAGACCCTCGCCCTCGCCAAGGGCTACCAGGACCCGCATTTCGTCGACGCCAAGCCCTCCTTCGTGCTCCAACTCTCGCGCGCCGACCTGCTGATCGTCGCCGGGCTGGAGTTGGAGATCGGCTATCTGCCGCCGTTGATCGACCAGAGCCGGAACGACAAGATCCACCCCGGAAACCCCGGCTATCTGGACGGCTCGGTCGGCTGCGACATCCTGCAGCGACCCACGACGCAGGTTACCCGGGCCATGGGCGACGTCCACCCCTACGGCAACCCGCACTACTGGACCGATCCCGAGAATGGCCGGGTGGTCGCGCGTTCGATCGCCGCCCGCCTGTCGCAGCTCGACGCGGCCGGCAGTGCCACCTATCAGAAGAACCTCGCCGCCTTCGAGGCCCGCCTGACCCAGAAGGAGGCGGAATGGCGGGCGAAGATGGCCCCCTATGCGGGCACCCGGATCGTCACCTTCCACGACTCCTGGCCCAACTTTGCCAAGGCTTTCAAGCTCGACATCGTGGGCCATGTCGAGCCCAAGCCCGGCATCCCGCCGAGCCCCACCCACACCCTCGAGATCATCAACCTGATCCAGGCGCAGAAGGTGCCGGTGATTTTGGTCGAGCCCTATTTCGACCGCAAGACGCCCGACTCCATCGCCGCCAGGACCGGAGCGACGGTGGTGACCTTCTACCCCTCGGTCGGCGGCACGCCGGCGATCACGGACTACTTCGCGCTGTTCGACACGGACATCAACGCCTTCGTCGCGGCGGTGAAGGGTAAGAAGTGAGCATCCTCCAACTGCTCCTGCCGGCCTTCGTGGCGAGCCTGATCCTGACCGGCATCCACGCCTACCTGGGCGTGCACGTGGTCGAGCGCGGGGTGATCTTCGTCGACCTCTCGCTCGCCCAGATCGCCGCCCTCGGGTCGACCGTCGCCTACCTGCTCGGCAACGACCTGCATTCGACGACCGCCTATCTCTACTCGCTCGGCTTCACCTTCCTGGGGGCCGCGATCTTCGCCTTCTCGCGCGTCCACCGCAAGACCCGCATCCCGCAGGAGGCGGTGATCGGCATCGTCTACGCGGTCTCGGCCGCGGTAGCCATCCTGGTGATGTCGAAAGCGACCCAGGAAACCGAGCATCTGAAGGAGATGCTGGTCGGCAACATCCTCTCGGTGACCTGGCCCGAGCTGGCGAAGACCGCCGTCCTCTACGCCCTGGTCGGCGTCTTCCACTACATCTTCCGCGAGCGCTTCCTGATCATCTCGATGGACGAGCAGGAGGCCGAGCGGCGGGGCCTCAACATTCGCTTCTGGGACTTCCTCTTCTACATGTCGTTCGGCTTCGTGGTGACCTCCTCGGTCGCCATCGCCGGCGTGCTGCTCGTCTTCTGCTTCCTGATCGTCCCCTCGGTGACGGCGATGCTCTTTGCCTCGCGCCTGGGGGCGCGCCTCGCCATCGGCTGGACGATGGGCGCGCTGGTCTCGGCCGGCGGCGTCGCCCTGTCGTTCCTCCTCGACCTGCCGACGGGCGCCGCGATCGTGGCCACCTTCGGCTTGACTCTCCTCATCCTCGCCGGGGTGAGGAAGGCGTTCTTCAAGAAGATTGAGGCGTAGCCGTTCATCCAAACCCGCCCCTTCCTGCGAAAGAGACGACAGGAAAACGCCGCCGGTCCCGTTCCGGCGGCTTCCCATCGATCGATACTCATTTCAAAGGAAGAGGTGAATCGTGAAGAACAGAAAGGCGACGAAGCTGAAGCTCAACCGGGAGACCCTCCGCACCCTGACGGATGCCAGCCTGCTGATGGCCGGCGGCGGTTTCGTGCGGCCCCAGGGGAACCTCAGCGTTCCCGTCTGCACCCAGGCCATCTCCGACTGCGCCTCCTGCACCAGGCGTCTGGATTCCTGCCCGCAGCAGCCGGACACCGGCTCCGTGGCCTGAGCCCGCGGATTCGATCCGGCCGGCGGAGCTCCGGGATGCTTCCGGGGCTCCGCCGGTCGTCCGGCGATGGGGTGCCTCGATCCTGTAGACTTCAATTCCATGGCGGAGCTCGATCGGACGGAATCGGTCTTGCCCGATGCCCCGTTGCCGGCATCGATCCGTATCCTCGATCCGGGCACCTGCCTGGACCAGAGATTCGAGATCCGCCGGGTGCTCGGCTTCGGCGGCTATGCCGTGGTGTATCTCGCATTCGACCGCGAGCTCCGGCGCGAGGTGGCGCTCAAGGTCCTGCGCGCGGATCGCATGACCTCGGGGGCCTTGAAACGCCTGCGTCGCGAGGCGGCCGTGGCGCGGGACGCGGCCAGCCTGCGGCTGGTGCGCATCTTCGACATCGGGGTCTCCGACGCGGCCGTCTACCTCACGATGGAGGTCGTCGAAGGCGAGTCGTTGCGCGAGCGCCTGGCGCGGGGGCCGTTGCCCATCGACGAGGCCGTGCGGCTGACCCTCCAGATCCTGGAAGGGCTCCGCGTCCTCCACTCCCTGGGCATCGTCCACCGCGACGTCAAGCCCGGCAACGTCCTCCTGGAGCCCGGGGGCGGAGTCAAGCTCGCCGATTTCGGGCTCGCGCTCCGGTCGGCGAGCGACGAGACCCGGATGACCGTCGGTGAGGGCGTGCTGGGGACGCTCGAGTACGTTTCCCCCGAGCAGGCTCTGGGCGAGGAGGTGGATGCGCGCGGCGACCTCTACTCGCTCGGCGTGGTCCTCTACGAGATGCTCACCGGCGAGCTGCCGCATGCGGGGAAGAGCGCGCTCGGCGCCGTCCTCGGCCGGTTGCGCGCCAAGGCTCCCGACGTCCGCCAGCTCCGTCCCGAGGTGCCCTTCTGGCTGGCGTCGATCGTGGCGGGCCTGCTGGAGAAGGACCGTTCGCGGCGCTATCCCTCCGCGGACGCCGTCCTGGCCGACCTCGGCCGGCGGAGCCTGCTGCGCACCAGGGGATGGCGGCGGCGCGTCATCCGTTGGGCCGCAGCAGTGGCCCTGCTGGTGACCCTCGTGGCGGCGGTCTGGCTGTGGAATTATTCGCGCCGGCCGCGATACTCCCACCTCGTCCCTATGAAGGGCGGCGGGGTGGTCGCTCTGGATACGCAGGGCCGGGAGCTCTGGAAGAAACCGGAATTCGAGCTGGACTACAACTTTGCCAATCTGCACCTGCAAGGAGATGACCGGCGCTACTTGGCCGCCGTACTACAACCGCGTGGGATTCATGATCCCCAGTGGGTCAATGTGCTTTCCATCCTGGATGCCGAGACGGGTAAAGTCGTGAAGCCGGTCTCCTTGCCCAGCGCTCATGAATTTTTCCCAGGCTTCTCAAATCAATACGCCACCTTCGTACGGACACTCGATCTCGATCACGACGGGACCGATGAGGTCTTGATCAGCTATTGTCACGATCCCTGGTGGCCAAGCTATACGGTTCTTTACGAGCCCCGCCGGGACGTGAAGAGGGTGATCTTCGTCGGCTCTGGCCACCACACCGTTGCCGGTGCCGCAGACGTGGATGGTGACGGCCGTCCCGAGGTGATCCTATCCGGGATCAACAATCGAATGGGCTGGTACTCGGGGATCGCTGCCGTCAAGGTAGTGCCCTGGGTGGGTGAGGGAGTCCCTGGCCGCGACGTGATGTACAGGGCCTCCTCTCCCGACGAGATCTATGGTGCCAGCGGCGGCCTGCTTTGGTATGCCCTCGGTCCTCGGGCCACTCCGGATAAGCCGGGAAGCATGGCCGTTTACCACGATAAGCCGACGCTCGCCGTTTACTATCATGGCGAACCCAAAGTGGAGGTCGGGTTCGGCGGCTTCCTCAAAGCCTTTCCGTCGCCTCTGCCGGCAGCGTCGCGACAGGCCAAGCGCGGTCAGGCTTATGCGTACCTGCGCGAGGCCACGCGCCTGCTGCGGGCGGGCCGCTCCTCCGAGTCCCTGCCAGAGGCCGAGGCGGCGCTAAGAGAGGCGGAGACCTCGGTCGATCCTTACCTCGTGGAATGGATCTCACGGGTAAAAGCCAAGGCTCTGGCCGCCTCGGGTCGCATCGGCGAGGCCGAGGCCCTTTTCCAGAAGCTGGCGACCAATCCTGATACCGGCTCAGAGGCAGCCTACGATGCTGGTCACGCCTTCCACCTCCAGGGACACGTCAGACGCGCGTTGGCTTGGTATCGACGGGGGCTAGGCCAAGGGGCGACCGCGGAGGCCGGGAGGGGCAAGTACGAATATCTCGAAGGGATCGTGTTCTGTCTGGGTGAGTTGGGACGCTGGGAGGAGGCCCTCACTGAGGTGGAGCGGTTCCACGCAGCCTATCCATCGACCAACCCCTCGGAGGGCTATCGTGAATACGTCCGGTGGCGGACCGGCGAGAGTCCTTCGCCTGAGGCGGGACGGGATACCAGCAATCCAGATCTGGCCCGTTACTGGCAAATCGAGTTCCAGTGGGCCCACCAGGAGTCCGCTCAGACGCTGCTCGCAGGAGTCGACAAAGAACTAACGCGTACCTCCGAAGCCGGACCGTTCCTCCTCTCCCTGCGAGGCGAGCTCCTTGGCCGGCTGGGCCGCGTCGCCGAAGCGATGGCGGCTGAGCAGGAGGCCCTGCGCCAGACGCGGGAGAGCCTCGGCACGAGCCCTGCCGCCCGCTCTCACTACGATCTGGTCGCCGAGCGCTTCGCGGCGGCGGCCCGCCAGGCCGGCCGGACGCGCGAGGCCGGGAATGCCGTCGCCGAGCTGAGGCTCTGGAAGCAACGCCAGCGTCAGATCAAGGATTGAGATCCCGCCATGCTCCGCCTCGCATTGCGCTATCAGGAGCAGATTCGCTACTTTCCCATGCCGGATCGCGACGTCCAACTGGGCACCGCGGCGGAGAACGACCTCGTCGCGCCGTTCCCCGGCATCTCCCGCCATCACGCGAAGCTCCGCCCGGAAGGCTCCGCCCTGCTGATCACGGATCTCGGCTCGACCAACGGCCTGGTGCGCGACGGCCGGCGGCTCGACGAGATCCTTCTCACTCCCGGCAAGACCGTCCGTCTCGGCCATGCCGTCCTCGCCCTGGAAGACCTCTCTTCCTCGGACTGCGAGACCGGCCTGCGCTTCCAGACTCCGGTCAGCCACGCCGCCGCCGGTCCGCTCGCCACGGATACCGCGGCCCTGCCGCCCGCCGCCGGCTCCTCGCCCGCCGCGGCCCTGCGCTTCGTACGCGAGCTCGAACGGAGCGGTATCGACGATCCGGCCGAGCGGCTCGGCCGCGCCCGGCGTGCCCTCGGAGCCGGAAGCCTCCTGATCCTCGATGTCCGATCTCCCGGCGAACCGGCCGTGCTGGCCTGCGAGGGGCTGCTGCCGTCCGAATCCCGCCTTGGCGATCTAGCTGCGGAGATCGACGTTGCGGCCGGCGAGACGCTCCTGGCGGACGCCGCCGGCGGTGCGCGCCTGATCGCTCTTTTCGGCGGCGCCCCGGAACCATGGCAGCGAGATTTCTTCTCCTATCTGGCGGAGAAGCTGCTGCCGGCGTCGCCCGTGGAACGGCATGAAGCCGCCCTGCCTGTGGACGACGTCCTGCGCCTGCCGCCGGGCATGGTGGTGGGAGCCTCGGCCGCCATGCAGGATCTCCTTACGCAGTTGCGGGCCACAGCGCGGAGCGATCTCAGCGTCCTGCTGACGGGCGAGACGGGAACGGGCAAGGAGCTGTTCGCGCGGCTGATCCATGATTCCGGTCCGCACGCGCGCGGCTCCTTTGTGGCCGTCAACTGCGCGGCCATCCCCGCCGAGTTGCTGGAGGCCGAGCTGTTCGGCATTGCCGGGCGGGTGGCCACCGGGGTCGATCCACGGCCGGGGCTGTTCATCCAGGCGCACGGCGGCACGCTCTTCCTGGACGAGATCGGCGACATGCCCGAGCGCCTCCAGGCCAAGCTCCTGCGAGCGCTCCAGGAGCGCGAGGTGCTCCCCCTCGGCGGCTCCACGCCCCGCAAGATCGACGCGCGGATCGTCGCCGCCTCGAACCGCGACCTCGGCCGGCTGGTTAAGGAAGGGTTGTTCCGTGCCGATCTCTACTACCGCCTGCGCGGTATCGAGCTGCGGCTGCCGCCCTTGCGCGAGCGGCGCGACGACCTGCCCTCGCTCCTCCTCGCCTTCGCCGCCCGTGCTGCGGCCAAATACGGCAAGCGCGTCCATGGCGTGAGCCGTCGGGCTCTCTCCGCGCTACGGGCCCACGACTGGCCGGGCAACGTCCGCGAGCTCGAAACCGCGATCGAGCGGGCCGTGCTGCTCTGCCCGGACGGCGGCACCCTCCAGCGCGAGCATCTCGGGACCCTGGAGCGTGCCGCGGACCAGCCCCTCCCCGCCGCACCGCCTCCGGCGCACCCCGACTCGCCCGCAGTCACAGGAACCCTCCAGGAGCAGGTGGACGCGGTGGAGCGCGAGGCGATTCTGCGGGCGCTTGCCGTGGCGGAAGGCAACAAGTCGAAGGCGGCACGGCTGCTGGGGATTACGAGGAACGGGCTCAGCCTGAAGATGGAGCGCTTGAAGATATCCCGCACGATGTGACGGTCTCTTCATTGCGTGGCATCTCGGGGCCGTGCCAAGAGACTGAGCGGCTGCCCATCAACTTGACTCAAAAGTGCCAATCAACTGATCGGTTTTCCTTGCTCTCTGTCGCAACAGTCATGGAATCGAGATTGCAGTCCGGGGCAGGGAATAAACCCTGAAGCTCCGGAGGAAGAAATGCGATCAAAGATTACCTGGCCCACTTGGATGACGGTGCTCCTTCTGTCGAATCTGAGCGTTTCGTATGTCAGACCGGCGGCCGCTCAGTGTATCCTCCAGCCCACCGACTCCGGTCAGAACGGGCAAACCAGGAGTCAGAACTTTCTGTCCCTGGTCCACGATCTCTACTCCGTCGACTTCCAACCCACCCACCGCGTCGTCGTCAACGGCAAGACCCTCCAGGCTCCGCCCTGGTTCTGGTCATCGACCGATTGTGACGTACCCCATCTTCAGAGCAATAACGGCATGATCGCCTCGCCATCGTTCTCCGACTACCTGGTGGTGAGTGATGAGCTTTCCGAACTGGCCGTGGTCACCGCCCTCGCCGACGATGACACCCGCATGATGGAGATCCACAACACCGTCCAAGCCATGGCGTCGGCGACGTATCCCGGCCTGCCCTGCTGGATCGCCGAGGTCTCCGGCAACTCGCTCGTCTGCCGCTCCCCGGACACGGCGACCGACGCTACGGCCCGCTTCGGCCTCGCTTACTACTATGCGGCCAACAACCCGAGCTTCCCGGCCGCCTCCCGCGCCATCTATCGCAGCGCCGGCGACGCGCTTGCCGCGCAGCACGTCGCGGCCGAGTACGCCCCCCACAGCTGCTACACGAGCCCGGTCACTGGCGCCTCGCTCTGCGACTGGCTGGCCGGCGGCGCCAACACCGCCACGGCCGGCGTCGGCGGTCTCAAGATGTGGATCGGCTACTTCCAGGACGTAGCGCGCTTCCTCCTCGCGGCCGCCATTTCGACCGGAGATTCGACCTATTCCGATCGCGCCAGAGAAGTCGTGGACCAGTGGCTGATTGCCAGCACCTTCAACGGTTCGAACCTGACGTTCGGTCGCACCAACTTCGGCTGGGACATCGCCGCCCAGCCGATCGCGCCCCGCCCGGGAGATTCCTATTACTGGCAACAGGGGCGGGCCTGGGACGCCTCCGATGCACCCCGTGCTTTATGGATGGGCGATGTCCTGCGTGCCCTCGATCTCGGGACTCACCAGGCGCCGCTCACCGGCGCCTATGCGCAGCTTTCCGCCTGGGTGCAGCTCCTGCTCGCCAATGGCACCCAGACCGCCACCAGCTCCTGCGTCCAATACAACCAGGACGGCACGGCGGTGTCCGGCAACTGCGGCACCGATTACTACTACAACGGCCTGGGAGCTGGGCTCTACACTTACCTGAGCACTTCTCTGCTCGACGACAAACTGGACACCGCTCTCTCGCAGTACGGCTGGGCCGGAGGACACACCTGGAATCAGACCGCCTGCTTCGGTATCTACCGGGGCCTCCGGCCGGTCAAGGCGCTGGCCGCGGCGATCGGCCTCGACGCGGCGGCCTACGGCGGAACCTCCTGCACCGCGGGCCACATCCTCTCGGCCGGAAAAACCGGCACGGGCGCCGGCACCGTGACCAGCAGCCCTGCCGGGATCAGTTGCGGCGCCTCCTGCTCGGCCACTTTCACGGCCGGGACCACCGTAACCCTGACCGCCGCGCCCGCGTCCGGCTCGACCTTCGGCGGCTGGAGCGGCGCCTGCACGGGTACGGGGAGCTGCACGGTCACGCTCGATGCCGACCGCTCGGTCACCGCCACATTCAATGCAAGCACCACTCCACCGGCCGCCCCGACCTGGCTGCGTGTCGATACCATCCCCGGGACCGCAACCCAACTGAAGCTGACCTGGCAGGACAATTCCAACAACGAGGCCGGGTTCAAGGTGGAGCGCAAACAGGGGTGCTGCGGCCCTTGGACATCGCTGCCTGACGTGTCGGCCAACTCCACCGGCACCGCCACCTATCAGAGCACCGGCCTCCAGTGTGGCGGCACGACCTACGCCTACCGGGTCTGGGCTTTCAACGCTGGTGGACCGTCCGCCAAGACCAATGAGGCGGCCCGGGCGACCCCTGCCTGTAACTGAGTCCGCCGGGGGCGGATCCCGCCCCTCTTTTTCGCCAGGGCCAGGAGCCTGCGCGGCAGAAAGCCAAAGCAGGGACGAAAAGGACAGCAGGGACAACAAGGACAACAAGGACGAGGAAGCTCTCGTCTCGGCGATTCTCTTCGTGTCCCTGATGTCCTTGGTGTCCTTGACGTCCTTGCTGTCCCAGGGCTTGGGCCACCAACCCTGCGTCGAGTTTTCTGCGGCGCAGGCTCCTGAGGGCTGTCTCCCGATCCCCCCGTCGCGGCACTTCAGAGATAGGCGGCCCAGATTCTTGAGCCGCCTCTCCGGAGGCTTTGCCATGACAGCCGTCGCAGAGTGGGGGAGCGAGCCCGTAGTGTCGCCCGGGCGGGTGGACGTCTGCCTGGTGAACATGCCCTACGCCTCCCTGAACCGGCCGTCTCTCGCTCTCGGGCTGCTCAAGGCGATCCTGGAGCGGGAGGGGATCGCCGCCCGGGTGGTCTATCCCAACCTCGGCTTCGCCGAGGAGGTGGGGCTCCCCCTCTATCACTTCTGCTCTTCCCTGTTCCCCAAGGAGTACCTGGCCGGCGAATGGACTTTCGCGGCGGCCGCTTTTCCGGACGCGTACCGCGACGACGAAGAGTATCTACGGCGCATCGCCGGCGCCTACGAGCAGATCCCGGGCTATCATCGTCGTCCGTCCGATGCCATCCGGCTCCAGAAGGACCTGCGGAAGCTGCGGCAGGCGGCGGCCGGATTCGTCGACCAGGCCGCCCGGAAGGCCCTCGCCACCGGCGCCCGCGTCGTGGGCTGCACCTCGACATTCGAGCAGCACGTAGCCTCGCTCGCCCTGCTGCGGCGCGTCCGCGAGATCGATCCCTCGGTCGTCACTCTGCTGGGCGGCGCCAACTGCGAAAGCGTCATGGGACGCACCACCCACCGCAATTTCCCCTGGGTGGATTACGTGGTTTCCGGCGAGGCCGACGCCCTGGTCGGCGATCTCTGCCGCCAGATCCTCGCCGAGGGCCGGGAGGTGCCGAAGGAGCGTCTGCCCACAGGCGTTTTCGGCCCGGCGCACAGGCGCGGCGCCGCCCGGCCGCGCTTGGCGGTCCTCGCCAGCAGCTCCGAGGAGGTCCCGCGGCCCGTCTTCCACGATCTCGACTCCCTGCCGGCTCCCGACTTCGACGACTACTTTCGCGCCGTCGGCGAGTCCCGGTTCGCCGCCGCCATCCGGCCCGGGCTGCCGCTCGAAACCTCGCGCGGCTGCTGGTGGGGCGCCGCCCGCCACTGCACGTTCTGCGGCCTGAATGGCACGTCGATGACCTTCCGTTCCAAGTCCCCCGGGCGGGTGCTGGCGGAGATCCGGGAGTTGGAGGAGCGCTACGGCATCGCGAGCTTCGAGACGGTGGACAACATCCTCGACATGGCCTACTTCAAGAGCGTTCTCCCGGCCCTGGCCGAGGAGGGCAACCGACGGCGGCGCATCTTCTACGAGATCAAGTCCAATCTCCGCCGCTCCCAGGTGGAGATGCTCAAGCGCGCCGGCATCATCTGGCTGCAGCCGGGCATCGAGAGCCTCCACTCGGCGGTGCTGGAGCTGATGGAGAAGGGCGTCCAGGGCTGGCAGAACGTGCAGCTCCTCAAGTGGTGCCGGGAGTTGGGCATCCGCCTGACCTGGAACCTGCTGTGGGGCTTCCCGGGCGAGGAGGACGGCTGGTATGCCGAGATGGCCGAGTGGTTTCCGGCCCTGGAGCACCTGCAGCCGCCGGGCGGCGCCTCCCGCGTGCGCTACGACCGCTTCAGCCCCTATCACAAGCGGGCACAGGACTTCGGCCTCGCGCTGCGACCGGCGCCCGCGATGCGCCACGTCTACCCTCTGCCTGAGCCCGATCTCGCGGACCTCGCCTACTTCTTTGCCGCCGAAGGCCGGCCGGACGTCTTCGCCGATTCCGGCAGCGATTTGATGCAGGGGCGGCCGGGAGCCCAGGCCGTGCGCGACGGTCTCAACCGCTGGAACCACGCCTTCTGGAGCGGGCCGCCCGCCCTCACCCGCGAGGACGACGGCGCCGTCCTGCGCTTCACGGACACGCGGCGGTGCGCCCTGGAGGAAAGCTGTGAGATCTCCGGCTTGGCGCGGGAGGTCTACCTGGCCTGTGACGACGCGCCTGTCGAGGAGCGGCTCAAGCCGGCGCTGGCCGGGCGTCTGGGGCGGGAAGAATCCGAGATCGGCGTGGCCGCCGAGGATCTTCGGCGCCGGCACGTGCTGCTGCGCATCGATGGCCGTCTCGTTGCCCTCGCTCTGCGGGGGCCGCTGCCAGCTTTGCCCGACCCCAGGGAGTTCCCGGGCGGCATGATCGAGGATGGGAACCAAGGTTGGACTTGAGAGACGGTCAAACTCTCCGGACAGCCGTTCTGCCCGGATTTCAGAAGAGAGAGGTGAAGAATGAAGAAACAGAAGATCAGGAAGCTGCGCCTGAGCCGCGAGACCCTGCGCTCCCTGGAGGAGCGCAGCCTGCCGGGAGCTGCCGGCGCGGCCGTGGCCAAGCCGTCGTTCCTCAATCCCTGCACGCAGGTCGTCTCGGACTGCTACGCCTGCACGGGCGAGCTGGATACCTGCCCGTCGGCCAGGAATTGCCCGACGGCCCCGCCGCAGTGCGGCGTGGCCTGAGACTGGAAACCTACGAAAGGGTTGAACCATGAAAAAGAGAAAGTCGACCCGGCTCAGCCTGAGCCGTGAGACCCTGCGTTCCTTGGCGGACTCCAGGCTGGGGGAGGCTGGGGGTGCGGCGGCCGTAGCCAAGGGATCCTTCATCAATCCCTGCACGAACGTCATCTCGGATTGCTACGCCTGTACGGGCCGTCTGGACACCTGCCCGGACCCGACGATCGTCGCCGTCTGATCCTGAGAAACCTCCCGGCGGAGCCTGGAGCCGTTGCGGGCTCCGCCGGTGCCCTCATCTCCCCGGGCCTTTTGCGTCCCGCCGGCCTCTTCTTTTCATGCCCCTCTTCTACACGCCTTTTCGCGACGCCGGAGGTGCGAGTGGAGCGGACGAGCGTCGCCGGGGCGGCGGAGCGTTGACGAGATGCTCTGGCGGCGTGGGATTGAGCATGGGGGGCAGAGTAGCAAATCTGGGCATCGTCAGTGATATAGGAATGGCGGAACGGAAGGAGGTGGCGACATGAAGATTTCCTTCATTGGTACCGGTCTCATGGGGTGCCCCATGGCGGAGCGGCTGCTGACCGGCGGGTACGAGGTGACCGTCTACAACCGGACGCGCGAGAAGGCCGAGCCTCTCGCGGCGAAAGGGGCGCGGATCGCCGGCAGCGCGCGGGAGGCCATCGAGACAGGGGAGGCCACGGTGTTCATGGTGCGCGATGGGGCGGCGGTCCGGGACCTCCTGACGGAAGGCGGATCGTTCCCGGATCTCACGGGGAAGACGGTGATCCAGATGAGCACCATCGCCTCGACGGAGAGCGAAGCGCTCGCGGAGGACGTCCGAAAGGCCGGCGGCGACTACCTGGAGGCGCCTGTGCTGGGCAGCGTGCCGCAGGCGACGGAGGGTTCGCTGCTGGTGATGGTGGGCGGCGCTCCCGAGCTGTTCGAGCGCTGGGGCGACGTGCTCCGCCGCTTCGGCCCCGAGCCGCGGCTCGTCGGCCCGGTGGGGCACGCATCGGTCGTCAAGCTCGCCTTGAACCAGCTCATCGGCTCGCTCGCGGCGGCCTACTCCCTGAGCCTGGGCCTGGTGCGGCGCAAGGGGGTCGACGTCGACGTGTATCTGGACATTCTGCGCAAGAGCCCTCTGCACGCTACCACGTTCGATCGCAAGCTGCCGCAGATCCTGGCGCGCGACTTCACCGACACCAACTTCCCGGCCGTCCTGCTGCTCAAGGATCTCGATCTGGCGCGCTCGGAGGCAACCTCCCTGGGGCTCGACACGACGGCCCTCCAAGGAGTTCGCGAAATCGTGAGCCGGACGGTGGAGGCAGGCAAGGGGAGGGAGGACTATGCGGCTCTCTATGAAGTGATCGACCCCGGGCGTTGAGCGAGTTGCTCCTCGCTCCCCCCGCTATCCGGGAGGTGGAGACGTTCCCGTCCGCAGCTCCTCGGGCGTGGCCAGGGCGGCGATCTCCCGCCGGACGGCCTCCAACTCCACGATCCGGTGCTGCCAGGGCCGGAACTGCAGACCCTCGCGCTTCCGGCGGCCCACCTCGTCCTGGGCCTGCCGCAAATGACGGTTGATAATCCGGAAACAGTCGTCGAGCTTCATAGCAAAGCCCCTTCTTTTTTCCTCAATGGCTAAGTCTTTAGAGTAACAGAAGAAAATCCCGGGGGCAAGCTTTTCGTCGCGTTGCTATTTCTTCACCCGGCAAAATCAAGTCGGTCGATGCGCCCCTTGTCGAGCGCTTGGGCGGCGGTGTGGCCGAGGATGCGCACGGCGCCGATCAGCGCGGCGAAGCGCTCGTCCTTCGTCAGCCCCTGCTGGTAGCGGTAGTAGATCTGCTGGGCGATGACGGCGATCTTGAAAAGTCCGTACACATAGTAGAAAAGGATGTCCGAGACATCGCGGCCCGTCGCGGCGGCGTAGCGCTCGACGACCTCGGCGCGGCGGAGATTGCCGGGCAGGGTGGTGGGGCCGGCCGGCAGGAGGCGCAGGGCAGGGGCGTCGTCCGGGTCCATCCAGTAGCCGAGACTGGTGCCGAGGTCCATCAGGGGATCGCCGACGGTGGCCATTTCCCAGTCGAGCACGGCAATGATGCGGACGTTCCGTTCCAGCTCTTCGGGGTGGAGCACGAGGTTGTCGTACTTGTAATCGTTGTGGAGGAGCGCCGCCGATCGTTCTCCAGGGCGCTCCGGCGGCTGATGACCCGCGAGCCAGGCGGCGGCGCGTTCGAGCTCGGGGATGTCGTCCGTGCGGGAGCGCCGCCAGCGCTCGCTCCACCCCGCGACCTGGCGAGCCACGTATCCCTCGGGGTGCCCGAGATCGTCGAGCCCGGCCGCGCGATAGTCCACCGCGTGCAGCTCGGCGAGGCTGTCCACCGCCGCTTCGCTGATCGCGCGCATCCGCTCCGGATTGAGGTCGATTCCCGCCACCGGGCGCTGCTCGCGGAGGATGATCCCCCGCATCCGCTCCATGATGTAGAACGGCGCGCCAATCACTTTCGGGTCGTCGCAGTGGAGGAGGGCCCGCGGCGCCTTGGGATAGAGCGCGTAGAGGCGGGAGAGGACGCGGTACTCCCGCCCCATGTCGTGGGCCGTCTTCACCTGCGAGCCGAACGGAGGCCGGCGCAGCACCAGCTCGCGGTCGCCGAAACGAAGGAGGTAGGTAAGGTTCGAGTGGCCGCCCGGGAACTGCTCGATGGCGATGGGACCCTCGACGCCGGGCAGCCGTCCTTTAAGCCAGACCGCCAGGGGGGCGGCGTCGATCTCCTCGCCGGGGCGGACGGGGCGGGTGGAGTCGACAATGGAATCGAAGGTGCTCATCCTTTCATCCTCTCCATGCCGTACCGCTCCAGGATCCTCTTCGCGACCGACGTCTTGTGCACCTCGTCGGCGCCGTCGTAGATGCGGGCACCGCGCTCGTGCCGCCACCAGAAGGCGAGGGGCGTCGCATCCGTGAGCCCCAGGGCGCCGTGGGTCTGGATGGCGCGGTCGAGCACCCGCTGGAGGACTCCGGCGGTGTGGAACTTGATCAGCGAGACGTCGTCCCGCGTGGCGGACGCGCCCTCGCGGTCGATGCGCCAGGCCGTGCGCAATACGAGGAGGCGGGCGGCGTCGATCTCCGCCCGGCTCTCGGCGACCCAGGCCTGGACGAGCTGGCGTCCACCGAGCGGCTTGCCGGGGGAGAGCTCGCGCCTCGCGGCCCGCTCGCACAGGAGGTCGAAGGCCCGCTCGCAGATCCCGAGCCAGCGCATGCAGTGGTGGACGCGTCCCGGCCCCAGCCGCTCCTGGGCCAGGGCGAAGCCCGACCCTTCGGCACCGATGCGGTTGGCGGCGGGCACCCGCACGTCGTCGAGCCTTATCTCGGCGTGGCTCATCCAGCCTTCACCCCGCTCGCCCATCACGGCCAGGTTCTGGACGACCTCGAAGCCTGCGGCGTCCAGCGGCACCAGGATCTGGCTCGCGCGGGCATAGGGGTTGGCGGCGCCGGGGTTGGTGACTGCCATGACGATGCAGAAGGTGGCACCGTCGGCGGCGGAGGTGAACCACTTGTGGCCGTCGAGCACGTACTCGTCCCCCTCGCGGCGGGCGGTCGTGCCGAGCCAGACGGGGTTCGAGCCCGCGAATTCCGGCTCGGTCATGCCGAAGCAGCTCCGGACGTCGCCGTGGACGAGCGGGCGTAGCCACCGCTCCTTCTGTTCGGGCGTGCCGTGATGGAGGAGCAGCTCCATGTTGCCGGCGTCCGGCGCCTGGACGTTGAAGACGTAGTGGCCGATGAGGCTGCGGCCGAGGACCTCGGAGAGCGGCGCGAGATCGAGGAACGGAAGCCCGCCGCCGCCCCACTCCTTCGGCATGTGAGGAGTAAACAGGCCCATCTCCCGCACCCGGCCGCGCAACCGCTCGATCTCGACGCCGGCGGCGCCGAAGCCCTTATCCAGCACCAAGCGCTCGACGGGCAGGACCTCCTCGTCGACGAAGCGGCGGACGGTGGCGGTCAGATCCCGGACGGCGGTGGAGACGGTGAAATCCATGGGCTCTCCCTCTGGGACGCGACGGTGACTCGGGGGAGTTTAGCGCACGCCCTCACCATCCCGGGGGGATTCAGTATCGGGAGGAATCTGTGGAGGTGTCGATGAGGGTGGTCAATCGCTGAAGGCTTCTTCAAGGTAGCGATCGTGCTCGATGGAGAAATCCGTCAGCCCGGACCGAAACCTCCCACTGAGCTCGAGAGCTCGCTGCCTGAGGTCGTCCCGATCGTGGGCGGGCTCCTGCCGAAGCAGCGCCGCAACACCTGAGAGGATCAGCTCGGATACCGACTGTCCCCGTGAAGCGGCGAGTTTGTCCAGCGCTTCAGCTTGCTCGTCTGTCAGTTCGATCTGCGCGACCATGTCGTCACCCTAACTCATTCTAACACTGGGTCTTCGCCCAATTGTGTGGGTAGGTTGAGGCAGTAGCTGGCGGTGAGCCCTGGTGGGTCTGTGGCGACAGACGGGCAGATCGGGCGTCGTGCGCCAGCCCGTAGGATAGCCAGGTCCGGCGGTCGAGGGTGGAGCGCCCGACCCGCTCAGCTCTTGGCAGGTAGGGAAAGAAGCGGGAAGAGGCTGGCCGGCCCGACGGGTTCTTCCAAGAGATCGCGACCTGCTTCCACCTCGGTGGCCTCGATCTCTACCCAGCCGGGGCCACAACCCAAAGGGCTACCCACACCAATCGGTGAAGCGCCCTACTAACATTTGGCGGGCAGGCGATAATACCTCAACCACCCGCCAGATCTGCGTTGATCGCCACGAACTGCTCCAGGAGAGGTTGTCGGTGGTGTCGAGGGATTTCCGCCACGAGCGAAGTCGCAGCCGAGGGCGAGGTCGATTTGCGGCTGGCGGTAGCATTCGCGATGTCCTTTGCGCGGTGACGGTGACGAGGAGGTCAACGCGCCGTACTCGCCGTACGAAGAGCGATTCTGGCAAGGGCGATCTCCGCGAAAAACTTTACGACCTGATCTGCCTCCGGCAGCAGATCTTATCGTAGCGGGCGTAGAGTAAGAGGTCCGGCCTTTTAGATATTAAGTCGCCTGCGGCTCACTGTTTTCTGGAAGCGTCCGTCGAATCGAAGCATCTGTTTCCGCTATCTCAGCCTCAATTACTGCATCTTCCTCGCCCGTAATACCATAAAGTCTGCGAACAAGTCGTTCGATCCTCTCATCGAGTATGGATTCCTCGCGTTCGCGCTCCGCTCGAGCGTGAGGACTTCGCGCCTTTTGCCGCTCAAACGCCGTTCTCTGAATCCTCTCTACTAAAATAACGATCTCATCGTGGGCAGCCACCTCTCTCTTGTTAGAGAAATCGATCCTATGGATTGGAAGCCTGGATACACTGTTCCAAAAATACTCATATATGCCACCACTCTTAAGCTTCCCAATGCTTCGAAATCGAAAAGTAAGGAGCCTCGAATTTAGAAGTGCGAGAATATACAAAAGGTTTTCCGATTGGCCCCTGTCAAAAAGGACTGTAGTGTCGGTTAGGCCTAGGAAGATCCCGCGAGCGTCTAAGGCAAATCGGTTCGTCAGGGCTAGGTATGGGCAGAGAATTCTTCGACGGCCTAACCAATCCTTGTGTAGGGGCCATGTATACTTCCACCACTCGCAGTCACCCCGCTTGAACGCAGCGCGCGCCCTTAAGGCTGTCGCATTGTCGTTAAGGTGTTTCTGGACACCCTTCGGCAAATCTGCAAAAGCGTTGACTTGTTCCAGATACAGCAGGTACTCACCGCGGTCTCGTACGAAATAGCGTTGGATGTCGGAGTTGGCAGCACGTTTAAAGCAAAGGGCCTTGGGTACATTCCATGATCGGATCTCCTCCTCGCTTCGTTCACCGAAGACCTCATTCCTTCCGGTCTGCATACCCTGACCAATGTCAAGGATGCTGTCGATCCGATCGCCTGCGGCATCGATCTTGTCGTTTAGAAGCCGAGCTTCATCGGAAGTGAAGTTCCAAGAGTCTGATGAAAGCCGCTCCTGTAGCGCCTGCATCGTCCTGAAGACATCCGAATTGTCAAGGGCCGTGATTAGATCGTGTGGCTGCGGAAGGGGTCTTCTCAGCTTGGATACCTTGATTTCATGAGGTGTCTCGTGGGGTTGAAGGATGACGATGCATGTAGTGATTCCAATTCCACGAAAGACATGGAAGTTCTGAAAGTCAATGATCCTTTCTATCTTCGCATGCGCAAGCAGGTAGTTACGGAGTCGAGTTGCCTTATATGCCTCCAGAAAAGCTCTAGATACGATGAAAGCAAGTCTCCCGCGACACAGTTGGATTCCCTTGGTGAGGAAGTAGAATAGGATATCCGTTTTATCCGTGTAAACGTCTGGATAGGCGCTCTTGATGAGACCTAGCCGGACGTCCTTAGTACCATAAGTGTCGTCAATGTTCAGATACGGGGGGTTGCCAATTACAGCGTCGAATCCCCCACCCTTCATGACTCTCGGGAACTCTTTGCCCCAGTCCAGTGGGTTGACTGTCCTCATTTCCTCGCGATTGGGAAAGAGCTCCCCAATAAAAAGGTCGCTCCCTATGAGCGAGTTGCCACATTTGATGTTTTGCTCGAGGCTTGGGAGTGCTCGCTCCCCGAAGAGAGACTGCTGCGTGAGTGTCTCATTGTTCTCGCCTTCAAGTACCTTCAGAAGGAGCGAGAGTTTCGTCACCTCCACGGCCTGACGGTCGATATCTACGCCGTAGATGTTGTTGAGAAGGATGCGCCGCTTCTCTGCTGTCGTCAGGCGCCAACCACCACGCCCGAGGAAGACCTCCTTCTTGTGCTTCTGCGGCTTGTGATCCTGGTACCACGCGAGATGAACATTCAGGAGGTGCTGATAGGCGACAATAAGGAAGGAACCCGAACCGCAAGCAGGGTCAAGAATGCGTAACCTTTCAAGCTGCTTCGGAGACTTGCTCTTTGTCAGAGACCCGACCGCAGTCTCCACGATGTAGTCTACGACATAGGAGGGAGTATAGTAGACGCCGCCCGCCTTCCTCACCTCGGGCTTCTCATCAATAGACGCACGGTGGCCCTTTGTGAGGCGGATGACCTTTCCGAGGAACTGTTCGTAAACGTTCCCGAGGATTTCGACCGGTAGGACGGAGAACTCGTAAGGTGATTGAGGATGGTAGAGATTGGCGAGGATCGGCTTCAGCACCTTATCGTCTATCGTTAGGCCCGGCGTCAGCTGGTCAGCGTGGAAGTCGAAGAGGCCGGAGTTGTAGCGCGTGTCGGCCTTCCGGTAGAGTTCTACGAGTCGCGCGTAGATGCGAGGGCCGTTCGTCAGCGCCAGGAGACGTCCGTAGCCCTCCACACCCCGGTCTTCAGCGATGCGCATGAAGATGATGCGGTCGATGGTGGCTTGCACTGCGAAGTTCAAGTCGTCGGCCGAAAGGTCGGGATTGCGGAGGGCAATGTTCTTCGCGAGTTCCTGTCGCCAACCTTCAATCTCCTTCAGGAACTCGTCGTCGACCTCGGACGTTCCGCGCTTGCCTCGTGTGTCTTCGACATAGCGATCGAAAGAGCCCTTGAGCACGGCCTCTTTCGAGAAGATGCCCCAGATCTCCTCGAGTTTAGGGAGTAGCTCATCGAAGCGTATGTAGAGGATGCGGCCGACAGAGGCCTTGTCGCTTTCGCGTGGCTTTATACGTGTGTCGTAAACGACAAACTCCTCAAAGTTGGTGAGTATCGAGAGAGGGAGCTTCAAGCTCCAGGCGTAGCGCCGGAGCTGGTGGGCTGGGGCAGGGCTGGCCTTCAGGTCAATGGCGGGTTTCTTCGCCTCGACGAAGAATTTCCGCATACCCCCAAAGCGAAATGTGTAGTCCGGGGCCGAGTAATCCCTGACCGTGATGATGCTCTCTTCGTGGATGACGTCCTTGTACTGCTCGGCGGCACCAGAGCGGTTAGAGACGTCCCAGCCCAGCGCTTCGAAGAACGGGTTGATGAACTCATTCCGTGCGGTCTCCTCGTTGTATGTAGAGGACTTGTACCGATCGCGGTTCGCCTGGTATCTCTCAACCAGTTCTTCGATGACCTCCCGGGCGTTATCCAGCGAGCCGAACATCGTTCTCCTTGGGGCGCAGGCTGCGCGTTAGGGAGCCGGATTATACCAGTCCGCCGCCCCAGCCCCCAGGGTCCGCTCCAGATCCTCGCGGACGGCCTCCACGAACTGCCCTCCCGGCGTCGAGAGTCGTGGTCGCCAGGGTCGGTTTTTGTCCAACAGGCCCTGGCTGACGTCGACTCCAATGACGATGTCCGCTCCCAGGGCGCGGCAGAGGGAGATCAGCACCGGGTTGACGAGACCGCCGTCCACGTACCAGAACGGTCCCAGAGGACTTCGCTGTCGAGGACGACTCCGTCGCAATCGAGGAGGACGGCTTCGATCAACCCTCCGTCCCCTCCAGCCGCGCCATCTCCCGGTTGTGGACCCGCCCCAGCGTGAGTTGCCCCGAGATCGCTCCGATCAGCGCCCAGAGCATGTCCCACTGCGTGTCCCACACGTCGCCCTGGGTGCCCAGGAACTCGTCCGCGGCCGAGCCGCCGATCACGGCGGACCACCACTCCACGAATTCATAGCAGGCGCTGAAGGCCAGGCACACGCAGGTGACGAGGAAGAACAGCCAGCCTCGCCGCAGCACGATGCCCTTCCGCAACAGGATCTCCCGGGTCAGGATCGCCGGCACGAGTCCCTGGGCGAAGTGGCCTAGCCGGTCGTAGTGGTTCCGGGTCAGCCCGAGGATGTCCCGGAACCAGAAGCCGAGCGGCACCCGGGCATAGGTGTAGTGCCCGCCCGCCATCAGGATCAAAGCATGGAGGAAAATCAGCCGATAGAGCAGAGGCGTCAACGGGAACCGCCGGTGGGTGGCGATTAGGATCGGCACCCCGATGAAGATCGGAGCGACCTCCAGGAACCACGTCAGGCGATCGTAGGCGCCGATGGCCGATACGACTAGGGCCACGGCTCCGAGGCCGAGCAGGACGAGAGGTTCTCTGGAGGAGCGGTTCACGCGCCTCAACCGTATCAGGATTGGGATAGGCTCGCAGCCGTCGTCCCTGCCCACGCGCGGAGCCGCCGAGAGGGCGAGGCCGATTTTGCGAGCCCCGGATGGTCGCAGCGCGATTGGGTGGCGGCTCAGGATCTGATAGCAACGCCGACGAGGATCAACGCGAACCCTGCGAGAAAGGTCATAAAGCCCGGTCGGGCCTTGTTCCAGTGGGTGAACGCAAAAATCAGATAACCGAAGGGTATGAAGAAGGCCGCCAAGCCCCAGAGAATGCTCGTTCGGAAGGCCAAGATCACCAACCAGATCGCAGCTATCAGGCAAATCAAGCCACCAAGGATGATCATCCGCGACTCTCCTTTATGCTCAGGACTACCAGTTTACTGCTTTGTCAGATTGCCGTCCCAAGCCGCCGCCAAGGGCGAGGCCGATTTTGCAAGCCCCGGATGGTCTCTCATTCCCGGATTTCGTGTATCGTTTAGACATGGCTCAGGTGAACTGGAAGGACCCCGTCATCGAAGCGTACAAACGGGACGTGGACCTGACTCTTCTCAAGAAGAATCTCCGTCTGACTCCGGAAGAGCGCATCCTGGCAGCCATGGAGCTCCAGAAACTGGCCGAGGAGGTCCGTCGCGCCGGCCGTGAGGCACGGCGAGGCCGGTGACCGACTTCAAGGCCCTCCTCGAGGCGCTTGCCGGCGCCGGCGTGGAGTTCATTCTGGTCGACTCCTAGCTCTGCTCTTGCCTTTCTCCCTCCGCGCCCTCCGGGACAGCAGCGCCCGGGGGATGAGACCTCAGTTTCACCTCGATCTCCTGGATGTCCGTCTCCAGTTCCTGGATGCGTGATCGCTTGGTGGCGACGCGGGCGTCGACCTCGCCGATCTTGCCTTCGAGCTCGGCGCGAGTCGCGTCGGCGTGCGGGCCGGGACGCAGGCCTTCGAGCCGGGCGCGCCAGCGGGTGAGGTTCTCCTCGTCGCGGCCGATCGACTCGCGCAGACGCTCGAGCTGCTCCTGCTTGTAGGTCTGTGTCTCCCGCAGGCGCTCCTTCCACTCGCTTTTGCGCTGCTCCCGGTCCTTCTCGCGTTCCTCGAACCAGGCGCTGCGCCGCTCGAAGAACTGGTCCATCGCGCCCCGGAAGCGCTTCCAGAGCGCCTCGGACTTCTGCTTCGGCACCGGGCCGACGGCCTTCCACTCGGCCTGCAGGGCCTTCAGGGCCTCGCCCGTCTCCTTGAAGCTCGTGGAGGTGCAGAGCTCCTCTGCCCGCCGGCAGAGCTCCTCTTTCTTGCGGATGTTCTCCTTGTGCTCCTTCTCCACCTGGTCGTAGTGGACCTGGCGGCGCTCGAAGAACTGGTCGTTGGCTTTGCGGAAGCGCTGCCACACGGTCTCGGCCTGGTCGCGGGGGACGGGACCGATCTCCTTCCACTGCGCCTGAAGGCCCTTGATCGCCTCGCCCGCGGTCTTCCACTCGGTCGAGGTGCTGAGCTCCTCGACCTGGACGCAGAGGGCCTCCTTCTTCTGGAGGTTCTCCTCGAGCTCTCGCAGGCGCTCCTGGAAGTGGGCCTGCCGGCGCTCGAAGAAGTGATTGCCGGCCTTGCGGAACCGTTCCCACAGCTCGGTCGACCGCTCCTTCGGCACCGGGCCGATGGTCTTCCATTCGGCCTGGAGGGTCTTGATGGCCTGCGCGGTGACCTTCCAGTCGCTGGCCTCGCTCAGCTCCTCGGCGCGCACGCAGAGCTCCTCCTTGCGTCGCAGGTTGGCTTCGAGCTGCTCCGGGCTGGTCTTGGCCGCGGCGCCGGCGGGGCGGTCCTCCCGCTCGGTGGTGGCCATCCTCTCGTCGAGGTGGACCTCTTCGCCGAGGTTCACCTCCTCGCCGAGGTTGACCTCTTCGCCGGTAGTGACCTCCTCACCCGGCGTGACCTCTTCTCCAGGGGTGACGACCTCCTCGCCGGGGGTGATCACCTCGACGGGCTCTTCCGTGGGCAGGGGAGGCGCGGTCTCCTCGGGGAGGCCGGGCGCTTCGCCGGTGTCTGGGGAGTGCAGGGGCTCGCCCGCAAGCGGGGCCCCCGCGGTCTGAGGGGTGTCGGTTTCGGGTTCGTTGAAGTCTGCCATGTTGATCCTCGGAGGGAGAGAATACCCTTTCGCCGCTGGTCTGCACGAGCCCCCCTCCATTATCCTCCAGACATGAGGGCCATGATCCTGCGCTCGCTTGGGCCCATCGAGGAGAACGGAGTCCCGCTCGTGCAGGCGGAGCTGCCGGACCCCGTGCCGGGCCCGGGGGAGATCCGCATCCGGGTGGCGGTCTGCGGCGTCTGCCACACGGAGCTGGACGAGATCGAGGGGCGCACGCCGCCGCCCCGGCTCCCCGTCGTCCTCGGCCACCAGGTGGTGGGCCGGGTGGACGCCCTGGGGGCCGGCGTGACCTCCCGGCGCGAGGGGGACCGGGTCGGCGTCGCCTGGATCTATTCGTCGTGCGGCCACTGCAAGCTCTGCCGCGAGGGGAACGAGAACCTCTGCCCCGATTTCCGGGCCACGGGCCGTGACGTCGACGGCGGCTACGCCGAGAGGATGATCGCGCGGGCGGACTACGTCCATCCCATCCCGGAGGTCTTCTCCGACGTCGAGGCCGCGCCGCTCCTCTGCGCCGGCGCCATCGGCTACCGCTCGCTGAAGCTCTCGGGGCTGCGGGACGGCGAATCCCTGGGCCTCACCGGCTTTGGCGCCTCGGCCCACCTGGTGCTCAAGATGGCGCGCCACCGCTACCCGCATTCGCGGGTGCACGTCTTCGCCAGGAGCGAGGGCGAGCGCGAATTCGCCCGCGAGCTGGGCGCCGTCTGGGCGGGGGAGGCGATGGACGAGCCGCCGGAGAAGCTCGCCGCCATCCTCGACACCACGCCGGCCTGGCAGCCGGTCGTCGAGGCGCTCAGGAACCTGGAGCCCGAGGGACGGCTGGTGATCAACGCCATCCGCAAGGAGGAGAGGGACAAGGACGCTCTCCTGCGGCTCGACTACCCTCGCGACCTGTGGCTGGAGAAGGAGATCAAGAGCGTCGCCAACGTGGCCCGCAGCGACGTCCGGGAGCTCCTGGCCCTGGCGGCGGAGATCCCCATCCGCCCCGAGACTCAGGAGTACCCGCTGGAAGAGGCGAACCGGGCGCTGCGGGAGCTCAAGGCGCGCCAGATCCGGGGGGCGAAGGTGCTGCGGATCGGGTGAGGATTTCAATCTTTCGGCGGATGCCAGCCTGCGGCCACCCAGAGCCTTCTCGCCAGAACGAGGCTTGGCCGGTTCAATTGGAGTGCCGCCACCGTTGCGCGCCCTACGGCTGTCCTCCCATCGATTCGCGTCGTACCTTCGGACCACGCGAAGTGTTCCGTCCATTCCTGCTGGCGTGGATTGAAGACCCTGACGCTCAGCCCGGTCTCCGGATCAACGATGAGAAAACGGTTGCTCTTGTGATCGTTACAGAGCGAGCAGGCGAGCCAGAGGTTGTCCTCCGTCGTGGGACCGCCCAGGGAACGTGGAAGCAGATGATCGAATTCCATGGACCTGCCGATCACAGCTTCCTGGGTCAGGCAGTAACCACAGCGATATCGCGCCTGCTCAGCCACGCGCCGGCGCAACTCGACAGAGATGTAGTCGGAGCTCACTGGGTGGACAAGAGCCCGGAGACGTCATGCCCGCGGTCTTTGAGGAGCCGGGCCGCCTGAGCCCGGATCAACATCGTCCATTCGTACTCTTGGATGAGCTTCACGCGAGCAATGTCTTCGTCTTGGCTCAGTCCTTCGTTCCGTTGCTTGAAGTGCAGGGCTTCAAGCTCCTGGCTCGCCTCTCGTGACATGGCCTTCCTGGCGAGGCGCCAGAGATCGTCATCCGCCAATCCTTCAAGGGCCTCGATGGCCTTGATGAGCTCAGGCGAGAGCTCGCTCTCGGCCGGCACTGCGGATGCAACCGCGTCCAGAAGCTCGGTTTCCAGGCTGCGGTGACTCCATTTCGCACGCTGCCGGAAGCGCTGGTAGAGAGTTTCTGGGAGATGAAGAGTGATGGCATGGGCGGTCATGGCGAAAACTCCGGCGCAAACCGTCTGACGGCGATCATGCTAGCACGAGCTGGACTGAACCCCCCAGCGTCAGCAGCGGCTCCTTCATCTCGCCCCTGCTATCATCGGGCGTCCCGTCACGCTCGCGATCCTCCCATGCCTCGCCTTCGGCCGCCCTTCCGCCCGCTCGCCTGGGGACTCCTCGGTGGAGCTCTCCTCGCCGCGGCGCCGTCCTCGTCGCTTCGTCCCGGCGAGCCGGTCGAGCGCGACCTTGCCGCCGGGGAGTCCCAGGTCCATCAGGTCGAGCTGAGCGCGGGCCGGCCCTGGCTGCTGACCGTCGAGCAGCGGGGGATCGACGTGGTGGTGGAGGTCTCGGCGCCGGACGGCAAGCGCCTCGCCGCCGTCGACAGCCCGCTCGACCGCCAGGGGCCGGAGACCGTGCTGGTGGAGCCGGCGGTGGCGGGCCTCTATCGCGTCGAGGTGCGCGCCCAGGAGAAGGCGGCGCCTTCCGGCCGCTATGAAATTCGTGTCGACGATCTGTCGCCGGCGACCGATCCTCACCGCCTCGCCGCCGAGCGGGCCCTGACCCGGGCGGGGGAGCGATACCTGGCGGGCACAGCCGAGGCCCGGCGCCAGGCCATCGCCGAGCACCAGCAGGCCCTGGCGGAGTGGCGGGCCGTGGGGGACCGCCGGCAGGAGGCGCGGTCGCTCTACGCCCTGGCGGTCCTCTCCCGGCTGGTCAACGACACCCGCCCGGCCCTCGCCTGGGGCCAGGAGGTGCTCCCGCTCTGGCAGGACCTGGGCGACCGGTTGTGGGAGGGCGCGACCTGGAACGAGATCGGCCTCGACCACTGGCTGCTGGGCGAGAGCGCCGAGGGCAAGGCCGCGTTCGAGCAGGCCCTCGTCCTCCAGCGCCAGATCGCCGACCGCTACGGCGAGGGGGTCTCGCTCAGCAATCTCTGCCTGATGGACCTCTCTCGCGGCGAGCTGCGGGCCGGCCTTGCCTGCTACGACCGGGCGTTGCCGGTGCTGCACGAGGTGCAGGCTCAGGGCCTGGAGGGCTCGGCACTGCTCAGCATCGGCCGCGTCTACGATGTCCTCGGCGAGCCGGATCAGGCGCGGGACCGCTATCAGCAGGCCCTGGCCCGCATGCGCGCCACGGCGGACCGGGCGGGGGAGGCGCGGACCCTGAATCAGATCGGCCTGCTCCACTCCACACTCGGGAACTACCAGGAGGCTACCGCCCACTTCGGCCAGGCGCTGGAGGTGTTCCGCGCCCTCGATGACCGGCGCTGGCAGGCGAACGTCCTCCACAACCTCGGCCTCGTCTACCAGAGCCTCGGCGAGCGTCCGCGGGCGCTCTCCTACTTCGAGCAGGCCCTGCGGCTGCGGCGCGAAGTGGGCGATGCCAAGGGGGAGGCCGCCACGCTGACCGCTCTGGGCCAGGTCAACAACTTCCTGGGCCGGCCGCGGGAAGCCCTGGCCTTCGAGCGACAGGCGCTGGTGCTCTACCGCGCCGGCAACGACCGCTTCGGAGAGGGGTTCACCCTTGCCGAGCTCGGCCGCGCCTCCCTGGCGCTGGGGGACGCCGCCGCGGCCCTCGCCGCGTTCGATCGCGCGGTCGAGCTCCTCGGCGCCACGGGTTCCCTCACCGCCGAGGCCGACGCCCTGTCCAACCGCGGGGAGGCCTGCACCGAGCTCGGTCAGCCTGCCAGGGGGATGGAGAGCCTGAGCCAGGCCCTGGAGCTGGCGCGCTCCACGGGCTACCGGGCGGGCGAGGTGAAGGCGGAGCTCGGTCTGGCCCGGGCGCAGCGCCGGCTGGGGCGCTCCGCCGAGGCCCGGACCCACGCCGAGGCCGCCCTCACCCTCGTCGAGACGCTGCGCACGCGCATCGGCAGCCCGGACCTGCGCGCCTCCTACTCGGCCCTTACCCACGACGCCTACGAGCTGGAGATCGATCTCCTGATGGCGGCCCATGAGGCCGCGCCCGCCGCCGACTTCGACCGCAAGGCGCTGGAGGCCACCGAGCGAGCACGGGCACGCACCCTCCTCGAGCTGCTCGCCGAAGCCCGGGTGGACGTCCACCAGGGGGCCGATCCCAACCTGCTCGAGCGCCGGGCCTCGCTGCTTCGGCGGCTGAGCGCCAAGGCCGAGCGCGCCCTGCGCGAGCGGCCGGCCAACGCCGACGAACGGGCGGCCCTGGAGGAGGACCGCGACGCCATCCTGCGCGATCTCGACATCGTCGAAGCCGAGATCCGCGAGCGCAGCCCCGGCTACGCCGCTCTGGTGCAGCCCCAGCCGCTCGCCGCGCCGCAGATCCAGGCCCTCCTCGACGCGGACACCCTGCTGCTCAGCTACTCCCTGGGCGAGGCCCGCAGCGTCCTCTGGGCCGTGACCGCGAAGACCATCGCGAGCTTCGAGCTGCCGGGCCGCGCCGCCATCGAAGGGGCGGCCCGCCAGTTTCACGAGGGCTTGAGCGTCCATGATCCCGCCGGCCGCGTGCGCCAGGCCGCCCATGGCAAGGCCCTCGGTCGCATGCTCCTGGGACCGGTGGCGGACCGCCTGGACCGCCAGCGCCTCGTCTTGGTGCCCGACGGCGCCCTCGAATACGTGCCGTTCGGGGCCCTGCCGGAGCCGGGCGGCGGCGCCCTCGCCAGCCCGATCCTGGAGCGCCACGAGGTGGTCTACCTCCCCTCGGCCTCGGCGCTGGCGATCCAGCGCCAGGTGCTGGAGCGGCGCCCGCCCGCGCCCAAGCGGCTCCTCGTGCTGGCCGATCCCGTGTTCGATCCCAGCGATCCACGCCTCACGCGGCTCGTGCGGCTCGCCCGGCGGCCGTCGGCCCGCACCCGGGGCGACGACGGCCCCGTATCCGAGATCTTCGAGCGTCTTCCGGGCTCCCGGCAGGAGGCGGAGGCGATCGCGGCCCTGGCGCCGGCCGCCAGCACCCGCCTGGCCCTCGACTTCGACGCCAGCCGGTCCGAGGCCCTGAGCGACCGGCTGAGCGCCTACCGCATCGTCCACTTCGCCACCCACGGCATCATCGACGCCGAGCATCCGGCGCTCTCGGGGCTGGCGCTCTCCATGGTGGATCGCGCGGGTAAGCCGCAGGCGGGCTTCCTTCATCTTCACGACATCTACAACCTGCGGCTCGACGCCGACCTCGTGGTGCTCTCCGGCTGCCGCACGGCGCTGGGCAAACTGGTGCGGGGCGAGGGGCTGATCGGCCTCACCCGCGGCTTTCTCTACGCCGGAGCGCCGCGGGTGGTGGCCAGCCTGTGGCGGGTGGAGGACCTCGCCACGGCGGCGCTGATGACCCGCTTCTATCGCGCCCTCTGGGTCGAGCGGCTGCGGCCGGCCGCGGCCCTGCGCGCCGCCCAGCTCTCCCTGCGGCAGCAACGGCGCTGGCGCGATCCCTACTTCTGGGCCGGCTTCGTCCTGGAGGGAGACTGGCAATGAACGGGGTGCGATCTTTCGGCTCGCCGCCCCACTACCGGACTGAACCGACGCTACGAGGAGGCAAACATGAACATCGGATCTTTCATTGGCAACTGGCCGGTCAACTTTGCCACCGGGCCGCTCACCCAGTTGGGCCAGCCGCTGGCGGCCCTGAGCTCCGTCGAGATCGGCACGGGCAAGAACGGCGCTCAGCCGCCTACCTTCTTCGGCGATGACTACGAGGTCCAGGTGGGCTTCGCGCTGCTCGACAAGTCGGGCGGGGTGATCTTCGCCGGCGCCCCGGATCGTCTGCTGTCGCTGGTCGGCGAGCAGCTCCGATGGCACGGCCTCCATGAGGGACAGGAGCTCAACATCAACATCGCGCTGGCGGAGATCTTCCGCCAGGACGCGGACGACCGCGGGTCCTATCCCTACCTCTTCGGCTGCACCGTCTACGGCGACCCCGACCAGGTGGGCGTCTGGGGTGCGAGCGGCACGCCGGGCGGCGGCTCGCCGAAGCCCTGGAGAGGCGTGCTAGAATCCACCTGACCTCAAAGTCAGGGAAACCGGCTTCTGGCCAGCAACGGCACCGTCCTCGACCCGGCAAGCGAGCTCCTGGAAACCCTGGTGGCCAGGATCCAGGCCGGGGACCGGCGCGCCGAGGAGCGGGTGGTCGAGCTCTACGGCCGCAGTGTGGCGGTGCTCCTCGACCGCCACACCAACGGCCGGCCCGAGGCCCAGGACCTGTTCCAGGACACCTTCCGCCTCGTGCTCGAAAAGCTGCGGCGCGGCGAGCTGCGCGAGCCCGCCAAGCTCCCCGGCTTCCTCGCCCAGATCGCCCGCAGCCTCGCCATCGAGCACTACCGCAAGGCCACCCGCCGCAAGACCGACACCGACAGCGAGGCGATCGGGGAGGCCGTGGCCCCCAGCGCCAACCCGTTGAGCGCGCTGCTGGAGAGCGAGAACGCCGCCCTCGTCCGCCGCGTCATCCGCGAGCTGGGCAACGAGCGCGACCGCGAGATCCTGCTGCGCTTCTACATCGCCGAGGAGGACAAGGACCGCATCGCCGCCGATCATGGCCTCACCAGTCTGCAGCTCAACCGCGTCCTGCACCGCGCCCGCCAGCGCTATAAGGAGCTGTTCCTGGAGCGGACCGGCAAGCAAGGAGCCGCGCTCGCAGGGGGTGCGATCCTTCTGCTCCTGATCACACTATGGAAGTGGATGCTCCGGGGGGCGGGGTGACGCATGGACCATGCATACATCGAAGAGAACGGCCTGATCGAGCGTTACCACCAGGGCCTGCTGCCGCCCGAAGAGGAGGCCCGCTTCGAGGAGCACTTCGTCGCCTGCCCTGAGTGCACCGAGCAGCTCGAGCTGGCGCGGGGATTCCAGCGCGGCCTCAAGAGCATGGTTGCCGAGGACGCCCTCATCGCGCGGACGGCGGTGCAGTTGGGCCTCTTCGCGTGGCTGGCCCGGCGCGGCCGGCTCGCCCAGTGGGGCCTGGCCCTCGCCGCTCTGCTCGTCGTTTTCGTCCTTGGTATCCTTCCAGTCCTTTGGGTCCGTGAGGAATCGAAGAGCCTGCGCCAGACCACGACCTCCCTGCGGGAGCGCTGGCAGAGCCGGGACCGGGACGCGGCGGATCTCCAGAAGCGCCTCGCCGAGAGTGAAGCGAATCGCCGCGAGCTGGAAGCGAAGCTCGCCCAGGCGAAGCCTGCCGGGGTCTCTCCGGGCCTCCTTCCAGTGGTACTGCTCACCGCCGTCCGCGGCGCGGGCGAGCCGCCGGCGACGATCGACCTCTCCCGCACCGGCCCCGTTCTGGCCCTGGCCGTGGACCCTGGAGCCGGCGCCCGCTTCGCGAGCTACCGCGTGACGCTCACCCGGACGGGCGCGACCGTGTTCCGCCACGCCGGTCTTCAGCCAAACGCTCTGGAAACCTTGATGATCACTTTCCCCGCGACCTTCTTTGCGTCGGGCGAGTATCGGCTGCGAGTCGAAGGGATCCAGGCGGACGGAACGGCGTCCGAGATCGGCGGGTATCCGTTCCGGGTGGTGGGGAAGCGATGAACCGTTGATCCTCCTCCGGACTCCGGGACCAGGCCCCCCCCTGGGACCGCCGGCGTCCCGCCGGCAGCTTACTCCGCTTTTTCTCCTGCCGTTTCTTCTTCTTTGACAGGATCAGCGCTTCGCGCCTTCCAGCTCGACCACCACCAGCTCCCCATCCGCATACCGCGCCCGCAAAACCTTTTTATCGAACTTGCCCACCGACGTTCGCGGAATCTCCGGGATGAACGTCCACCGCTCGGGCAGCCACCACCCCGCGACCTTGTCGCACAGGAAGCGGCGCAGGGCCCCGGCGTCTCTCTCGGCCCCCTCCTTGAGCACCACGCAGGCGAGGGGACGCTCGTCCCAGGTGGCATCGGGCACGCCGATGACCGCCGCCTCGGTGACGTCGGGATGACCCATGAGATGGTTTTCGAGCTCGACCGACGAGATCCATTCGCCGCCGGATTTGATGACGTCCTTCGCGCGATCGGTGATCTGGATGAAACCGAGAGGATCGACGCAGCCCACATCGCCGGTGCGCAGCCAGCCGTCGTGGAATCGCTCCGGCGCCGGGTTCTTGTAGTACGAGCCGGTGACCCAGGGGCCGCGCACCTCGATCTCGCCGATGGCCTTGCCGTCCCAGGGTAGCTCGTCGCCGGCGTCGTCGACGATGCGCATCTCGACGCCGGTGAAGGCCCGTCCCGTCTTCGCGCACCACTCCGCCTGCTCCCCTTCCCGGGTGCCGCGTGGCGGCCACGCCAGCGCGGCGACCGGCGACGTCTCGGTCATGCCCCAGCCCTGGGCGATCCAGACGCCGGTCTTCTCGTGAAACCGCTCGATGAGCGCGCGGGGCACGGCCGCGCCGCCGCCCATGACCATCCGCAGCGAGGAGAGATCGGTCGCGTGCCGCTCCGCGTAGCGCAGCAGGTCGTTCAGGATCGTCGGCACGCCCGCCGCGTACGTCACCCGCTCGGCCGCGATCATCCGGGCCAGCGGTTCCCCTTGGAGGAAGGGGCCGGGCATCACGAAGTCCGCGCCGCACGACCAGCCGAGATAGGGCAGACCCCACGACAGCGCGTGGAACATGGGCACGATCGCCAGCACGCGATCCCTTTCCGTCAATGGCACGGCCGCGGGCTGACCCACCCCGAGCGTGTGCAGGAAAATCGAGCGGTGCGAGTAGACGACGCCCTTCGGATCGCCCGTGGTGCCGGTCGTGTAGCACATCGCGGCGGCGGCGCGTTCGTCCAGCTCAGGCCAGGCGAACCCGGGTGTTTCAGCGCCGATCAGCTCCTCATACCGCAGCACGCGGTCTACGCCGTCGCCGAGCGCAGATGCATCGCCGGACCCGGCCACGACGATCCATTCGACGGTCGTCAGCCGGTCTCGGACGCGCGCGAGAACCGGGATCAGCGAGTCGTCCACGATCACGACCTTGTCCTCGCCGTGGTTCATGACGTAGGCGAGTTGGTCGGGAAACAGCCGCAGGTTGAGTGTGTGCAGTACGGCCCCCATGCCCGGCACGGCCAGGTAGGCCTCGACGTGCTCCTGGTTGTTCCATTGCAGAGTGCCCACGCGGTCGCCGGGGCCGACGCCGAGCCGCTGGAGCGCCGCGGCGAGGCGCTCGGCGCGGTCGGCGATGGCCGCGAAGCTGGCGCGGCGCGGCTCCGCCCCCGTCCAGGTGACGATCTCGCTGTTGCCGTAGATCCTGCGGCCATGGCGAAAGATGTGCTGGATAGTCAGCGGGAAATCCATCATTGTGCTGAGCACGGGGCGTTCCTCCCTTGAGCCCTGGGGCGCTTGAGCCGACGGAGAACTATGGCATGAGAGCGCCTCCAGGTGCGAGGCATTCCCCTTGCACGCTCTCTCCCGTGAGACGGTCCGGCGACGGATCGGGCTCGTTCCCTCCCTGGACGCCGGACCTCTCCTTTCACCAGCCGTGTAATTCCTGCTTGCAAGGAAAGGAGCGCGCGATGGCGAAAACGGGGGCGGACATTCTGATCGAGAACCTGATCGACTGGGGGGTGGACACCGTCTTCGGCATTCCCGGGGACGGCATCAACGGCATCATGGAGGCGCTGCGCAAGCGCCAGGAGCTGGTCCGCTTCATCCAGGTGCGCCACGAGGAGGCCGCTGCCTTCATGGCCTGCGGCTACGCCAAGTACACGGGCCGGCTCGGCGTCTGCCTCGCCACCTCCGGCCCCGGCGGCATCCACCTGCTCAACGGCCTCTACGACGCCAAGATGGACGGCCAGCCGGTGCTCGCCATTACCGGCCACCATTACCACGACCTGATCGACACCTTCGCCCAGCAAGACCTCGATCTCGACAAGGTTTTCCAGGACGTCGCCGTCTACAACACGCGGGTGATGGGGCCGACTCATGTCGAGAACGTCACCAACCTCGCCTGCCGCGCCGCCCTCAGCTACCGGGGAGTCTCCCACGTCAATTTCCCCACCGATCTTCAGGACCAGGAGGGGGGCGAGCGGTCGCCGCGCAACCGCCCCCATCACGAGTCGAGCGTGCTCGCCCGCCGCGCCGCGCTCCCTGCGGGCGAGGACCTGCGCCGCGCGGCCGAGATCCTCAACCAGGGAAAGAAGGTCGCCATCCTCGCCGGCCGCGGTGCCCTGCATGCCACCGAGGAGCTGGAGCAGATCGCCGAGCTGCTCGGCGCGCCGATCATCAAAGCCCTGCTCGGCAAGGCCGCCGTGCCGGACGACAGCCCCTACACCACCGGCGGCATCGGCCTCCTCGGCACCAAGCCCTCGCAGGAGGCGATGGAGGAGTGCGACACCTTCCTGATCATCGGCAGCTCCTTCCCCTACATCGAGTTCCTCCCCAAGCCGGGGCAGGCCCGCGGAGTGCAGATCGACCTCGATCCGCTGCGCATCGGCCTGCGCTACCCGGTCGAGGTCGGGCTGATCGGCGACAGCCGGGCGACACTGCGCGAGCTGATGCCGCTGCTCCAGCGCCACGAGAAGCGCGATTTCCTCCGCAAGGCTCAAGGAGCGATGAAGGACTGGTGGAAGCTGATGGAGGAGCAGGCCTCGCGCCAGGACAAGCCGATGAAGCCGCAGGTGGTCGCCTGGGAGCTCGGCAAGCGACTGCGCGACGACGCCATCATCTCCTGCGACTCGGGGACGATCGCCTCCTGGTTCGCCCGTCACATCCCGGTCAAGCGCGGCCAGATGCACTCGCTCTCGGGCACCCTCGCCAGCATGGCCAACGGCCTCCCGTACACCATCGCGGCCCAGATCGCTTATCCCCAGCGGCAGTGCGTCGGCTTCGTGGGTGACGGCGGCTTCACCATGCTGATGGGTGAGATCGCCACCGCCGTCAAGTACGAGCTGCCGATCAAGATCGTGATCGTCAAGAACAACTCGCTCGGCCAGATCAAGTGGGAGCAGATGGTCTTCCTCGGCAACCCCGAGTACGCCTGCGAGCTGCAGCCGATCGACTTCGCGGCCTTCGCCCGCGCCTGCGGTGCCAGCGGCTTCACCGTCGAGGACCCGGCCGCCTGCGGCGACGTGCTCGACGAGGCGCTCTCCCGCCCCGGCCCCGTGGTGATCGAAGCGGTCGTCGATCAGAACGAGCCGCCGATGCCCCCCAAGACCTCCGCCCGGCAGGCCGCCCACCTCGCCGAAGCCCTCGCCAAGGGGACTCCCCACGGCGGCAAGATCGCCCTCACCATCGCTTCGGACAAGGTGAAGGAGATGGTCTGACGCGCGGCCCCTTCGGGGCGGACCCTCACTCTCCCAACCCTCTCTCTCCCAGCCTCCCCCCCGCCGGCCGGGAGAGAGAGGGCTTCAAAAAACGGAGTAAGTGGCCGGCGAGACGCCGGCGCTCCCAGGGTTTCTTGCTTCTGCTTGTTTCAGACTAACCACTCCCTCTTCTCCCGGCGGTCGGGGGGGAGGCCGGGAGAAGAGGGCCGGGGTGATGAGGGCCACCGGCTCGATAAGGCAATCTGACAAGGTAGAATCATCAGCCAGCGAGGATCCCTCATGCCCAAACGACTCCGACGCGGGCTCTTGCCCGCTCTCCTGTTCTGGTCTCTGGCCGCCGCCCCCGGCCTCGCAGCCGAGGCGCCCAGGACCCTCCGCGAGCAGTCGCTGCTGCCCACGGGCCTGCATCTCGATCCCGCCGGCGAGTCCTTCGACCTGGGCAGCCTGCCTCTGGCGATGGCGCTCTCGCCTGGCGGCGACCGGCTCGCCGTCCTCCTCAGCGGCTGGCGCGAGCAGGGGGTGCAGATCGTCGAGCCTCGCACGGGGAGGGTGGTGCAGACGCTTCCCCAGACGGCCGCTTTCCTGGGGCTCGCGTTCGCGGCGGATGGCACTCTCTACGCCTCCGGCGGCAATGAGGACCAGGTGGTTCGCTACAGCCTCAAGGACGGTCTGATGGCGCCGGCGGGTACCCTGGCGCTGGCTCCCAAGGAGGCGGGGAAGGAGGCGACCCGGTATCCGGCGGGCCTGGCACTGTCGCCGGACGGACGGCGGCTCTACGTGGCCGAGAACGTGGGGGACTCTCTGGCAGTGATGGAGCTGCCTGATGGACGAATTGTTCAGCGGTTGCCGGCGGGCCACAGCCCTTACGGTGTGGCCGTCTCGCGGGACGGCACGGTCTTCGTGTCCGCCTGGGGGGAGCGCCACGTGGCGGTCTTTCGTCCTGACGGGACGGGCTCGCTGGCGGCCGTCCGGCGGGTCGAGGTGGGCCGGCATCCTTCGGCGCTCCTGCTCAACCCGGCGGGCACCCGGTTGTTCGTCGCTTCGGCCAGCACGGACCGGGTCGTCGTCGTGGACACGGCGCGGCTGCGGGTGGTCAGGACGCTCGCCGATCCTCCTCCTTCCGGACCGGGGGAGGGCAGCACGCCCAATGCCCTGGCGCTCTCGAAGGACGGCGCCCGCCTGTTCGTGGCCGAGGCGGACAGCAACGCCGTAGCGGTTTTTGGCCTGTCCGCCGCGACCTCGGGCGTCGCCTCCGCGAAGGGCAGGGACTGCCTGCTGGGACGCATCCCCGCGGGCTGGTATCCGAGCGGCGTGCTCGCGGTGGGGGATTCCCTTCTGGTCCTGAACGCGAAGGGCCGGGGCACGGCACCCAATCCGGGCATGGTGCAGCCGAAGGACAAGCTGCCCAAGGACTCTCATTACTACACCCTGGGCCAGATCAACGGCACACTGTCGGTGCTCCCATTCTCCGACCTGAAAAATCTGCAGGCGCTCTCGCAGCGGGTCGCTCGCGCGAACGGCTGGGGCCGTCCGCGGCAGGCGCCCAGATATCCACCGTTCGAGCACGTCGTGTATATCATCAAGGAGAACCGCACCTACGATCAGGTCCTGAGCGATCTACCGCAGGGCGATGGCGACACGTCCCTCTTGTTCTTTCCCCGCGAGGTGTCGCCGAACCACCATGCGCTCGCCGAGCGTTTCGGTTTGTTCGATCGCTTTTTCACCAATGCCGAGGTGAGCAACCAGGGCCACCCTTGGTCCATGTCGGGATATGTGACCGACTACACGGAGAAGACGACGCCTTCGAGCTACTCCGACCGCCGGCCGCAGCCGCCGGACGAAGGGGAGACGGACGAGCCGGCGAGCGGTTTTCTCTGGGACTCCGCCCTGCGCAAGGGTATCGGCCTGCGGGTCTATGGCGAGTACGCGGTCGTCGAGAAGAAGACCACGCGCTCGCAGAAGAAGAGCATCGCGCCATTCACGAGCGCGGAGTATCCCGCGTATGACCTTTCCATTCAGGATCAGCGCCGGGCCGACGCCTGGATCGCGGACCTCCAGGGGTTCGTCAAGAGCGGCCGCATGCCGGCGCTGGAGATCCTGCACCTGCCGAACGATCATACGGCCGGCGCTCGTCCGGGATTGCCCACGCCCCGCGCGTACATGGCCGACAACGACCTCGCTCTCGGTCGCCTCGTGGAGGCGCTCAGCAGGACGCCGTTCTGGCGCACGACCGCCGTGTTCGTCCTGGAGGACGACGCCCAGGCCGGACCCGATCACGTGGATTCGCACCGCTCCGTGCTCCTCGTCATCTCCCCTTACAACCGACCCGGAGTGGTGCACCGGTTTGCGAATACGACGGATGTCCTGGCCACGATCGAGGAGATCCTGGGCCTGGGATCTCTCTCCCAGTTCGATCACTTCGGCCGTCCCCTGCGCGAGCTGTTCACGGCGGAGCCGGACCTGTCGCCCTATACGGCCCTGGTCCCCGCGGTCCCGCTGACGGAGACCAATCCCGCGAACGGCCCGGCGGCGAAGGAGTCGGCGCTGCTCGACCTGCGCTCGCCGGACGCCTCGCCGGACGAGCTCTTCAATCGCATCCTCTGGCGAACGTTGAAGGGAGACGTGGTCGCGATGCCGCCGCCGCGGCGGCTGCCCCTGCTCGAGCTGATCCGATCGCGATAGTCTTACTCACCCACCTTTGCCAACGCTTTTTCCATCAATGCCGGTTTCAGGCGCAGCCCAGCCTCGCGGAGCATCTCGATGACTGGGCGTGCTGCGCTGATGACGCCTCGATGCCGGCAGAGAATGACGACACCTAAAGCGCCAATCATGGAAAGACTCAGACTGCGAGCGCAACGACGTGCCGCCAAGTCGTCCAAGACGACCTCCGCCCCTGGGCGTTCAAGCCCATGGGCCAAGACTTGGGATTCACCGGCTCCCAAGTCCCAAAGGCGGATCCGGTCGGGGAGCGGTCGATCGGCAACCTGGAGTACCGAGGGGAGACTCTTGACCCTGTCGGCCGTCTCGTCGCGATGGGAACCTGCTTGGATCTCTCGGATCACAGCCTCCGGCAAGACAAGGAGCTTCGCGAGGGAAGTCAAGAGATCGAGACGGTCGATGCGGGCCAAGAGAATCAGCGGTGAAGCATTGACGACCAGGGCCCTATCCACGCGCCAGAACCTCGTCGAGATCCTCCAGCGTCTCCTGGCTAACCGAGACGCCGCTCGCCGACAGGGCGTCAAGAAGCTCGGCCCGACTCACCCCCGCGAGCTCCGCAGCGCGGCTATGGGAGATGCGGCCTTGGGCGTACCAGAGGATCGCAGCCGCCAAGCGCATCTCCCGGACAACCTCCTCCGGAGATCTCCGCAAGGTGGAAAAAACGTCGAAGTCGAACTCCACTTGCACACGGGTCATCATTGGCCTCCCATTGAAACGTCGGCCTCGCGGCATTATACCCGCCGAGCGGCTCGCCGTCACAGTGGTGGCGGCCTCTGCTGAAGGTCACAGCCACAGGCGCCCTGGCTTCCGTCCGGGAGCCCCGCTATCCTTCCGTCGAGCCTCTGTGATGAAATGCCGGCGCGAGGGAAACCATGGCAGACAGTGTCGACAGCAACGCCACCGAGGAGTTGCGGCGCGAAGAAGCCCGCGTCGAGGCGAAGAGCGGCGTCTTCAAGAAAGAGCTGGGGCTCGCCGACTTGGCGCTGATGCAGATCCTCTTCATCGTGGGCCTCCCCTGGATCGGCGTCGCCGCCAAGCAGGGGCCGTCGCACGTCGTCCTCTGGCTCCTCGCCATGCTCTTCTTCTATCTCCCCTCGTCGGTGGTGGTGATCTACCTCAACCGCATCATGCCGCTCGAAGGGGGCCTCTACCAGTGGGCCAAGCTCGGCTTCAACGAGCTGCTCGGTTTCCTGGTGGCGTGGAACCTGTGGCTGTTCGCCATCCTGAACACCTCGGAGATCGGGCTCCAGGTCACGCAATACCTGCGCTACATCTTCGGACCGGAGAGCGAAGCGCTGACGAGCAGCAAATGGTTCATCGGCGTCGTCAGCATGATGTTGATCGGCGCCCTGGTCCTGCTGACGACGGTGGGGCTCGGCGTCGGCAAGTGGGTGCACAAGGCGGGCGGCGCGCTGATGCTCCTCACCTTCTTCGCGATCCTGATCCTGCCGTGGCTCAACTTGGCGCACGGCACCCTGCCGGCCTACCATCCGCTGCGAATCGAGATGCCCGTCCTCTCGATCATGAGCCTGAATCTTTTGGGAAAAATGGGCTTCGGCGCGCTGGGCGGCTTCGAGTACGTGGCCATCCACTCCGGCGAGAGCCGCGATCCGGTGCGCGCCATGACCCGCTCGGTGTGGCTGGCGGCGCCGGTCATCGCCTTGATGTTCATCCTCGGCACGAGCTCGGTGCTGGCGCTGATCCCGCAGAATCAGATCGACCTGATCGCCCCCATCCCGCAGGTGCTGAGCGAAGGCTTCCGCTCCCTCAGCCTCGCGTTGCCCATCGCGACCACCACCATCCTGGCCCTGCTGTGCATCCGGATCGCCCAGTCGAGCGTGATGTTCGGCGGCAACACCCGCCTGCCGATGGTGGCAGGTTGGGACAGCCTCCTCCCGGCCTGGTTCACGAGACTGCACGCCCGCTACAGGACGCCCGTCAACTCCATCCTCTTCGTGGGAGCCGCGACGCTCTTCCTGGGGCTCGTCGGCCTGATCGGAGTGGGAAAACAGGAAGCCTTCCAATTGCTCTGGAACGCCTCGGGAGTCTTCTACGCGCTGACCTACCTCGTGATGTTCGCCATCCCGCTTTTTGGCTTGAGAGGCGTCCAACCCCGTCCCCCGTTATGGTTGAAGGTCTGCGCCCTCTCCGGCCTGCTGATGACGATCCTCTACCTGGCCCTCTCGGTGGTGCCGATCATCCAGGTGGAGAGCCGGCTGATGTTTGCGGTGAAGATTTCGGGGTTGATCGTAATTACGAATGCGGTGGGGTTGGGGATTTTTCTGACGGTGGGGAGGCGTAATGCCAGCCAGAAGCTGCACCCTGGCTAAGAACGCGGCACCAAGCCCAGCCCCACTGCAACAGCGACTTCCTCGGCCTACAGCCTCCGCTCCCTCTGCCTCTCGCACCCAGTCACATCTAAAACCAATAGACATATTTATATGTAGAGACTCAGCGATTACGTTGCGCTTCTTAGCTCCCCCGTTTACTATGCCACGCATGAGGAGGAATCTATGCTACACACTGCCTGTGCTGCAACGTTGGCCTTGCTAATGGCGCCATTCGCAGCTCATTCCGGGCAATGATTACGATTGATATGGAGCAGCAACAACTGACCGAGTGTCAAAGATTGAAAGCCAAATCTTAGAATTATCCATTAATTCTCGTTCTCGGGAGATGTAAATGCATAAACTGCTCTGCCTATTGCTTCTCATTTTGGCCTCCTGTACACCTAATACTGTTTATACTAGGTTACCGCAAGCAGCCTCCAGTCTGATCGTGGAGGGGGCTGTAACGGAGAGACGTTATTCTCTGGCTTTTATAGAACTTGATGACAACGGCGACCTGTGGAATCAAAGTCAACTTGAATACGCCCTAAAAGAGATTTCCTATGCCAACCGTGCGCGGTCGGGATCTGGCGCGATCGTAGCGGTTTACGTCCACGGGTGGAAGCATAACGCCTCTGAGGAAGATTCAAATCTAGTTGCATTTCGAAAGGAGGTTCTGCAAAAGATAGCCAATGAAGAGCATCATGCCTCTGCGTCAGAGGGTAGGCCAGAGCGTTCGGTTGTAGGGATTTATTTTGGGTGGCGAGGCGACTCCCTCGCTCTTCCCGGTAAGCTTAAGAATATGTCTTACTATGATCGTAATGCTGCTGCCTATAGAGTTGCGGGCACGCCTTCAACGGAGGCATTATATGGAATTATGAAAATGGCTCGCAAAAATACTGCGACTCGCATTGTCGTGATTGGACATTCAATGGGTGGGCTTATTGTCGAGAGGGCCCTGATACCCGCCTTCGCGGGGTTAATTATAGATGAGGCTGGAAGGCGCGATGATTATAAAGTTTTAGACGGTGGTGAAAGCTTGAGGAAATCAAGTCCGAGTCCAGCGCCTGCTACGCCTCGCAGCCTCGGAGCAGAATCAGTTTGGTTGCCTCCGGCAGATCTAGTAATTCTAGTAAACCCTGCGTCTCCCGCCTTGGAGGCAAAGAAATTCATCGATACGCTGAGTCGCTGGGATTTTAGGCGTGAGACGGATAGGGTGAGGCTTCCATTTCTTTGTGCGACAGATAAAAATCGCTGGCTGCCTCTTATTGTATCCGTAACGTCCACAGCAGATAGCGCAAATGGTTTTTGGTTTCCTTTAGGAAATCGCCTCGGGGCAGCATTTCGACGAATGCGGACGTATGACGACGGCATACCTTCTCAACGAGAACTACTGATTCACACTGCGGGGAACGAATCTTTGCTGTTTTCGCATGAAGTAGTTCATGGAATCTGGTCCAAAGATGATTCTGAGGTGGCTGCATGGAAAGAGGAAGACTTGAAATTCAATCCGGTACTACCCTGCGCTCTCTCAGAGTGCTCGGAACCAAGTCCTAGTCAAGCTTGCTTTTGGGTCGGCAAAGATCGGTTTATACTCAGGGAATTGCAATACACTTTAAATAAATCAAGGTATTGGATAATGCGGGTGCCATCTGATCTGATCCCTAGCCATAGTGGGATTTTTGAGCCAGCATTCTACAGATTCGTCAAAGGTCTTATGGTCCTAAGTGGAGTCTTTAAAACGAGACAAGAAGTGCAAGAACTCATTGCTGATGCGCTTGTCAAGGGAATCAAGATTGATCCATATGCCTTGAATACGGAGCGGTTTGGCGCTAGGCTTCCTCTAGATTTGGCGTCAAATTCAAAAATAAAAGAGCCAGCGCCTACGCCAACGCCTACGCCAGCGCCAACGCCTACGCCAGCGCCTACGCCAACGCCAGCGCCTACGCCAACGC
>Ga0136846_1221173_pt1 | contig 62517 bp, 51 predicted proteins | sample HopSoiMetagenom2_FD_96841 | JGI IMG/M metagenome (GOLD analysis project Ga0136846, IMG submission 96841) | Grasslands soil microbial communities from Hopland, California, USA - 2 Assembly 2016 (version 4) | ecosystem: Environmental > Terrestrial > Soil > Grasslands | place: USA: Hopland... | reverse complement strand
GCCTCCTCCCCCTCCGGCGCTTGCCTCAGCTCCCCAGCCGCCACAGCGACGGTTGTCGCTGGCAGCCACTACTTCCTACGGAGGGTAGAATACAAGGGGCGGCTTAATCTGAGAACGGCTACAATTCTTGTATGAATCCGCAAGCCCTGATCAACGAGCGACTCCAAGTCGCCCCCGAGGCCCTGGCAACCTTCTGCCGGACATGGCACATCGCCAGGCTCGAAGCCTTCGGCTCGATCGTGCGCGAAGACTTTCGCGCGGAAAGCGACGTGGACCTCCTGGTCAGCTTCGAGCCAGGAGGGCACCCCGAAAGTTTCGACTGGTTCCAGATCCAGGAGGAACTGGCCCAACTCGTCGGTCGCAAGGTGGACCTCCTGGAGCGCCGGCTTGTGGAACAGAGCCGCAACCTCTATCGGCGGCATCACATCCTGAACGAGGCCACCCCGGTCTATGGATCGTGACCTCGGCGTTCTGAGCCAAGCAGCTCTGGAAACTGCCACCTACTTCTCCCGCGCATTGACGTGGATTAATAATCTACTTGGGATCGACAACTATTACAAGGAATGAAAATGGCATTCTATCTCGATCTTTTCTCGCCAGAGACGTATGAAGCCTTCAGTAACTCCGATCGACAAGTGTCAGGCTTTCGAACCCGTCAGCGTACCGCTGCTCAGAAATTAAAGCGTGGCGATAAGCTGCTATGCTACATGACTAAGTTATCACGATGGGTGGGCATTCTCGAGTTGGACCGGGAAGCTGAGGGGCAGCCTCAGCCGGATTACTGACGCAGATGGAAAGCTGCTAGATTCTAAACTAGCAGATCAGATTCATTCGAAGCGAGTTTTCGAGCTGAATGAGCAGGTTTACCGCAGGCTTATTCGGCATCGTGTTCGCACCCCTGAAGGCGTCGTTACAGTGTCGATCCCGGGGGAAGCAGACACCGACGAGGAGAAGAGCAAGACTGATACAGAGTCCCGCGAATCCATCAAGATGCAGGCCCTGATTGCAAAAATTGGAGCGAGCATCGGAATGCGGATATGGCTACCCAAGGGTGACCGTGCTGCGGTGGGAAGAGAATGGAAGCTTGGAGGCGAAGCGTTTCTGGATAGCCTGCCATTAAACTACGACGAAACGACGCTTCGTACTATCGAGCAGATCGACGTCCTTTGGCTTAAAAGACGCTCTATAATTCGCGCCTTCGAGGTGGAGCATACAACGTCGATTTATTCTGGCATCCTCCGAATGGCGGACCTACTCGCGCTTCAGCCCAATATGGACATCAAGCTCCATATAGTTGCGCCCTCGAGTCGTCGCGACAAAGTCTTCCAGGAAATCACGCGGCCAGTATTCTCTCTCTTAGAAAGAGGTCCTCTTTCCGGGAGGTGTACCTATATCCCATATGAAGCCGTGAAGGAATTGGCCCAGTTGAAACACTTGGAGCACTTCTCAGACTCTGTCCTCGACGAATACACGGAGGAGGCTGAGTAGTGTGACTGTACCAAGACCAGGGAAATCAGGCCACCTGGCCACGCCGGCTGACCACAAAGACGTTTGCTCCGTCACCCTACGCGAAGCTGGCCACAGGCACATTCCTGGGCTTCGCAAAGGTGCGCCGATGCAGCTTGATCCGCTCGATCTCATGCAGGGTTTCGGTGGTCAGATAGCTCTCTCCGCAATGGAGACAGACCACTACCGGACATTCTCGATGATCAGGAGCGTCGCCCCTTTCCCATAGCTACGGGTCATGTAGCGAGCCCGGGCTTCATCGTGACCGCAGATAGAACAGATCATGGCGACGTTTGGCTCCCCGCCGTCCCTACTCGCGGTCAACTCGCGGCCTCCAAGAGCGCCCGAGGGTTCTTGTGTGCAATCGCGAGGAGCATGCGGCCGGACCAGACGGTGCACGGCGACCCTGCTCCCATTCTTGCAGCGTGCGGACTGAGACCCCGAGCAACCGCGCAAAATCCGCCCGCGAGAGGCCTACCCGAGCCCTTGTCTCAGCAACGGGTGGGAACGTCACGACGCGGCCGACCTCACCCCGCTTGATCTCGCGGATGCCTTCAAGGATTTCAGTGCCGATGTCACGAGGACGTTTCTTAGCCATTTTCAATCTCCTGCCGTTTGTGCCCCGAAGGGGCTCAGGCATGTAGCCCGGGGGCAGAGCGCCGAAGGCGCGGCGACCCCGGGAGAATGATCCCACAGTCTTCCCAAGCCCCGGAGGGGCGGCGGCAGTTCCCTCGCCTGGAATGCCGCCGTCGCCCTTTCAGGGCTTTGGGGATTGCGGGGTTCTCCCTTCCCGGGGTCGCCGCGCCTTCGGCGCTCTGACCCCGGGCTACGCGCCTGAGCCCCTGCGGGGCACACTAGGCGGTCGCGTCCCGCCAATCGTCGTCAGACAGGCTGCTTGATGGCAAGAGCGGGACCTCGTGTCCGGCACGTCTCAGAAAAAAACCGCGGGCCCCGGGGCGCACACCCTGCCCGGGGCCCGCGGCAAAGCCGCCGGCCAGTGCTGTGCCGGGGGAGTGGTTGAGCTCCCAGTCCCCCGGTGGATTCAGTTGTCAAAGAGCTGCCACCTGATCTCGGGGATCGGCAAGCTCCGGCCAGACCCCCGCTTCGGGCCTGCCGCGCTTTCCGCGGCTCCGTGCTCAGGTATGCAGATACCTATAGCACGGGGTCGGTCCGGCCGTCAAGAGGTCTCTTGACATTTCCCGGCTCTATGCAAGATCATGTCCTAGCAGATGGGGGGCGGGACTGGGGGAAGTAGCTTGCAAGGCAGGCCTCCCGGACCCATGGGAATTGCGCATACAGAAACTCGCAGAGGACATCCCGCGTCGCGGAAGATCTGATTCGAGTTGCAGGTGAGCTCATCCGAGTTGCAGGCCACCTCATTCGCGGATGGAGCGACCTAATCCGCGGATGGAGTCACCTCATTCGCGGGGCGAATGACTTGCCCCGAGTTACAGGTCATCTCATCCGAGTTGCAGGTCACCTCATCCGAGTTGCGGATGACCGGACTTGCGAGTCCGGTGCCTCGCTACTCGAACGCGGCGGGCTTCAACAGTGACGGCGGACCGCCCGCCGTCAACAGCAGGAGACGCCGGACAGGCAGCGGCCGCCGTTGCAGTCGGCGTCCGTATTGCAATCCTTGACGAACCGGCAGCCGCACTGGCAGTAGCCGCGATACTTGTTCGTGGTGACGGGGGTGGTCATGAACTCCGGCTGCGCGGGCACGGCCACCGCGTCGTTCGCTTTGCAGAGTTGGGCGGCCTGATCTTGGGTAAAGAAGAGGTTTGCGGCCGGCGGGCATCCGGCCGGGGCCTGGAGCGCGGGCGCCTGAGTCGGCTCCTGGCCGGCGAAGGCGGGCACGGCCGCCGTGAGGGCGAGCACCACGACGGACAGGAGGATCGTGCGATAGAGCTTGGACGACATACAGGGCTCCTTTCTCGATTCGGAAGAGCCACCTCTTCCTCATCTATAGGGTGCCCCTCGCCGGCGGCCCAGGGACAGGCGGTCGCAGCTCTCGACATCCTGTCCCCGGTTCTTCTCAGCCGCCTAACTCAGGGGTTGCCTTCCACCAGGGCCCGCGTGTCGGGCGCCGTCACCTCCCCGAGCTTCTCCAGGGTCGCCGGGAGCACGCCCGTGATCTGTTTCGCGACGTGCTCGGCCGACATCATCGCTCCCTCCTGCCAGCCCGGCAGTTGCGAAACCTGATCGCCCACGACGTAGAAGGTGCGATCGGGAACCAGGAGCCGGCCGTAGTAGCTCTTGTTGCTGTCGTCCCAGGTCGCCCAGGCCCCCTCTTGGAACGGCACGTTCTGCCAGGCGATCGAAATGCCGCGGTCGAGCGGGACGATCCGCGGATCGTTAAGCTCCCTGTGCAGCCGAGCGCCCTGCTTGCGCGCCTCGATCAGCCGTGGCTCGGGGAGCATGTGGCCGAACTTCTCGGCGCTGTCGCGGAAGTTGTAGGCGCCGGTCAGCGTGCCCTTGGCCGATTGGTAGTCGTTCGACGGATACCAGATCTGCGTGATGTCCTGGTTGGTCCAACTGATGCCGCCGTAGATCTGGTTCGAATCGGACTCCCAGAACCGCTCGTTGGCCTGCCAGCCCACCTTGCAGGAGGGCGCGTACTTTGACTCCTTCACCGCCTCGCCGAAGTGGGACTGGAAATTGACCGGAATCTTTTTCAATACGCTCAAGGGGATGTTGCTGACGCAGTAGTGGGCCTTCTCGATGTGGACCGTGCGATGCACGAGATCCCGGTATTCGATCTCGACGCCGTCCCCTTGGATCGTGATCCGCGTCACTTCCGAGTGATAGCGGATGAGGTTCCCGAGCCGTCTCTTGAAGCCCTCGACGAGCTGATCCATGCCGTGCACCGGCTGGAAGAGGGTCGGCTGCCAGAGATAGTCGACGGGCTGGTAGAAGTTGAACTTCCAGAACTCGGAGGAGAGGAGCTGCTGCAGGCCGAGCTTGGGCGGGGGCGTGCACGGCTTCTCGACGGTGATGGGAGCGGCACAGCCGGAGCGGGTGGAGCCACAGTAGTCGATCTCGCTCGGGCACTTGGGGCTCTTGAAGCCGACCCCCAGGTCACCGAACTTCTTGAGCAGCTCCACGAGCTGGTTGCGGTTGACGTCCTTCAGCTCCTCCTCGAGGGCGCCCTGACGCACCGCCTTGGCCAGCAGCTCGGCGATATGGCCCCGGGTGTCGTTGGCGATGCGGCGGTTGACCATGGGCTGGTCGCCGAAAGCCATCTCTCGGAAGAAGAGGTTGGCCGTAGTCTCCATGACGTAGACCTCGAGGGGCACCTTCAAATCCTTGCAATAGTGGAGCACGCGGCGGTGATGGTAGGGGATGCGTCCGGGCCCGAGGTTGAGATAGAGGCCGGGATCGAAGCGACAGTCCTGGACGTGCCTGCCTTGCTTCGGGATGTCTTCGACGACTTTCGTGCCATGACGGGCCGTGAAGTTGCGTCCGCCGGCCCGTTCCTGAGCCTCGAGGATGAGGCAGGAGAACCCCGCCTTCTGGAGCATGTCGGCGGCGGTGAGCCCGCCGATCCCGGCGCCCAGCACCAGGACTCTCTTGCCGGCGCCGGCGCCCTGGGGAAGCTGCGGTGGACCGGCCCAGGCCACGGGGACGTTGAGCAGACCCAGGGCGACCATGGTCTCGTAGACCGCGGCCGTGCCCCCGGCCCGCCCCACGAGCTCGAGAAAACGCCGGCGCGTCCAACCTCCGTTCGACTCGGACATCACTCCCTCCTTTCGTCTGAAGCCTCAAGGAGGATAGTGATGCGAGCCGGCCGGAAATGCCAACTACGTTCGTTGCTTCTTCAGCGATCCGTACCACATGTAGGCGCACAGCCCCAGGAAGAGGACGAGCGAGACGATCTGGGAGACGGGCGCGTTGTCGAAAAACGGCGTCTTGACGAGGTCTTCCCGGTACCAGGGGAAGAGGCGCAGGCCGGCGCCGAAGACGCCGCCCAGCGCGCCGCCGGCCATCAGCCCGGAGGCGATGATGACGCCGCGCTCGAGGATCGTCCGTCCCTCTTCGCCTCCCACCCGCTCGGCGCGCCGGCTCAGCCAGTGGGAGAGGAATCCGCCCACCAGCGCTGGCGTGTTCAACTCCAGCGGGAGGTACATACCCAGCGCGAAAATGAGGGCGGGCACGCCCAGCATCTCCATCACCAGCGCCACGATCGCCCCGGCGCCGAAGAGGATGTAGGCCACCGGTTGGTGGCTCATGAAGCCCTGTACCAGCGCCTTCATGATCGAGGCCTGAGGAGAGGCCAGCACCACCCGCGCGTCGCCCGGAGCCGATTCGCCGAACTGGAAGGTCTTGGCCAGCAGCACGATGGTCAACGCCGCCGCCACGGCCGAGGCCAGGATGCCCAGGAATTTCACCCGCTCCTGCACGGCTGGCGTCGAGCCCAGCCAGTAGCCGGTTTTGAGGTCGGTGATCGTCTGCCCGGAGACCGACAGCGCCGTGCACACCATGCCGGCCACCGCCATGACGAAGAACATCCCCGTGGTGCCCGAGAGACCGAAGCGCAGCAGCACCACGGAGGAGACGATGATGGTCAGCATCGTCATGCCCGACACCGGGTTGCGAGCCGTGGTGGCGATGGCATTGGCGGCCACCGAGGCGAAGAAGAAGGAGAAGACGAGCGTCAGCACCAGCCCCACCAGCGCCGCCAGCAGCGAGCCCTCCAGAGTGGAGAAAAACACTCCGGCGGCCACCGTGGAGAGCACGACGCCGATCAGGATGGCCATGATCGGCAGGTCGCGGTCGGTGCGCTCCTGGCCCTCGTCCTCGCCGTGCCGGAAGGCCTTGGCCGCGATCGAGAAGGAGCCGACGACGATGCGCAGCGACTTGATTATGCCGAAGATGCCCGCCGTGGCGATGGCCCCGACGCCGACGAAGCGGACGTAGTTGCGGAAGATCGCCGCGGCGGCCATGCCGGCGATGGGCGCCGTCGCCGGGTAGACGGCCAGCCCGGCGGGCAGGTGCTGGCCGATCATCCAGATCAGCGGCACCAGCACGAAGTTCGAGAAGAAGCCGCCGGCGCAGAGGATCATCGACGAGCGCAGGCCCATGACGTAGCCGAGACCGAGGATGAAGGAGATGGCGTCGAAGCGGAACACCATGCGGGCACGGTCGTTGAGGGTCCGCATGAACGGCAGGAACTGGAAGTCGAGCGTCTCCTGCCACACCTGGAAGGTGGTGACGAAGAAGTCGTAGACGCCGGCGATGGCGGTGGCCTGGAGCAGGAGCTTGGCCTGCGAGCCTCCCTTCTCACCGGTGACCAGGACCTCGGTGATGGCCGTCGCCTCCGGGTAGGGGAACTGGCCGTGCGTCTCGCGCACGAAGTAGCGCCGCAGCGGGATGAGGAAGAGGACGCCCAGGCAGCCGCCGGCGAGCAGGATGAAGGTGGTCTGCACCGGGTGGGGGTCGAGGTGGAGGATGTAGAGCGCCGGCAGGGTGAAGATCGCCCCCGCGACGATGCCGCCCGAGGTGCCGCCGATGTTGGTGAGGATGACGTTCTCGAGCAGCGTCGACCGCCGCCGGAACGTCCGGGCGAGGCCGATGGCCAGGATGGAGATGGGGATCGACGCCTCCATCACCTGCCCCACCTTGAGACCTGAATAGGCCGAGGCGACGGTGAAGACGATACAGAGGAAAAGTCCCCAGCCCACGGAGCGGACCGTCGCCTCCTCGACCTGAGTCGTCGCGGGGACGATCGGCACGTACGTCTCGCCTGGGGCGAGGGGCTGATAGGCGTTCTCCGGGAGGGACCTGGTATCGGGTGCGTCCATCCATCCTCCTGCTTGGCCGGCCGGTTTGAAGACGGGTAAGTGTACCGCAAAGCCCGCGGCTCCTGGGAAGCGTGGTGTATCATCGCGAACGCGAAACCGCGGAGGCGAGAGCCGCTGCGAGAAGGGAGGCCCATGAAGCTCACCGGCTGGTTCATAGTCCTCTGTGCCGTGGTTCCAGTTCCAGGTCGGGCTCTGGAAACTTGGGCTCCTTCGATCCTGCATTTTCCCTTCGACGGTCCGCCGCTTTGGATCTCTGCGGCATCGGTAGCTGATGAAGAGAAGATCGTGAATCTGGATTTGTTCGATAGTCTCGGGCTCCTCAGGCCCGTCGAGCGACAGCTTCGGGCTCTCCATGCCAGCGGCTATCGGTTCCAGAAAGGAGAGAAGCCCGCCGTGTCGCGCATCTCCGTTTCCGAGTGCGCATCGCAGGTCCTTTCCTCATGCCATGAAGGCGAGAACCCTTACGCAACTCTCGCAGATCTGACAACCTACTCGTTGGCGATCGTCCGCGGCACGATTCGCACCGTCGACCTGGGATTTGGCTTCGGAATGCCGGCCTCCTTATTGGGCGTGGAAGCGTCGGAGGTGATCAAAGGACCCGCTCCGGCATCACTTTTCTATGTCTACTATCCCGTCGCTCGTTTCAGGATTGGCCCCATCTCCTTCTGCAATGGGGAAAAGGGATTCGAACCTCTCTCGGGAGACGAGATCCTCCTGTTCGACTACAGAGGCCCGGCGGACCGGGATGAGGTCCTTTACGCTCCTCTCTTAGAGCAAGTCTTCTTCCAGAGCAAGGATGGTGTCCTCTTCCTGCCGTCCAAACTCAAGAACACTCCAGGCCTGGAAAAAGTCCACACCCTGGACGATGTCGTCGGCCGACTCGCCGTACCGGCGGCTTCAAGCGACCATCAGTGAAAATCGCGGAAACGACGGGAAACCATCTAAGAAAGGAGCTCTCATGAAGTTCACCAGCAGTCTCGTCCTCCTCTGCGCCATTACTTCGTTTCCCGGAAGGGCTCTGGAGCCCCAAACGCCCTCCATTCTGGAGTCCAAAGTCGAGCGACATCAAGGTCCACCACTCTGGATCTCGGCGGCAGCGATTGCGAGCAAAGGCAAGGTCATCGACCTCGATCTAGTCGATAGCTCCACGCTGCGTGGATATGTTGAGAAGCAGCAGCGGGAGCTTGGGGACCGTCTATCCACAGAGCAGTCCAAGCTAGGCGACAAGACTCCCTCCATCACCACCATTCCTCTTTCCGAATGCAAGCGGACGCAGCATACGATGGACGATCGAGGAGGGACTGGTTCTTCCGAATCTTTGTCAGCTTTGGCAGCCAGCTCTAAGGCAATCTTCCGAGGCACGATTCGCACGATCGATCCGGGCTTCGATGGGGGTGTCCCAGCTTCCTTGCTCGGCATAGAGGTCTCGGAGGTGATTAAAGGCTCCAAGCCAAGGTCCCTGACCTATATAGTCTACCCCGTCGCTCACTTCAAAATCGGTTTCTATTACTTCTGCAATACGACCAAAGGCTTCGAACCAAGCCCTGGAGACGAGGTTCTCCTATTCGACGCCATCGGACCCGAGGATAGGGATAACGTTTTGTACGCACCCCGGATGGATCAGCTCTTCTTCCAGAACCAGAGTGGCACCCTTATCCTGCCGACCCGGCTCAAGAGCACGCCGGACCTGCAGGCCGCTCGCAGCCTGGCCGATGTCGTCGATCGGCTTCGGGGAGGTGCGCGATGACATCCAAGCGTCGGAATTCCGCGGCTGCCTTCTTTGGAGCAATGATAGCCTTGGCATTCTCCGCACAGAGTCCGGCGGCGGCTGTAAAGTGCTCCGTGCCAGATACCAGTTTCGGTGTTTCGCTGGGCAATGTCTTCGACATCACCACAGCTGGTTTTACCGTCTCCGAGATCCAGACGGCAGCCGGCTATTGGAATTGCCCAGATCGCACTGGCTTTATGCCTTCTTTTCAGATCGACTCCGGCGACGTGCCGGTGCGTGTTGTAAAACTGACAGGAAACTCGACAGCGGATGGGGGAGGTTGCGGGCGAACGAATCCCGACATCGTAAATGGACACCTTGAAAGTGCGCAGATCGAGGTCTGGACGAACCAAAAAGATGGGACTTCATGCGAACCGCTGACAGATACGCTCGCTCATGAGTTCGGGCATATCTTGGGATTGGATAACGCTCCGGACCCCTTTGGTCAGTGCCTTGGCCATATCATGGGCGGCCGCGGTATAGGTTTTACACGCTCCGTCCAGCCAGACGACTGCCAAGTAGCCGACGACAAATGGATGACCACGAATGAGTCCCAACCGCAGCCCGATCCCTATTGCGATGCCTACTGCAATACCTACTGCGTCGACAACGTCTGTCGGGATCACCCTTCCCCTATCCTCATAGACTTGGAAAATGACGGCGTCCATTTGACGGGCCTCGATGATCCCGTGTGGTTCGACATCACCGCCGACGGCAAGCTGGATCTCATTTCATGGACAGACCGGAGCGAGGGACTGCTGGCGCTCGACCGCAATGGCAACAGCAAAATCGACGACGGCAGCGAGCTCTTCGGCAACGCGACACGACTCGCCAACGGCACCCGCGCTACGAACGGATATCAGGCTCTGGCCGAGCTCGATTCCCCGATTTTCGGCGGCAACGGCGATGGTCACATCGACTCCGCCGATGCGGCATTCAGCTCCTTACGACTGTGGGTCGATCGAAATCATGACGGAATCTCTCAACCGGAGGAGTTGCTGACGCTCGCCCAGGCGGGCATCGGGCGGATCGGGCTGGAGTACAGACGGAGCCCGCGCACGGACCGTTACGGCAACCAGTTCCGGTTCGTCGGCAGGGCCTGGAAGAAGGGCCCGAACGGAGCCCTGCACCCGATCCTGACCTGGGACGTCTTTTTCCTGATCGCGCACTGACCCGGAGCCCTCCCCTTCTCCAAGCCCAGCCGCCAGGAGAAGAGGGAGGGGCTGTCCACGGTCTTCAGGGGTGGTCTGCGTAGATCCCGGCGCGCGAAACCGCGTCATCGGACAACGCAGGCGCGTCGTGGAACTCGGCGGCGATCTTGTCGAGCATGGCGGAGAGCTTGTTGGCTGGCTGGCGCCGGGCAGGCGCGCTCAGCCGCCACGGGCCGTCACGCAACCGCCGCTTCCTTGCGCGGAAGCAGGTCGTCCACCGCGATGGAAACCTCGGGCCGAGCCAGCGGCGGGATCGTCTCGCCGCGGTAGAAGACGAGCCGGGTGCGGTAGAGCCCGCCGTTGGGATCGCGTAGGACCTCGACCACGTCGAGGCGCAGGTTCAGGATCCAGTAGTCCGCGATGCCCGCCCGCGCGTAGATCCTTGCCTTCCGTTTCCGGTCGTGGTGCTGGGACGTATCGGTGACCTCGACGATCAGGACGGCCGCGGAGGGATGATCCTCGTAGTCGTCCGGCTTGCCCGCGATCACCGCGAGGTCGGGCTCCGGCAGCGAATGGGACCCGAGGGCCAGGGGTAACTGCGGCCTGACGTGGTGCTCGGGACCGAACGCGGCGATCAGAGCCTGGTTGGCTTTGGCGATCCCCTTGGCATGGGGGCCTCGGTGCGGGCTCATGTCGTAGATCACCCCATCCAGCAGCTCGACGCGGCGGTCCGGACCGAAGTCCATCTGCTCATACTCCTCCCGCGTGAAGCGATGGACTCCGACTTCCTCAGCCGGTGTCCTCCGGATCTCCACCTCAGAAATCGTCATGACAGTGCTCCTCGCCCCCCGTCACGGAATTATACCAAAATTTCTCTCTGCAAGGAACTTCACTCTCCGAGCCCGACTCGGAGCCCGCCTGAATCCTAGCACCTCCCGAGCTGGAATCTCCCCACCCCCTCGGGGCGATCCATTTCAGCCGTTTCCGTTGCACAATACCGCCCGGAATTCGCCGGGGTCCTGCTCAGACGACCTGGGTCCATGACGACCTCGCGAGGAGAGAACATGACTGACTACGTTGCGTCGCTGCTGGCGGAGGTGAAGGCCAAGAATCCGGTCGAGCCCGAGTTCCATCAGGCTGTCCAGGAGGTCGCCGAGTCCCTGGCCCTCGTCCTCGACCGGCATCCGGAGTACCGGCACGCAAAGATCCTCGAGCGGATCATCGAGCCGGAACGGGTCCTGATGTTCCGCGTCCCCTGGCAGGACGACCGCGGGGAGGTCCACGTCAACCGCGGCTTCCGCATCGAGATGAACAGCGCCATCGGCCCCTACAAGGGGGGGCTGCGCCTCCACCCCTCGGTCAACCTCGGCATCCTCAAGTTCCTTGCCTTCGAGCAGGTGTTCAAGAATTCCCTCACCACTCTGCCCATGGGCGGCGGCAAGGGGGGCTCGGACTTCGATCCCAAGGGGAAGAGCGACAACGAGGTGATGCGCTTCTGTCAGAGCTTCATGAGCGAGCTGTTCCGCCACATCGGCCCCAACACCGACGTCCCAGCCGGCGACATCGGCGTCGGCGGCCGTGAGATCGGCTTCCTCTTCGGTCAGTACAAACGCCTGCGCAATGAGTTCACGGGCGTGCTCACCGGCAAGGGGCTCAACTGGGGGGGCTCGCTGATCCGCCCCGAGGCCACCGGCTACGGCTGCGTCTACTTCGCCCAGGAGATGCTCGCCACCCGCGGCCAGACCCTGGAGGGGAAGGTCTGCCTGGTCTCCGGGTCCGGCAACGTCGCCCAGTACACCGTCGAGAAGCTCCTCCATTTCGGAGCCAAGCCCGTCACCCTCTCCGATTCCAACGGCTACGTCTACGACGAGCACGGCGTCGACGCCGAGCGGCTGGCCTTCGTGATGGAGCTCAAGAACGTCCGCCGCGGACGTATCCAGGAGTACGCCGACAAGTTCAAGACGGCGACCTACACGCCGATCGATCCCAAAGGGGATCACAACCCGCTCTGGGACCATAAGGCCGACTGTGCCTTTCCCAGCGCGACGCAGAACGAGATCAACGGCAAGGACGCCGCGAACCTCCTGCGCAATGGCGTCTACGTCGTGGGCGAAGGGGCGAACATGCCCACCACGATCGACGGCGTCAACCAGTTCCTCGACGCGAAAATCCTCTACGGACCGGGCAAGGCGGCCAACGCCGGCGGCGTCGCCACCTCGGGGCTGGAGATGGCCCAGAACAGCATGCGCTATGGTTGGACACGGGAGGAGGTGGACAACCGCCTCCATCTCATCATGAAGAGCATCCACAAGGCCTGCGTGGAGACGGCCGAGCGTTTCGGCACGCCGGGCAACTACGTCAACGGCGCCAACATCGCCGGCTTCCTCAAGGTGGCCGACGCGATGCTGGATCAGGGGCTCGTCTAGGTCTGATGCCTGTCCCCGCCGACCGCGCGGCTCAGATCCGCGTCCCCTATCAGGACCTGATGCGTCACCGCATCATGCACGTCCTGCTGGTGGCGACGCCCTACGACCGCTTCCTGCTGGAGGAGGCGGGCGAGCTCTCCGAGCGGATGCTGGGGGAGTTCCGCAACCTCGACGTCCACTACGCTCCGGGGCTCACCGGCGTCTCCACCGGCGCCGAGGCCCTGGACCTCGTGGTCCGCGAGGAGCGCATCAACCTCATCATCACCACTCCCCGCGTGGCGGACATGGACCCGGGCCGGCTCGCCGCCGAGGTCAAGGCGGTGCGCGACATCCCGGTCGTCCTCCTCGCCTGGGACCCCTCCGAGCTCAACGGCTTCGGCAGCCAGGGGGGCTCCCCCGTCGACCGGGCGTTCCTCTGGCAGGGGGACGCCCGCATCCTGCAGGCGATCGTCAAGTCGGTGGAGGACTGGCGCAACGTCGAGCACGACTCGCGGCTGGTGGGCGTGCAGGTGATCCTCCTGGTGGAGGACAACGTGCGCCACTACTCCTCGTTCCTCCCCCTCATGTACTCGGAGCTGCTGGAGCACTCGCAACGGGTGATCGCCGAGGGGCTCAACCTGTCACAGAAGATCCTGCGCATGCGAGCGCGGCCCAAGGTCCTCCTCTGCACCACTTTCGAGGAGGCCCGGCGCGCCTTCGACGCCTATGCCGGCGAGGTGCTGGGGGTCATCTCCGACGTCGAGTTCCCTCTGGCGCCCGGCCAGGAGGTGTCCACGGAGGCGGGGCTGCGCTTCACCGAGCTCGTGCGCACCCACTACCAGGACATCCCCATCGTCCTCCACTCCTCGAAGCCCGAGAACGAGAAGCTGGCCAAGCAGGCCCGCGCCCGCTTCCTCCTCAAGGGCTCACCCCACCTGCTGGAGGACCTGCACAAGGTGATGATCCAGGACTTCAGCTTCGGCCCCTTCATTTTTCGCCGGGGGGGCCGCCGCGAGGGCGAGGAGACGGAGGTGGATCGCGCCGACGACCTGCGGAGCCTGGAGGAGAAGCTGAAGACGCTCCCCGCCGGCTCCCTCCTCTACCACGGCAAGGGCAACCACTTCTCCCGCTGGCTCAAGGCGCGTACCGAGTTCGCCCTCGCCCATGCCCTGCGCCCCCGCAAGCTGGAGGACTACGGCGGCGACCCCGAGGCGCTGCGGGCGGACCTCATCCAGGCCCTCGCCGACTACCGCTTCGAGCGCAGCCAGACGGTGGTGGCGGACTTCGACCGCGCCACCTTCGACCTGGGGAGCGACTTCTATCGTATCGGCGGCGGCTCGCTGGGCGGCAAGGCCCGGGGGCTCGCCTTCGTGCGCCGGCTGATCTCGCTCCATGGTCTGCGCAACCAATTTCCGGGCGTGCGCATCTGCATCCCGACCACCGCGGTCCTGGGCACCGACGTCTCCGACCGGTTCCTGGACGACAACGACCTGCGCTCCTTCGCCATCGACTGCCAGGACGACGCCGAGCTCTGGCGCCGCTTCGAGCGCGCTCCCTTCCCGGCCGAGGCCGAGCGCGACCTGACGGCCTTCCTGGAGAAGGTCCGCCAGCCGCTCGCCGTGCGCTCCTCCAGCCTGCTGGAGGACTCTCAGAACCAACCCTTCACCGGCGTCTACGACACGCTGATGGTGCGCAACAACGACTGGAGCGTTGCCGAGCGGGTGCGGCAGGCGGTGCTGGCGGTCAAGCGCGTCTGGGCCTCCGCCTTCTCCCAGCACGCCAAGGCCTATCTCCAGGCCACGGCGTTCCGGCTGGAGGCGGAGAAGATGGCGGTGATGCTCCAGTGCATCGTGGGCGCCGTCCACGGCCCCCGCTTCTACCCCGAGATCTCGGGGGTCGCCCGCTCTTACAACTTCTACCCCCTGGCACCCGCCAAGGCGGCGGACGGCATCGCCGCCGTGGCCCTCGGGCTGGGCCGGGCGATCGTCGAAGGCGGCGCCTGCCTGCGCTTCTGCCCCCTCTACCCGCAACACGTGTCCCAGCTCTCGTCGGTGCCGGAAGCCCTGGAGACCACCCAGCGCGACTTCTGGGCCCTGCGCCTGGAAGGAGCCACCGACGCCGGTCTCGCCATGCGCGAAGAGCTCTTCGGCCTCGCCACGGCGGAGGAGGACGGCACCCTGGGCCGGGTGGCCTCCACCTACTCGAAGGAGAACGACGTCGTCTACGACGGCCTCTCCCGCCGCGGCACGCGCCTGGTCACCTTCGCCCCCCTCCTGAAGCACGGCCTCTTCCCCCTGCCGGAGATCCTGCGGACGCTGATGGCGGCCGGGGAGGAGGGGGTGGGATCGCCGGTCGAGATCGAGTTCGCGGTGAACCTCTCCGTGTCGCCGGACAAGCCGGCGGAATTCGGCTTCCTCCAGGTGCGCCCCCTGGCCCTCGCCCGCGAGACCGAGGCCATCGAGGTGGGCGAGGTGGACTCCGGAGCCGTCCTCTGCCGCAGCTCGCGGGTGCTGGGCAACGGCCGGATCGAGGGCCTCCGCGACTTGGTGGTGGTGGACTTCCAGCGCTTCGAGCGGGCCCAGAGCCGCGAGGCTGCGAAGGAGATCGGGCGCCTCAACGGCCGGCTGCTGGCCGAGGGCGTCCCCTACGTGCTGATCGGCGTTGGCCGCTGGGGCTCGCGCGATCCGTGGCTGGGGATCCCCGTGAGCTGGGACCAGGTAGCGGGCGCCAAGGTCATCGTCGAGGCGGGCCTGCGCGACCTCAAGGTGACCCCCTCACAGGGGAGCCATTTCTTCCAGAACCTGACCTCTTTCAACGTCGGCTACTTCACCGTCAACGCCGAGGACCGCGACGGCCGCCTGGACTGGGACTGGCTCGACGCCCAGCCTGCCGAGAGCGTTGCCGCACACGTCCGCCATCTGCGGCTGGCGACGCCCCTCCTGATCAAGATGAATGGGCGGAAGGGGGAGGGGGTGATCCTGAAGCCGGAGGGGGGCCGGAACAGGCGTGAGAGACAGCAGCAGGGACAACAAGGACAGCAGGGACTTCAGGGACAAGGATCGTGAACGTCCCTGGAGTCCCTGCTGTCCTTGTTGTCCCTGCCTTCCCTCTCATGACTCCCTGATACACTCCGCGAAAAGACGAAGGGAGGGTCCCATGGCGGCTACGGTTTCCACCTCGATCACCGTGCGGGTTCAAGCGAAGGGCGGGAAGTTCCTGGCGGACGACATCGGCGGCTCGGAGGTGATCATCCGGAACGCGCAGACCGGCGAGCGGCTCGCGGGCGGACTCGCCCTGGGTACGGACTCGGGCAACCTGTCGAGCACGTATACGGCCGACGCCTCGCTGAGCGCCATCGTTACGCCAGCGGTGCCTCCCGCCACCGAGCCCACGATCCAGTGGCTGTCGCCGGACGCGGACACCTCGGGGTTGACGGTGGACCTCCCCATCTCCCGCCCCACGCTCCTCGCGATCACCGCCTGCGGTCCGCTGGGCGGTCTGCAGTCGGCCCACCAGGTCACGACCAGCCAGTGGATCGTCCCGGGTCAGACCCTGAATGAAGGGCCGGGGTTCGTGGTGGAGCTGCCGGGGCTGCTGGTGCAGGTCATGGAGCCCGCGACCCACCTGTCGATCCTGTCCACCGACCTCCCCTACACCGTCCCCTTCCAAGTCAACGTGACCATGATGTGCGGCTGCCAGATCGCCGACGGCGAGCCGTGGATCCCTTGCGACTTCACGGTGACGGCCGTCATCGGCCCGGTGGGACAGCCCGCGACGGAGACGGTGAAGCTCTGCTTCCCGGGGACCGCTCCCAGCCTCTTCACCGGCTCGTGGACGCTCGCCGCCAAGTCTTCCGGCTTCTACCAGGCGGTGGTCACCGCCGTGCAGCGCAGCACCGGCAACACCGGGACGGGAACGGTGACGTTCTTCGTCAAGCAGGCCAGTTGACCTAAGATACGACATCGAGTTTTGTTTGAAAGGAGCCGGCACATGAGAACGCAAGCGGTTTTGGCGTGGGTGCGCACCCGGGCTTCGGGCGCCTTCCTGCTGTCCCTCCTGGTCGGCGGCGCGCTGCTGGGCGGTCCCGCCCCGGCGCGGGCCCAGGGCCGGGTCACCTTCAACCAGTTGTCCATCGAGCGTTGCAAGGGCACCTGCACCTTGAAGCTGAGCTGCGGCGTGGCGGGCAAGCCGGCCTCCGAGCTCGTGAAGGGCCAGCAGGGACGGACCAAGGACCTGATCGACATCGGCAAGTCGCTCGAGGTGCCGACGTTCCCGGCCGAGGTGAAGTGCACCGCCTCCAGGGACACCGGCTGGATCGGCACCACCTGGACGCCGATCGGCTCCGGCTCCGTGACCATCCCCTCGGGCGGCGACTACAAGCTCGACATCGACAGTGCCGATACCTCCGTGCGCGTGCTGCTGGCCGCCGACAGCCTGGAGAACTTCCTGCCCGCCGGACCGCCTCCGGCGGCGCCAGCCACGGGCAAGAAGGCCGCCCCGGCGAAGGCCGGCGCGCCGCTCAAGGTGGCCGCCGCGTTCAATCCCGCCAAGGAGGGGCAAGCGGTGGTGATCGGCCTCGAATGGCCGGCGTTCAAGGACAAGGTGGACAAGATGGGCGCCCTGGGGATGAAGCTGGTGGCGATCAAGGTGTTCGACCAGGGCGGCAAGCGGCTCTGGGCCGGCATCTTCAAGAACGTCCCGGACCGCGTCGTGCTGCGGTCCAACCAGGAGTGGAAGGAGTTCCAGGCGGACTGGATGCGGTTGACCGGCGGCCTGGCGCGCCTGGTGGACGTGGAGGTCTACGATACGAAGCCCCTGTACGCCGGCCTCTACCGCGACTTCAGTGACCGCAACCGGCCGATGATGTGGACCGACGTGCGGAAAAACTTCGTGGACAAGGTCAAGGATCTGGCGGCTCAGGGGCAGCAACTGATCGACGTGGTGGTTTACGTCGGGCCCGCCAAGACCTCGTACGTCGGCACCTTCCGTGCCACCTCGGGAAATTACGATCTCTGGACCAACAACGACAAGGCGGCCTTCGAGGCGAAGTGGAAGGCAGGGAGCGCCAAAGGGCTGCAGATGGTCGAGGTGGTGACCTACAAGGAAAGCGGCAAACGCTACTACGACGGCATCGTCCGCAGCGGCATGGGGGCGCCTGGCGAGGTGCTGCTGGACGCCGACGTGGCCACCTTCGTCAAGCGCTGGCTGGACGACACGGGCAAGGGCCTGCGGCTGACGAACCTCGATTTGTACCACGACTGAGAACACGCCCCTGGGACCGCCGGCGTCCCGCCGGCAGCTAACTCCGTTTTTTGGTTAGAAGCCGGCGGGACGCCGGCGGTCCCAGGGGGGTTCCCCCGCCCTGTCTCCCCGCCGCTGCTTCCGGCATGCTTCTTGCGGTATCAGTTTCCGTCCTCTAGACTGGTCCAAGGCAGGGAGGTGCCATCATGCATGACCACTCGGTTCAGTTCTACGAAAAAGACGCCTTCCTCATCGACAGGCTGAGCGACTTCATCGGCGCGGGCCTGGAAGCCGGACAGGCCGGCATCATCATCGCGACCTCGACGCACCGGGCCGACCTGGCCCAGCGGCTGAAGGCGCGCGGCGCGTCCCTGGACGTCTCGTTGCACGCGGACCGGTACATCGCCCTGGATGCGGCCGAAACGCTCTCGAAGTTCATGGTCGACGGCTGGCCCGACGAGCGGCGGTTCGCCGACGAAATGAAGGAGCTCCTCCGGCGGATGGCGCGAGACGGCAACCGGCAGGTGCTCGCGTTCGGCGAGATGGTCGCCCTGCTGTGGGCGGAGGGCAGGCACGAAGCCGCCCTCCGCCTGGAGGAGCTGTGGAACGACCTCGCCAGGACCGAGTCCTTCTCCCTGCTGTGCGCCTACCCGATGCAGGGGTTCAGCCGCGAAGAGCACGGCCGCCTGTTTCAGCACATCTGCAATGAGCATTCGCAGGTGCGTCCCGCGGAGAGCTTCGTCGAGACCGCCACTCCGGACGCGCTGCGCTGCCAGGTCGTCCTGCTGCAACAGAAGGCCGCCGCGCTGGAAAGCGAAGTCGCGAAACGCCAGCAGACCGAAGAGCTCCTGCGCCGCCGGGAAAGAGAGCTCTCCGATTTTCTGGAGAACGCGGTGGAGGGTCTGCACCAGGTCGGCGCGGACGGCACGATCCTGTGGGCGAACCAGGCCGAGCTCGACATGCTCGGCTACGAACCCGATCAATATATCGGCCATCACATCGCCGAGTTCCACCTCGACCGCGACGTCATCGACGACATCCTGAGCAAGCTGCAGCGCGGCGAAACGCTGTACGACCAACCGGCGAGGCTGCGCAGCCGGGACGGTTCGATCAAGCACGTGCTGATTCATTCCAACGCGCTGTTCGAGAACGGCGAGCTGGTCCACACCCGTTGCTTCACGCGGAACGTCACCGAGCGGGTGCGGCTCGAAATGGAGCTCCAGCGGCAGCTCGAGCAACTCGCCGAGATCGACCGGCGCAAGGACGAGTTCCTGGCGATGCTCGGGCATGAGCTGCGCAATCCCCTGGCGGCGATCGTGACCGCGTCGGAGCTCATGCGTCTGCGCAGCGACGACCTCGCGATCCTCGCCCGTGCGCGCGACATCGTGGCGAGGCAGGCGGCGAGGATGTCGCGACTCGTCGACGACCTCCTCGACATTTCGCGCATCAGCCGGGGCAAGATCGAGCTCAGGACCGCAACGGTCCTGCTCGGCACGATCGTCGACCAGGCGGTCGAGCTCGTACGCCCGCTGCTCGACGAGCGGCGCCACCGCTTGACCGTCGACCTGCCCGCCGAGCCCGTCTCCCTGTTCGGCGATGCCACGCGCCTCGTGCAGGTCGTCTCCAACCTGCTGCACAACGCGGCCAAATACACCGGGCCCGGCGGCAACATTTCGCTGAGCGTGCAAAAGGATGGGACGGACGTGCGGCTTGCCGTTCGCGACGACGGCATGGGACTGACCCCGGAGCTGCACGAGCAGGTGTTCGAGCCTTTCGTCCAGGCGCCGGGCTCGCTGGAGCAGGCGCGGGGCGGCCTCGGCATCGGCTTGACGCTGGTCCGCACCCTCGTCGATCTGCACGGCGGCAGCATCGAGGCCCTGAGCGACGGCCCGGGATGCGGCAGCGAATTCGTGGTCCGGCTGCCGCTGCCGGCGGCGGTCGAATCCCGGGAGTCAGAACCCAGACATGCCGTCCTGGCTTGAGCTGGCCGGCCGGTTACCAGGAAGTCAAAGTCAATTGATCGATCCAGAGAGAGTAGGTATCCTGGTGGCTGTCGCCATCGAGCTGAAGGGACACGGTGACGCTGTCGGTGCTCCCCGTGCTCGGCGTCGAGTAGACGTCGAAGGGATAGGTCACATTATTGATCACCATGTCCTGGTAATGGACGCGCCCGTCGGCCGTGCGCTCGCCGTGGAAGATGAAGTGGTTCCAACTGTTGGCCGTGAAAGGCGCGCACGTGTGGCTGGTGGCGGTCCAACCGCCGTTCGCTTGCACGCGCCATACGCCACTGTCCTTGAAGTCGCACTGGTGGTTGAATCGGTACTTCCGCCCGCCCAGGACCTGGGTGAACCCGAACTCGTAGGCTTGGGCAGCGCCCGGCGCCGAGACGTAGGCCCAGAAGTCGAGCGCGAAATGGGTGGTGCTCCAAGTGCCGCCGACCTGGTTCCACCAGAGCGCGTTCGAGTAGAGGGTGGTGCCGCCAAGGTCGAAGCGCGCGGCTCTGCCGTCGCGTGAGGTCGCGGCGTCGGCGGTGAGCGAGGTCGTCGCGCCGCCCCGCCCACCGCAGCAGACAGTGTCGGTGCAGCTTTGCCAGCCGGTGGCGTCGTCGACGTTTGCCGCCCTGAACCCGGTCGGGGTGTAGCTCACCCCGCCCGACATGTGGTTCGTGATCGACGGCTTGCCCATGGCCTCGACGTAGAGAGTGTACTGCCTGCCGGGGGTGAGCGGCAGGGTGGAGAGGTCGTAGGAGTGGGCGCCGCCGGCGGTCACCTGAGCCTGGAGGGTGAGGTTCTGGCCGTCGGAGGCCGGCGTGCTCCAGATGCGGTAGCGGTCGAGCGTGCTCTCCTGGCCGCTGCCGCTCAAGCCCCAGGAGAGGGTCTTGCCATCGACGCCGAGCGCGGCCGAGATCGCAAGGCAGTTGTCGATCCCGCTCTCGATCTCGGTCCCCTCGTCGTAGTCGTTCCAGGTGACGAGTTGAAGACTGTCGAGCTGGTCGCTCGAGCTCCAGCTCGAGTTGATCGTGGCGATCGACTGCAACCATGTCTGCCCGCATACCTGATCCATGTAGCGGGGCGGGTGAAAGCCCCAGCTCGCGTAGAGGTCGTAGAAGCCCTTGAAGCCTGCGCCGACGGGGATCTCGCCAGAGGATCTTTGGGCGAACGCATAAAAATTGTCGAGATATCCCTGAAAGTCCGGCTGCGTCCAGGTGGAGGTCTGCTGGGCCGGATGCACCCAGGCGAATCCGCCGTCCGACTGCGAACGTGCGAAGGGATTATCGTTGGTGGCTTGGCTCTCGAAAATGAAGAGCGGGTCGCCCGGGGCGCTGGCGCGGACCTGGTTCCAGTCGATGGTGCCCAAGCCGCTCAAAAAGACGAACACCACCGGGCGGCCGTTACGGCGCATGTAGACGGGCGAGCCGAAGAAGTTGTTGGCAAAATAGGTGAGGTCGTCGATCACGCACTGGGTATTGCCCGCGCAACCGGAGCCCGTGGTCTCCATGGCAGCGAACTCGAAGAGCGGGCTCCGCGATTGGGCTTCCTGCAGGAACTTGAGAGTCGCGCCGCTCTGCACCGGCTTCGTCGCGCCGTACCAGGGGATGATCACGCCTTGGATGCCGCGCGAGATCATGTCGTCCACCTGCTTCTTGACCTGTGCGGCATCGTTCGAGTTATAGCCGGTCAGAATATGGCTATTGCAACGGGTGAGGCCGCTGGTCGTCGAGCAGTTGCAGTTGGCCGAGCCCGGTGTGCAGAACCAGGGCATCACGTGAGCGTAGATCCGGGTTGTCGCACCGGGGTAGAGCAGCGAGCGGGTGTCGAGTTTGCTGACGTTACCGGCCGCGTCGTTACCGTTGTCGTGTTGAGGAAACGTGCCGACACTCGTGTTATTGCTCGTCTCGGCACTGAGCGTGGTGGCAGTCTGCGCGTGGACCGGCCAGGGGAGCACGAGCAACGCGGAGACCATGAGGACATTGCGTGGAGTCATGGCAGGCCTCCTGTCAAGAGTCCGTCTTGGAGCATAATGCTGCGTTCGAAGCCGGCCGGCGGGGAACGCCAGATCTCGGAGCCGTCCCACTTCGAACGACTCATATATAAAAATATCTGCAAATTTCAGTCCTGCGCAGCCAAAGACACCGGCGCTGACACGGCAACTTGCGCGGAGCGCACGTCAGGACCGCCCGTTGCCGCAGCCGGCGGCGGGCGAATCCCGGGAGTCAGAGCCAGACATGCCGTCCTGGCCTGAGCCGCTACGGCGCATGCCTGGGAATGCAGCCGGCCGCCATTTTCTGGGCCATCAGAGTGGTAACCGGCACCCCGCCGATCGTCCCGTTGTAGACCCCCTCGCCGGTGCACCCGGTCTTGGTGCAGAAGACGTCCGGGCGCTGGCCGGGCAGGAGCTGGGAGACGGTGTGGACGTAGTACGAGCCCTCGGGGGACGAGGTGTTGAGCGTCGCCGGGTCGACGCAGTACCAGGCGCTCATTCCCGTCTTCGGATAGGCGAGGTCGGCGCCGCTGGCGGTGACGGAGCTGTCGGCCCGCCAGATCGGATCGCCGGGGTTCGAGCCGGTGTTCTGGCCGCAGGTCGAGGTCCCCGTCAGATTGTCGAGCCAAGCCTGCTGGCCGCCGCTCGCATAACCGAGGGCGGCCTGCATGGTGGCGAGCGGCAACTCGGGGCATAGCGAGGTCAGGGTGCAGGTCGAGAGCGCCGTGTCGCAGCCGCAGTCAACGCGGGCGAAGACCGGGCCGGCGGAGAGCATCACGTAGTCGAAGGTGTCCTCCAGGCCGTACTCGGCCATCAGATAAGACATGGCCGCCGAGCCGCCGCTGTGCCCCTGGCCGCAGAAGCCGATGTCACGCCGCCCGCCGTGGATATGGGGGTCGGAGAAGGCCCAGCGGGCCACGGCGGCGGGCCGGCAGGCGCCGCCCAGGATGCTCGGGGTGTCGGTCTTCTCCCAGTCGCTGTCCCAGGCGATGTCGAGCAGTTGGAAGCCTGCGTTCTCGTAATTCGTCTCCAGGGTGTGATGGCTGGCGCCGGAGGAGGTGAAGTTCGCCGTTCCGCCGCCTCCGGAGTGGAGGAAGATCGTGCCCTTGAGAGTCGTGCCGGGGGCCAGGGTGACGATCCAGACGGTGGCGTTCAGGTCCGGCGCGCCGGGGCAATTCGTGACCAGGACGCGGCCACAGGAGAGCCGCCCCCCGGCAGGCACGGGCGGCGTCGGGTCCCCGCCGTTGGGGCTGGTCGTGGGGCACGGGATGCCCTGCACGTTGACCACCGTGCCGGCCGGCAGGGCCGCCCGGGCGGCCGGAGCGCTGGCAGTGAGCAAGAGGAGCAGGAACGCCGAGGTGAAGCGCGGCATGGTTTTCTCTCCCTTCTGCGGATGGTCCTCACTTTGAAGGGTGCGCCAGGCAAGCCGCGGCGCGCCCGAGCGGGGCTCCCAGTCGCTTGCCATCCCGGACCATCACAAACCAGGACCGCCTCTGACGAAGCGGTCCTGAGTCGGGAGGCACGCCGAAATAATCAGCAATCGGCAGTGCAAGAGGATGTGTAACCTGCACAACCCGGGTAGAACGGTCCAGAAGGGATGGGGCCCGTGTCTGTCCCACAGTCGAGAGGACAGGCGCTGTAGTTCTCGCTGACCTGGTGAGGGCCGGTGCCCGTTGCTGCGCCTCCCGCTCTCCGGAGATCCGAAGAGCCAAGCCGACGGAGGGTCTCGCGGTTCAGCTCAAGCTTTCCGATACGCTTTCTCATTTCTGGCTCCTTTCCTGAAGGTTCAAGCCTGATCCACCATCAGGTGGCGCCAATTTACATTTCATTTCACCCACTGGAGAGGGGCCTCAAATGCTTCTTAGCCGGCCGCCCCCCGCCCCACCAGGTCCCGCGTAATCTCCCCCACCGTCGGCGCGCCGGCCAGGGTCATGGCCAAATCGAGCTCGTCGCGGAGGAGGCGCAGGGCGTGGGCGGCGCCCGCTTCGCCGTCGGCGGCGAGGCCCCAGAGAACCGGCCGGCCGACGAGGACCGCCCTGGCGCCCAGGGCGAGGGCTTTCACCACGTCCGTGCCCCGCCGGATACCGCCGTCCATCAGCACCTCGATCCGGTGGCCGTGGGCGGCCAGGGCATCGGCGATCTCCGGCAGGACGTCGATCGTGGCCGGCGAGGTGTCGAGCTGGCGGCCGCCGTGGTTCGACACCACCACGCCGGCGGCGCCCGCCTCCGCCGCGCGCAGGGCGTCGTCGGGCCGGACGATCCCCTTGACCAGCACCGGCAGCCGGGTGATCGACCGCAGCCAGGCCACGTCCCGCCAGGTCAGCGACGGGTCGAGCAGGGCGGCGACGTAGGCGGCGAGGCCCGAATCGGCGGCCACCCCCGGGATCTCGCCGTAGCCCTCCGGCAGCATGTTGGCCACCACTAGGCCCAGCGGCAGGCGGAACCGGTTGCGGACGTCCCGCTCCCGCCGCCCGAGCAGAGGCGCGTCGACGGTGAGCACCAGGGCCTGGCAGCCGGCGGCCTCGGCCCGCCGCACCAACCCCTCCGTGGCCTTGCGGTCGCGGTAGACGTAGAGCTGGAACCACACCGGTCCGGAGGCGGCGGCCACCACCTCCTCGACGCGGGTATTGGAGAGGGTGGAGAGGATCATCACCGTCCCCGCCGCGCCGGCGGCCCGGGCCGTGGCGCGTTCGCCCTCCGGGGTGGCGAGGCCATGGAAAGCGGTGGGGGCGACGAGGATCGGCATCGCCACCGGCTGGCCGAGGACCGTGGTCGTCAGATCGCGGCGGGAGACGTCCACCAGCACCCGATAGGCGAGAGGGATGCGATCGTAGGCGGCGCGGTTCTCGCGCAGCGTGACCTCGTCGTGCGCGCCGCCCGCGTAGTAGTCGTAGGCCTCCCGGGAGAGCCTCTCGCGGGCGATCGCTTCCAGCTCGAAGACGTTGACCGGTTCCATCTCGCTCCTCCGTCAGACCCTTGAAGGTGCTTGATTCTAGCGGAGTGGCAGGGTCGCTAATCCGGCTTTTCGCCCAGGCTGCCCCGCTTCAGGTACTGCTTGAGACGATTGAAGAGCTCGGCCTGGCGTTCCTCCGTGACCGTGGCGATGAAGATCGTGTCGTCCCCGGCCAGGACGCCCGCCACCTCGGGCCACCCGGCGGCGATGAGGGCCTCGGCCACCATCCTGGCCGCGTTGGGGCGGGTCAGCATCACCGACAGGTGGGGACCGGTCTTATGGACTCCCTGCACGAAGCCGAGGAGGCCCTCGAAATCCCCAGCGCTCACCTCCCGCCAGGGTTTCAGCACGTAGCGTCCCTTCACCCGCTTGACCCCCAGGTCGTGGAGGTCGCGGCTGACGCTCGACTGGTTCGCCTTGATCCCCATCGCCGCCAGCAGCTCCACCAGCTCCGCCTGCGAGCCGATCGACCTCTTCTCCGCGATGAGCTCCCCGATCGCCTCCAGGCGCCTCTTCTTCTCCCGCGTCATCGGCATGTGGTCCTACCCCCTTGGTATCCAGATCTTATCGCATGCGACGGGCCTGGGATGGACGTCCAGACCGTGGCACAATGACTGCGACTTTTTCGAGAGAGCGAGCGCGATCATCGTCCATCTGGCAAGAGGCCTCCGCGCCTGGGCGCGTCCCGACCCGGCATCGGCCCGGGTCGGCCGTGAAGGCGAGTTGCTCGCGGCGAGCGTCCGCATCTGGGCCGCTGCGTTCGCGATCCTGCTGCCGCTGGGCAACATCCTCTTCCAGCCCCCCGATCTCGAACCCTGGGTGGGCCTGGCGGGTGTGCTGTCGACCCTGTTCCTGGGTCTCGCCGTGAAGCGTTTCGCCCGCCGGGCGTCACCGCCCCCCTGGCTGGGGTTCTTCACCTGCATCCTCGACGTCAGCATCGTGAGCGCGGCGAACCTGGCCCTGATCGTCGGCGGTCAGCCCATGGCGGTGGTCGGCGGCCGGGTGCTTTTCCTCTTCTACTTCCTGGCCCTCGCCTTCGCCTGTCTGCGACAGGATGTGCGGATGTGCATCGTCGCCGGGCTCACCGCCATGCTTCAGTATGGCGCCCTCGTCGCCTGGGTTGTGATGCGCAGCGCGGCCACGGGCATCCCCCTCTCCAGCCATACGTATGGATCGTTCCGCTGGGACAACCAGATCGCGCGCCTGGTCACCCTCGCCCTCGCCACCGCCATCAACGTCGCGGTCGTCCACCAGAGCCGCGGCTTGCGGCAGCAACGGGACCGGGCTGAGGAGGCGAGCCAGGCCAAGAGCGAGTTCCTGGCCAACATGAGCCACGAGATCCGCACGCCTCTCAACGCGGTGCTGGGGATGATGAGCCTGCTCCTCGACTCCCCCCTGTCGCCGGTGCAACGGGAGTACGTGGCCACGGCCCGCAGCAGCGGCGCGGCGCTGCTGGAGGTCATCAACGACATCCTCGACGTCTCGAAGATCGAGGCCGGCCGGCTCGACGTCGAGATCGCCCCGTTCCTTCTGCGCGAATGCCTGGACGAGGCGATGGGGATCCTGACGCCCAAGGCGGAGACCCGGGGGCTGGCCCTCCACTGCCGGGTGGCGGACGGCGTTCCCGCGGCCGTCGAGAGCGACGCTGCCCGCCTGCGTCAGATCCTCGTCAACCTGCTGGACAACGCCATCAAGTTCACACCCCAGGGAGAGGTGCGCCTGGAGGTCGAAGCCGGGGCGGAGAAGGACGGTCTCGCCGAGGTGCGCTTCGCCGTGCGCGACACGGGGATCGGCATCCCGGCCGATCGGATGGATCGCCTGTTCAAGCCCTTCAGCCAGGCCGATTCGTCCATGTCGCGCCTCTACGGCGGCACCGGTCTGGGGCTGGTGATCAGCCGCCGCCTCGCCGAGCGTCTCGGCGGGCGGATGTGGGCGGAGAGCGAGCCGGGCCGCGGTTCGACGTTCTTCTTCACCCTGCGCTGCCGGCCCGTGGAGAAGGCTCCCTCCCGGCGGGCCGCCGGGGCCGCCGGAGCTGCCGATGCCGAGGAGGCTGGCGCCCTCGCGGGCCCGCGGCTGGCCGAGCATCTCCCGCTGCGCATCCTGCTCGCGGAGGACAACTCCGTCAACTTGCGAGTGGGATTGCTGATGCTCGAACGGATGGGTTACCTGGCGGACGTGGCCGGCAATGGGATCGAGGTGCTGGAAGCGCTGCGCCGCCAGCCGTACGACCTCATCCTGATGGACGTCCAGATGCCGGGCATGGACGGCCTGGAGGCGACGAAACGCATCCGCGCCGAGTTCCCCCGCGACTGGCAACCGCGCATCGTCGCCATGACCGCGAACGTCCTGCGCGAGCAGCGGGAGGCGTGCCTCGTCGCCGGCATGGACGACTTCGTGCAAAAGCCGGTCGGGTTCGCGGACCTGCGGGCGGCGCTCGAGCGCTGCGGCGGCCGGGAGCCCGACGCCGCAGAGCCGGCCGCGCCCCTGCCGGATGGCGCCTCCCCGCTCGATCCGGCCTACCTCGACAGCCTGCGCCGGCTGGGAGAGCTGACCGGCCGGCCCCTGGTACAAGAGATCGTGGCCCGATATCTCGCCGAGACGCCCCGCCGGCTGGAGCGGTTGCGCGACGCCCTGCTCCGGGCCGACGCGGAGGCCCTGACTTTCGTGGCCCACAGCCTGAAAGGGAGCAGCGCCCAGATCGGCGCCGTGCGGGTCGCCGCCCTCAGCGACGAGTTGGAGCAGAAGGGCAAGGACGCCGACCTCGGCGATGCCGCCAACCTCCTCGCCGAGCTCGAACGCGAGTTGGAGCGAACGGTGCCGCTGCTGGAGCAGGCGGCCATGAGCGCTGGCAGCGTTTCGTGATCGGAAAAAAGAACCCCGGCGCGTACGCCGGGGTCCTCCAGGCAACAACTCTGGCTCTGCGGCCGTTATCTCGTCTTGACGCAGCCGCTCACCAGGTTCGACCACTCATACTGATAGGCAAAACCATTGGTACCGATGAACGGCGAGGGCGACCAGGCGCACTTGTCGTCGGCCTCTGCACCGGTTCTGCCGTCCCACCAGCCGTTCACGGGGTCGGTCACGGCCTCGCGGGTCTCGTGACAGACGAAGTGCTCCTGGTTCTGCACGTCCGACCAGCCCGAGACCTTGCAGCCGCTGCAGCTCGGATAGGGCTCGATGGAGTACAGGACCGTCCCGGAAGCGCCGGTGAACGCGCCGTGATAGGCGCAGTAGGAGAGTCTCGGTCCGCCGCACGAGGTGCTCGTGCCGCTCGAAGAGTACGAGGAGCTCGGGAGGACGACCTCGTAGATCGTGCTGGCGTTGAAGGCGCCATGGCCCGCCAGATACCGGTTGACCTCGGCTTGAACCGTGGCGTCGGTGACGTTGGTCGGCGGCGCCGAGGTGTCGAACCAGTCAGCGGTTCCCGAACCTAGGTTGGCCAACTGGATCCCGCCGTACTGCGTGATGACGTTGTACTCGGGGGTCGTGCCGAACTGGTTGCGGAAGGCCTGCAGCGTCGTGGCGTAGGTGTGATCGGGAGACGAGGCGTTCGCGAAGCTCGCGCCCCAGAAGATGAAGACCACCTTGGCCGAGACGACCACACCGGCGCCATGGTCCGTCAAGTTGGAGACCCTGGCCTTGGGAACGACGGCATCACGGGTCGGGGTGTAAATGACGTGGTCAGCGTCCGCGAAGGGACCCTTCACCACGTGCGCTCCGGGCGCGGCATTCGCGGCGACGGCCAGCAGCCCGCAAGACAGGGCCAACCCAAATTTCAAACCTCTGCTCTTCATTACTTGCATCCTCCAGAAACCTAAAGTGGCGCCCCCAGGTAGGACAGGCTCTTCGGATGGGATCTGAGATCCTGGAGGCAATGGTGATCAGACGGCGAGCGTTCGCCGTCTCTTGAACAACCGGATGGAAGGAGGTGCGCGAAATTAGTAGCATCGCGTTAAAGAGCTCTTTGGGACCGACTGAGCTGCCAGTTCCCCTTAGGGCCTATAAGAGTAGGTGCAGGAAGTGACCAAAAGCGAGCCTCTTCACCAAAGGTCGCGTGCCTGAGCCTGAGGCCGATACCTCCTGGCCGCCGTGGCGCTGTCGTCGCGGATCGACGGGTTGTTCATGGGCGAGCAGCATGGTACACCCGTTCTCGATCCTCGGCGAGTCCTGTCGCGGGAAGGCGCTGACCCGGCGCTTACATTTTTTGCAGTATTCTTACATTGCCATAACGACTGATCCCGACCTCCCGGCTATCCTGGGCCGGGTTTGGAACGCGGGGAGACGGGGCGCGGCGCTCGGTCTTGCGCTGCGTGCTCCCGGGGGATCTGGTTTGCCAAGATTGGACATCGCCAAAGCTCGCGTCACCGCCGGCATGCTCTTCGGATTGGCGGTCCTCAGCACTGCGGCACTGCTGTATGCCGGCCGCGGGACGGGTCTCAAAACGCAGTTGGTCCCGGTCCTCAGGGCCGGCGAGTCCGCGTTCGCCGCCTCCTTTCTCCAGGACATCGTCCTCAATCCTCTGTTCTACCTGGTGGTGGCGGCGGTCCTGGGGCTCGAACGACTGATCCCCGCGGTGTCGGGGCAGCCGGTTTTTTCACGCGGCTTCTTTCAGGACCTGGTCTGGGCCCCTTTCACCCTGACCATGCACTCCTACCTGCTGCCTTTGCACATCGCTCTCCTGAGCTTCGTCTACAACCGCTATCTCGGCTTTCTCACCCTTCACTCCCTGGAGTCCTGGCCCTGGCTGCCGCGCGTGATCCTGGGGCTGTTCGCCAGCGACTTCCTGTTCTGGGCCAGCCACTACGTCCGGCATAAGGTGAAGGTCCTGTGGTATTTCCACGCCATCCATCACTCACAACGGGAGCTGAATTTTTTTACGGATTATCACGTCCACCCGCTCGACGACGTCTTCCTCTACACCCTCGGCTTCATCCCCTTGTTCATGGTCCAGAGCTCGTTCATCACGATCGTGGCGGTCACCTGGGTCCGCGCCTGGCAGACCCGTTTCTACCACTCGAATATCCGCACCAATCTCGGATGGCTACGGTACCTCCTGGTGACACCTCAATCTCACCGCGTCCATCACTCGATCGAGCTGCGGCACCGGGACTGCAATTTCGGCCTGACCTTCTGTCTCTGGGACCACCTCTTCGGGACACAGTACCGGGGCTACGACGAGTACCCGGCCACGGGAATTGACGACGAATCCTATCCGTGCCAGCACGAAGGCGACGGCCGGCTGGCCTGGCTGACGCAGGTCTTCAATCAGTTGCTCTATCCTTTCGAGGCCCTTCAGCGAGCGATGAAGCCCACGGCCTCCGCCACGCACCGCTCGTCGCGCAGTATGCGCAGATGCCCCAGCCCGACGGCCGGCCGCAGCTCCGCGCCCGGCCAGCGGCGGGCGAGCTCGGCCCCCTCCTCGTACGGCACCTCGCGATCCTCCGGATCGTGAAGGACGAGGAGCGGCGCTGTCATCCGCGGCGCGAGGTCGACGGGGCCGATGCCGTCGAAGCGCACGTTGAGCCACTCCTCCGCCTCGTGAAGCATGCGGTCCATGATCTCCTGCGACACGCCGACGCCCGCCCGGAACCGCGCCCAGAACGACTCGAACCCCGCGGGCGGAGCGAAGAAGACGGCGCGCTCCACCGCCAGCCCGGACGAGATCGCGTAGGTGCTGGCCGCGGCGCCGAAGGAGTGGGCCACCACCCCGCGCACGGGCCGGAAGAGAGCTGCGGCACGGACGAGCGCCGAGGCGAAATGGATCAGCGAAGAGACGCTCCCCGCCGACTCGCCGTGACCGGGCAGGTCGAGCGCCACGGCACGAAAGCCCGCTGCCATGGCGGGGTCGACGAGCGAGGTCATCTGCCCGGAGTGGCCGCCCCAGCCATGCACGAGGAGCACGGTGGGCCCCTCGCCCCAGGCGCGGCCGACCACCCGCTGGCCGCCGACCGCGAGCGAGAAGAGCTCGCCGCGCGCCAGCACCGCCCGCTCCTCGTCGCGAACGCGCGCCCGCATCGGCGTGAAGAACAGCTTGCGCGCCAGCCGCGCCGCGGCGCCCGGAGCGAGCGTGCTCGCCACCCGCATTCCCGTGCGGAGCCAGGGCGGAACCGGCACAGGCCGCAAACGACCGGTCGTGCTATTTCCTTTCGGGTAGACAACGGCTGCGTCCATGGGCTGCATGGGATCTCCTTTTGCGGAAGTTCGGTCAGGGACGGCTGCGCGCGAGGAGCGCCTCGAAGGCGGCGCGCGCCCGCTCTTCGGCCCGCGGGTTCTCGAGCAGCTTGGCGGACTGCTGGAAGACCATGCCGATGCCGACGAACTCGTAGGCGAACTGCTCGAGGTCGAGATCGGCGCGGAGGTGTCCTTCTTCGACGGCCGTGCGGGCGGTGCGGGCGATGGTGTCGTACCAGTCGCGCTGCGACTGCACGAGGAGATCGCGAACGGGCCCGGGGCGGTCGTCGTACTCGTGGGTGAGCGCCATGAAGAAGCAGCTCCCGCTGCGCGCGTTGCCGTAGACCCAGGCCAGATGGAGGTCGAACAGCCGCCGCAGCCGCGGCTCGCCGCGCGGCAGCCGGATCGCCGGCACCACCACGTCCTGGATGAAGTCGTCGATGGCCCGCTGCAGCACCTCGACCTGCAGCGCCTCCTTCGACCGGAAGTGGGCGAAGAGGCCGCTCTTCGACAGGTTCAGGCTCGCCGCCAGAACGCCGAGCGACACCCCCTCGAGGCCGACCTCGCCGGCCAGGGCCAGCGCTCGCTCGACGATCTCCTGGCGTGTCTGCTCACCCTTGCTCACCGGGATAAAATAGCACGACCGGTCGTAACCGGCAAGAGGGGCGCTCTCTCCAGCTCGGCGTCGGGCCTCTTCGCCATCCGGGATGAGCCGGCGCGTCCGGCATCGAGATCGAAGAGGAACAGGCGTGCGTCCCGCAGCTCCCGGGCATCGACGAGGCGGGCGTTCGCCCGCAGCCAGTCCTCCTCGGGGGCCGGGGCCCGGAGCTCGTGGACCTCGACGAGCGCCACCCGCCGCTCGCCCGTGGTGATGGCTTCGGCATCCGCGGGCACCCGGCGATGCCCGAGCTGCCCCACCCAGGAGGCCACCGCCGGACCCTCGCCCAGATAGCGGGCCAGGCCGAGCACGCCGGAGGGGATCGAATGCACGATGACCACATCCCCCGGCCGGGCCCACTGCCGCAGGACGTTCCCGGTCTCGCGGAAGGAGTCGCCATGCCGCGAGACGGGGAGGAACAACCGCCAGTAGCCGGGGAGCCAGGCGAGGAGGACCAGGGCGGCGAGGATGCGGAACGGACGGGCCGCGAGCCGCGCGCCGAGCATCCCCGCCAGGAGGGCGGCGGCCGGCAGCGCCGGCCAGGCGTAGCGAGAGATCATCTCGGACCGCGAGCGGCAGAGCAGGTCGAAGGCGAGCGGGCCGAGACAGGAGGCGGCGATCCACAGGCCGGGCAGGGCGCGCGGCCCCCAGTCCCCGCGGCGGCCGCGGCGCAGGAGCCGGACGGCGGCGAAGGCCGCCACCCCCAGCCCCACCAGGATGGCCAGCAGCGGCTCCTTCTTGACCAGCCTCTCGCCCAGCGTCTCCGAGATCGAAAAGAGACCCGCCGCGAGATCGAGCGACGCGACGAAAAACCGGGGCAGGGGCGGGAGACCGTCGAGCCATCCCTTGGCCACCCGCCAGTGCGCCAGGATCTCGGGCATGCGCAGGAACCACGGCGCGATGAGCAGAGCCATGGCCGCGGACATCCACGGCATCGTCCGCCGGTCCAGCCGGCCCGGTGCGAGCAGGAGCCAGAGCGCGCAGGCGAACCAGACGAAGGCGAAGAAATAGTGAGTGAGGAAGCCGCCGCCGGCGGTCGCGATCCACAGCAGCGTCAGCCACGGCTGGAATCCCCGGCGGGCGAGGGCCAGGGAGGTCCAGGCGAGGAGGGTGCCGAGAAAGATCGTCAGGCCGTACATCCGCCCCTCGATGCCCGCTTCCAGCCCGACCGGCACCACGGCGTAGAAGGCACAGGCCGCGAGCGCCGCCCGCTCCCCCGCGATCTCGCGGGCCATCGAGCGCAGGAGCGGGAAGGCGGCGAGACTGCAGGCCGCGGAGAAAAGGCGCAGGGCGGCGTCGCTCGTCCCCAGGGCGAGGGTCCAGGCCCAGAGGAGGAGGTAATAAAGGGGAGGGCTGGTATCGGAAATGAAGACGCCGCGCAGCACCCGGTACGGCCCCGCCGGCGGGCTGTCGTGCTGGAGATAGCGGCGCAGCTCGGCCGGCGGCACGGCGGCCCGGGGCTCGACGAAGTCGCCCAGCTCGGGGCGGGAGATCGCTGGATCCTGCTCGATGCTGTGACCCGTCGCCATGGCCAGCGAGAAGACCTCGTCCACCCAGAGCCCCTGGCGGTCGAGCAGCGACAGGCGCAGGAGCATCGCGATCCCGAAGAGCGCGACCCAGACGGCGCGGCCGAGCCGCACCCCTGGCACCCTCGCCTCCGGCGAATCTTCTATAAAGGATCGCGCCGCTCTCGCTTCGCCCACGCAGGACAGCCCCGTCGCGCCCGCCAGCGCTACAGCCAAGGATCTGGTCAAGCCGGCGGTCCAGACGAAGGGAAATGCCCGCCGGCCGTGTCTTTCCCTGCAATTCAGACGCCAAGAGAATCCGACAAAGGAGGTCCCTCTCCTCCATGCAGCCGGCGTGCGAAAATAGGGGAATCGGAATCCGCTGGCGCTGAGGACTACCAGCGATCCGCTTTCGGATCCCAGAACGGCCCCTCCAATCCAATCCGCGCGAAGATCTCCACCATCTCGTCCGGACCGGGACGGCGGGACTCGACGGTCAATCGGTTCTCGTACCAGGTCGTCGCGAGATACCACAACTGATCCAGGTCGAGAACGGGGCGTCGTGGAACGCCGTTCGCCCGGCACCACTGGCGCACCGTCTCTTCCGACCGGAAGAGCAGCATGGTGGCTCAGGTGTAGACGATGTCGTCCCACCACCGCGCCGCCGGCACGGCGAAGTGGATGGCGCACGGCTGCGGCACCGGCTTCCCGCCCCTCACCTCCAGAGTCATGGGCTCGCCGGTGTGGCCGTCGGCAGCCTCGACGACGCCGTCCGCGTGCAGGGCCGCCGGCACGCCGAGGGCATCCCAGACGCAGTTGGCAGAGTAGATTTTGTCTCGCACCTTGACGCGGAAAGGCGTCTCCACGCCCGAGAACGGCGGGGCCATCCGGATCCTGGAGGGGTCTCCCGGCTCAGGAACCAGAAGCCGCTTCCTGTGAAGACTTTGGAAAGCCGCCTCGACCTCCTCGACGGCCACTCCGAGCGCCCTCGCCACCTGCGCCGCAGACGGAGCCTGAGCCTTCTCGGCGAGGGTCTGGTAGATGTTCAGCTTGACGGCTGTGTCGAGATCCATGGTGCTCATGGTACCACCTGAAAGGCTCAACCCTTTCGCAGATAGACGAAGCAAACCGTACCAAATGCGGCAACCGACGCCAACAAGCAAAGCGCCGCTCCGCTCCCGCTGTCCATGGTGATCGCTTTGATAATTCCAACAATACCCGCGACCAGACAGCCCAGAATGGCGCAACCTATCACGGTCTCCGCGCTGATACTCCGCCCTGAGGCTTTGACATCTGTCTGTGTTGTCATTTCTTTCTACCCTCGCTTTCCACGAAGTGTTTCGTCTGCGAGCAGTGCCGCAAGCGAGGTTGCCTAGACGTTGGAGGGGGTCGGCTCGTAGAAATACCTTGCAGGACCAAGCGCTGACCGGCGGATCTCTTGTTTCGGCTCCGGCCGGTGGGCGGTGCTCTTTGACAATTGATGCAAACCGATTCTCCGGCCGGTTCCGGGGCGGCCGGGGAATCCTCGCCAGGGGGACGGAGGCGGGCCGTCCCCTGCGCACGCACTGTCTGGAACGAGGGTGACGCTCCTCGGGGCGGGGCGCCACCCTCCATCTCCGCCCGGCGGATGTGGCAACAGCAAGGACAGCAAGGACAACAAGGACAGCAGGGACACGAAGACGATCGCCGCGACGGGAGCTTTCCTCGTCCTTGACGTCCTTGGTGTCCTTGCTGTCCTTGTATTCGGCTTCTGCCGCGCAGGCTCCTACCCCCGCCCGAACACCTCCTGGAATCGCCGCACGCCCCGGCTGCTGCCGCAGACGTAGACGGCGTCCTCGGGCTGGAAGTGGAAATCCGGTCCGAACCCGACCAGCACCTCCTCGCCGCGCTCGACCGCCACGATCGAGCAGCCGGTGCGCTCGCGGACCCCCAGCTCGGCGGGGCGGCGGCCGGCGAGCCCGGCGGCTGCTACTTTCAACACTTTGAGCTGCGGATCGACCGACACCGCCTCCTCGCCCAGGAGCTTCTGCGCCAGCATCTGGCCGGAGACCTGGCTGATGGAGAGGGCGAAGTCGGCGCCGGCGCGGTGGATGCGCTCCACGTTCTCCGCCTGGTTGACTCGCGCGATGACCGGCACCTCGGGCGCCAGGTCTTTGAGGATCACGGTAGCGAAGAGCGTGGCGGAGTCGGTGTCCAGCGCCAGGATCACCGCCTGGGCATCTTTGACGCCGGCCGCCTCCAGCAGCCGCGCGTCGAGCACGTCCCCCACCTGGTCCACCTCGGGGCCCGGCCGGCGATCGATCAGCCGCACCTCCTCACCCACGACGCGCAGCAGCTCGGCCACTTTGCGTCCCACCTCGCCGCCGCCGCCGATCACGAACGGTCCTTCGCGCCGCAGGGTCACGGCGCCGCCGGCCAGCTCCCGCAGCCGGTCGATGCTGGCGTGGCTCCCCACCACCACCAGGATGCCATCCGGCTCCAGGCGCAGGCCGGAGCCGTCCGGCATCTTGAGCTCGCCGCCGATCCACTCGCCGATCACGATGGCTCCGGTGCGCGAGCCGATGGCCGTTTCGTTCAGGGTGTGGCCGGCGAGGGGGCTGCGGGGGTGAACCCGGATCTCCGCCACCTCCAGGTTGCGCCCGAGCTGCTGGATGCCGCTCACCCGCGGGTTGATCCGCACCGAGGCGCGGGCGGCCAGGGCGGCGCCCAGGATGTGCCGGGGGGTGAAGACGGCGGTGGCGCCGGCGAGCATCATCGGCCGGCGGTGGAAGGGCTCCTCCACCAGCGCCAGGACGGGGCCGCGGAAGCCGAGCTGGCGAGCGGAGAGGACCACGGCGGCGTTCTCGTCGTCCGTGCCGTTGGCGATCAGCGCCCGGGCTCGCGAGAGGTTCACCGCCTCCAGGCCGTCGTCGGTCAGCCCGCCGAGGACCACCCGCCGGCCGCGGTCGAGAAGGCGGCGGGCCAGGGCCTCGTCGCCCTCCAGCACCAGCGAGGGCACGCCGGCCCCGGCGAGCTCGTCCAGCAGGGTCTCGACGGCCGGGCCATATCGGAACAGGATCGCGTGATCCGAGAGGCCCGCCTCGGCCCGCTGCGGCAACCGGGTCTCGAAGCGCTCCTCCAGGAAGGGGATGAGGAAGATGGGGAAGATCAGAAAGACCAGGAAGACGCCTGCGAACTGGACCACGACCACCAGCAGAACCATCAGCGGATGATTCCAGTGGGAGTCGGCGCCATAGCCCGTGGTGCTCAGGGACTCGGAGGCCCATTCCAGGCTGTCCCAGAAGCTGCGCGGCTTCCCCTCCAGAGCGGCCATGCCCCACATGTAGAGGAGGGCCGAGACCAGGACCATGAGGATAAGGCCCAGCAGGAGGTAAAGAAGACGGGCTCGGGAGCGACGCACGAGGGGATTGTATGCCGGGGCCTCTAGTACGGCATGTCGTCCTCGTCCAGCCCGAAATGGTGGCCCAACTCGTGGACGACCGTGTCCCGGACCTCGCGGATCACCTGGCGGCGGTTGTCGCAGTACCGCAGGATGGGGCCGCGGTAGATGATCACCCGGTCCGGCATGGCGGCCTGGTAGAAGGAGTCCCGCTCCGCGAGGGGGACGCCCTGGTAGAGGCCGAACAGCTCCTCATCCGGCGCCATCTCCAGGGCCTCCAGATCCTCGGGGTCGGGCTCTTCCTCCACCATCACGGCCACGTTCTCCAACAGCTCCGCGAGCTCCTCGGGCAGACCCTCCAGGGCCTGCTCCACCAAGGCTTCGAATTCTTCCGGCGGGACGCGCATCGCAAGGTGTAGCTTGAGACCTCACTCCCACGCTACGAACACCGCGCACGTATTGTGCCCCCCGAAGCCGAAGGCGTCGTTGAGGGCCACGCGCACGGGCCGGCGGACGGCCTCGTTGGCGGCGACGTTGACGTCGCAGGCCGGGTCCTGTTGGGTGAGGTTGATGGTCGGGGGCACCACGCCGTGGACGATGCTGAGGACGGTGGCGATGGCCTCGACGGCGCCCGCCGCGCCCAACAGGTGACCGGTCATGCTCTTCGTGGAGGTGGCCGTCAACCGGTCCGCGTGGGCGCCGAAGAAGGTGCGCACGGCCTTGGCCTCGGATTCGTCCCCCAGCGGCGTCGAGGTGGCGTGCATGTTGATGCTGTCCACCGTCTCCGGCGCCAGCCCCGCCTCGGTGAGCGCCTTGCCCAGGGCGAGGACGATGCCGCGCCCCTCCGGGTGCGGAGCGCTCATGTGGTAGGCGTCCGCCGAGGCGCCCACCGCCCGCAACTCGGCGTAGATGCGCGCGCCCCGGCGCAACGCATGGCCGGCCTCCTCCAGCACCAGTGCGCCGGCGCCGTCGCCCAGCACGAAGCCGTCCCGCTCGACGTCGAAGGGGCGGCTCGCCGTCTCGGGCGAGTCGTTGCGCGTCGACAGGGCCTTCATGGCGTTGAAGCCGCCGATCCCCATCTCGGAGACGGACGCCTCGCTGCCGCCGCAGAGGATCAGGTCGGCCTGCCCCTCGCGGATCAGGGAGAGGCCCTCCGCCAAGGCGTGGTTGCCCGTGGCACAGGCGGAGACCACGGCGTGGTTGGGGCCCTGGAAGCCGTAGCGGATCGAGAGCACCCCGCCGGCCATGTTGGGGATGATCATCGGGATGAAGAACGGCGAGATGCGGCGGGCACCGTGCTCGAAGTACTCCCGAGCCTGGGTCTGCAAGGTGTGGAAGCCGCCGATGCCGCTGCCGAAGATGATGCCGGCCCGCTCCCGTTCGCCCGGCTCCATCGCCTCCGGGTTCAGCGCCGCGTCGCGCAGGGCCTCGTCCGACGCGGCCACGGCGTAGTGGCAGAAGGGGTCCAGGTGGCGCGCCTGCTTGCGGTCGAAGTAGACGAGGGGATCGAAGCCCTGGACCTCGCAGGCGAACCGGGTGGGGAAGGCCGAGGCGTCGAAGCTCGCGATGGGCCGGGCGCCGCTCTCGCCCCGCAGCAGGGCGTTCCAGAACGCCTCCACGGAAAGGCCCAGGGGAGTCACCGCCCCCAGGCCGGTCACCACCACCCGCCGGGTGGATGGATCGGGAGTGTGATCGCTCATGTCAGGTCTCCAGGACGGGAAAGGGATGGGCGGACCGTAGACCGAGGACCGGGGGGCGGTCAAGAGCGGTTAGCTTTTCTCCCTCCCTTGTCCCGCTCCCGCCTCCCGGCCGCACTACTTCTGCAAGAGCATTACTTAGAGCATTGCACATAGCTTTCCATGCCATTTTGGAGAGAGGCGACTGTGTCTTTCTCCGAAGATAGGCGGCGACGCTTAGAGCCGCCAGGAGGGTTTCCGATGGAGTTGCTCAAATCCGTACGTCTGCTGTCCAACGTGCTGTTTTACCGGTTCAAGTATGGCCACCCCGGCGAGGTCGACCGTCATTGGGAGAACTACTGGCGCCACATCGGCAAGACCGGGCAGGGTGGCGAGGTGCTCTGGGACAACGAGCCGGAGCGGGCCTCGGCGGAGGACCTGCCGCGATTCAGCCCGCACATGGATCCATCGCTGCCGCTGCTCGACTTCGGCTGCGGCAACGGCCGCCAGTCGCGCTACCTGGCCAGGCATTTCGACCGGGTGATCGCCACGGACGTCTCGCCGACGGCCATCGCCAAAGCGCGGGAAGAGACGCCGGCGGAGCTGAAGATCGACTACCGGGTGCTCGACGCCCTCAAGCCGGACCAGGCCCGGGCCTTTCACGACGAGTTCGGCGACGTCAACGTCTACATGCGCACGGTGATGCACGTCGTGCAGAAGGGGGACCGGCCGAAGTTCGTGGAGACCCTCTCGACCCTGATCGGCAAGCGGGGCACGCTGTATCAGATCGAGCTGTCGCTCTGCGCCCTCGACTACTTCCGGACGCTGCCCGGCAACAGCCCCTCCGGGCTGCCGTCGCACGTCCACAACGTGATCCGCACCGGCGCCACCTCCGTGGGCTTCGACCCCAAGGAGCGGTTCACTCTCTATCCGGAGAGCCGGTTCCAGGTGCTGGCCGAGGGGGACGACGTCACCATCAACACCGTCACCCTTCACCATGGCGAGGAGGGGCGGGTGCCCGCCAACTACCTGATCGTCCGCAACCGCAACGGGCACGGGCCCTAGCGGCGCGCTCCCACCGGGCCCGTCTGGAGTAATCTTTCCTCATGGGGCCTGATGTCTCCGTCGTCATTCCCACCCACAACCGCCTGGAGGTCCTCGCCGAGGTTCTCCAGGCGCTGGAGTTCCAGCACGGGCCTCCCTCGTTCGAGGTGGTCGTGGTGGACGACGGCTCCACCGACGGCACCGCCGACTGGCTGCGCAGCCGCTCCTTCCGCATTTCGCTGCGCGTGCTGCTGCAGGAGAACCACGGACCGGCGGCGGCGCGCAACACGGGAGTGGCCGCCGCCTCGGGTCGCTGGGTGGCCTTTCTGGGGGACGATACCGTCCCCTCTCCAGGATGGTTGGCGACCCACCGGGAGGCCCATCGCCGGCGGGGGGACGACCCTCATCTGGCGGTGATCGGCTACACCGGCTGGCACCGTCGGATGCGGCTCAATCCGTTCCTGCGCTACGTCAACGAGCACGGTCTCCAGTTCGGCTATGCCTTGATCGGGGACAGAAAAGAAGACGTACCGTTCAATTTCCTGTACACCTCCAATCTCTCGATGCCGCGCGATCTGCTGCTGGCGGAACCTTTCGACCTGCGTTTTCCCTATGCAGCGTGGGAAGACATCGAGCTCGGTTACCGGCTGAAGCGGCGGGGCATGCGCCTCGTCTACGAGCCGGCGGCCACGGTGGCCCACGACCATCCCACGGACATCGACCGTTTCGCGGCGCGGCAGGAGAGGGCCGGCTATGGCGCCGTGGTCTTCTACCGCCTTCATCCCGAGCTGGGAGCTTTCCTGGGGATCGGTCCGGACGGGCCGCCGCCGCTGCCTCCGGAGGGGCCTCAGAAGCGGCGGGAGGGCCTGGTCCGCGCTTTGCAAAATTGGCCACTCAGGACACCGAAACTATGGGAAGATGTCCTCAGGTATCATTACATCCAAGGTCTTCACCGCGCCTGGTCCGAGTTGGGCGCGGAGCAGGAAAAGGAGAGCACCCATGAACACACCCAGACCAGCCGGCAGACGGTTCCGGGCTGAGGCGTTTCCCCTCGCGCTCGCGGCGCTGCTGGCCGTGAGCCTGCCCGTCGAGGCCCGCGGTGGCCACGGCGGCGGTGGCGGCCGCTCCGGTGGCGGCCACGGCGGCGGCGGCCGGTCGGCCCATGCGACCGGCTCGCACGGAACGTCCAGCTCCAGCCGCGGTAGCCGCGGGAGCTCGACCAGCACCCCGCGCACCGCCCATCCCGTCCCCTCGACTCCAGGCGCCGAGCGGCAGCCGTCGTTCGACCGCAGCCACGGCGGCGGCCACTTCCACGGCGGCCACCGCGTCTTCTTCGGCGGCGGCCTCTTCTACGATCCGTTCTACTACAACTTCTACTACCCCTACGGCTACTGGGGCTGGGGCGGCGCGTGGTGGGGCCCGGATTACGACCCGTATTACGCCGCCCGGCCCCGCTCCCGCTACTCCGAGCGTGACGAGATGGGCGCTCTGGACCTCGACGTCAGCCCCGGGCGGACGGAGGTCTGGGTCGACGGCGAACGCCTCGGCATCGTCGACTCCTTCGACGGCTGGCCGGACTACCTCTGGCTGCCCCGAGGGACCTACGACGTGGTCTTCTACCTCGACGGCTACAAGACCCTCTCCCGCCAGATCACCGTCTACCCCGGCAACGTCATCGACGTCGACGACAAGATGGAGCCGGGATCGTCCACGCGGCCCGAGGACCTCGCCACCAAGACTCACGAACGCCGTGACGAGCGGTGGCGCGACGAGGCCGAGCGCCACGGGCAGTATGGAGACCAGGGCGAGGACGAGGGCTGGCACGACCGGGTGCGCCGCGACCGCGGCTCCCGGCGCGACGACTACCGTGGCCGCGACCGGGCTGACGACCGCGGCTCGGCCAGGGGCGAACGGGGCCGTCTGGTCCTCGACGTCCAGCCCGAGGACGCCTCGGTCTACGTCGACGGCCGTTTCGTCGGCACCGGCACCGACCTCTCCATGATGCGTGCGGGCCTGCCCCTGGCCGCCGGCGACCACAAGCTGGCCATCGTCCGTCCCGGCCGCCGGTCCCAGGAGAAGGACTTCACCGTCAAGGCCGGCGAGGACGTCAAGCTCGACGTCCGGCTCGACACGGCCGGCCCCGGCTGAAGGTAGAGTAGGTTGTAGGTTTTCGTAGGAAAGAGACCGGATCGGCGGCGTCCAGAGAGAGCTCCAACCAGTCAACCTCGCGCCGCCGACCCGCCCTGCCGTTTCCTTACTTCAAGACTCGTGCCAGTTTAGCCTCAGCCTCTCCGTACGGCCTCCTCCGGCCGGTGAGCCGGCTCGTTTACACCTTGACTTCTACTACGAATACGTAGACTCTCTCTCACAGATGAATGGAAGGGACGTAATGAACGGCATTTCGTGGCGGGTAAAGCTCCTCGTCACCCGGGTCCCCTTGGGCGCAGCTCTCGGCGTGGTCGCCCTCGCAGGCACCCTGGCGCTGTTCGCCGCGCCAGCCCCGGCCACACTGCGCGTGGTCGCGCGCTACGCCGTGCCCGGCGCGCCGAGCTCGCCTACGGACGTCCGCTGGGCCAGCGAGAATTCGGTCTACCTCGTGCGCAATGAGCACGGCGTTGCCGAGGTGAAGCTCGCCCCGGGCCTGCCCGTGGTTCGCACCCTGGTGCCGAACCGGGCTATGGGCAACCTGTCCAGATTATTCTCGCATGTCGCGGCCTCCGAGGGAGTCTTGGCCTATGCAGACTGGGAGAGGAGACTGGGCTGGCGCCCCATCCAGGCATCGCCCGATGGGAAGGTCCTGTTCACGATGAAGCACGTGGCGCTCACGGAAGGGCTGGACCTGCGCGGCGACCGCCTGCTTCTCCTGGGAATCGGGGTCGAGGAGGGCTTGGAGGACAGTTACGATCGCCAGGGGGGGCTCGCCGGGTTTGGCAAGCTCAACTCGGACTTCCGGGATCTGAAACCCCTGCGGCTCGACTCGGAAGGGAGGGGAGCGCCGCATTACTCGCGCTGCGGCATCCTGGAAGCCGGCGGGACCCGCTTTCTCCAGGACGGCTCCATGTTCCTCGTGCCGGCTGTTGAGCCGGGAGCCTTTCTCTACGACGACGAGGGCACCTTGCTGCGCTCCTGGACCAACGCCGACCTGGGGGTGGACGATCTCTGCTCAGGCGTCACCAAGGAGGTTTCCAGGACCTTCTTTAGAAGCGCCTTGAAGAGCCGCGCCTGGAGGAGCTCTCACCGGCTCGTGGACGCCGTCCTCCCCCTGCCCCAGGGGCCGGCAGTCATCGTCCGCACGATGGTCGACGGCAGACCATCGTGGCAACTGAAGGTGCTCGGCTCGCACGGAATCCTGACTTTCGCGATTCCCGTGCCGAACGTCGGACCCAACGACCGCCTCATGGCGGACGCTCGCGGCGGCAGCATCGTCCTCCTCAGGACAGCCCAGCTCCTCAGCTTCGAGGACGAGTTCACACCAGCGGAGCTGCTCGTCATGGAGCTGCCCACTCGGTGACAGCATTCAATGGGCCTCAACGCACGGGAGGACTTTTCATGCCTAAAGGCCGATGGGTCTTACGCTTCGCGCTGTTGGCGCTGCTCGCCTTCGCCGTCTCTTCCACTCTCCTCGTGCCCTCCTCCCCGGCGTTGGCCGACGCGATCGGCTGCAGCGCCGTTAGCGATGCTGTGCCCGCGCCCGGTGGCAGATGTCTGTTTACTCAGGACGAGACGTGTTACGAGTGTGAGTACAGCTACGCTGGCGGTGCCGACGTCCAATGCTCAGAGTCGCCCGACGGCAGAATTTCGTACTGCAAGCCCTTCAGACCCTCGGTGAACCCGTAAACGAAACGGGTCTAGTCTCCCTCAGCCTCGAACCGCAGCTCCGGGTCATGCTGGGCGCGGTACAGGAAGTTCACCCACCCGCCGCGTCAGCTCGACCGTGGCGGCCTCCCGCTTCGCAGCGTCACAGAAGAGCTGGAGCGAACTAAACGGCCCCCCGGCGGCGTCTCCTCCGGCTCCGCCGTCGGCTCGGCGGGCGGCGGGGGCGTAGGCGCCGCCTTCGCGCCGACCGGTCCGCTCCCCACGGGCACCACTCCGACCGACGGCTCCATCCCCGCCGGACCGCCCGTGGCGCCGGCCGGCGCGTCCGGCCGCGGGCGGCTGGTGGGCCGGATGACGATCGAGCCGCCGCCGGGCGTCGTGGTCGCGGCCGCTCCCACCGGCCGCACGATCTCCAGGCCGTCCGCGGTCACGGTGGTGCCCGGCTCCTCGGTGGCCGCCGGATCGATCGGCGGCTGGCTCAATGTCACGTCCGCCAGGGCATCGCCGTTGTAGCCCGGCGAGTGCCGTTCGCAGGGGACGGTCGGCGCCTTCCATTCGGGAAACAAATCGGTCACCTGGGTGGGGCAGTAGGGAGTGGCGAGCTGACCCGTCACCGGGTCCACCGTCACCCGCACCATCCCCGTCGGCATGGGGAAATCGGGAAAGCCCGCCGCCGGCCGCACGGCGGCGGTGAAGCGGGCCCAGAGGGGGAGGGCGCCGCGCGCCCCGGTGAGCTGGGTGGAGGAGTTGTCGTCGTACCCCACCCAGACCACGGTCGCCCGGTCCGGCGAGTAGCCGGCGAACCAGGAGTCCCTCTGGTCATTGGTCGTCCCCGTCTTGCCGGCCAGCGGACCGGTGACTCCCATCCCCCGGGCGCCGGCGGCCGTGCCGTGGTCGAGCACGCCCTGGAGGATGTTGGTCACCAGGTAGGCCGCCTCGGGCGGCATCACCCGCCGGGACCCGGGCAGCTCGTCCCCGCCGACGGGCTCGCCTTTGAGGTCGAGCACGGCGGCGAGGACGTGGACCGGCGGCTTCAGCCCGCCGGCGGCGAACGTCGAATAGACCTGGGCCATCTCCAGGGGACTGACCTCGAAGGTCCCCAGCGCCGCGGCCGGCACGGGATCGAGCTTGCCGGTGATCCCCAGGCTGCGGGCCAGCTCGACCACGTGGCTCATGCCCACCTGCAGGGCCAGGCGCACGGTGGGGACGTTCAGGCTCTGCTCCAGGGCCGTGCGTGCCGTCACCCAGCCGTGATAGGTCCGGTCGTAGTTCTGCGGGCTCCAGCTCGCGGTTCCCATGCGGACGGTGATCGGCGAGTCCTTGAACAGCGTGGCCGGCATCGCAACGCCGCCACCGAAGGCCGCGGCGTAGATCACCGGCTTGAAGGCGCTGCCGGCCTGCCGCCGCGCCTGGGACACGCGGTCGAACTGGCTGTGGGAGTAGGAGCGGCCGCCCACCCAGGCGCGCACGGCGCCGTCCCGCGGGTCCACCGAGATCAGGGCCGCCTGGAGCGACTTGTGGTGCCGCCGGTTCTTCTCCCATCCCTTTTCCAATCCTGCCATCCCCTGGGCCACGGCCGTCTCGGCCTGCCGCTGGTCGCGCCAGCTCAGGGTGGAGAAGAGGAGGTAGCCCTTGTTCCCCAGCTCTTGGAGGCCGAACCGCTCCTGCGCCTCGGCCTCCGCGGCACCGGCGAAGTAGGGAGCCAGGGGACGGGCCTGCACGGTCTGCGGCTGCGGCGCGAGCGGCTCGGCCAGCGCCTGTTGCATCGGCTCCGGCTTGATCCACCCCAGCTCGCCCATGCGCTTCAGCACCCAGTCGCGGCGCTCCCGCGCCTTGTCCGGGTGCGCGACGGGCGAGGTGTCGGCCGGCGCGTGGATCATGCCGGCCAGGGTGGCGGCCTCGGCCAGGGTCAGCTCCGTCGCGTCCTTGCCGAACCAGGCGCGGGCGGCGGCGCCGAGGCCGATCAGGTTGGCCGGCCCGCTCTGGCCGAGGTAGATCTCGTTGAGGTACGCCTCCAGGATGGCCCGTTTGCCGAAGCGCAGCTCCAGGGCCATGGCGATGACCGCCTCCTTGGCCTTGCGGGAGAGGGTCCGGCGATTGGAGAGGTAGACGTTCTTGACGAGCTGCTGGGTGATGGTGCTGCCCCCCTGCTCGATCTCGCCCCCCTTCGCGTCCTTCCACAGGGCGCGGGCGATGCCGGTGGGAGAGACGCCGGGGTGGAGCCAGAAGCCCGAGTCCTCGGCGGCCAGCACGGCCTTCACCACCGGGTCCGGCAGCTCGTCGAGGGCGACCGGCCGGCGCTCCTCCACCTTCTTGCGGCCGTAGTACGAGGCGAGGAGCGGCGGCTCCAGCGTGGCGGCGCGGACCGGCTTGCCCGCCGCCTGCACGGCGGCGATGCGGTCCCCCTTGAAGCTCACCTCCAGGGTGTCGCCGCCGGCCGGCCCGTCGGGCGTGGGGAAGCGCCGGAGCTGGACGGCCACGCGGTCCCCGGTGCGGCGGTAGGTGCCGCGAGGGAGGGGGGCGTTCGCGTCCGACCCGGTCCCAGGGGGGGCACCGACCTCGCGATAGCCGGTCGCCGCGAGCTCGGCCGTCATCTCGTCGGCGGAGAGGGCCATGCCGGGCGCCAGCGGGGTGGCGCTGCCGTAGAGGCGCGACGGCTGTGCGAAGGGCGCCACCGGGAAGCGCCGCGACAGGCTCCAGAGATAGCCCGTGAGGACGAAGCCGCCGAGGAAGAGCAGGCACGCCGTCGCCAGGCCGGCGATCACCAGCCGCCGCCGGGCCGGGCTCATCTCCGGGAAGGTCTGTCGTGGGGCCACGTAGGTGAAGCTCTGCATGCCTTCCTGTAAGGCAATGCATGTGCCACTCGTTCACGGCACAGGGGTTGCAGCCCCGGAGGTGGACGAGAGGGGTAGGATGGGAGAGCGGCGAATCAATTGCGGATGGCGGCGGAAAGAGAGGTCAGAGCATGAGCGATCAGGGCGCTTCGGCGCTGAAGGGCGAGGAGCTGCGCAAGCTGTACGGCCAGCTCCAGGGCTGGACCATGGTCAACGAGCATCATCTGGAGAAGGAGTACCGCTTCCCGGACTTCCGCGAGGCCCTCGCCTACGTCAATCGCCTCGGCGAGGTGGCCGAGCGGGAGGGACACCATCCGGACATCTTCCTCACCTGGGGCCGGGTGAAGGTCACCCTCTGGACCCACTCCGTGGGCGGCTTGTCGGAGAAGGACTTCGCCTTGGCTGCGGAGGCGGACGGGGTGAGATAGCCCTTCACCGCCGCTTGCGGGCCGCCTCGATCTCCTTCTCGAATCCCGGCAGGATGGCCTTCACGAAGGCGTTCGACACCAGGTGGACGACGATGTCCCAGGTGCTGGTGTGGGGCTGGCTCAAAGGGCCGGAGAGGTCGGCGACGGTGGCATCCTCGCCGCGGTGGTTCTCCAGGACGTGGGCGACGCCCCCCACGACCTTCTCGTAGAGCTTCTTGAGGACGGGCTTGTCCTTGTCCTGCTGCGGATCGTAGACCTTCACGTCCTTGAACAGCGGCTTGACGTAGCCTTCGATGCGGCCGTTGTGGACCTTGACCTCGGAGTAGACGGAGAAGGTGCCGCCGGCGACGTCGAGCTTGCCGTAGGAGCGGAAGAGGTCGTTGAGCGCGGGGAGGTTCGCGTTCTCGACGGCGATCAGGAAGTTGAAGTCCGGGCCGTTGCGGTCGTCGCGGAAGGTGGCGTTGGCGTGGGCGGTGCCGCTGCCCATGAAGCGGCCGGTGAGCCGCGCCCGGGTCGGCCCGTTGCGGAAGCCGGTGGAGACGTTGGTCACGTCGAGCTCGGCGCCGTCGACGAAGAAGCGGAAGGAGTGGTCGGCCGAGCGGTTGACGAGCCCCACCTTGCTGCCGGTGAGCCGGAGACGGTCGATCAGCACCGGCACGGGCGGGCTCTGGTTGCGGGCGGCCGCGGCCACCTGCTTTCCGCGCGCCTTCTCGGCGGGCGCGGTGGCCGCCGAGTGGATGTAGTCGAGGTCGAGGCCGCGGACGGTGACGTCGGCGATGTGCACCTCCTTGTGCCGCGGGCCGTATTCGAATTCGCCGTGGGAGGCGAGGATGCCCCCCTTGAGCGACAGGTTCGCCTTGGCGCTCAACGGGCGCAGTTGCTCGAGAGGAACGTTCGACACCTTGTAGACGGCGTGGACGCCGGGGAACGGCTCGGCCAGGAAGTCGGCGTTGCCGTCCAGGACGCCCCGGCCGGTGTCGAAGATTACTCCGTCGCTGTGGATCGGCGAGGGATAGGTCCGCTCCCGGGAGTGGATGTTGCGGATGTTGGAGGCGTTGAGGTTCCAGTGCGAGATGTGGAGCGGGTGCTGCGGGTCCGTGTCCACGTAGACGACGTCGCCGTCGTTCACCGCCACGAGGTTGAACTTCAGGGGGTAGATCGACTCCAGGGCCTGCTGCCAGCCGCGGTCCCTGATCTTCGTGGGGTCCCGGTTCTCCGCCAGGAGCTGGGGCAGGTCGACGTGGACGCGCGGCTGGTCGAACACGGCGTCGGCCACCAGGTGGAAGGTGAGCAGCTCCCGCCACTCGACGCTCGTCTTGAGGCGGGGGACGTCCGCCACCGGCGGCTCGGGGTTGGCCTGCTGGCGGATGACCAGTTGCTGAAGGGTCAGAGAGAAGGTGAAGGGATTCAGGTGGGCGTGGCCGACGCTCACGGTGTAGCCCTTGAGGTGCTGGTTCATCTTGGCTTCCAGGTTGCGCCGCAGGTACTCGTCGAAGTGGCTGGCCACCAGGACGAGGATCAGGGCCACGGCGCCGGCGGCCGCCAGCCAGAGGAGACCGCGCCGGCCGATGGTAGGCCTCGATTTGAGGGGCCGCTCCGGCCGGGCCGTCTCGGGCTCGGGCGGCTCCTGGTTCTCGCGTGGGATTCTTGCTGGTTTTGCCGCTGGATTCGCCATAATGCCTCGCCGCGCCTCCTGCAGGCGGCGCTGGTGGAATGTGTAGCAAGGTGTCTGCCAGTTCGGGGCGTCGGGGACCCTCATCACCCCGGCCCTCTTCTCCCGGCCTCCCCCCCTTCCGCCGGGAGAAGAGGGAGTGGTTAGTCAGAAACCAGCAGAAGCAAGACCTCCTGGGACCGCCGGCGTCTCGCCGGCCACTTACTCCGTTTTTTCGGATGGAGCCGGATGGAGATAGACTCGCGGCGCCTTTGGGAGCCATTCAGGAGCCAGCCGCCATGAGCACGGCATCGAGCCCGGGGTTCGCCCGGCGTCTGACGCTGTTCGACGCCACGATGATCGTCGTCAGCGGGATCATCGGCTCGGGCATCTTCATCAATCCCTATGTCGTGGCCCAGAAGGTCCACACGCCGTTCCTCATCCTCTGCGTGTGGATCGCCGGCGGCGTCATCGCCCTGTTCGGCGCCTTCGTCTTCGCCGAGCTGAGCACGGTGATGCCCAGGGTGGGCGGGCAGTACGCCTTCTTCCGCGAGGCGTTCTCGCCCCTCGTCGCCTTCCTCTACGGCTGGGGGCTGCTGCTGATCGTCCAGTCCGGGGCCACGGCGGCGGTGGCGGTGGCCTTCGCCCAGTACGTGGCGCGGCTGGTGGCCCTGCCGGCCGGCTCGACGCCCTGGCTCGCCGCCGCCATCCTGCTGACGCTGGCGGCCTTCCACGCCCTGGGCATCAAGCCGGGAGCGGTGGTCATCAACCTGATCACCTTCAGCAAGACGCTGGCGATCGGAGCGCTGATCGTGGGCGCCTTCGTCCTCACCAAGGAGTCGGGGCTCACCTGGAAGCCCCTGGTGCCGCCGGAGTTGGGCGGCGTCTCCCTGCTCTCCGCCTTCTTTGCCGGGCTGGTGCCGGCCATGTTCGCCTACGGCGGCTGGCAGAACCTCAACTACGTCGCCGAGGAGGTGAAGGAGCCGCAACGGAACCTGCCGCGAGCCATCCTGATCGGCGTCTTCTGCGTCATCGCGGTCTACGTCTCCGCCAACGTGGCCTACGTGCACGTGCTGGGCGCGCCGGCCCTGGCCGCGACCAGGACGCCGGCCGCGGACATGGCGTCGCGCCTCGTCGGGGAGACGGGCGCCAAGGTCATCAGCCTGCTGATCGTGATCTCGACCTTCGGCTTCATGAACCTGGCGCTCCTCTCGGCGCCCCGCGTCTACTACGCCATGGCGGCGGACGGCCTCTTCTTCCGTGCGCTGGCGCGGCTGTCGCCCCGGTTCCGGGCGCCCACGGCGTCTATCCTGCTCCAAGGGGGCATCGCCGCGGTCTATGCGCTGGCGAACACCTACGACCGCCTGTTGAGCTACGCGGTGTTCGCGGACTGGATCTTCTTCGCCCTCGCCGGGGCCTCGCTAATCGTCTTTCGGCGGACCCTGGCGGACGCGCCGCGGCCGTTCCCCGTGCCGGCCTACCCCTGGGTGCCGCTCCTCTTCATCCTCGCCGGCGGGGGGATCGTGCTCAACATTTTTTTCACGGATACGAGAAACGCGTTGATCGGCACGGCCATCTTTGCCCTGGGAGTGCCGGTCTACTATTACTGGCGGCGGGCAGGGTGGAGGACATAGGCGCCAACCCGGTTGGAGCGCTCTTGCTGGTCTCCCTCTTCTCCCGGGGAGGGGTGGCGAGGGGGCGGGAGAAGAGGGCCGGGGTGATGAGGGTCTTGGGCAGGGGCAAAGGAGGAGCAAGGAATGAAAGGCAGCGTCTACATGCGCTGGGCCAAGGAGCACGCGGCGGCGCGGTACAACCTGGCCAACAGCGGCCTGCTGGGTTGCAGCACGGAGGACCTCGTCCTGGAGCCGGGGGACGTCCAGGTCAACGGCGACAACCGGGAGGGCTATCCGCCGCTCCTGGAAGCCATCGCTTCCCTGTACGGGGTGGCTCCCGAGCGGGTGGTGACGGCGGGCGGGACCTCGGGGGCCAACTTCCTCGCCCTCGCCACCCTTGTCGAGGCGGGGGACCTGGTGCTCGTGGAGCAGCCGACGTACGAGCCGATCCTGGCGATCCTCGAGTTCCTGGGAGCCCGGGTGCGCCGCTTCTCCCGGCGCTTCGAGAACGGCTACCACCTGGACCTGGATGAGGTCCGCGCGCTCTTCTCCGAGCGGGTCCGCCTGATGGTGATCACCAATCCGCATAATCCCAGCGGCGTGATGCTGCCGCCCCGGGAGGTCGGCGAGCTGGGCCGGATCGCCGAGCGCAGGGGCACCTGGCTGCTGGTGGACGAGGTCTATCGCGACGTCTGGTTCGAGGCGGCGCCGCCGAGCCACGTCCATCTCGGTCCCAACCTCGTGGCCACCAGCAGCCTGACCAAGAGCTACGGCCTCTCGGGGCTGCGCTGCGGCTGGATCCTCGCCGGCGACCCTCATCTCACGGGCCGGCTGCGGCGGACGTACGACTTCCTGGACGCGGCGGGCTCGATGCCGAGCGCCTCCCTCGCCGTGGCGGCGTTGCGGCAGCTCCCGCGGCTGATCGCCCGCAGCCGCGCCATCGTCGACCCCAACCTCGAGCAGGTGCACGCCTTCCTGGCCGGGCACGCCGAGTGGCTCGACTGCGTCGTGCCCGAGCGCTCGGTGACCGTCTTCCCCCGCCTGAAGAAGGAAGAGGACAGCCAGCCCCTCCACGACTGGCTGCGCACCCTCGACACCTCCATCGTGCCAGGCCAATACTTCGAGTCCCCGCGGCATTTCCGGCTAGGCTTCGCCCTCAAGCCGGAGGACGTGGCGGCGGGGCTGAGAAACCTCTCCGCAGGGCTGCGACGATTGGATTGACGCCGATCGCATTGCGAAAACCTCCTGGAGCTCCTTGCGGGAGGCTGTCTCATGGCTGGAGAAGTTTTTCCAGCCAAAAAACTGCGATCCCATTGGCTCGGACGCCTCCCACATTGCTGGGACAATTTCCCCAATGGGAAAACGTCTGCACGCGTTGGAAAAACTGTCCTGCACAATGCGAGAACGGCTGGGGCATTGGGCGAGACCCTGAGGACATTGAAAAGATCGTCCGGACAATGTGCTCAGCGGTTCGCGCATTGTTCCAGCGGTTTACGCATTGTTCCGGCGTCTCATCCTATTGGTTCTCGGGTTTTGAGGCTGGAATTGCGCTCCGGGGCGAGTTTTTCCCGCCCGGGACCTGTTTGGAGACCGCCGGCACGAGGAGGGACGAATTTTCCCTTGATTTCCGGACGCGACGTGATTTACCATCTTCTCGCAACTCGCGGATGGCTTGACGGGCTTCCCGGGAGGGGCTAACCTCGATTTCGGTATCGAGGAGGTATCCAATGGGCGAACCTGCAAGACCTCTGACGTTTCCGTGGCACGACGACGACCGGGCTTGGCCGGCCCAGGGACAGTGGACCTATGCGGACTATCTGCGCCTCCCCGACGACGGCCGCCGGTACGAGGTCATCCGGGGACACCTCTACGTGACGCCCGCGCCTACTACAGGCCACCAGTTCGTGCTCTGGCGCCTGGGCCAGACCTTTGGCCGGTACGTGGATGAGAACCAGCTTGGCGCTATGTATTCAGCTCCTTTCGACGTCCTGTTGCCTGACGGCATCGCCTCACCGGTCGAGCCGGACGTCGTGTTCATCCGCACGGAGAACCTGCCTCGCTTCGAGGACCCGAATTTCCAGGGAGTGCCGGACCTCGTCATGGAGGTCGGATCGCCTTCGACGTACAAACGGGACCGCACCGTCAAGCAGGATGCATACCTCGCGGCGGGAATCCCGGAATACTGGCGGGTGAACCTGCGCACCCGTACGGTGACGGTCCTGGCCTTGAGCGAGGATCGCAGCCGGTACGTGGAGCTGGGCTGCTTCGGTCGCGGCGAGACGATCCGCTCGGCCCTCCTGTCGGACTTGGCGATCCAGGTAGGCTCCCTCTTCCCTCCGGACGGGCTGACCCGAGGGCGCTAACCTCGATTGATCGCCCGGCAAATTCCCCTTGGCCCACCGGCTCGGTTCCTGCCATATAGTTCTCGGCATGGACATCGAACAGACCTGCCTCGACCTCGCCGAGCTTGCCCGGGACGTGGGTCCCGACCCCAATCGCCGGGTCTCCACCATGGCGGCCGGCCTTGTCGGCTCGGAGATCCTGCGCATCGCCGGGGAGATCCGGGCCGTGGTGGCCGCGGGCCGGCCCGTCTGCAACCTCACGGTGGGGGACTTCGACCCGCGCTACTTCCCCATCCCGGAGGTCCTGCTGGAGGGGGTCCGCAAGGCCCTGGACGAGGGCGAGACCAACTACCCGCCGGCGAACGGCATGCCGGACCTGCGGCAGGCGGTGGCGCGGTTCTATGAGCGCGACCTGGGGCTGCGCTATCCGGTGGATTCGGTGCTCATCGTCGCCGGCGCCCGGCCGGTCATCTACTGCATCTTCCTCACCCTCTGCGATCCGGGCGACCGGGTGATCTACACCATCCCGAGCTGGAACAGCAACCACTACGTGCACCTGGCGGGAGCGACGGGCGTGCCACTGGTGTGCGGTCCGGAGAGCCGGTTCCTGCCCACCCGCGACGAGCTGCTGCCGCTGCTGCCCGGCGCCCGCCTGCTCTGCCTCAACTCGCCCCTCAATCCCACCGGCACGGCCTTCGAGCGCGGCACGCTGCTGGGCATCTGCGAGGCGGTGCTGGCGGAGAACGAGGCCCGCGCCCGCCGCGGCGAACGGCCCCTCTACGTCATGTACGACCAGATCTACTGGATGCTCTGCTTCGGCGACACCGCCCACGTGACGCCGCCGGAGCTGCTGCCGGAGATGGCGCGCTATACCCTGTTCGTGGACGGCATCAGCAAGGCCTTCGCCGCCACCGGGCTGCGGGTGGGGTGGGGGGTGGGACCGGTGGACGTCATCTCCCGCATGTCGGCCGTGCTGGGCCACGTCGGCGCCTGGGCGCCACGGGCCGAGCAGGTGGCGACCGCCGCCCTGCTCGACGACGCGGCGGGGATCCGGCGCTACCAGGCCAGCTTCAAGCGCCGGCTCGCGGTGCGCCTCGACCTCCTCCACCAGGGCTTCCAGGCCATGAAAGGCCGGGGCCTGCCGGTGGAGAGCATCCCGCCCATGGGTGCCATCTATCTCACCGCGCGCATCCACCCCTTCGGCCGGCGGACACCCGACGGCACGCCACTGCGCACCAATCGCGACGTGCGCCGTTACGTGCTGGAGGCCGCCGGCATCGGCATCGTCCCCTTCGGGGCCTTCGGCTCGACCGTGGACGAGGGGTGGTTCCGCCTGAGCGTGGGCGCCGTCTCCGAGGCCGACGTCGAAGCCGCCCTGCCGCGGCTGGAAGAGGCGTTGCGGCGACTGGAGTGAGGGGGGCGGTCGAGACGAGGGGTCTCGACCGCCTTGGAACGGCCTGCTTCAGGCCTCGATCGAGTGGTCCTTCGTCTCGCGGAGGAAGATGATGCCGACGACCACGGTCAACAGCGCCACGACGATCGGATACCACAGACCGTAGTAGATGTTCCCGGCCTTCGCCACCATGGCGGTGGCGAGCAATGGCAGCATGCCGCCGAACCAGCCGTTGCCGAGGTGATAGGGCAGCGACATCGAGGTGTAGCGGATCTGGGTCGGGAACAGCTCCACCAGGAAGGCGGCGATCGGTCCGTAGACCATGGTCACGTAGAGGACCATGACGAACAGGATCACAAAGGCCATGAAATAGTTGATCCGGGTGTTGTCGATGGTTGCAGGGTAGCCGGTCTGCTTCAGGGCGTCTTTGTACTTGGCTTCGTCCCAGCCGTTGAGCTCGAGCGAGCCGATGCGGGTGACGACCGTCTGGCCGGCGACCGCCGGCAGCGACTGGAACGACAGACCCGACTTGGTGGTGAGGAAGTCCTTCACCTTGTCGCAGTCCGAGTTGTGGGTCTTCCCGGCGATGATGAAAACGTGGAAGTTGCAGTCGGTCGCGGCGACCGTGATCGGGGTCTTGGCGTTGTACTCCTCGAGCGCCGGATTGATGAAGTGGGTGAGCCCATGGAACAGCGGGAAGTACGTGAGGGCCGCGAGCAGACAGCCGGCGAGGATGATCTTGAGCCGCCCGATGCGATCCGAGAGCTTGCCGAAGATGACGAAAAACGGCGTGGCCGCGAGGAGCGAGATGCCGACCAGAGCATAGGCGGGGAGGTAGCCGAGCTTGAGGAAGATGGTGAGGAAGAACAGGGCGTAGAACTGGCCCGTGTACCAGACGACCCCCTGGCCTGCCGTCGCACCGAGCAGCGCGAGGAGCACGAGCTTGTTGTTCGGATAGCGCAGGAAGCTGTCGCGAAGCGGTGACTTCGAGCCCTTGCCCTGCGCCTTCATCCGCACGAACACCGGCGACTCTTCGAGCTTGAGCCGGATGTAGATGGAGAAGATCAGCAACACGATGGAGACGAGGAACGGCAGGCGCCAGCCCCAGTCGGTGAACGTCTCGGGCGTCATAAGGTAACGGCAGGCGCCGATGACGAACAGCGACAGGAAGAAGCCGATCGTTGCCGTCGTCTGAATCCAGCTCGTCGCGTACCCCCGCTGGTTGTTGGGGGCGTGCTCGGCGACGTAAGTTGCGGCGCCGCCGTACTCACCGCCGAGCGCCAGACCCTGGAGCAAACGCAGGGTGACCAGGATGATCGGGGCGAGAATGCCGATCGTTTCGTACTTGGGCATGAGCCCGACGGCGCAGGTCGAAGCGCCCATGACCACGATGGTGATCATGAACGTGTGCTTGCGGCCCACCAGGTCGCCCAGGCGCCCGAAGAAGATGGCGCCGAAGGGGCGCACCAGGAAGCCGGCGGCATAGGTGGCGAAGGCCGCGAGCAGCGCCGCCGTGTCGTTCCCCTTGGGGAAGAACAGGGCGGCGAAGAACGGCGCCAGCGTGGCGTAGAGATAGAAGTCATACCATTCGAAAACCGTGCCGAGCGAGGAGGCGAAGATGACTTTGCGCTCTTCGGACGGTGAAACCAGGCGTCCGTCAGCAGTGACAGCGGGCGAGGCAGTCGTCATGGTTCACCCTCCAGGTTAGAAGACGAAGAACTGGTATTGGAGCTGGACTTGATTCCGTCGCTTGGCGCGATCGAGGTCGATGTGCGTGAGGGCGAGTTTGAGGGTCGAGTTGTGGCCGTCGATGAACCAGTTGAGGCCGCCCTGCGCCCGCTTTTCGTCCGGCCGGGTGACGGCGTCGAAGTCCTCCCAGGCCAACTGGACGTAGGGCTGCAGCTTGACGGTGTGGAAATAGTAGCCCGCCTCGACCAGCTTGGTCGTCTGCTTGGGCAGCGTGGGAAGGAAGATGTCGCCGTCGATCTTGTTGTAGTCGCCCTGCACCGTAATGCCGTCGCCGCCCGCCACAGGCTGGTCCCAGAAGAGGTCGACGGAGGTGGCCTTGTACTGCTCCTGCTTATCGAAGCTGCCGCCGATCTCCAGGCTCTTGTTCTTGCCGAGCGAGGTGCCGCGGTAGAAGAAACCCGTCTGGGCGCCATAGACCCAGAAAGAGAGCCGCCCGGCATAGCGGAACTCGTTGGTGTTGCCCTTGCCGCGGAAGCCCTGGAAGACGCCGCCGCGATACTCCACGTGGTCGTCGGCGAGGTAGCCGCGGGCCTGGATGCCATAGTCCCGGCCGGTGCGCGCCGTGAGCGGCACCGACTCGACGAAGCTGTAGGGGCCGAAGTCCACCGCCATCAGGCTGGCCGCCGACTGGGTGTGGTTGTAGTCGGCGGGGAGCAGCATCAGGCCGCCGTCGAGCTGGAAGGCCTTGGCGAAGGTGTAGGTGACCGTGAAGTCCTGGACGAAGAGGTCGGCGTTGTTCTTCGTGCCGTCGGCGTTCCCCTTGCCGAGGTTGGGGACGTCGGTGTCGAAGAAGATGGAGATCTTGTCCGAGTACTTCACGCCGCCCACGAAGCGGAGGCGGCGGAAGAAGATGTTGTCCGCGGTGGTCTTGCCGTCCGTGTTGTCGAGCTTCTCCAACTGAATCTGACTGAGGAGCCCGAACTTGGCGTTCATCTTGCCGTCCGGCGAGGTGAACTGGAGCTGGGCTGCGGCGGGAAGGGAGACGACCAGGGGCAGGAGGGCCGCCAGCAGGAGGGCCGTCCAAGCCAGACGCTTGCTGCGCTCACTCATTGCGAGATCCTTTCTCATCCGTGCCCGCAAGCCGGGCGGTTGTTTGACAGAGGATGGCTCTCCGGACCGGGCGTTGAGGCCGGAGGCGAGCGGGACAGCTCTCCCTTCCGATGGACTCTCGAGGCGCATACCCCAGTGGTGAGCATGAGACCTCCTCTCCCCGCGTAATCGCGGGGGGAGTATAACGCCCTTTCGAGGACGGGTAGCCGAATCCAGGTCCGCGAGGTTTAGGATAGGCGTGTTGTCGAAGAGGAGGGGGGCTACGATGAGCGAAGAGCAGCAACTTTCGGGACCCGACCTGGCGCAGGGGATTCCTCTTTCGGACCTGGCCGATGGCGGTCAGCTTCTCGGGCATATCGGCGGACATACTGGCGGCGAGGCGGTGCTGGTGGTGCGGCGGGGGGAGGAGGTCTTCGCCATTGGCGCCACCTGCACCCACTATGGCGGCCCGCTGGCCGAGGGGATCGTGGTGGGCGACACGGTGCGCTGCCCGTGGCACCACGCCTGCTTCAGCCTGCGCACCGGCGAGGCTGTGAAGGCGCCGGCCCTCAACCCGGTGGCCTGCTACAAGGTGGAGCGCCAGGGGGACCGGATCACAGTTCGTGACATCCGGCAGAAACTCGAGCCGCCGAAGCGTCAGGCCACGGGGCCGGACCCGGTGATCATCGTGGGGGCCGGCGCGGCGGGCAACGCCGCCGCCGAGGAGCTGCGGCGCCAGGGTTATGGCGGACGCATCCTCCTCGTCGGCCCCGAGGGCGAGGTGCCCTACGACCGGCCCAACCTCTCCAAGGACTACCTCGCCGGCAACGCTCCCGAGGAGTGGATCCCCCTCCATCCGCCGGACTTCTATGCCGAGCGGCACGTCGAGCTGGTGAAGGCCGGAGCGACGGCGATCGATCCTCGGGCGAAGACGGTGACCCTGGACGACGGCCGCACGCTCGGCTACGGCGTCCTGATCCTGGCCACCGGCGCCGAGCCGATCCGCCTGCCCATTCCCGGGGCGGACCGGCCCCACGTCCACGTCCTGCGCTCGCTGGCGGACAGCCGGGCCCTGGTCGAGAAGGCCAAAGAGAGCCGGCGCGCCGTGATCGTGGGGGCGAGCTTCATCGGCCTGGAAGTGGCCGCTTCGCTGCGGGTCCGCAACCTGGAGGTGACGGTCGTGGCTCCCGATGCGCGCCCGCTGGAGAAGGTTCTGGGGCCGGAGATCGGCGACTTCATCCGCGGCCTCCACGAGGAGCACGGCGTGGTCTTCAAGCTGGGCACGAAGCCGCAGGCCATCCACGAAGGCGAGGTCGAGCTGGAGAGCGGCGAGCGCGTCCCGGCCGACTTCGTGGTCCTCGGCGTGGGCGTGCGGCCCCGCGTCGCCCTGGCCGAGAAGGCCGGGCTCGCTCTGGACAATGGCGTCCTGGTGAACGAATTCCTCGCGACCAGCGCTCCGGGCGTCTACGCCGTGGGCGACATCGCCCGCTGGCCCGATCCCTGGTCGGGCGAGCGCATCCGCGTCGAGCACTGGGTGGTGGCCGAGCGCCAGGGGCAGACGGCGGCGCGCAACGTCCTTGGCCACGGCTCGCGCTTCGCCGACGCTCCTTTCTTCTGGAGTCAGCATTACGACGTGAGCATCAACTACGTCGGTCATGCCACGAAGTGGGACGCCGTCGAGGTCCACGGCTCCCTCCAGGACCGCAGCGCCGTCGTCGCCTTCCGCGACAAAGGCCGCATCGCCGCCGTGGCCACGGTCTGGCGCGACAAGGAGAGCCTGGAGGCCGAGCTGGCCATGGAACGGGGAGATGGGGCGGCGCTCGAAAGGGCAGTGGCGGGGTAGCCCCCCCTGGGACCGCCGGCGTCCCGCCGGCTGCTAACTCCGCTTCTTTTTTAAAAAGCAGAAGTTAGTAGCCGGCGGGACGCCGGCGGTCCCAGGGGGCCTTGCCGGTCCCAAGGTTTTGCCGCTCCCGGGGTGGTTGCCGCACCGCGTTAATCGCATTGCCGCAGCTTGACGTAGAGCCCTTCCTGTGGCACGCTACGACGATGCTCGACACCCTGGAAATCCCACCCGGCGCCCACGCTGCCGGCGATCTGAGCCCCCGCCTCGGCCGCGGGCGGATCGCCCCTCTGGCATCGCGTCTCTATTATCTGGACCCCTCCCTCCCGCCTCTCGCCGTGCGGGCGCCGGCCACCGGCCAGCTCGTGGGCCAGGTCTCCCGCGGCTCGGCGGCGGACGTCCGCGAGGCCGTGGGCCGGGGGCGCAAGGCTCAGGAAGCGTGGGCGCACCGCACCTTGACCGAGCGCGCCGAGATCTTCATCCGCTTCCACGACCTGCTGCTCGACCGCCAGGACGAGGTCCTCGACCTGATCCAGCTCGAGAGCGGCAAGGCCCGCAAGCACGCCTTCGAGGAGGTGGCCGACACGGCCATCGTCGCGGTTTATTATGCCGAGAATGCCGGGCGCCACCTGGCGCCGAAGCGGCGCAAGGGGGCCCTGCCCGGGCTGACCGTGGCCTGGGAGCACCATCACCCGCGCGGGGTCGTGGCGATCATCTCGCCCTGGAACTACCCGCTGTCGCTGGCCGCCACGGACGCCATCCCGGCCCTGATGGCCGGCAACGCCGTGATCCTGAAGCCGGACCGGCAGACTCCGTTCACGGCCCTCTGGGTGGCCGAGCTGCTGGCGGAGGCCGGCCTGCCGCCGGGACTCTTCCAGGTGATCCCCGGCGAGGGCGCGGAGCTGGGTACGCCGCTGATCGAGAGCTGCGACTTCCTGACCTTCACCGGCAGCACCGAGACCGGGCGGATCGTGGGCCGGCAGGCGGGGGAGCGGCTGATCGGCCACACCCTGGAGCTGGGGGGGAAGAACCCCATGCTCGTCCTCGCCGATGCCGACGCCGGCGCGGCGATCGAGGGGGCGGTGCGCGGCTGCTTCTCCAGCGCCGGCCAGCTCTGCATCTCCATCGAGCGCCTCTTCCTCCACGAGTCGCTCTACCACGCCTTCCTCGACCGCTTCGTGCGCGAGACCAGGGCCCTGCGGCTGGGCGCCAGCTTCGAGTACGACGTGGACATGGGCTGCCTGATCTCGGAAGCGCACCTCGCCAAGGTCGAGGAGCACGTGCGGGACGCCGTGACCAAGGGGGCTGAGGTGCTCGCCGGCGGCCGGCCGCGGCCCGACCTCGGCCCCACCTTCTACGAGCCCACGATCCTCACCGGCGTCACCCCCGGGATGAAGCTGTTCGCCGAGGAGACCTTCGGCCCGGTGGTGGCGGTCTACTCCTTCGACTCTGTCCACGACGCCATCGAGCGGGCGAACGCCAGCCGCTATGGCCTGAACGCCAGCGTCTGGACGCGCGACCTGGAGCTCGGCCACCGGGTGGCGGCCCGCCTCCAGTGCGGTACGGTCAACGTCAACGAGGCCTACGCCGCGGCCTGGGCCTCGGTGGACGCGCCCATGGGCGGCTTCAAGGACTCCGGCCTCGGCCGCCGCCACGGCGCCGAGGGCATCCTCAAGTACACCAACTCCCAGACCATCGCCATCCAGCGCGGCCTGCCGCTGGCAGCCCCGGCGGGCGTCACCGACGAGATCTTCAGCCGCGCCATGAGCCTGACGCTCAAGGTGCTGCGGCGGGTGCCCGGCCTGCGCTAGTCACAGAGGGCCGGGAGGAGAGACATCATGGCCATTCATTTCTTCACCGGTTTTCCCGGCTTCCTGGGCTCGGAGCTCGTGCCGCGCGTGCTGGCCCGCTCGGCATCCGACGAAGCCGTCTGTCTCGTGCAGTCCAAGTTCGCCCCTCTCGCCCGCCAGCGGGCCGAGGAGATCATGGTCCGCGAGCCGCGCCTCCAGGGTCGCATCCGCCTCGTGGAGGGGGACATCACCATCCCCGGCCTGGGATTGGCGAAGGCCGCGGCCTTGCAGCGCGAGGTGGCCGAGGTCTACCATCTGGCGGCGGTCTACGACCTCTCCGTCCCCCGCCGGGTGGGAATGAAGGTCAACGTCGACGGCACCCGCAACGTCCTCGACTTCGCCGAGGGGTGCTCCGGCCTGCGCCGTTTCCAGTACGTCAGCACCTGCTACGTCAGCGGCGCCTACGCCGGCATCTTCCGCGAGACCGACCTCGCCAAGGGGCAGAAGTTCAACAACGCTTATGAAGAGACCAAGTTCCTGGCCGAGGTGGAGGTCCAGGCGCGGATGAGGAAGGGCCTGCCGGCCACCATCTACCGGCCGGCCATCGTGGTGGGGGACAGCCACACCGGCTCGACGCAGAAATACGACGGCCCCTACTTCGCCATCCGCTGGCTGCTGCGCCAGCCGGGGGTCGCCCTCATGCCGGTGGTGGGGGACACGACCCGCACCCGGCTGAACGTGGTGCCGCGCGACTTCGTCATCGGCGCCATCGCCTGGCTGTCTGGCGAGGAAAAGGCGGTGGGCAAGGTTTACCAGCTCGCCGACCCCGACCCGCTGACCATCGACGAGGTCCTCACCGCCGTGGCCAAGGCGAGCCACCGGATGCTGGTGAAGGTCCCCCTGCCGGTGGGGGTGGCGAAGAAGGTCATCGACTGGGTCCCCCTCGTCTACCGCGTGATGCAGATCCCATCGAGCAGCATCGACTACTTCGTGCATCCCACCTTCTACGACACCACGAACACCCAGGCCGACCTCGCGGGCACGGACCTCCAGGTGCCGCCTTTACGGTCGTACCTGCCGACGCTGGTGTCGTTCATGAAGGTGCACCCGGAGCTGGGGTCGGAGGCGATGGCGTAGTCCGTGATCAGGATCTTGGCCTTTTCGGCGAGCTCCTGGGAACCTGCGCCGCAGAAAGCTCTGGAACATCAAGGACACCAAGGACATCAGGGACACGAAGAAAATCGCCGAGACGAGACCTTTCCTCGTCCTTGTTGTCCTTGTTGTCCTTGCTGTCCTTGTTGTCCCTGCCTTGGCTTTCTGCCGCGCAGGCTGGAGGAACGTCAGAATCTGAGCGATGGCCGATCGGGGCTGGCCATCAGCCTCGGAAAACAGAATCACTCCCCGCCCGCCTCCCGCACCTCTCGGGCCAGCCGGTCGAGATAGGAGATCCTCATGTCGTCGGACATGGCGTCGAGGATCTCGTCCTGGAGAGTCAGGGCTTCGACCTCCTTGCCCTCCAGGGCCGGCGTCCAGTTGGTCCCCACCAGGACCTCGTCGTCCGCCATGCCGGGGAGCCAGCGGAAGAGGAAGTCGAAGAGCTCGATGGAGTCGACGTCCGAGTTTTCGACTTCGGACTGAGCTTCCCGGGCGTCGTCCGCGTCGGACCAGAAGGGGAGGACGGCGCGGTCCTCCTCGTCGTCCGACTCGCAGGCCAGGAAGCCGTCCGGCGTGGACAGGCCCCAGACGTGCTCCCCCTCGACGGCCCTGGCGACGAAGCGTGTGTGGTTGGCCTCGTGGTCCTCATCGATCTCGGGCATTCGTCCCCCCTTTCCGCCGTCTGCCGTGCTCCGACACGATACCCGAACGGAGTAGGATGGCGCCATGGAACCGCCCCGCATCAATCCCGTCGGCCTCCTGGAGACCTCCAAAGACTTCGCCGCCTCTCCCCGGCGGTTCTCCCGGCCGCTGCGTCTGCTCGCCGGCGCTCTGCTCGCGCTCTTCCTGGCCGCGACCGTGGTATCGAGCGTCGTCAGCCTGGGCCGCTACTGCCTGACGACCGACGCGGCGGACGCCCGGGCGCTGAGCACGATCAGACGATGACCCCTGTCTCTTGAACCAGGAGATATTTCCAATGGCGGATACGCGAATCGAGAAGGACAGCCTCGGCGAGATCGAAGTGCCGGCCGGGGCTTACTACGGTGCCCAGACGGAGCGGGCGCGGCGCAATTTCCCGGTCTCCGGCCTGACCCTGCCGCAAGGCTTCATCGCCGCCGTAGCGATGATCAAGGGCGAGGCCGCGGCCGTCAACGAGGAGCTGGGGATCATATCCCCGGAGATCGCCAAAGCCATCCGCCAGGCGGCGGAGGAGATCGTCGAGGGCAAGCTCGACGGCCAGTTCCCCCTCGACGTCTTCCAGACCGGCTCGGCCACCTCGACCAACATGAACGTCAACGAGGTGATCTCCAACCGCGGCATCGAGATCCTCGGCGGCGTCCTCGGCAGCAAGCAGCCGGTCCACCCCAATGACCACGTCAACAACGGCCAGTCGAGCAACGACGTCATCCCCACCGCCATCCACGTCGCGGCCTACCTCGCCATCGTCCGGGAGCTGGAGCCGGGCCTGGAGCGTCTGGCCGAGGCCCTCCACCGCAAGGCCGAGGAATTCGACCGGGTGGTGAAGATCGGCCGCACCCACCTCCAGGACGCGGTGCCGGTGCGCCTCGGCCAGGAGTTTTCGGGTTACGCCCAGCAGGCGAGGAACGGGCTGGCCCGCCTGGCGGCCGTCAAGCCCCG